>JACXTT010011156.1_pt1 | contig 12042 bp, 17 predicted proteins | sample 9270951 | NCBI WGS metagenome assembly JACXTT01 (sample SAMN15532306, study PRJNA645909) | rock metagenome | isolation source: weathered quartz diorite | place: Puerto Rico | collected 2017-06-21 | reverse complement strand
TGTGGCAGACAGTGGCAATCCCCTCAACCCTACGTCGGTTTAGCAAATTCCCCGTTTCACAGCCTGGTGTTCGGAATCAATAACTTGTATTCGGGTAAGTGGTCCCATTTTTGTGCAAAACCATCCTGCTCGGGAGCATCTGTGCAACTATTGTGCAACGAGCGGTTTCGCCGTCGACGATCTGAAGTGACGAACTGGCCGGATCCTCCCAAACCGGTTCGAACGCACGGGACTTCTACGGTAAGCGGTTTTCGGTGTCACGGGCAGCGTGTTCCCGAGACCTACCCGAACACGGTTCAGGCGAGCGCGGGATAGCTCGTGTAGCCGGCAGCGTCTCCTCCGTAGAAAGTCGTTGGGTCTGGTTCATTCAGAGCGGCTCCGAGTCGCAGCCGCCTTGGTAGATCTGGGTTGGCTAGAAAGGCGCGGCCGTAGGCGACAGCGTCGGCATGCCCGGTTCGTAATGCCTCCTCGCCCGTGAGCCCGTCATATCCGCCATTCACGACGTAGAGACCTTTCCAAAGTGCCTTCAGGTGAGCCGACAAGGCGAGAGCCTCCTCGTTGCTTGATTTGCTGTCCTGCGCCCTTTCAACGACGTGGAGGTACCCGAGCCCATAGCCGTTTAGTCTTGCAACCGTGACGGAGAAGGTTTCGAGTGGGTTGCCGTCCGCCATATCGTTAAACCCAACCGTCGGAGAGATTCGCACACCGATATTCTTGCCGTCCCAGGCCACCAGGACGTTTTCGACTGCTTCAGTGAGAAACCGGACTCGATTCGACGCAATACCTCCGTATTCATCGGTTCTCTGATTTGTTCCTGTTCGGAGAAATTGATCGATCAAGTATCCATTCGCCGCATGAATCTCGACCCCGTCAAATCCGACTTCTTTCGCGTTGCCGGCTGCCCGCCGATAGTCGGCCAAGGTCTCCTTGATCCCGCTAGCCGTCAAGGCAACCGGCTCCGAAACTTGTGCAAAACCAGTGGCAATGAACGTCTTACTGTTGGCACGGATTGCAGAGGGAGCCACGGGCAGCGCGTTGTTGGGCAACAAGGACGAATGAGAGATTCGGCCGACATGCCACAACTGAAGGAAGATTCGACCTCCACTCTTATGAACGGATTCCACGACTCGGCTCCACGCTCGCACCTGTGCAGGGGAATGAATCCCTGGAGTATTGATGTACCCTTTGCCCATGGGCGAGATTTGCGTCGCCTCGGTCACGATGAGTCCAGCCGAGGCGCGCTGTGCGTAATAAGTCGCCGCAAGTTCGCCCGGCACGCCATCTGCGTCTGCGCGGTTGCGGGTAAGGGGCGCCATGAAGACACGATTTGTCAGCACCAACGATCCAAGTTGAACAGATTCGAATAGATTCGGCATATTGTGCTCTTGTTGATTTGGCGACGCTGCGGGTTGTTTGTGATGAGCCGGCGGTGAAGATACTCCTGCTCCGGCGCTCTGACCGAAAATGGTTGGGCCTAACGCTGTTATTGAGTCGGCATATCGCTAGCCTTCTCTGCTCGCAGTTCCTTCCAAACACTAAAAGCAGTGAGCAATCCGAGGAGCAGAACGACAGCGGGAATCACAGGTGGCTTAATACCAAGAGGAAGAACACTGGCAGGCACCCCAGGCTGCAGATGGACATAGATGGCCACGACCATCTGACTAAAGAGGATGAAACATGCGACCAGCAGAATTTGATCTTTGCCTTTTGCGGTCAGCGATCTCCGAAGCCATGGCAGTAAGAAAAGGACGCCGGTAAGCATTTCCGTCAGTTTGCCGGCGAGAATCGCCTCGTGGGGTAGATGACTCTGTTGAATCTGGATATTGAACCATCCATGGAATGGCTCGAAGAATTTCAGGAATCCAAACATGAACATCAGAACCCCCAGGACCAGAGACAAACCTTTGTTTAGGCGGGTTGACATTTTCTTTCTCCACTCTTAAAGCTTGCGGAATTCTCACACATGGACAGACGTTCGCATTCGCCTAAGATGCCATAGCTCTCTTGACTAGGAGCGTGTCCGTGTATTGCGTGAAGCTGGAGATTCGGTCATCAGTGACGCACCAGCGGTGCGCGAACGGCGCCACCAATTCCCGCCCGGTGGCACGGTTTAGGCCGCGATAAGCACCAAAAGCGACTACGTTTCCACGCTCGCTGACGAAAGATTCAGCGTCCGCGGAAAAGTCCGCCCATTCTGTTGACAGTGGTACTAAAAGTTTCTCGACAACTTCTTTAGGGCACCGCCAAGTCCCGGAAAAGTACGGGAAGCCTTCGGCCTCGGTCCAGGAAAGGTCATCACTAAGTAGTGCCACAAGGGCAGGAATATCGCCTCGCTTAAGCGCATCGTAGAAGTTCCGGATGACCTCAATAGGTGCCATTCGAATTTCCGTTCGTTTGGCTCCCATGTAGAGCAGCCTCCTGCATTGCACGCCGAATGAGGCTTACCACCAGTTCAGGGGCCGTCACGTTCGGCGAATGATCCACGTTTTGCACATCCACGCGTGCATTCATTCGCTTTGCCATGAACCGCTGCGTATCCGGCGCGATTTGGCGATCGTCTTCCGCAAGCAGGAACCACGAGGGTTTCTCGCGCCACGCTGGTTTGGTCGCTGGTTCGCCAAGGCAGCCTAAGGCAATCGGCTTTTGCACCGCCGCCATCAACGCGATCTCATCGCTCGTGGCTCTCGGGGCAACCGAGTTCGCAAATCCTTCCGCTGACATCCAGATGTAACCGTCGGAATCAGGAGAGAGCTTTGCCGACATGGGGTGCGGCGAGGCTCGGTGCAGGAGTGCTTCGACCGTCTCGCCTTCGTCCGGAGCCATTGCGGCGACATAAACTAGACCTTTAACTTCGGAGAGGCCCGTTGCAGCGGTCGTGATGGGCGCACCTCCGTAGGAGTGGCCCACCACGATGGCAGGCCCTTCCAGCCGACCGAGCGCTCTGCGAACAGCGGCCGCGTCCTGCGACAAGGACGTCAGGGGCAATTGCACAGATTGGGTGGCGATGCCTACACGCCGAAGGCCAGCAATCACCTTTGCCCAACTCGAACCATCCGCCCACGCTGCATGCACCAGAACAACTGTGCATGCCGTGTCTGATTGCGTGCTCATTGGGTTCTGCGTCCAATCCACGCTATCGGCACACCCACAAATAGTGCGTGCCCGATCACGCCGTTCAGGAACAGGCTCAGCTTGAACGGACTGTGGCCGACGGCCGACAGCGGCAAGACGAGGTAATTCATGAAGAAGTAGACGGCAGCACCGTACAACAACCCGAAGATAACTGCCTGTCTCTTTAGAGCGGCGATCCTTCGACTCGCAACCACGTAAACCGCCGCTGCCGCGAATGCGATGAAAAAATGCAGGATAGTGCCTACAGCGGCTGTAGCTATGCCGCCCTCGAACGACGACTTGCCTAGCAAACCGCTTGCGATGTACTGCAGCACCTGGATGGGATTCAGTCCTTGTGTGCCGAATGCAATGACGCCATCCACTGCGTCAAGCACTCCTGCTGCTAAGCCTCCCCACAAGATGGCTGAGCCAACGGACAAAGGTCGAATCGTAGGAGGGCTAGCAGTTGGAGCACCGATCAAGGTATTCACCTGCCCACCGCCTTTGCGCCTACATGGCCAAGAAACTCTTGAATCCGCTCCCCGATGAAGTCGGCGTGTTCTTCGAGTGCAAAATGCCCCGCATCTAAGAGGTGCAATTCCGCGTTGGGCAGGTCGCGAAGGAACGCTTTCGCACCCTCGACCGTGAAGAACGGGTCGTTTTGGCCCCAGACGATCAGCATGGGAGGCTGTTTTGCGCGGAAATAGCCATGCCAGTGGTCGTATAGCGCAACGTTCGACGTGTAGTTGTAGAACAAATCGAGCTGGATCTCGTCATTCCCGGGGCGGTCGAGAAAGAACTGATCGAAGGTGTAGGAATCTGGACTGATTCTGCTGGGGTCCTTCGCGCCGTGCGTATATTGAAACTTGGTAGTCTCCGCAGTCAGCAGGGCCCGGGCTGGCTTTTCCGTTTCCGTGGTGCGGTTTGCCCAAAAGGCCTTGAGCGGTTCGAAAGCAGCGCTGATGCCTTCAACATAGGCATTGCCATTCTGAACGACGATTGCCTCGATAGCCTCGGGATGGCGCGTTGCGATGCGGAAGCCAATGGGAGCGCCATAGTCTTGCACGTAGATGCTGAAGCGCTCCAGTTTGAGGACTCCGAAGAGCAGCTTTTCGACATGATCAGTCAGGTTGTCGAACGTGTATTGAAACTGCTTGGCGCTCGGCTGCGAGCTATAACCGAAACCGATGTAATCCGGCGCGATGATGTGAAAGCGGTCGGTGAGCCTTGGGATCAGTTCGCGGAACATGTGCGAAGAAGAAGGAAAACCGTGCAGCAGCACGATGGTGGGAGCGTCTTTCGGACCCGCCTCGCGATAAAAAACTTCATATCCATTGATAGGAACCTGATTGTAAGTGGTCATAGTGTTTTCGCCTTTGCCCAGGGGCCCCGCCTTCAATGAGCGTCAGAGGCCAGAGGCCTCTTCCGCGTTGTTGAAGGTTGAAAAAGCGGCTTCAAGCAAGCCGCCCCTTCTCGGGAACCTGTCTCCTCAGCCTGGGTTCTTCTTGTCGTCCATCTTTTCCTTCTTGTCATCCATCTTGTCCATTTTGTCTTTCTTCTTGTCCATCTTGTCGCCCTTGTTCTTGTTCTTCTTCTTTCCCTTGTCGTTCATCTTGTCGTGGGACATTTTGTCGTCCGACATTTTGTCTTGCGACGTCTTGTTATCTTGCATCTTGTCTTGCGCCCGGAGGGTCGTTCCTGCGACAAACAGCCCCAGGGCGATGATCGAAGCAGCGAGTTGCTTTTTCATACGGCAGTGTCTCCTTTGTTTGACTTACAGCTAAAGTCCGGCGTAGTAGTCGTATCCTCGTTCCGCCCAATAATCTCGTGGCGGCCGAACCGGAAACGCGATTGATCCGATCCGCTTAATGTTTTTAATGCCGTATTTCACGGAAGTTATGAGCCGCAAAGGCGCGCCGTGATCATCTTGGAGCGGCCGTCCATTCATCTCGTAAGCCAGCAGCGTTTGCGGATGAAGGGCACTGGGCATGTCAACACCGATGTAATATTCGTTGTTGGGGGTCGCCATCGCCACATAGGCAGCTTTTTCGGAGAGCGGCGCGTGCCGTTGGAGAAAATCACGAAAGCGCACGCCACGCCATCGAACAATAGAGCTCCAACCCTCGATGCATTTGAATTCGGCGATGAGTTCAGTCTTCGGTAGAGCGCGGATGTCGGAAAGCGCTAGCTCAATGGTTACGTCGGACTCGCGTGGCGTGACACGGAGTTTCCATTCATCATTTTCGATGTCGTCGTCTAGACCTATATCGCCGTTCGCGCGGAGCTCCTCCACGCGCGAGCGAGGAAATTCAGGCGCTAAGTGGGATTGACTGAAAAGGACCGAGGAAGTGAACTTTTCGTTCCGTTCGAGCACGCGGCGGAATGGAAAAGGCAATCCGCCTTCCACCGCTCGAGTGCGGAGATAGGTCCAGGCGGCAACACCCGTCAACAGACCTCCTCCAAGAGTGAGGAAGCTACGCCTTGAGCGCCGCGCAAGGTCCTGCTCGGGAGTTGATTTTGGTTTACTCACTGGAGATGGGCTCCCGTTACGCGATCAGTTCTTGCCACGTAAGACAGGATAAAAATCGACCCAAGTCATATCGGTCTTGGCGGCACCGGCTTGATGGCATACCGCGCATTCCGAGGCGCGGCTTTCCTCGCTCACCGACTCATAGGGCAGTGCGTGGTGTCCAAAGTTAAAAAATCCCCAGCCATTAGTCTTCGCAAAACGCTTGCTGTCTTTCACGGTCACATCCATGCCGTTAAACTCGCCTTCGCCAAAACCGCGGCCCGAAGGCGAATCCGCGGAACCGTCGGGATATGTGCCCTTGCGCAGCAAAACCAGCTCCTTGACGATTACAGTGCCTTCCGGGAATACGCCGTCCCTCTGATAGGCCTCTAGATTTTTCTCCTGGACGTAAACATTGTGGTATTCGGGGAAGCCAGCTTTCCCGCCGTTGAGACCGTTTGGCGTTAGAGGCGCACCGATAAAAGTCCACTTTCGGTACCCTATCGGCAACAGTAATTTACCTTCGGAATTGAACTGTGGACCATCTGAAGCCGAAACCTTCGACGCAGAATACTCGAACCAACCGGCGAAAATAATGGCCACCGCTAGAGTGAGAAATACCACAAGAAATCTGTTCTTCATCATTTTCCCCTAAACAAAAGATGACTTGGTTACTTCTTATCGCTCGAAAAATGCCGTTCAGCCTTTGCGAAAATCCGAATTATCTTCAAACTCCGACTGGAAGTTCAGTAAACGACAAGCTCCGCTTTCATAGTCGGGTGGAATCCGCAGATATAAGGGAAGTCGCCCTTTTGCTTTGCTTTGAAGGACCAGCTTTCTCCCTGATCCATCCTCTTGGACTTGAATTTTTCCGCCGTTACAATGTGGGGAACGATATCTTCGTTGGTCCATGTGACGGTGTCACCGACCTCGACCCCGAGTTTTTCTGGCTCAAATTTGAAGCCCTTGATAACGACATGATAGGTTTTGGGCGCGGCCTTTTGGCCTGCTGACCCGGCATGTACTCCGAAAGCCGGCGTCAGCAGTACCGAAAAAAAAGCACACACGATTGCAATGCGCATCGCCATGTTGAATTAGGCGCTGTTAGTGCGCCATGGATCCGCCTTCGCCGGATTGGATCGAACGGGCGTGTTCCAGATGCTTCAGGAACAGCGGCTGAGCTCCCTGCAGAGCGGACTTCAGTTCCGCGTTCTGCGCATTCGGGATCAAGACCGCATCCACTGCATCCGTCACGGTCTTGTGGTAGGACACTTCGTTGTCGATGTAGAACTTGTCGAATTCCTTGCCTTTTAGGCTGTTCAACTTGGTGGTAATGTCCGCCGCCCCAGACTTCAGGCCGGTGCTCGTGGAACTGTCCTCCGCCTTTACACCCAACTTGTCGGCGAGCTCGATTACGCTCTTCTGCACGGCGGAATGATCCGTGACCATTCGCTGGGCGAATTCGCGGACCTTCTTGTCCTTCGATTTTTGCAAAGCAATTTTGCCGTAATCGATGTCGATTTGGTCGGCAGCCAGAACAATCCCGACGATCTCCGCGTCGCTTGGGCCTTGAGGAACGCGCGCGTTACCATGTAATACCGCGAGGCCCACGGCCAGTGAAACGATCGCGGCCACAAACAGCTTTGAGTTCTTCATTCTCTTCTCCTAATCATTAGATTTTTTGACTACACCCCATTAGATGGGCCATGGACCGCAGTTTGTGACAGACCCCGCGAAATCCGACTGAGACGACGGGTGGTGTTACCTGCGAACTGTTTCTTACAATCAAATGGCATAGTCCGTCTAATAAATAGGGATATCGGAAACTGGTTCAACTCCGACTACGATGGATCGGGACTTATTCCAACCTGTGCGGATGACTTGCGCGATGTGAATCAGGAAGAAGGCCAAGTAGCCCATCGTGAGCCAGAAATGCACCAAGCGGGCGGCGCGATAGCCGCCCAGCAAAGAGGTAAGCCAGGCCACCTGCGTCGGCCGGTAGATTGCGATCCCCGTGGATAGGCTACCCAGGCCCATCAGAACGATAGCCGTATAGGCGATTCTCTGGGCGCCGTTGTATTTCCCTTGCGCCGGCAGCGTCTTGCGTAGCCCGAGATCGTGCAGCGTCACGGCAATGGCGTCACCAGGGGACCGCCAATTCGGCAACAGTTCCCGCCACTCTCCGGAAACGGCGGTATAGGTGACGTATAACAAACCGTTGAGTGCGAAGAGCCACATGGCCACAAAGTGGATGGACATACCCTCAGCCAAGCGGTGGTGCAAGGCAAAGGCGTTGTAAATCCAGTCGGGGAAAAAATGGAACGATGCCCAATTCCCAATACCGATGCGGTAAACGTCGTTCGCCCAGTAGATCAGGAACCCGCTCCAGATCATGACAAACAGTACGGGGAAATTGATCCAGTGCGTCCAGCGCGTCATGATGGTGTGCTTGGTCTGCAAGCGCGAAGTCACCTGTGCACCCGGCTCATCGGGACCTTCACGCCGACCTGCGTAGGGCGATTTTAGGGAAGTCGACCTCGACGTCGGCCGTGTTGTTGAAATAGTTGGTAAAGATATTCAGGGCCACGTTTGCGATAATTTCTGCAATTTCTCCATCGGTGAAACCCGCATTTCGAACAGCGTCCACGTCGGCTTGCGTAGCGCGGCCTTGCTTGGCTACGATCTGGCGGGCCAAGGCCAGGGCGGCAGTGGATTTCGCTGCGTTGGACTTAGCTTCACGGGCGGCTTCGATTTCAGCATCAGAAAGGCCCGTCATCCTTCCAATCGCGGCATGAGCGGACACACAGTACTGGCAGCTGTTCTGCTCACCAACTTCGAGGGCAATCTGTTCGCGGAGGTTGGCATTCAACAAACCGCCGGCGAGTGCGCTGCTGAACGAGAGATACGCCTCCAGGACGGCCGCAGAGTTTGCCATAACGCGTGTCATGTTCGGAGTGATGGACAACTTTGCCTGTACGGCGTGCAGAAGTTCCTTCGCCTTTCCGGTTGCCTTGTCGGGTTGAATTGCGCTAAGTCTTGGCAAGAAATCCTCCTGAAATTGAACTTGATGCTACGGCCACTTAGACGGAAACGTTCGAGGTTCTATTCCAATCGAACTTTGTAATCTGAATTACAGTTTTGGAGAAACGGGCGGATTCTGGGTGAGAATAGCGGGAGTGTTGGGAGGGTATGATTCAAGGTGCTTCGCGGTCTTCGGGAAATCAACTTCCGACCGGCGTTCTGGACACCTGATGCTCCCGTTTGCAGCTTCTTCCGAACTGTTGCGTTCATAACCATTTGAGCCATCGAAGTCTTGAGAAGAATGTGTAATGTCGCTTACAGTGTGTCTCTTGGCTATGTTTTGACATCTGTCGCTCGTGTTTCCATCCACTGAAATTTGGACTTCTTTCCAGGAACTTTTATCGGCCCGGCACATCTAAAAAGGCGGTTAGGATTACCCGAGGATGATCGGGATTCGCTGATCGCAAGTAATCCTAGGCAAGAGCAATAGCATGTAAGGATGAAACACTCGCGACGTGCCGGATTGCCGGATCGACCGATCCGAAAATCGACGCGATCCTGAAGTTTACCGCGGCTATCGTGCGGGAGCGCGGCGCTGTTACGCCTGAAGACTTCCAAAAGGTGAAATCCGCAGGGTGCTCGGATGAGGAAATACAGGAGATCGTCGCGAACGTTGCTTTATTCACCTTCGCCAATTACATAAACCTGGTAATCCCGAACGGAAATTGACTTTCCGCTTGTCATGCCAGTGAAGCAGCGTGCGGCGGAGAAGAGAATGTAACCTCAATGAGGAAAAAAGGCACTGTCCTGTCACCGACCTTCCTCAAGACCGTCAAGCCCTTCTCCCGAATCGCTATTCGCGGGACGCGCGTTCGAGGCGGGTGCGGTCAAGGATGTGTATTTGCTTGCGATCTATCGCGATGATTCCTGCTTTTCGAAGTTCCCCAAGCGCCACCGTGGTCGATTCGCGATAGACACGCAAGCGCTCCGCAATCTCCTTATGCGTAACACCTTTAACAGCGTCTCCTTTCGCGCGTTCGAGAAGCAAATTGGCAAGACGAGGAATCAAACTTCGAAACGCTGTAGCATCCAAGTCTAGCAAAACGTTAACAAATCGCTCGCTCACGAGGTCTAGCAACCGGCGCGCAATGGAAGGGCATTTCCGCAGGAGCACTTCTATCCGATCCTTAGCAACCGTGCGAACGCGCGAAGGCTCCGTTGTTTGCGCATAGCAATAGTATGTGCACGGGCCCACGCAGCCCATCTCGCCAAAAACGGCGGGAGGTTTTAGGTCCGCGATGATCAGTTTCTTTTCACCGGACATGCGGAAAGTTTGCACTCTGCCTTTTTCCAGAAAAAACAAAGCCCACCCCTTGTGGCCCGGTTGAAAAAAATCATGTCCGGCTCCAAAGTTCTCAACCTTGCTGTCATTCACGAGAGAGTCAAGGCATGAAGCGGGGAGATCCTTGAAAAGATCGAGTGCAGAGAGGGAAGCCGTCTCCAAGAGGCGCGCAGATTTTTGCACTTTCTTCTTCACAGCCGTATCCACCACGAACACCTAAACGCACCCAGAAAGTCGCCGTAATCACCATTACAGTCTCCACACGCGGCTATCGCCGTAAAAGCGGAGAGGCAATACGCGCAGCCATTGATCTCCGAGACCGCTATCGCAATTTGGTATCGGGTCTCGAACGGCAATACGCCGCCTTCAAGCGTTCCAGAAAGATCGAGAAAGCCCTGAAGTCCGGCTGGCGAATGGGCCATCGTTTTGAAAGAGTTCGGAACGGCGCTGTATTTTTTCTCCACTGCATCGAGCAGTTCTTTGGCTTTTTCCTTGGCCATTCCTGGATCGATGGCCTTTATTCTCTGCGTGTTGTCCATTATTTTGTGCTCCTTTAGCTTACAGTGGACTACATAGTCCACTCTACATCTGCAAATCTGGACTGTCAAGTCCAGAGAATGTAGTATGATGCTTCCATGGCCGCAAACCAGAAATCCCAACCTCGATCCTTCACAGCCCGAGGCGCGGCGACGCGGGCGCGCATTGTCGACGCCGCAACCGATCTGATGTACACGCATGGCGTGGAGGGGACAAGCCTGGACGACGTGATGGCGGTGAGCGGCGTGAGCAAGTCGCAGCTCTATCACTATTTTGCTGACAAGGACGCGCTGGTACTGGAGGTGATCGCTCGACAGACGAAACGTGTTCTCGATGCACAGCAGCCCCATCTGGGGTCTCTGGATTCGTTGCCGGCCCTGATGGCGTGGCGAGACGCCATCGTTCGGCTCAACAAGGTTGCACGTGGCAGGGGATGTCCATTGGGATCGCTAGCGAACGAACTCGCCAACGAGTCCGAACCAGCACGAAAGCGTCTCGCCGATAGCTTTGCGATTTGGCACGAGCGCATCGAAATGGGACTTGCCAAGATGCGCGAGCGCGGTGACCTAGCTGCCTCAGCCGATCCACATAAATTGGCTCTCGCCCTCCTTAGCGCAGTCCAGGGCGGGCTTCTTCTAGCCAAGACGACGCATTCAAGTCGCCCGCTGGAAATTGCACTCGACATGGCCATCGAGCATGTTGCCCGGCACGCAACTCGCGTCGCGGACGAAAGTTCTCGGCGAACGCCTTGCGCACGCTCGGAGGACAAGTCAACGAATCAGAGATAGTCCCGCAAAAGGGCAGGCCGCGGAAATATTGATCACGGCGAAGGACCTGAGAGACAGTGGAATCCAACGGTTTCCTAACCGGTTGTACGTAGAAAACAGCAATCAGCACGGAGAGTGCATTTGAACTGCCCACCTCCTAGTGCAATGCGAGGAGGTATCCACCGTCGAATCTTAACGTCTGAAGCCTGGCGAGCTTCCGATGTTAGGAAATCAGCATGAATTCCCCAAATGGACCCATCGTTGAGACAACTCCGCTAGTTTCCATGTTCAAAATTTTGGGCGCTAAGCGGGCACCCGAAGCTGAAAAGAGCGTCAAGTCGCGTAATATCAACGTGCGCCGTGAAGCAACTGGTAGCTCGTCGGGCTGGTATCCCGCCAACCTTTCTCACGCCGGCAACGGTTTTTCAGACCGTCGTAGATTACGATGCAGATTTACGCCGCTCGTGGACGAGCATTACCGCGCGGCCGGTTGGCCGAAAAGTCGGCTTTCCGTAGAAGTGCGCTCGCCCCACAGCCGCTGAGTGGCGCGGGGGCTGCCATTTTCCATCATTTTCCATTTACCACTCGCTCTGTCGTGTGTAAGGTCCGCCAATTCAGAGTGTTAGGGTCTGCTAGAGGAAGCTTGGGAAGCTAGTAATCGTCATGGCTTCCCCTGTCGGCGTCAAGGTGACGCCGGCTGGAATATACACTGATAAAATACCCGCAACCGAAATTCGCAGCTTGCGAGACGCGCA
>JACXTT010011155.1_pt1 | contig 12043 bp, 10 predicted proteins | sample 9270951 | NCBI WGS metagenome assembly JACXTT01 (sample SAMN15532306, study PRJNA645909) | rock metagenome | isolation source: weathered quartz diorite | place: Puerto Rico | collected 2017-06-21 | reverse complement strand
CAGGAAGGCCGTCGCGACCGTAACCAGGAGCGCCGTGAACGGCAGCGCGAGCGCCAGCGTGACCGTGGCGACGCGCGTGAAGCCGAAGCCGGCGAAGCCGCACCGACTGAAGCCGTAGCCGCGATCCAGGCCGCCGCCGTCCTGCCGCAGGCAGCCTTCGAAGACACGCAAGCCACCATCGGTCGCACCGATCTGCCAGAAGGCGCTGAAGCTGCCGAAGGCAGCGAAGGTGCCGAAGGCGAGGAGCGTCGCCGTCGCAACCGCCGCGGCCGCAACCGTTATCGCCGCGAGCGCGACGATTCGGTGCAGGCCACGCAGGATGATGCCGAGGGCGCCATGCCCGCGGACGTCGTCGAAGGCACGGCACAAGCCGTCGCTGTCGAGGCCAGCCCCGTGCCGGCACCGGTCGCACCGGTTGCTGAAGTGCGTGAAACGGAAGCCGTCGCACTGGTCGCCGACGCGCTGGCCCAGGCCCGCGAAGCTGTCGCCGTCGCCGTGACCGAATTCGCGGTGGAGCCGGCTGTGACGCAAGCGCCGGCCCCGGTGGTTGCCGAGGCTCCGGTTGCTGCTCCGGTTGCTGCTCCGGTTGCTGCTCCGGTTGCTGCTCCGGCCGTCGAAGCCGCTCCGGCACCCGCCGTTGCCGAGCCGGTGGTCGCAGCTGCCGAACTGGCACCGGCCCCGCAAGCCGAGCCCGTGGCGCCGGTAGTGCAGGCCACAGTCGAGACCGTGGCAGCTGAAGCCCCGGTGGCGGCACCTGCCATCCCGGCCGCCGCCCCCGCACCCGCAGTGGCCGCCAGCCCGGCCGCACCGTCGATCGAAGGCCTGCAGCCGATGCTGGCCACCGCCGGCCTGGAGTGGGTAGGCACGGACAGCGAGAAGCTGCGCGCCGCCCAGGAAGCCGCCGCACGCATCGTGCCCGAGGCACGCGCGCCGCGTGAGCGCAAGCCGCTGCCGCCGCTGCCGCAAGGTCCGATGATCCTGGTCGAGACCGGCAGCCGCGAGGTCGAGAAGGCTGAGAAGCAGTAAGCAGCACATCTCCCGCCTGCAGCGATCGAAGGGGACGGCCTGGCCGTCCCCTTTTTCATGCATGGACAATCCGGATGCAGGCCCCCTGCCTCGGCTAGAATGGCATCAGAATGCATCCGGATCCCCCGAGCCCCGCTCCCCGGAGGCATCGCCCACCACAGGCCATGACTGAAACCGTCATTCCGATCTTCGACCTGCGCGATCATCGCTACCGCTCGATGACGCCCAGCATCCCCGAAAAGCTGCTTGCGCCTTCCGGGCTGGTCGCCGATACCCGGGCGCGCCCGCTGCACGACCTGCGCATCTCGGTGACGGACCGCTGCAACTTCCGCTGCGTGTATTGCATGCCGAAGGAAGTCTTCGACAAGGACTACACCTTCCTGCCCCATTCGGAGCTGCTGAGCTTCGAGGAAATCGAGCGCACGGCGCGGCTGTTCGTCAGCCTCGGCGTCGAGAAGATCCGCCTGACCGGCGGCGAGCCGCTGCTGCGCAAGAACATCGAGAAGCTGGTGGAAATGCTGGCGCGCATCGAGACCGTTTCGGGCAAGCCGCTGGACCTGACGCTGACCACCAATGCGTCGCTGCTGGCGCGCAAGGCGCAGTCGCTGCGCGATGCCGGCCTGAGGCGCGTGAGCGTGAGCCTGGACGCCATCGACGACGCCACCTTCCGCCGCATGAACGATGTGGACTTTGCCGTGGCCGATGTGCTGCACGGCATCGAGACCGCGCAGGCCGTGGGGCTGGCGCCGATCAAGGTCAACATGGTGGTCAAGCACGGCACCAACGATGCCGAGATCGTGCCGATGGCCCGCCACTTCCGCGGCAGCGGCATCATCGTGCGCTATATCGAGTTCATGGATGTCGGCGCCAGCAACCACTGGCAGATGGACGAAGTGCTGCCGTCCGCCGAAGTCGTGCGCCGCATCGACGAAGTCTTTCCGCTGGAGCCGGTGCAGGCCAACTACGCCGGCGAGACCGCCGAGCGCTGGCGCTTCCGCGACGGCGGCGGCGAGATTGGCGTGATCTCCAGCGTGACCCATGCGTTCTGCGGCGACTGCAGCCGCATCCGGCTGTCGACCGAAGGCCGCCTCTACCTGTGCCTGTTCGCGACCGAGGGCTATGACCTGCGCACGCTGCTACGCGGGGATTACAGCGACCTGCAGGTTGCCAATGCCATCGCGCAGGTCTGGCAGGGCCGCACCGACAACTACTCCGAGCAGCGCAGCAACCCCGCCGTGCGGCAGGCTCGCGCTGAATGCAAGATCGAAATGTCATACATCGGCGGATGACACCGCGCCGAACCCAATCTTTCCGATGATTGCACGCGACGACATTACCGGCCTGATCCTGGCAGGCGGCAGGGGCAGCCGCATGGGCGGCACCGACAAGGGCCTCCAGCCCTTTCGCGGCACGCCCATGGCCATGCACACCATGATGCGGCTGACGCCGCAGACCGGCGCGCTGATGATCAACGCGAACCGGAACCTGTCGGCCTATGAGTCGTTCGGCGTGCCGGTGGTGACCGATTCGGTGCCGGACTTTGCCGGCCCGCTGGCCGGCATGCTGGCCGGGCTCGAGCAATGCCACACCGGCTGGATGGTCACCGCCCCGTGCGACTCGCCGTTCCTGCCGACCGACCTGGTGCAGCGCCTCGCCGACGCGATCGAAGCCGAAGGCGCCGAACTGGCGATCCCGGTCACGGTCGATGCGGACGGCCGCCGCCAGCTCCAGCCGGTCTTCTGCCTGATGCCGGTCAGCATGCTGGACGGCCTGGTCGCCTACCTGAACGGCGGCGGACGCAAGATCGAAACCTGGGCGGCCTCGCACCGGCTCGCGGAAGTCCGGTTCGATGATGCCGGCGCCTTTGCCAATATCAACACCCTCGACGAACTGCGCACGCACGAAGCCGGCTAAAGGCCCGTTCCCACCATGCCATCCCTGCAATCCGTCATTTCCTGCCTGTCCGACTACGACCCCACCGCCCTGCCCGTGGACCACGCCAACCGCATCATCGGCGAGGTGGTGGAACCGGTGCGCGGCATCGAACAGGTGCCCATCCGCAGCGCGCTGGACCGCGTGCTGGCCGAAGACATCATCTCTCCGATCGACGTACCGGCCCACGACAACTCGGCGATGGACGGCTACGCCTTCGCCAGCAGCGCACTGCAAGCTGCCGATGCCGCGCACGTTGAACTCGAAGTCGCCGGCACGGCCTTCGCCGGTGGCGGCGCAAGCAGCCCGCCGGGCGCGGGCCAGGCCGTGCGCATCATGACCGGCGCGGTCATGCCCGCAGGCTGCGATACCGTGGTGCCGCAGGAATTTGTCGAAGCATCGGCCGACGGCAACCACATCCGCTTCGCCGCCGGTACCGTTCGCGCCGGTGACAACCGTCGCCTGCGCGGCGAAGACCTGGCGCGCGGCCAGACCGCGTTGCCGGCCGGGCGCATCATCCAGCCGGCGGACCTGGGCCTGCTGGCCTCGCTGGGTTTTGCCGAGGTACGGGTGCGCCGCCGCCTGCGCGTGGCCTTCTTCTCCACCGGAGACGAACTGCGCTCGATCGGCGAGCCGCTCGATGCAGGCTGCGTGTATGACTCGAACCGCTACACCCTGCATGGCATGCTGCGGCGACTGAATGTCGACCTGATCGACATGGGCGTGGTGCGCGACGACCCCGCCGCGCTGGAAGCCGCGTTCCGCTCGGCCTGCGAGACCGCCGATGCGGTCATCACTTCGGGCGGCGTCTCGGTCGGCGAAGCCGACTACACCAAGCAGATCATGGCCAGCCTGGGCGACGTCACGTTCTGGAAGATCGCGATGCGCCCCGGCCGGCCGATGGCGTTCGGGCGCATCGCCTCGGGCGGGCGCGATGCATTGCTGTTCGGCCTGCCGGGCAACCCGGTGGCCGTCATGGTGACCTTCTACCATTTCGTTCGCGCCGCGCTGCACCGGCAGATGGGCGCCAGCGTGCCGCCGCTGCCGCTGATGCGCGTGCGCTGCGCCCAGGGCATCCGCAAGAAGCCCGGCCGCACCGAATACCAGCGCGGCATCCTGGCGCGCAGCGAGCGCGGCGACTGGGAGGTGCGGGTCACCGGACAGCAGGGCTCCGGCGTCCTGCGCTCGATGAGCGAGGCCAACTGCTTCATCGTGCTGGCCCATGAGCAGGATTCGGTCCGGTCCGGCGACATGGTCGACGTGATGCTGTTCGACGGGCTGGTCTGAGCCCCGCCTGACGGGCCTTCCCAGGCGCCGTCAATGTGTCGTTTTTGCGCCGCAAATTGGCGGCCGCTGTTGGCCAACGGCAGGTGAAATGCACGTCACGCGGTTGCCGGGCTATGCGTCAGTCCGGGCAATCGCTACACTTGCCGCACGATTTAGAACCATTGCCTCCCCCGTCATGAATCAGGAGATTGCCTACCTCCACCCGGTCAAGACCGCCCGCGCGCTGGTGCTGGTCTACCTGTGCTTTTCGGTGCCGATCGTTTCCCTGGGCCTGTTTGTCGCCTTCGTCCGCTACGGCGACCTGCCCGGCATCACCGTGTTCACCGCGCTGATCCTGAACGCACTGATCGGATTCGGGCTGCTGTGGCTGGCCTGCAAGGCCTACAACTGGGTTGCCGCGCGCTTTGGCGGCATCGAAGTCCACGTCCGGGAACTGGCTCCCGAAGAAGAGCTCTGATCCACCGGCCGGGGCTGGCGCGCATGCCGCGCCGCCAGCTTCAGCCGCCGCCGCCGTCTTCGGGCACCTCGGGCGCGCCCGTGCCCAACAGCTGCTGTGCCGCCTCGCCAGGCAAGGCCTCGACAGTCCGCAGCTTGCGCGCCATCTGACGCGTGCGCACCTCGGCCTGTTCGATATTGCGCGCCGCGCGCTCGAGCGTATCGCGCGTCTTCGCCAGTACCTCGCCGAATTTCCCGAACTCCGTCTTCACGGCGCCCAGGACTTCCCACACCTCGCTGGAACGCTTTTCCAGCGCCAGCGTGCGAAAACCCATCTGCAGGCTGTTCAGCAGTGCCGTCAGCGTAGTCGGCCCCGCCACCGTGACGCGGTATTCGCGCTGCATGACATCGGTCAGGCCGGGCCGGCGCAGTGCCTCGGCGTACAACCCCTCGGTCGGCAGGAACAGGATCGCGAAATCGGTGGTGGCGGGCGGCGACAGGTACTTCTCCGAGATGGTCTGCGCCTCGCGCCGCAGCGCCACGTCCAGTTCGCGACCAAACGCAGCCACGCCGTCGACATCGCCGCGCTCCTGGGCATCAAGCAGCCGCTCGTACTGCTCCTTGGGGAACTTGGCGTCGATCGGCAGCCAGACCACACCCTGCTCCATGTCCTTGCCCGGCAGGCGGATCGCAAACTCCACGCGCGCGCCAGAATTGCGCACGGTTTCGACGTTCTTGCCGTACTGGTCGGGCGTCAGCATCTGCTCGAGCAGCATTTCGAGCTGCACCTCGCCCCAGGTGCCGCGCGATTTCACGTTGGTGAGCACCTTCTTCAGGTCGCCCACGCCCTGGGCCAGCATCTGCATTTCGCCGAGCCCGCGATGCACCTGCTCCAGCCGGTCCGACACCAGCCGGAACGACTCGCCGAGCCGCTGCTCCAGCGTGGCGTGCAGTTTCTCGTCGACGGTGCGCCGCATCTCGTCCAGCTTGGCCGCATTGGTCGCTTCGATATCGCGCAGCTTCTGTTCGAGCGTGGCGCGCACCTCGGCCAGGCGGCGCTCGTTGGCCTCCGACATCTGCGCAAGCTGCTGCTGCAGGCCGTCGCCAAAGCGGCGCAGCGACACCGCCTGCTCGTCGCGTGCCTGCTGGCCCTGCAGCAGCAGGTTCTGCCTGACGTGCTCTAGCTGTTGCGTGTTCGACTCGGTCAGCTTGGCCAGCTGCTGCGCAAAGGTGTCGATCTGGTTGTTCTGCAGCGTGGCAATACTGGTGAGCTGCGACGACAGCGTCTGCTGGAAGCGCAGCATCTGCTGGGCCGACTCCGAACGGCCGCCGCGCGCGGCCTCCGCCACCTCGCTGCGCAGTTCGCGTTCGAGGCGCTCCATGCCGCGCAGGCTCTCGCTGCGGGTATCGGCAAGTTGGCGCAGCACATCGCCCGCAGCGGTTGGTGTCGCCTGCTGGCGCAGGAGGAGAACGACAAGCAGGACGAGCGCGATCAACGCCACGCCCAGCGTCAGCAACGGAATCCAGGTCATTGGCGAGACTTCAGCGGCGATGCCCCATCACCGCGGGATTGATCACCGAGCGCGGATGGCCGGCATCGGGGCCGGCGTCGAGCGCGGCGATGAGGTTGTCCGCGGCGAGCATCGCCATGGCGCGACGGGTCCTTTCCGATGCGCTGGCAATGTGCGGCGTCAGGACCACGTTGGACACGGTCAGCAGATCCGGATGGACGTCGGGCTCGCCTTCGAACACATCGAGGCCTGCGGCAAAGATGCGGCGCGTCTTGAGCGCGTGCGCCAGCGCCTCGTCGTCGACGATGCCGCCGCGCGCGAGGTTGACCAGCGTGGCCGTCGGCTTCATCTGGTTCAGTTCGGCGGCGCCGATGGTATGGTGGCTGGCGGGCCCGTATGGCAGCACCAGCACCAGGTGGTCCGACTGCTGCAGCAATTCGGCCTTGCTCACATAGCGCGCGTTAAGCGCACGCTCGGTCGCCTCGGGCAACTGACTGCGGTTGTGGTAAAGCACGGTCATGCCAAACCCGGCCGCACGGCGCGCGAGTGCCTGGCCGATGCGCCCCATGCCGAGAATGCCGAGCGTGCTGCCGTACACATCCATGCCGACCAGCATGTCGTAGCTCCAGCGCTGCCACCTGCCATCGCGCAGGTAGTGCTCGGACTCCGTCACGCGTCGCGCGGTCGCCATCAGCAACGCCCAGCCGAAGTCGGCCGTGGTCTCGGTCAGCACGTCCGGTGTATTGGTGGCGACGATGCCCGCTGCTGTCAGCGCCGGAATGTCGAGGTTGTTGTAGCCCACCGCCATATTGCAGACGGCCCGCAGGCCGGGCAGCGAAGCGATCAGCCCGGCATCGATGCTGTCCGCGGCGTTGGTCAGCACGCCCGCCTTGCCGGCCAGGCGCGCCTTGAGCGCCGCGGCATCGAGTACGGCATCCTGCTGGTTGTCGTCGACGTCGAAGTACCGGGCGAGGTGGTCGATGACGTCGGGGAAAATGGCGCGGGTGACAAGGACAGACGGCTTCATGGCATCACACATGGAAAAAGAGGAACGTCATCACCAGAAACAGCGGCAACAGGATGGAGCCAGACCATAGCATGTAGCCGAAGAAACTGGGCATGCGCAGGCCACGGTTTTCGGCAATCGCCTTCACCATCAGGTTCGGTGCATTGCCGATATAGGTATTGGCGCCCATGAACACGGCGCCGGCCGAGATCGCGGCAAGCGTGGACGCGTCGCGCGTCATCAGCGCGGCGGGGTCACCGCCGGCCGTGTTGAAGAACACGAGATAAGTCGGCGCATTGTCCAGGAACGATGAAAGCAGGCCGGTCGCCCAGAAGTACATGCTGTCGACAGGCTGCCCGTTGGCGTCGCTCACGGACCGGACCACGACGGCAAACGCGCCGTCGGTGCCCGCCTTGAGCATGGCGATCACCGGAATGATGGTCAGGAAAATTCCGGCAAACAGCTTGCCCACCTCGAGGATCGGCTCCCAGCTGAACTCGTTGCCGCTGCGCGCCGCGTGCGGCGTCACGAGCAGCGAGACGATGGACACCGCCACCAGCAGCACATCACGCACGGCCGCCTGCAATGGCACGTCCGTGCCGAGCACGTCGAACGAGACGGCCGGCTTCCACAGCCCGCTCATCAGCACCAGCGCCACCACCGCCAGCAGCAGCACGAAGTTGATCTTGCCTTCGATGCGGATGCCTCGCGTGTCCGGCGTGGGATCGCTGCGCGCGGGCAGCGCCTCCTCCTTGTTGTGGTAATAGTGCCGGTCCAGCAGGTAGAAGATGGCCAGCAGCGCCACGCAGATGAACAGTGTCTCCGGCAGGATATGGCGCATGGTCCAGAAGAAATCCACGCCTTGCAGGAAGCCCAGGAACAGCGGCGGATCGCCGAGCGGTGTCAGCGAACCGCCGGCATTGGCGACCAGGAAGATGAAGAACACCACCACGTGGGCCACGTGGCGGCGGTTGTCGTTGGCGCGCAGCAGCGGACGGATCAGCAGCATGGCCGCGCCCGTGGTGCCCATGAAGCTGGCCAGCACGGTGCCCAGCGCCAGGATGCCGGTATTGAGCCGCGGCGTTCCATGCAGGTTGCCGCGCACGCAGATGCCGCCGGCCACGATATACAGGGCCGCGATCAGCGCAATGAACGGGATATATTCGGCCAGCAGCGCATGCACGGCACCAGCCAGCGCCGCCTGCACGCCGAACACTGCGGCGAACGGCAGCAGGAACAGCAGGCCCCAGGCCGCGGCGATCTTGCCGTAGTGGTGATGCCAGAAACGCGGCGCCATCAACGGGAACAGCGCGATCGACAGCAGCACGCCGGCGAACGGCAAGCCCCACCATGCGGACAGGGCTGCGCCGTCGAAACCGGCGGCATGGGACAGCGAAGGAAAAACGGCCAGCATGGCCGGCAGCGGCAACAGCGTGCGGGCACGTTGCATCAGACGGACTCTCCTTGGACGGTGGGAGCGTGGGCGCAATGGCAGCGCTTGCCGCATGGGGATTTGCCCTGCGGCAGGGCTCAGCGCGTCACGCGGTGAACGTGCCAGTGTAAATCAGGCGTCGCAGCGTCCGGCGCGGCGACTGCCCGAACGCGCGGTCAGGCCTGGTCGATCAGGATGACGTGCACGCGGTACGGCCCGTGGGCGCCCAGCACAATGGTCTGCTCGATGTCGCCGGTACGCGACGGGCCGCTGATGATATTGGTCGCACGCGGCAGCTCGCCGCGTTCGCTGCGCACCAGCGCAAACGCATCCTCGAGACTGTCGACGATGCGCGATACCGGCACCACCGCAATATGCGTCTCGGGCAGCAGCGCGGCCGAGGCAAACGTCTGCGGCCCCGACAGCAGCATCAGCGAACCGGTTTCGGCAATGGCACAGAAACAGCCTGTGATGCCGACCAGATCGCCGTGGTCGCGGTCCGCTTGCGGATCGCGCACGGGCGGCCGGCATTCCACGGTCATGCCGTTTTCCTGCCAGGGCAGCGCGCCGAATGCGTCCCAGGCGACGGCACGATGCACAAGGTTCAGGCCGTCGAGGAAGCGCACCGCCGCGGCGGGCACATCCGCGAGCGTCGCGACACGATCGACCGTGGACGCCATGCGCTGCGCCTGTGCCATGAAGGCTTCGGTGCGATCGGGCTGCGCCGCCGGACGGGGCCCCGACGGATGCCGCGCCAAATAGTCGGCGACGGCCTCGCGCTCGCCGCTGGTCACCTTGGGCGAACGCCCCTGTGCGGCGCGGATACGGGCAAAGATGCGGTCACGGGCGTTGTTGGTTTCCATAGGGCCTGGCGTCGTCCGCCCATGATTATGCGGGGCAATGCACGCCATTATAGTGGCGCGCCCTGCCCCGCTCCCGGCACGAAGCCATTGAACATTGCTACGCAGGCGCCTGAACGTCGAACACCTGGCGCAGGTAGGCCAGGTAGCCAGGATCGTCGCACATGGTCTTTTCCGGCGTATCCGACAGCTTGGCCACCGGCTGGCCGTTGCAGCGGACCATCTTGATGACGATCTGCAGCGGCGTATAGCCAAGGTCATTGGTCAGGTTGGTACCCACGCCGAATGCCAGCCGGCAGCGGCCGTGAAAGCGCTCGTACAGTTCGATCACGCGCGGAATATCGAGGCTGTCGCTGAAGATCAGCGTCTTGCCGAGCGGATCGACGCGGTTGGCCGCGTAGTGCGCGAGCATGCGCTCACCCCACAGGAAGGGATCGCCGGAATCGTGCCGGACGCCGTCAAAGAGCTTGCAGAAATACAAGTCGAAGTCGCGCAGGAACGCGTCGAAGCCGTAGGTATCCGACAGCGCAATGCCGAGGTCGCCGCGGTACTCGCGCGCCCAGTTCTCGAGCGAGAAGACCTGAGAATCGCGCAGGCGCGGACCCAGCGCCTGGCATGCCTGCAGGTACTCATGCGCCATGGTGCCCAGCGGCACCATATTGTGCAGGCGCGCGAAATGCACGTTGCTGGTACCGGCCAGTTGCGGCCCCAGCATATTGCGTGTCGTCAGCAGGACCTCTTCCTGCCAGTCGCGCGAGAAGCGGCGGCGGGTACCGTAGTCCGCGATCACGCAATCGCGGTATGTCGGCGCCTGCAGCAATGCCAGCTTCTGCGCCATCCGGCGGCGGCCTTCGGCAAGGTCAGGCTGCGGCCGCGTGCGCCGGAAATAGACCTCGTTGACAATGGCCAGCAGCGGCACCTCGAACAGGATGGTGTGCAGCCACGGGCCGCGGATCGCGATGTCGATCTCGCCGTTGCCCTGCGGCGCCGGCGTGATCGACACGTACTTCTGGTTCAGGTGGAACAGCGCGAGGAAATCGACGAAATCGCTCTTGATGAAGCGCATGCCGCGCAGGTAGTCGAGTTCTTCTTCCGTGAAGCGCAGGCTGCACAGGTGCGCCAGCTCCGCGCGGATTTCCTCGATGTACGGGGTCAGGTCAATGTCCGCGTTGCGGCACTTGAAGCGGTACTCGACCTGCGCCTGCGGAAAATGGTGCAGCACCACCTGCATCATCGTGAACTTGTACAGGTCGGTGTCGAGCAGGGATTGGATGATCATAACGGGCCAGACGGCGATGCCGGTTCAGGCACACATGCTAACCCATGTCCGCCCTGCCTGGCGGCACGCGGTCGCATGCCCTGCCGGCGTCAGCCGCCGTCGAGAAACGCTTGCGGGCGCCGCACCGCGCGCACGCCCTGCACGCACCACAGCGGGCGGCCATCGCTGGCGAGGCAAGATACGAGCGTTGCCGCCGCGCGCGGCACGTGCTCCGGCAACGGGTCGGCAAAAGCGCCGTTCTTCGCCATGATGCGCTCGGCGTAGACCTCGCGCCCCGAGCGCTGGAAAGTCAGTACCTGCACCATCTGGCCCGCCTCGGGCTGAAGTTCGGGGCCGCACGGCAGCAGGCCGGCGCGGCCGCAATTGGCCATGGCGTCCCCCGCGGGAGCCCAGGTGACGCTGAAGCTCTCCCAGTCGAAGCTCGTCAGTGCGGCCAGCGTCACCGGCTGGTCCGAGCGCGTGCGCCATGCGACCAGGCGGGACACCACGCTGTCGGCCATGGCGTGCTCCGACAGCGTCTGCGCGCCTGCGCCGGCCGGCAACATGGCTGCCAGCATGTGAAGCCCAACCACCCCCAGCCGCGCATGGCGACGCATCCGCCCGCCCAAGTCCCACCGAACAAAGCGCTGCTGGCAAGGCATGGTGATCTCCTCGTGATCGTTTCGATACTGGGATGTGCTGATGCGAAGTGCGTCCGACACCATCGCATCGTGCCATTGCCGGCGTGCCGGGCACAGACCTGTTCGCGATCAAATACACATAAAGAAATAAGAAAACTATCTGATCCGGCTATATAGACCCGCTATTCTTGCCGGAAGGCTCGGATACAATATCGGCTTCTGAAAGGCCACGGCCCGCGCTCGCCCCGTGCAGACTCGCCATCGGCGGCAATGCACGGTCCGGCGCTGGCAAAAAGCGGCCGAAACCAGTTTCCCATCAAAAGCCGACCCGTTTTCCTGGAACCGAAATGACTCACGTTGTCACCGAATCCTGCATCCGTTGCCGCTACACAGACTGCGTTGACGTATGTCCGGTGGATTGTTTCCGTGAAGGCCCGAACTTCCTGGCCATCGACCCGGACGAATGTATCGACTGCGCGGTGTGCGTGGCCGAATGCCCGGTGAACGCCATTTACGCCGAGGAAGACGTTCCGGGCGACCAGCAGCAGTTCATTGACCTGAATGCCGAGCTGGCGCGCAACTGGCCGTCCATCACCAAGACCAAGGCCCCGCTGGCCGAGGCCGAAGAGTGGAAGGACGCGACCGACAAGCTGCA
>JACXTT010011154.1_pt1 | contig 12043 bp, 11 predicted proteins | sample 9270951 | NCBI WGS metagenome assembly JACXTT01 (sample SAMN15532306, study PRJNA645909) | rock metagenome | isolation source: weathered quartz diorite | place: Puerto Rico | collected 2017-06-21 | reverse complement strand
CTCCTCTGAGTGATATAATTCCGCCGATCCGTTGGGGGTGGATGCGAATGGCTACCGTTCCGCCCGCTGAGCACCGTCACGCGCGGTGTGCCGCGCGATTAGGCACACATCCTCTCCTACAATTTTCGAAAAGATGGAAAACGTCGTTTCCAGCAGCAAATGGACGGTCTACATGTCGCCCCTTTGGAGCTGAAGGAAGCGTTGTAATCGGGCAAGTAACCCGGGTTCCTCGCAGGGCGTATGTTTAGCAGGCGGAAGTACCGGCTGGCGTTGGTGCTCGCTGGGATAGCCTTCCTGCTCCTGGCAGCAGTTGCGATTTGGTTCTTTCGTCCGGCCTCCGAACTCGCGCCGAAGACTGCTCCTTTGACCAATTACTCCGGCCTGCAGATTCAGCCTGCATTCTCGCCTGACGGCAAACAGGTTGCATTTGTCTGGAATGGTGAGAAAGGCGAGAATTTCGATATTTATGTCAAGCTCGTGGGCGGCGGGGCACCGCTGAGACTCACTTCGAATCCGGCCGCAGAACACTACCCCGCCTGGTCTCCGGATGGCCGGTACATCGCGTTTTGCCGGGCATTGTCTGACCGTTTTGAAATCTGGTCGATTTCCGCTACAGGCGGCGCAGAGCGGAAGTTGGGAGAATCGGCGGCGTGTGAAGGAATGTCTTGGGCTTCAGATGGAAAGTATTTGGCCCTTGTTGACAAGACCGCTCCACAAGAGCCCCGCAACATCTTCTCGCTCTCTGTGGAGACCGGCGAGAAACGAAGACTCACCTCATTGCCTGATCAATACCTGGGCGATTTCTCTCCCAAACTCTCTCCCGATGGTAAGATGCTCGCGTTTCGCAGGGCGTCTTCCACCGACAACAACGACATCTATGTGCTACGCATCGGGGGCGGGGGAAGTCCCGAGGGCGGACCTTGGCGTCTGACTTATCGGAAAGACACAATTTTTGGATTTGACTGGACAGCGGATGGCCGGAGAATCGTATTTCTATCTGGTGACATGGGTGGCACCAATCTGTGGACGATCTCCGCCACTGGGGGGATACCTCAACGCTTAGCCGTCGCCGGCGAGAACATGGTTGATCTCTCTGTTTCTCACATTGGGAGCCGCCTGGTATACGAACGGCACGTCTTCGATTGGAACATCTGGCGCATAAGTATGCACAACCGGGGCCGCAAACCGGGCAATCCCGTTCAGTTCATCTCGTCACCGAAGCTCGACCACCAGCCTTCGGTCTCACCAGACGGCAAGCGCATTGCGTTTGTATCTGAACGCTCCGGTAACCCCGAAATCTGGATGTGCGATGCCGACGGATCGCATTCGGTACAGTTGACTTCATTGGGAGGGTTTTTGTGGGGGCCAAGATGGTCCAAAGATGGCGGAACCATCGGCTTTACAGTCGGTGGCCTGAAGTCGCACATTTACCTAGTTAGTGCAAAGGGCGGTAAGCCGCGGCGTTTGATAGCCGAGTCTATTGAGGACGAATGGCCATACTGGTCCCGGGATGGCAGATGGCTTTACTTCACCTCGGACCGTAGCGGCCACACCGAGATTTGGCGGATGTCTTCGAAAGACGGCCAGGGCGTTCAAATCACGCGCAAGGAAGGGGACGTGCCAGAGGAATCGCCGGACGGGAGATTCATTTACTACAGCAAGGGATGGCCGGTGGAAACCAGCCTCTGGAGAATGCCGGTCGATGGGGGCAAGGAAGTCGAGGTCCTCGGTGCAGTGAATACCTGGGGTCGTTGGACTCTCGGGCGGGAGGGAATCTACTTCTTCACGCCGCCCGACAAGGAGGGACACAGCGATATCCGACTCCATGAATTCTCGACCGGTAAGGTCAGAAATATCCTGACGCTCGAGCGACGCATCGGTGAACACATCGCGGTTTCTCCCGATGGCAGCACAATTCTGTACACGCAGCTCGACGAGGCCAGCAGTGATCTGATGCTGGTGGAGAACTATCGCTGATCTCCGCGCAAACCTTAGCGGAGCCGAGGGCTGCCTCGGCCCCTTCGCAGCGGCCGTTACTTCGATTCTCTAAAGCGACAGGCGCTTGCGACAAGTTTGACGCCATCGAACGTGCCCCTGCAGTTGATGTACCAGTTCTCTTTCAGCTCGTCGAACGAGCTCGGCTTGTTGCTTGCCTGGGTGCCGTACATCCATTTGGTGTTGCCGTTGTAAATCACCTGTCGCTGCAGGTTGCCCTTGGTGACCATGAGCGTGGACTTATCCTTATCGATCATGTGAACGACCCCTGTAATTTGGCCTTCCTTGGCTTTCTTGTCTGCGGCTCCAGCCGAACTAATAGCAATGCACACCAGAACGCCCAAGCCAAGAGCCACGGGTGTCAAGAATCTTCGTCTCATAGTGCCTCCTTTGGATTTAGATTCGTTAGTCGAGAACCGACCACCAATATCCCGGCGCCTCCCCGGAAACAAAGCTACGGCAGTCCCGTACCGCAGTCCTGCTGGCTCCTCGGGAAATCGTAAAGCACGGTGCCCTCGCCCTTCGCGGTGATCCTTTGTCAAAGAAGTCCACGATTCTTCTCGCGCGGGCAATCAAGCCATCGATCTCCGTCTTCGTTACCCAAGGCGACAGTTTCTGTCTCAGCATGTTCCTGTCAAGGGTGCGGAGCGTCGTCAGCAATTTGCGGTCGCACTGGACTAGGTTCTTGGGTTCGCGGAGTTCCTTAAACGAGCGAAACGCCCGGGTAAAGTCGATGATCCAGAGCTGCCAGTCCTTGGTGATGAGCAGATTGGTAAGGTTGGGGTCGGTATCGTAGATGAGCTCGTGCCAGACGCGGACCGCATACATCTGTTTGTTCCAAGCCACTACATCCGGCGCATCCAGCTTCCGGTGTTTCCGGTCGAGTTCCATCATGGAGTCGTCGACCCACCAAGAGAGTGAAGCCGGCTGGCCTCCAACCGAGCGCTCCACATAAGGCGGCACCATGTTGAGTTCCAAAATCTTAGCCAGCTCGTAAGCGGCCACGTTGTATTTCCAAGAATCGCGAAAGTTCAGCTCGACGGCCATCGGTGTTCTATACTCGGCTCTGGAGATATCGACAGTTTGGATCGCGGCATCATGTTGTGTGCCCTTATATTCCAAAGTGGCCCGCCTGGGAAGCGTGACGCCCTTAGGAATAGCTTGCTGCACGCCGATTGTTCCGAGGCGCAGGAACTCTTCCATTTGCGCGCAGTCCAGGCTTGGCGTGGAGGCCGCGGCAGCCCAGTTGACGAGTGGGCAAGCCAACGTGAGTACCGAGACGGCGGTCGCGTAGACGCCGATTGCCTGCAGGGTTTTGCATACCTGGCTCTTCATCTGTTTCTCCTGGGCCAATGGCTTACTGGCCTCGCGAACGGCCGTGTCTACTGCGGCACGGTGACTTCAGCGTCCCATCCGTTGATCTCCCTCCTGTTCTATTAGGCGGAAACTGGGTGCAAAAACTGGCATTGGAGTCGAAATAACTTCACAATCGCAAGCAGGGCAAAACGGTCTCGCCGAGTCACCGGATCTCCCCAAGGTGATATAATTCCGGAAGTTACCGGGTGGGCGCGCGTGGCTACCGTTTCACCCAAGAGCGTTACTGGAATGCTCCGGGCCTGGAGCAGCGGTGACCAAACTGCCCTCGACAGCTTAGTTCCTTTGATCTATGAAGAATTGCATCACATCGCCAGGCGATACTTGCAGCGGGAGCGGCCCGGCCAAACCCTTCAGACCACGGATCTGATAAACGAGGCTTATCTGCGCCTTGCGGACGCAAGGACAGTTTCTTGGCAAAACCGCACACATTTTTTCGCTATTGCCGCGCAAATAATGCGGCGCATTTTGGTCGATCATGCCCGATCTCGGCAAAACCTAAAACACGGCGGCGCAGTTCGTCGGGTATCATTGGACGAAGCACTCGCCGTCTCTCGGGACCAAAGCTCAGAATTAGTGAAACTGCACGATGCCCTCAAAGCACTATCTGCCGTTGACCGGCGTAAGGGTCAGGTCGTCGAACTGCGCTTCTTTGGAGGACTGAATATCCAGGAGACGGCGCACGTCTTGAAAGTCTCGCCCGACACGGTGATGCGCGATTGGAAGTTCGCCAAGGTTTGGCTGGTGCGCGAGCTTAGAAGTGGGGTGCACCATGACGCCTGAGCGCTTTCAACAGGTTGAGAAGCTGTATCACGCGGCGCTGGAGCGCGAACCGAGCCAGCGGGCAGCGTTCCTGGACGAAGCCTGTCGTGAAGACGACGAGCTGCGGCAGGAGGTTGAATCGCTGCTCAGGTATAAAACGCAAGCAGCGGAATTCATCGAAACCCCGGCGCTGGAAAAGGCGGCTAAAGAGTTGGCTCAAGAGGCTGCCGAGACGCAGGCGAAGAGCGATCCTGGTTCCGACATGATCGGTAAGACGGTGGCTCATTACTCGATCCTCGCGAGGCTCGGGCAGGGCGGGATGGGCGTGGTCTACAAGGCCCAAGACATCAGATTGCGGCGCCTCGTGGCCCTGAAATTCCTTCCCGACGAGCTGGCGAAGAGTCCCCAGGCGCTCGAACGCTTCCAGCGCGAGGCACGCGCCGCCTCCGCGCTCAATCACCCCAACATCTGCACAATTTACGAGATCGAGGAGCACGAAGAACAGCCATTCATCGCCATGGAGCTGCTGGAGGGCGAGACGCTCAGGGACCGGATCGCTCGGAAGCGCTTTAAAGTTGGTGAACTTCTCGACCTGGGTATCCAGATTGCTGATGCACTGGACGCGGCGCATCGTGCTAGGATCATCCACCGTGACATCAAGCCAGCCAATATTTTCGTTACTGAGGGCGGTCAGGTCAAAGTTCTGGACTTTGGGGTGGCAAAGGTGGTATCTGAACAGCGCCCGGCGGCGAGAGCGCCCACCGTTTCGACGGAAACCACGGTCACCAGCGCTGAGGACCATCTGACTAGGCCCGGTGCGGCTGTCGGCACAGTCGCATACATGTCGCCCGAGCAAGTGCTCGGAGAAGAACTAGACGCGCGCACCGACCTGTTCTCGCTGGGCACCGTGCTCTATGAGATGGCCACGGGCCAACAGGCGTTCGTCGGAGCTACCAGCGGCGCCCTCTTCGACGCGATTCTCCACCGCATCCCGCCCCCGCCGGCCACGGTCAATGCCGACATCCCGCTAAAGCTGGAAGACCTCATCAACAAAGCGCTCGAAAAAGACCGCAGGCTGCGCTACCAGCACGCCTCGGACCTCAAAACGGATTTGGTCCGCCTGAGACGTGACATGGATTCGGCAACCTCGAGGCCGATATCGGCTACTAGAATTGCGCGCATGTGGAGCAGTAGGACAGTGCCTATGGCTCTAGCTTTGATTGCTTTTCTGGTAGCAGTGGTCCAATTTAACGTCGGTGGCGTGCGTCAACGCTTTTGGGGAGACTCCGGACGCGTGCTGTCGCTGGCCGTGTTGCCGCTGGAGAACCTTTCGGGGAATAAGGACGAGGAGTTTTTTGCCGACGGGATGACCGACGAATTGACCACGGACTTGGCCAAGATCGGATCCCTGAGCGTGATTTCGCGAACCTCGGTAATGCAGTACAAAGGCGCCCGCGTACCGTTACCCGAAATTGCACGGGCGTTGCACGTGGATGCGCTAGTAGAGGGGTCTGTGCAGCGCTCCGGCGACCGGGTCAAGATCAATGCGCAATTAGTGCAAGGGAGGACAGACAAGCACCTTTGGGCCGAGAGTTACGAACGCGACATGCGCGACGTCCTGGCTCTTGAGAGCGACATGGCCCGAACGATTGCCCGCGAGATCCGGGCCAAGGTCACCGAGCAGGAACAAGTACGGATAGCCGGCACGCAGCCGGTGAACCCACAGGCTCACGAGGCTTATCTCCGGGGCGTCTACACAGACAACAACATGATGAAAGCGCTGGGATATTTCGATCGCGCGAACCAACTGGACCCGGATTACGCTCCCCCCTATGCCGCAACGGCGAGCCTCTTTCACGCCATGGGGATGATGGGTTGGGCGTCGCCGCAGGATGTGTCTTCAAAGATGCGGGGCGGCGCACTCACCGCCCTCAGAAAAGACGACACGGTTGCCCAGGCTCATGCCGTGCTAGCTCTTACTAAACTGCACTATGACTGGGACTTCGCAGGCGCCGACAAGGAGTTCCGACGCGCTCTCGAATTGAACCCCAATCAGGCGGACAACCACCATATGTACGCGCATTACTTGATGGCCATGGACCGCGCCGATGAGTCGGTGGCCGAGAGTAAGCGGGCCGTAGAGCTGGACCCGTTCAATGAGTACCTGACCGCATGCCTGGGATGGCACAAGCTGTACGCGCATCAGTACGATCAGGCCGTGGATCAAGCACTGAAGGCCCAGAAGATGGAGCCCGACGATTTTTGGGCGCAGGCGGTCTTGGGCTGGGCCTACGAGCAGAAGGCGATGTATCAACCGGCCATCACGACATTTCAAAAACTAACGCAGTCTAATGACAGCGTTATGGCGGCTGCCGGTCTCGGGCATGTCTACGGAATCGCCGGGAAAAAACGCGATGCCCAGGAAATACTCGACAAGCTGATTGAGCGCGCGAAACGCGATTATGTTTCTCCGTATGACCTGGCAATCGTCTGCGCCGGGACGGGCGACAGAGAGCAGGCGTTCCAGTGGCTGGAAAAGGCCTACCAGGAGCGCGCGCATTATCTGGTTCACATCAAGTGGGAACCGCGCTTCGAGAATCTTCACTCGGACCCGCACTTTGAGAACTTGTTGCGACGCATCGGCCTCACCAGGTAATGTCGCCTTTATCAAGACTAGGCTGTTCGCCTGTCCCGGCGTCCACGGCGGTTGGGGTCCTTGCGAGTCCTGTGTGTTGGCAGTCCGTTCACTTTCGCGGATTCCCGCTGATCGATGGGCCAAGTTGATCCGCACACCGTTCGGGGCAACGTCATGAACGACCTCAGTCATTCAATACCTCCAACCTACGCGGAATGCTCGGGGTGGGTCTGCCGCAAAGCGGCTTAGTAGTGTGCTGGGCATGCTCAGCAGCTTGGAGGTGAAAGTCCTCTGCCCAACCTGATGGAGGTGAAGGGATGGAGGTGAAGGGCTAGCGATAACGGAAATCCTGGAAGCCTCCAGCAGGAGGACCAGGACAGCAATCAGCACAAAGAATTACCGAAGAATGTCGATACCCTGAGCGCGCAACGCCAGAAGCTTCTTCGGCACGGGCTGGAGCGCCTGATCGACAGGTCTTGCCGAGGGCGTGATTAACAAAGACCAGTTCACGTCTCGCATGAACCGAACGAAGGGCTCGTATAGCCGACATCGATAAGAAGATTGGCACCCAAGCTGCTGAAGAGGAGCGGCGGACACACGTGCGCTCGGTTATGAACCGTCTTGCCGAACTTCAACTCACCTGCAGTCGCACCTGAACAATGCAGACTGGGCCACCAGGCGCGAAATTGTCCGTGCCCTTGTTCAGCGCATCGAGACTGGGCCAACGAAGGAGGGTACGCCTTGATGCCGAGCAAACACGTGCATCAGTTCACGTGCGCCTCGGCATGTTCCGCTTTTGTCAGTTCCGACGCAGCCTTCGATATCCACTACGTGGATGCGAGCGGGGCCGAAATCTCCGCCGATGCGGCGTTGACGAAGAAGAAATGACATCGCACGCCAAGTGCCCTTTCATCCCTGAGTGTGCCGTTAGCATGCCAGTCGGAATCGCATGATACGAGCAGGTCGCGAGTGGCGCGCATTGCCATGGCTGGCGGCTCTTGCTTCAAGTGGGTGTTCCGCGCGGGCGGTCCAACGGTCCTCACCGAGGGCGGCATAGGCACAATGCGGCAATCGAGCCCACAAAAGCGGGTGGTTCATCCTCATGTTGCCCCTGATGTTTTCACGGACATGGGTGTTATTATCTGGCCGCCGCGACGGGGCTACCAAATTAAAGCCGTGAGCATGCGCTTCCGCCGCTCCATCCAGTGTGCCCTCAACCTCGGGCTGCCCTTTGGAAAGACCAGTTGGGCGCTTTAGAAGTGGTGGGGCCAGTTCGGAGGAGCGCCTGACCCCGCCACGGCCCGGTCCTGAAAGATTCGCTCCGAAGGGTTGCCGGGCTGAGGCGATTATACCTCCCGCCAGCGGCCAGTGATATACTCGTCCCATCAAGATAAAGCTGCAGTAATTGGCTCGGTTACCTTCAGGTTTACCGGGCCATTTTTTTTAGTCTCTCACTCACTCCGGCGGTTTTCTTAACCACCACCATCCGGCACAGATCGCCACGAGAGCGAGCGCGCACGCGACCCACAGGAAAATCGCAGCCCAGAGTGGTACTAGCCTAGATTATCACGTAGCTTCCAGCATCAGATCGGGGGTAAGGCGCACCAGAACAGGGCCAGTTCGGCCGGGCGGGTAAATAATTCGACCCCCAATTTCTCATCCGGCAAACCTCCGATTCACACTGAAACAAAAACGGCGGATGCCGTTAAACACCTGGCCCCTTTTCCCTTCTTTACGCGAGACTGGGAGAGAGGCCGCCACGCGCTTCGTCAAGTCACCGGGAGCGCTAAGGCTCGCCCGCACAACCCATCCTTCGTGGGTGCTGGCGAGCCTTCTTGCGTTATAAACCTCGCGCGCCGCGGCCCCGTTCGATAACGCGCTTAGTGCACAATAAAAAAGACCCGATTCGCCGTCGGGCCTTTTGTGAATCTCTGTTTTGTTACTCAGGAGTAACGGGTCTTGGTCACCCGGTCACCCCGGCGCCCACGCGGTCAAAGGAAAGGGAACAGGGAAAATGACAGACGAAAAGCTTGTGGCTATGTGGCCAAGATTGCCCGACACGGACCATATTTCAACTTTTGCTGCGCTCGAATTCAGCCAGTTAGCGCAAAAGTGGTTCGAGGCCGCCGGCCGCGGTTACGTCGTGGGACCGCTGGTAACAGGGATTGGCGAGATACAGGCAGCTTACATCCGCGAATGTGACATTGATACAGCTACGGCTGCACCCCGTACTATGATCGAGACTTTGCGCGAAACTGTTGCAACTTATGATCCAAAGAAGGAATTTGTGATGTTGGCCGTTAGCAAAACCGGGTGCGTATTAATTTCGGTAGGACTTATCCCGATCACGTAGTCATGCCGGTGCATGCACGTGCTGACCGGTTCGGTCATGCTTGAGCCGTTCCGCTCCGTTCTCTTGCCCTACGGCCTCTTTCTTCGTTGCAGATGGCTGTTTGACATCTCCTCCAGCAAATTCTGGCAGCGGTTGACTTCACGCGAATCAACCCTATTCGGCCGTTTCGCACCAGTGGATCAACGCCATCAGACGCGGATCATCGGAAGCTGCAGCGGCGGGTTCCGTCCGTATCCGTGAAACCTAAACCCGTTCCATCGTTTGCCAAGCTACCCCGAACCAGAGCTTCCACATGAATTCCTCTGACGAATCGATTTAGGGAAACGTGAAGTGCATCGAACGCGTCGAACCAGCGAAGGAAAAGGCGTATGCAATTGCGGCTGTTCGTTGTTCTGCTGGCTATCCTGGCCGTAAGCGCGCAGGAACGGCGGCTCGGGCAAGGAGTGAACTTTTACAGCAAGGAGAAGGAAGCCGCGCTCGGCGCGCAACTCGCTCGGGAAGTAAGGCAAAAGACAACTCCCATCGACAGCGCGGCAGTTGGGGATTACGTGGAACGAGTGGGCCGGAACCTTGCCGCACAGCTGGCCAAAGCCGGCTTAACTTACACATTCACCGTCGTTGCCGACGACGCGGGCGATCCCACAAACGAGCCGCTGTCGTTACCCGGCGGGTACATCTTTGTTTCGGCAAGTTTGATCCTGACGGCCCAGAATGAGGCGGAGTTCTCTGGCATGCTCGCTCATGCCATGGCGCACAGCGCGGAACGGCACGGCACCCGGCAGGCAACCCGCGGCGAAATGGTGCATATGGCAAGCAGCCCATCGGTTCTCATGGGTGGATGGACGGGTATGGGTGCGGGAGGCAACGGGCGGACGGTCCCCATTTCATTCTTGAGCTTCCAGCGCGCGTTTGAGGCTGAAGCGGACGTACTGGCAGTCAAGATTACGTCGGGCGCGGGGTACGATCCCAGCGCTTTGGTCCACTATATTCGCCGCATGCAGCCTAAAGGCACTGACAGGTCGGAAGTCTTTTCCGCGTTGCCCTCGCGTGATTCACGAATCGCCGGTATGGAGAGAGTGATCCAAGAACTGCCGCCGAAGACCTATTCGTCTACTGACGCGTTTGTCCGCATTCAGGACGAAGTGCGCCTCTTGAAGCCAAACCACGTACTCCGATCGCCAACACTATTACGCCCGAACGAAGACCAACAAAAGAACTGATGGCTGAAGATTCTTCGAGCTCTGCTGCGCCCATGAAGTTCCTTGCCTGTACTGTGCCCTTAGATTACCGATTCTCGTTTCGAAACTGGAGTGTAGAGTGAGTCCCGCATCCCCGCCGATGAGTTCGCGGGCCGTTTCAGGGCGCCGGGTGGCCATGGCTCTCAACGCTTGGTCGCTGAGGATGCGGTTCCCCAAGCCCAGCTCGCGCTGCAGTCCGATCGCGCTGGCGCCATTCTTCTGGCTGGCTACCGCCCACATCGCCCGAAACCACATGGTGAGCGGTTTTCGTGTGTCCTGAAAGATTGTTCCGGCCGTCACCGAGGTCTGATGCCCGCAACCCGAACACTGCAGGAGAACCCCGCGCACCGGCCAACCTTTTCGCCCATCACAACGCGGACACTGAAAGCCGCCCGGCCACCGCAGCCGGACCAGAAATTCTCGGCATGCTGCCTCGCGAATACGGCTGTCCATCACTGGTCCGTGTTGCCGCAACAAGGCGACTACCTTCGATTCGTTGGAATCCTCTCCGTCGGCCTCGAACCCGTCGGCCTCGAACCCGTCGGCCTTTGAAATCTCGTCATCGGTGACCCGACACCATGTCTGTGCCTGTGCAATCCGCAAAAGCATCGCCGGTGAGAACTCTGAACCTTCCATCCGCTGATCGCGCAGTATCTGAACCCTCGCCACTTCGGCAGTAACTGGGCTGATCATGGCCAGGATTCGCCGCAGCCGACTCAGGAGAGTGTTCCGCGCGGTTGGCAGATAAAAGATGACAGAATCCGCCGAATCCCAGAGGCAATGGGGAGAAACTCGCAGGTGATCGGCAATGATAGCCCGGGCAATCGTCGGAATCTCAGCGCAAACTCTGTCAAGGTTTCCCACGCCGTAATGTGAGACATCGGCACGCGCAACTCTCTCGATCTGGCGGACGCGCTCAAGGTCGACTGTGGTGCCAACGAACTTCTCGATCCCAATTTCTTCCACCTCTAAATTCCGGTGCGGGGAGATGCCGACACACGCCGCCGCCGCGAGCAGGCCTTCAACCCTGAGATGGAGATCGTCCGAAAACTCTCCCCAGACCGCCAACTCGGCTGTATCCGTTGAACAAGGGGACGCCTTGTCGACTATATCGAGAGCTTTCTTGAGGAACTGAAAGCCCCCTTGAGGCAGGGCGGCGTCGCTTGGATGCTGCCGGCGTCTCCCGCAACGCCGGCTCGATAGTGACTTGGGCCGAACTGCTCATCATCCTCTCCGTGGCTTCCCCACATCAAGGATGATCCGTTAGCCCACCACAAATCTAGACGGCCAAAACCGGACGCTTACCTTCCATCCGAATGCAATGCCATCTCACGGTCAGGCGGGTTGAACATCTTGACCGTGGTTTCGGCCTGGGTTGCTATATTGAGGATTACACCCTTGCTACTGGATCGCCGCCACCAGCGACGTGACCGCTAGCTTTTCGTTCCCCAAGCAGTATCCTGACCAAGCTCTGCAACGAGTAGCTGGTCACGATGGATAGCATTTCCATCGCCGGAATCAGGCGCACCCTGGGATTGCGTTTGCTCAGCAGAGGTGCCGGATGCAATACAGATAATCGAGCCACAAAAACCAGGCAGCGCCAGCGTTCGCCCAAATGCTCAGAAGACCTGCGCAGCGCGGAACGTCTTCAAAGAGGAAGTCATCAAGCGCCAGCAACACTCTGAC
>JACXTT010011153.1_pt1 | contig 12043 bp, 12 predicted proteins | sample 9270951 | NCBI WGS metagenome assembly JACXTT01 (sample SAMN15532306, study PRJNA645909) | rock metagenome | isolation source: weathered quartz diorite | place: Puerto Rico | collected 2017-06-21 | reverse complement strand
TGCTACCTACCCGCACACTCCGGGGGCCCCGTCAACGTGTGCCTACTTGGTATTGCTGCGCGTAGAGATTGCCCGTTTCACCCAAACTGAATTGGCTCGTCTCTGTTGCTCTGATCCTCACCTTGGGGCACAACACTTGCATGCCATGCCTTCAGTGGACAGCCGTTAGCTGCTACGCTGCCCTATGCAGTCCGGACGTTCCTCCAGTGCCTGGTTTCCCAGATTGCACCAGCGGTGGTCTGGCGGGCTTCACACCCTCGATTATCGTGGTTTGGAATATCGATATAGCGCAACCGATACAACATTTCGTCCAGAATGCGTGTTTATGCAACACAAACTCGGGAGCCGCCCATGAAAGCCGACAACATTTTGCACACCATTGGCAACACGCCCCATGTGCGCATCAACCGCCTGTTTGGCGACCGGCACCACGTCTGGGTCAAGTCCGAGCGCAGCAACCCGGGCGGCTCCATCAAAGACCGCATTGCTTTGTCCATGGTCGAGGCGGCAGAGCAGAGCGGCTTGCTGAAACCCGGCTCCACCATCATCGAGCCCACGTCTGGCAATACCGGCGTGGGTTTGGCCATGGTCGCTGCCGTCAAAGGTTACAAGTTGATCCTGGTCATGCCCGACAGCATGTCGGTGGAGCGGCGCCGCCTGATGCTGGCCTATGGCGCCAGTTTTGACCTGACGCCACGCGAAAAAGGCATGAAAGGCGCCATAGCCCGTGCGCAGGAGCTGGCTGCGGCGATTCCCGGCGCCTGGATCCCACAGCAATTTGAGAACCCTTCCAATATCGACATCCATGTGCGCACCACGGCGCAAGAGATCCTGGCCGATTTCCCGCACGGCATTGACGCCCTGATCACCGGCGTGGGCACCGGCGGCCATATCAGCGGCTGCGCACAGGTGCTCAAATCGCATTGGCCGAAGCTCAAGGTCTATGCCGTAGAACCCACTGCATCACCCGTCATTTCTGGCGGTTCGCCAGCGCCCCACCCGATTCAGGGCATTGGCGCGGGCTTTATTCCGACCAACCTGAAGACCGAGCTGCTGGATGGTGTGATACAGGTTGATGCCGAGCCGGCCCGTGAATACGCGCGCCGGTGTGCCGCGGAAGAAGGCATTTTGGTGGGCATCTCCAGCGGCGCCACGCTGGCCGCCATCGCCAAAAAACTGCCGGAGTTGCCCGCGGGCGCGACCGTGCTGGGCTTTAACTACGATACCGGGGAGCGGTATCTGTCCATTGAAGGATTCTTGCCCACCTGAGCGCGGATCAGTGGTGGTCCTGCATGCACAGTCGTTCCCTGCCTGTGGGCCAGCAACTGCATGCGCTGCTTGGTTTCTACAGGTAGTTTGACGGAAAGCGTAGGCATGAAAAAAGCTCGCAAGCATTTATCATCGGAGCTTGCTTGATAACCACGAGCCTGACAGCCCATGATACGCATCACCGAACTCAAACTCCCGCTCTCCGCCCTGCCCCTGGAGGCGCGGCGCGCCGCCGACGCACCCAGTGAAACCGAGGAAGACCGCGCGCCGGTGGCCCACCCGGTAGTTGCACTGCTGGATCTGGCCGCCAAGGCTCTGGGCATTGCTGTGGCCGGCATCGCCACCCTGGACGTCTTTAAGCGCAGCTTTGATGCCCGCAAGCCCGAGCTGCTGGTCGTCTACATCGTGGACCTGACACTGACCGATCCGTCGCAAGAGGCCGCACTGCTGCAGCGCCACAGCAGCCATCCGCATATCAGTGCCACGCCCGACATGGCCTACCGCTTCGTGTGCCAGGCACCGCAGGATCTGGCCCTGCGCCCGGTGGTGGTGGGCTTTGGCCCCTGCGGCATGTTTGCGGCCTTGGTACTGGCCCAAATGGGCTTCAAACCCATTGTGCTGGAGCGCGGCACCACAGTGCGCCAACGGACCAAGGACACCTGGGGCCTGTGGCGCAAGAAAACACTCAAACCCGAGAGCAATGTGCAATTTGGCGAAGGTGGTGCTGGCACATTTTCCGACGGCAAGCTCTACAGCCAGATCAAAGACCCGCGCTTTCTGGGGCGCAAGGTGATGCAGGAATTCGTCAAGGCCGGCGCCCCGGCCGAAATTCTGTATGAGGCCCACCCGCACATCGGCACCTTCAAATTGGTGAAGGTGGTGGAGAGCATCCGCACCCAAATCATCGCCCTGGGTGGCGACGTGCGCTTTGAACAGCGGGTGGTCGATGTGTTGCTCGGAAACCGCAACGGCCAGCCGTGCTTGCAGGGCCTGGTGGTGCAGGATGCAGCCAGTGGCAGCATCAGCGAATGGCCCGCCGAACAGGTGGTCATGGCGCTGGGCCATAGCGCCCGCGATACCTTTGCCATGCTGTACCGGCGCGGTGTGGCCATGCAGGCCAAACCGTTCTCGGTGGGCTTTCGCATCGAACATCCGCAGGGCGTCATTGACCGGGCGCGTTGGGGTCGCCACGCCGGCCACCCCATGCTGGGTGCGGCCGACTACAAGCTGGTGCACCACGCCGCCAATGGACGCTCGGTCTACAGTTTTTGCATGTGCCCGGGTGGCACCGTGGTGGCTGCCACGTCGGAGCCCGAGCGCGTGGTCACCAATGGTATGAGCCAGTACTCGCGCAACGAGCGCAATGCCAACGCCGGCATTGTGGTGGGCATTGAGCCTGCGGACTTTCCCAGCGACGAGGCGGCTTTTGTGCATGCCTTTGGCGCGGAAGAGGGGAAACGTTTTGCGCAAGAAGCCGCCGCGCTGGCTGCCAGCCATCCGCCCGGCAGCGCGGGCGCAACGCACCCGCTGGCGGGCATAGCCCTGCAGCGGCGACTGGAGTCCGGCGCCTACCTGCTGGGTGGCAGCAACTATGAAGCGCCGGGGCAACTGGTGGGGGACTTTATCGCCGCGCGTGCTTCCACCACGCTGGGGTCGGTCACACCATCCTACAAACCTGGCATCAAATTGGTCGACCTGGCCAGCAGCCTGCCGGACTATGCCATTGCCGCCATCCGCGAGGCCCTGCCGGCTTTTGGTCGCAAGATCAAGGGTTTTGACATGGCGGACGCGGTGTTGACGGGGGTGGAGACGCGTACCTCGTCACCGCTGAAGATGCCACGGGGTGACGACCTGCAAAGCACCAATGTGGCGGGGCTGTATCCCGCCGGCGAAGGGGCTAGCTATGCAGGCGGCATTTTGTCGGCCGGGGTTGATGGCATCAAGGTTGCCGAGGCGGTGGCGCGCTGCCTTTTGGAGCAACCAGCTTCACCGCCGCGCGGATCACAGCCCCGCGCCCAACGGTAGCGTGCAGTGGTTTTTCTTAGACGGCCTTCTTGAACAGCGCCAGCAGTGAGCCCGCCAGCACAAACAGACCACCAAATACGCGGTTGGTGGTCCGAATATGGTGGGCGGACTTCAGCGCGCCCAGCACACGCGCGGCCAGCAAGGTGTAGCCCGCCATGACCACCAGGTCAGTAAAGCCCAGCGTGGCGCCAATGACCAGATACTGGGGCACCAGAGCCTGGCTCAACACCATGAACTGGGGCACCACTGCCAACAGGAACACGGTGCCCTTGGGATTGACGGCGTTGATCATCCAGCCACGCAGCACCATGGAACGGCGAGTCACCGCCACGTCCGAATCTGACTTGGCCACCAGGGGCACGGCCGGTGCGCGCCATTGGCTGATGCCCAGCCACACCAGATAGGCCACACCCGCCCACTTGACAACCTGAAACGCCGTGCTGGACGTGGCCACCAAAGCACCCAGGCCCGCGCCCACGACGATGACCTGGGTCCAGATGCCCAAAATCAGACCAAAGGTCGTGAAATAGCCGCGGCGAAAGCCATGGTTCAGCCCCGAACTCATGGCCGCCACAGCGCCGGCGCCAGGAGAGATACTGATGGCCCAGGATGCGGCGAAAAAAGTCAGCCAGGTGGAAAGTTCCATGGTTCGTGCGGCGTAAAAAAGTGTGGGGATTCATGCGGTTGTAGCACAAAGCCGTTTCCCGCACGGTAGCCGGGTGTACTATGTGCAGCCATGAAAGTCGATCCTGCCGTCGTCAAGATATTTGCCGAGAACGTGCGCGCCGAGATCATTCAGCGTCCGGCCGGGCTCAATCTGGACGCTGGCATCGTGCAAAAGATTGCCAGCAAGGTCAAGGTTTTTCATGGCATGACCCATGACTGCCTGATGAGCACGCTGGCCATGGCCGAACACATGCCGCACAAGGCAGGAGACGTAGTATTCAACGAAGGTGACATTGGTAGCTCGTTCCACGTGCTGATTGCCGGTGAGGTCGTCATTGAGAAAAACCGGGGCGACCGGGTGGTCACGTTGGCCACACTCAGTTCCGGCGAATGCTTTGGTGAAATGGCCTTGGTCGGTGGCCACGTGCGCAGCGCCACGGTCCGCGCCAGCCGCGACAGTGCCACCATGCGCTTTGACCGGGAACGGGTGGATGCCTATTCCGACAGCGCACACATCATCTACCGCAACATCGCCCGCATCCTGGCCACCCGGCTGGATACGTCCAGCGAAATGCTGGCCGATCTGGTGGTGCGCAGCGGCGCGGCCAACACCAAGGCGGGGGTCTGAGCCCCGCTACGGTGGCCTTCTTACTTCTGCGCGTGCTGCAAAGCGGCCATGCGCTCTTCTATTGGTGGGTGGGTTGAAAACAGCTGGTCGAAACGGCCGGCGATACCCATTGTGGCAATACTCTTGGGCAGCGCACCGGGCACCATACCGCCCAGGCGCGCCAGTGCATGGACCATGGGCTCGCTGCTGCCCAGCAGCTGGGCCGAGCCCGCGTCCGCGCGAAACTCGCGCTGGCGCGAGAACCAGTTCACCACCATGCGCGCGGCAAAACCCAGCACGATATCGAGCACAAAGCTGACGACCATGTACCCCACACCAGGCCCGCGGCGTCGCCCGTCACCCTTGCTCAGGAAAACGTCGACGGCATAGCCGATGACCCGGCTGAGGAACACCACAAAGGTATTCATCACACCCTGGATCAGCGTCATCGTGACCATGTCGCCGTTGGCAATATGTGCCACCTCATGGCCGATAACGGCTTCGATTTCTTCGGCGGCCATGCCCTGCAGCAGACCGGTGGATACCGCCACCATCGCCGAGTCCCGAAACGCGCCCGTTGCAAAGGCATTCGGCTCACCATCAAAAATTCCGACCTCGGGCATACCAATGCCTGCTTTGTCAGCGAGTTTGCGCACGGTACCCACCACCCACACGTCGTCGGCATTTTGCGGTTGGTCAATCATGCGCATGCCATCCATGTTCTTGGCCAAGGGTTTGCTGAGCAGCAAGGAGATGATGGCGCCGCCAAACCCCATGACCGATGCAAATCCCAGCAACGCGAACAGGTTGAGCCCATTGCTGGAAACAAAGCGGTTGAACCCCAGCAGACTGGCCACCAGGCCCAGCAAGGCGACCACCAAAACATTGGTCAAGACGAACAAAAAAATGCGTTTCATGTGTAACTGACTGCCTTCATCGTAGCCGCCATTTTACGACCTGCAGACGGTGTACTTGCGCGTATCGGCAGCCGGCGCAAGCACCCTTCAACCCAGGTAGCTCACTCCCGTGAGTTGCTAGGACACCGCCCACAGGCGCGCAGCCGCCACCGGGTCGCGCGATGCGCGGTTGGAACCGACCTTGATCGGCGGCCCCCGCATTTGCCATGCCGACCTGGGACCACAATAGTCGCCGCCATCAATATCCGCGCCCAATGCGGCATACAAGGTGGGCTGTGCACCGCCGCTGGCTGAATTGAAAACCAGCGCGGTCACAGGCGTCAACACGCCCACGATGGCGGGCATATGCTGAAACAGATTGGTTGCCGACACGCCAGGGTGCGCAGCAACCGACAGGGTGGACGCGCCCGCGTTGGTCAAGCGCCGCTGCAGCTCGTAGGCAAACATCAGACAGGCGAGTTTGCTTTGCCCATAGGCCAGGCGTTTGTCGTACCACTTGGAAAACTGCAAGTCGTCAAACCGAATACCGCTCCAACGGTGCGCAAGGCTGCTGAGCGACACCACGCGGGCACCGGGTGTGGCGTTCAGCAACGGCAGAAGATGGCCCGTGAGGGCAAAATGCCCCAGGTAATTGGCCGCGAGCTGGCTCTCAAAGCCATCGACCGTCAGCGCATACGGCGGCATCATGATGCCAGCGTTGTTGATCAGCAAATCCAAACGCTTGAACCGCGCGGAAAACGCGCTGGCAAACGCCTTGACAGACTTCAATTCGGACAAATCCAGTGCCATGCAATGGACTTGTGCCTTGGGGTGTTCCAACAGAATGTGTGCTTTCGCCGCCTCTGCCTTCTGCAGATTGCGGCAAGCCAGCACGACGACAGCAGCTTTGCTCGCCAACGCCTTGGCGGTCTCCAAGCCCAGACCGACATTGGCGCCCGTCACCACCGCCACCCGGCCCGATTGCATGGGTGCCTGCTCCAATGTCCATGCCATAGATGTGCCCTTGAATTTACGTTGAATCCATACATTGTGCTTGATGCCGATGGAATGGGCGCCGGCGCTCGGGCACAATGCTTCACGATGCATAACAAAATCTAGCCGGTCGGGAGTTTTTCAATGCCTGCATTTTTCTTCGAGCCAGCTTGCCGATGAGCACGGTCAAGTTCGCAGTCGTCCGCGAAGATCCGCAGATCGAGTTACGTGTGTTGGAAAAAGCACGTGCCCGCTCCGTCTTGCTGGTGGCCAGTGGCGGATGCACAGCCTTGTCCGTAAAGCACGAGCGGCCAGATGTCGACGTCGTGGCCTATGACTTCAATCCAGCGCAAATTGCGCATGTCAGACTCAAGAACGCCGCGCTCGCAAGTGGCAACCGACGTCTCTTCAACGTGGAAGATGTCGGGCCCTATGGGCTCAACCAATGTGGTGCGTTTGAAGGCATATTCCGCCTATTGCGGTCGGCCTTTCTTGAATGGGTTGCGCCGCCAACTGAAGTAGAGGCTTTTTTTGCGCATGCGACGCAACAGCAACGCGCGCAACTCGTGTCCGCTTGGTCTGCGTCTGCGTACTGGCCCGCTATCTTCTCATCCGCTTTTCAAGACGCATTGCTGCATGCCATGTTTGGCCCTGACGCCACACAGCATGCGCCCAGGGGCTCGTATCCGGCTTACTTTCAAGCCGCCATGGAACGCGGCTTGCGACGTGCCGATGCCGCGCACAACCCATTTTTGCAGCACATTTTTCTGGGTTGCTACCGCCAGGAAGATGCGCCCGCTTATTTGAAAGCACAGAGTGCCCTGGATATCGAGCTCCGCCAGGGCGGCATACCCGACATGGCCGACATCGCGCGCTTCGGTTGCGTTCACCTGTCCAACATCTTTGACTGGAATGATGACGCCGTCATTTCCGTTTGGTCGCACCATCTTGGCAACATGGCTACCGGGTCTTTGTTGATCAATCGGCAACTGAACAACCAGCGCGAGATGGCACATTTTTTAGGCGAGAAATTTTTCTTGCAGGAGGAGCTGTCGAGAGCCTTGACGGCTGAAGACCGCAGTCTTTTTTACAACCGCATCCAGGTCTGGCAACGGCGATGAGTTTTTGGCATAAATCGGGGGACAAAAAGCTGTCCTTTGCTGTCGTCGACAGTGCAGGTTTGGCGCCCTATGCGGCCGGTTTGCGCGCGATCGAAAAGTCCATCTCCTATCCGATAGCGGATGGCCAGGACTCTTTCCACATTGACCACGGGCCAAGCTACCACCCGTTTTTCAGCAGCATGGGAAAAGCGCGCTTTCTCCTTGCGCTCGAAGGCGATGCCGTCATTGGCAGCTTGACAGCGGTCTGGCGCTCACTCGACGCGGGCGGCAAGCGTTACACCGGTTTGTACTTTTGTGACCTCAAGCTGGCGCCAGCATGGCGCGGGCGCGGTCTGGTGCGCCGCATGCTGTGGCACGTATTGGTCCGCTGGCCGTTTCGGCGGGACTTTCAAGGTTGGAGCTTTGTCTTCTTTGCGGCCATGCGCGGCGAGCGTGGCGATGTGCGCAGGAGTTTTCGCGGCTGGCACCTGGGTCGCCTACTTCGCCCGATTGGTCGTCTGGCCCTGTACTTTGTACCCTTGCCCCAGCTTGGCCAATTGCCAGAGGACGCTCCGGCGACGCCGCATTCACTGGGCTTGAACTTCAGCCCCGACAACGCAAAGAAGTGGCAAAGCACACGCGGCAGCAAGGATTTTCAGCTGCTGTCGACAGGACAAGCGTGGCCCTTGGTCCACCTTCCGCAGGCACCACAGGCAGGCACCCCATGGGGCCAGTATTTGCGTACGACGTCGGCCCAACTTCTCATCGATTGTCCAGATTGCATTGCCTGTTTTGGCGTCGACGAACGCTTTGCTGGGCACATAGAGTGGCTATCACAGCAAAAGCTGGACCGTGGCGCGAGCTGCCTGCTGTATTGCTTTTCCATTCCCTTTGCAGGGCCGCGCCTGAGCGGCTGGGCCTGGACTCATCTCGCTACTTCAGAAATCTAGTACCCTTGAAAACCAGCACCATGTACCAAGCGATAGAGGCCGTCAATGCGCACTTTCGCTTTGAAAGCCATCCCTACTTTCGCGCGCTGCAATGTGGCGGCATGGCAAAAGAGGACTTCACGGAAACGCAAATTCAGTTTCTGTCAGCGGTCGTATTTTTTTCGCGGCCCATGGCCTGCCTGGCAGCGCGCATGCCCCGGCCTGAGCAACGCTTGGCCTTGCTGCGCAATGTGATGGACGAGCATGGCGACGGTCATCTGAACTTTTCGCACGAGTCTACTTTTTTGCTGCTGCTGGAGCGATTGGGCGTGGCCCGTGAGACGTTGACGGCGCGCCTCTTTGGGCCAGAAGTACGGGCATTCAATCTGGCCCTGTGGGGCGTTTGTTCATGGGACGACCTGTGGATCGCTACCGCCTGTCTGGGCATGATAGAAGATATGTTTTCTCGCATCTCTGCGTTTCTGGGTGAGCACCTCATCACGTCAGGCTGGTTGCATGCCAATGAATTGATTCACTACAAGGCGCACGCCACACTGGACGTCGCACATGCCGCCGATTTCTACCAACTGCTTGAAGAGCCCTACCGGGAATCGCCCGCGCAAGCGCGGCGCATCGAAGATGGTTTCCGCCTGGGTGCCTACCTGTTTTTGCAGCTGTACCAGGGTTTGTTTGACGCCCGCCATCGACGGGAGCATTGCGCCGTTGCGGGGCCTTCCAGCCTCGCCGATGGCTGGCAACTGCCAAAGGACAGACCATGACAGAAGCCAGCGCACGCCCAGCGCTTGACACCGTCGCGGGCGCCGCATTGCACCAACGGGATCATCGCCGTCTCTGGCGGATTGCAGTTTTTGCGGGGCTCTATCTGGTCGGAGCTGGCGGCGCAATTTGGGGGGGCCACGCTCTTGGCGGCACGTGGTGGGCGATGGTGGTGTGTCTACCACTCTATGTACTGGCGGGCGCTTCGCTGCATGGGATCAGTCTGTTTACACATGAGGGCACGCACGGCGTGCTGAGCCAGCGTGTGGCGCTGAATCGATGGATTGCCATCGTCTGCGCCATTCCAGTCTTGCAGACATTTACCGCCTACCAGGTCTTGCATTTGCGCCATCACAAACACCTGGGCGCTACCGGTGACCCTGACCACTATCCAAACTACACGACGTGGTCACCACTGATCTGGGCCATGCACTGGGGGCGCTTGGCCCTGGGCTATCCGGCGTACATCACGGCCATTCCCATCCTGGGATTTTGGCATGGCACGTGGCGAGAGCGCTGGTGGATTCTTGTCGAGATGGCTTTGCTTTTTACGCTGGTGTTCGCTGTGCTGGCATCGCCCATTCCAGGCTACTTCCTGCTGCATGGCTGGTTGATTCCGATGCTGGTCATCAACAGCATGGTCAATATCCGCGGCATGAGCCAGCACACCTTGCTCGAGCATGAAACCGATGTGGTTCGCGGCTCGCGCAGTCTGCTGACGGGCCCGCTGGTGCGGTTCTTCATGTGCAATGAGAATTTCCATCTCGAACACCACCTGTATCCGGGCGTCCCGTGGTACAACTTGCCGCAACTGCACCAAACGCTACGGGACGAACTGCATGCGCGTGGTGCGCCCTATGTTGCGTCCTATTCTGCTTTTGTATGGGACTTTGTGCGCGCTTCGGCGCACCGCCGGCCTATCGGTACGGTCAGCCTGGCAGGGCTTGGCACGCGTCCTTCTGGCAAAACCTGAATGTTCGATTCGCGCCCGACGACGCTTGGGGCATTCGCCCAATGGCACTTGTTTGAAAAGACACTGCTGACCGTTGGATGCCTTTGCCTGCTGGCACTGGTCGTGCGGGCGGGGGTTGCGCACCCCATGAGCTTGCAAGTGGCAGTCGGCACTCTGGTCTACAGTGCAGCAGTGCGTGTCTGCATAGGCTGGGGAGCGCGTCGCGAATGGGTGCAACGCCTGCGTTTCGCAGCGGCGTATCTATTTATTCTGTGGTTTTATGCCGCGGTGCAAGAGATCACGCCGGCCCTTCAGACGGCCCATCGCGACACCTTGCTGCTGGCGGTAGACCGTTACTTTCTGGGGGAAACGCCCTCCGCACTGGTGCATCCTCAGTTCTGGACGTCGGAAGTCATGAGTGCGGCGTATCTCAGCTATCTCGTATACCTGCATGCCGCCCTCATTCGCCATGGATTGGCGCCACTGGAACAGGGCCGACGTTTCTGGAACTATCTGTCGGTAGCCTATGCGGTTGGCTTCTTGGGCTACCTATTGGTTCCCGCGACGGGGCCGCGAAATGCCTTCCCTGAACTCTTTTCGGCACCGCTGACCTATGGCTGGATGGGGCACATCAACCACTGGGTCGTGTCGCATGGATCAGCCGTGTACGATGTGTTTCCAAGCCTTCATGTGTTGATTACCTGCGTGGTGTTGGATGGTGAGTACCGCCTCTCTCCCGCACGTTTTTGGTGCCTGCTCCCACTGGCTTTGCTGCTGTTCACATCCACCATCTATCTGGGATACCACTACGCCGTCGATCTGGTCGCGGGCCTGGCCTGCTTTCTGGCCATACGGTTAGGCCTGTCGCTCGTACGCCGCTGACTATTTAGTCCCGACCGTCAGCACCTGAATGACAATCAACACGAGGAATGGTGTGCCAATCACAATGCCGATCCAATTCCACGCCGAGAAGCGCGCGTTGGGATCGTGGCTCGGCGATTCATTCTGGTTGATCGTGTTGATGGCCCCTTGAACTGGGAGCAAGGCAAATACGCCAAAGTAGATGACCAACCAGTAAGGGTCCGGCAGCCGTACCAGAATCGCAGACAGTATCCAAAACCATGCCAGCGAACTGGCGTTCAGGTTGGCGGCCGACGACTGCGTGTCGTGCGACTTCACACGATTGAACAGTTGGTGACAGTAAAAGACGATGAAAAAGGTGCGCCAGAACGGCGAGATGTTCTCGTTGTTGCGGTCGCGGATGATGCGCCAGTTTTTGTAAAACCAGTAGTACTGGTACAAGCCCAGCGTACACATCGACATGACCAGCAGCTTGGTTTGCGAGACTGCAAAGAAGGCTGGCTCACCGTCAACGGGTTTATGCGAGACTTCCGTGTCAGCAACGACCGACTGGGGGGGTGCGTAGGGGTTGGTGCTCATGGCTCTCTCAAGGTTGAAAAACCCATTCTATGTGTCTGAGGGGTTTTGACCATCGGTGAAAGCTGTTAGGCTCCATTGCACAAGCGGATTCGATGCGCGGCACCAACAAACTCAACCACCCATACGCCCCATGACCATCACGCTATGCCTGCCAATCCTTGCCATGTTCGCAGTGGCTGGCGCACACGCGCAGAATCCATCCACACCTTCCGCTACGTCCACCACCCCTATCGTGCGCGAGGTCGCGCCCCACGTGTTCCTGCTTCCCGGCGCTGTGCACGAGGATAGGGGGACGGACCGCAAGACGGCGATGTTTGAAGTTCCCAAAGGCCTGGTGGTGCTCGACTTGGGGCGTCAAAGAGGGCAGCGCCAAGCAGGCGTGGCATTTT
>JACXTT010011152.1_pt1 | contig 12044 bp, 9 predicted proteins | sample 9270951 | NCBI WGS metagenome assembly JACXTT01 (sample SAMN15532306, study PRJNA645909) | rock metagenome | isolation source: weathered quartz diorite | place: Puerto Rico | collected 2017-06-21 | reverse complement strand
CTTCGTGAGCGCCGACCCGCGCGCCGCCGGACCCGAGGCAGCCGCGCTCCGTGCCGACGTCGAGGCCAACGGCGAGCGCCTCGCGGGGCTCGTGCTCGAGGCGCGGGACCTGGACGCCGCCGCGCGCGCGCTGGCGGCACTCTCACCGACGCGACGGGGTGGCGTGGTCGAGCTGGGGCGCGAGCGATGCCACGGCGTGCCGCTCACGCTGCGGGGAATGTCGTCCGCGACTAGCTAGCGTCGCCGATCCGCTGGACGACCCGATACGTCTTCCAGCGAAGCAGGTGGCCCGTGTATTCGAGGAGCGCCACCCGGTCGCCACGCTTGAGGGACCCGATGCCGGTGACGTGCGCGCGCACCGTCCGACCGCCGTCGATCTGCACCACGGCGCAGTGCCAGATGCCGTCGTCCGACGAGTCGGCTTCGAAGGCGGTGATGGTCCCGGCGACCTCGCGTGTGCTCTCGGGGACGCTCGCGTAGAAGAAGGCCGCGAGCCCGAAGATCAGCACGGTGACCAGGACGATCCGACCAGCGAGCCGCAACCGCTCGCTACTCGTTCACCAGCTCTGCCAGTGCCCGCGCCAGCCGCTCGTAGTCCGCGCGGTCGTTGTAGGCCTGGCAGGACACGCGGACGAGGCGCTTCGGCGGCGCGGGCCAGGGGACGATCGGGACCTCGATCCCGAAGCGGTCGAGGAGCGCGTCCTGGAGCGGGCTCAGGTAGAGGGGCGACACGGGCGGTGCGCCGCTCCCGTCGGGCAGCGGCACGGCGGCGAGCGAGCCGATCATCTCCTCCGGGCACGGGGCCGGCACCCCGAGCGCATCGCAGAGGATGCGTCGCGCCTCGAGCGCCAGCGTGCGGTTGCGCGCCATGAGCGCCGGCCAGCCGCCGGGCAGGAGGCCGCCCAGGAAGCGGATGGATTCGGGCACGCAGAGGTACGGCGTCGGGTCGTGGGTCCCCGTCCAGTCGAACTCGAGGAGGAAGCGTGAGCGATCCGTGCGCGGGCTGTTGGCGCCGTGGCTGATGACGACCGGGCGGACCCGGTCGCGCCGGTCGCGCCGGACGTGGAGGAAGCCGGCGCCCTTCGGCGCGCAGAGCCACTTGTGGCAATTGCCGGTGTAGTATGCGGCGCCGAGCGCGCCCAGGTCGAGCGGCAGCATGCCGGGGGCATGCGCGCCGTCCACCAGCACGTCGACGCCGCGCGCCCCGAGCTCGCGCACGAGGCGCGCGAGAGGGAGCACCAGCCCGGTCGGACTGGTCACGTGATCGAGGAGCGCCAGCCGCGTGCGTGGGGTCACGCGCGCGAGTACCGTGGCCACGACCTCCTCCGGCGCGCGGAGCGGAAAGGGCACGGCGACCACCTCGACGCGCGCGTGCGCGGCGGTGACCGCGATGTCGAGCGCATTCCGGCACGCGTTGTAGGCGTGGTCCGTGGTCAGGACCTCGTCGCCCGGTGCGAGCGGGAGCCAGCGGAGCACGGCGTTCACGCCGGTGGTTGCGTTGGGGACGAAGGCCAGGCCCTCGGGATCGGCACCGAGGAAGGTCGCCAGCTCGCGACGGGCGCCGTCGAGCAGGCCTTCGAGCTCGCGGCCGAAGAAGCGCACGGGCTGGCGCTCCAGGCGCCCGCGGAGCCGCTGCTGCGCGTCCAGGACGGGCCCGGGACACGCCCCGAAGGAGCCGTGATTCAGGAAGGTTACGGCCGGATCGAGGGCCCAGTAGCGCGCCAGCTCGGAAGGCATCCGGCGATCATAGCGGCTCATCGGGCGGCGCCCAACGAACCTGGCGTTCGATTCCACCATTGGGTAGAAAAAGCACGGTATGGCCACTCCGCTCGAGCAATGGGTCGATGAGGTCGCGCGCCACACGCGTCCCAAGGACATCTACTTCTGTGACGGCTCCGAGGCCGAGAATCAGCGCCTGGTGCGCGAGATGCTCGCCTCGGGCACCCTCCACCAGCTGAATCAGGCCCGGTACCCCAACTGCTACCTCCATCGGAGCGACCCGAGCGACGTGGCCCGCACCGAGCACCTCACCTTCATCTGCTCGCGCGAGAAGGACGACACCGGCCCCACCAACAACTGGATGGCCCCGGCCGAGGCCAAGGAGAAGGTGGGCGCCCTCTTCCGCGGCGCGATGCAGGGCCGCACCATGTACGTGATCCCGTACCTGATGGGGCCCATCGGCTCGCCCTCCAGCAAGGTCGGGGTCGAGATCACCGACAGCCCGTACGTGGTCGCCAACATGCGCATCATGACCCGCATGGGCGAGCCGGCCATGAAGGAGCTTGACGGGCGCGCGGACTTCGTGAAGGGCCTCCACTCGCTCGGGGATCTCTCGCCCGAGCGCCGCTTCATCCTGCACTTCCCGGAGGAGAAGCTCATCTGGTCGGTGGGCTCCGGCTACGGGGGGAACGCGCTCCTCGGCAAGAAGTGCTTCGCGCTCCGCATCGCGAGCGTGCAGGCGCGCGAGGAGGGCTGGCTGGCCGAGCACATGCTGATCGTCGGCGTCGAGAGCCCCGAGGGCGAGACCCACTACATCGCCGCCGCCTTCCCGAGCGCGTGCGGCAAGACGAACCTGGCGATGCTCGTGCCGCCCCCCTCCCAGAAGGGCTGGAAGGTATGGACGGTCGGTGACGACATCGCGTGGATGCGCCAGGGGCCGGACGGGCGGCTGTGGGCCATCAACCCCGAGGCCGGCTTCTTCGGCGTGGCGCCCGGCACGTCGACCAAGACGAACCCGAACGCGATGGCCACCCTGGGCAAGAACTCGATCTTCACCAACGTGGCGGTGACCGAGGACGGCTGCCCCTGGTGGGAGGGGATCGACGGTCCGGTGCCGGAGCGGCTGACGGACTGGCGCGGGCGGCCCTGGCAGAAGGGCTCGAGCGAGAAGGCCGCGCATCCGAACTCGCGCTTCACGGCGCCCGCCGCACAGTGCCCGTCGATCTCGCCCCGCTTCAACGACGCCCAGGGCGTGCCCATCTCGGCGGTCGTGTTCGGCGGCCGGCGGGCACGCACCGCGCCGCTCGTGCTCCAGTCCTTCGACTGGAACCACGGCGTCTTCGTCGGCGCCTCGGTCGCCTCGGAGACAACGGCGGCGCAGCAGTCGGGCGCGATCGGGGTCGTCCGCCGCGATCCCATGGCGATGCTCCCCTTCTGCGGCTACAACATGGCCGACTACTTCGCCCACTGGCTGGCGATGGGGAAGGCGGTGCCGCGTCCGCCCGCCATCTTCCACGTCAACTGGTTCCGCCAGAACACCGAGGGCAAGTTCATCTGGCCGGGCTTCGGCGAGAACATGCGCGTGCTGCGCTGGATCGTGGCGCGCTGCAAGGGCGCGGGCGAGGCGGTCGAGTCGCCGATCGGGATGCTCCCCGCGCGGGGCGCGCTCGATACCAGCGGCCTCGCGGTCGACGCGCGGAGCCTGGACGAGCTGCTCGCGGTGCCGCGCGACGACTGGCGCGGCGAGGCCGCCGGCATCGGCGAGTTCTTCGCCAAGTTCGACGGCCGCCTGCCGGCGGAGATGGAGCGGCAGCGCCAGGCGCTGGTGAAGCGCCTCGGCTGACCGGGCCGGCGCGTTCTCGGCGGCCGCTCTAGCCTACGGGCACGCGAACTTCTGGATGCGGTTGTTGATCGAGTCGGCGACGAAGACGTTCTCGCTCGCATCCACGGCGATGCCTTCGGGGTCCTTCAGCTCCCCGTCCCCGGTCCCGTTGATCCCCCACTTGGCGATGAACGTCCCGCCGTTGTCGAACTTCTGCACCCGGTCGTTGTCCGAGTCCGCGACGAAGACGTTCCCGCTCGCGTCGACGGCGACCCCGTAGGGGTTGCCGAACTGTCCGTCTGCGTTGCCGTAGAACATGCCCCACTTGGTGAGGAAGGTCCCCGAGTTGTCGAACTTCTTCATCTGACTCAGGCCCGAGTCGGCGACGAAGACGTTACCGCTCCCGTCCACGGCGGCGCCCTGTGGACTCTCGAACTACGAGTTGCCGCTACCGAATGAGCCCCACTCGAGGATGAACGTGCCCCCGTTGTCGTACTTCTGCACGCGATCATCGCCGTGGTCCGTGACGAAGACGTTCCCGCTCCCGTCCACGGCGACGCCCCGCGGGCGGTCGAAGCCCCCGTTGGCGCCGTCCCACTTCGTGAGGAACATGCCCGTGTTGTCGAACTTCTGGATGCGGTTGTTGCCGAGATCGGTGACGAAAACGTTCCCGCTCCCGTCCACGGCAACACCGAACGGCGCCGAGAACTGCCCGTCCCCGGAGCCCGTGGTGCCCCACGCATTGACGAAGTTCCCGTCGTTGTCGAACTTCTGGATGCGGTCGTTGTTGGTGTCGGCGACGAAGACGTTCCCGCTCGCGTCGACGGCGACGCCCTCGGGGTCGGAGAACTGCGAGTCGCCGTTTCCGGCGGTGCCCCACGTGGTGACGAATGCGCAGTACGGGATGCTGGTGGTCGTGGTCGAGGTGGTGGTCGTCGTGGACGTGGTCGTCGTGCTGCTCGTCGTCGACGAGCTCGTCGTCGTGGTGCTCGTGGTGGTGGTCGTCGTCGCCATCGGGCACACGTCGGTCACCATCCCGCCGCCGTCCGTCGCGACCGCGGGCTGCACGCAGTTGTCCTCGACCAGCGACTGCGACATCCCGCCATCCGGACACGTCCCCGCCTTGGTGAGCGCTGCGGCGAACTTCCCCTGCGCGTTCGTGATGCAACCCGGGTCGAGGGCCGACCCTCCGGCGGCCGCCTTGGCGTAGCAGTCGAGCTCGCCGTTGGCGAGCTTGCCCGCCGCCTTCCGCTTCGCGCCTTCGCACTTGCTCGGGAAGGCGTCCGTCATCGCGGCGGCGACTGCACTCTCACAGCCGTCCGCGATGTTCTCGCACGTCGTCTCGTCCCCGGCGCACGTGCCCGCCTTCGTGAAGGCGGCCATGAACTTGTCGCTGTACTTCGTCTCGCACGCCCCGAGCCCCGAGGTGTCGTTCTTCGCCGCCACCTTCGCCTGGCAGCCGAGCAGCCTTTTTTCCTTCTTGCCGATGGCCTTCAGCTTGGCGCCCGTGCAGCCGTCGGCACGGACCGGGCTGGCCGCCGCGACGAGCAGAGCAGGGACGAGGAAGAGGATGGCGGCCGAGCGAATGGATCCCATGATATCTCCTCAGATTGGCGACAACGTTTCGCGGACCCTCCCACGGGCGGAGCGGCGGGGTCAAGGGAAAAAGGCGGTGTCTCGCGGCCTCCGGGGAAGCACCGCGCCCGACGCGGCCGCTCTAGCTCTGGTCCCCCGTGCCGTGGCCCGCGACGCCGGCGATGAGATTGACCAGCCGGTTCGGCTCGATCGGCTTCCCGATGTGCACCTGGAAGCCCGCCGACAGGGCCCTCATCCGGTCCTCGCTGCGCCCGTAGGCGCTGAGCGCGACGGCCGGCACGCGGCCACCCGCCTCCGTCTTCCGGGCGCGGACCTTCTGGATGAAGGTGTAGCCGTCCTCTTCCGGCATCCCGAGGTCGGACACCAGGATGTCCGGCCTCCAGCTGTCCATCGCCGCCAGGGCCTGGCTCGCCGACAGGCACGTGCGCACATCGGCGCCCGCTCCCCTCAGCACCGCGCCGACGCTCTCGCAGGTGTCCCGATCGTCGTCGACCACCAGCACCCTGAGCCCCGGAAGCTGCAACGTTGCCCGTGCCGGGGCGTCCTCGCTCTTCGCGGGGGGTCGCTCGAGATCACCTGCGGACTCCCGCGAGGAGAGGCGTGGGAGCGTCACCGTGAAGGTGGCACCGCACCCTTCTCCCCCGCTCTCGGCGGACACCGTGCCGCCGTGCAGCTCGACCAGATGTCGCACCACGGCCAGCCCGAGGCCCAGGCCGCCCTCACCCCTGGTGATGGAGCTGTCGGCCTGCCAGAAGCGCTCGAAGAGCCGGGGGAGCAGCGCCGGCTTGATCCCGCGGCCGTCGTCGCTGACCGTCAGGCGCAGGTCCTCCCCGACGCGAGCCACCCGGACCTCGACCCGGCCGCCGCGGGGCGTGAACTTGATCGCGTTGGAGGCGAGGTTCCACACCACCTGCTGGAGCCGCTCGGGATCACCCGAGAGCGCGCCCGCCTCGGGAAGCATCGTGGCCTCGAGCACGATCCCCTTCGCCTCGGCCGCCGCTCGGACGGAGTCGATGGCCGCCTGGACGACGGGCTCCAGCGCCATCGGCTGGACGTTCAGTCGTAGCTTGCCCCTGATCGCGCGCGAGACGTCGAGGAGATCCTCGACCATCCGCGCCTGCGCCCTGGCACTCCGCTCGATCGCCTCCAGGGCATGCTTGGTCGTCGCCGCGTCGAGCTTTCCCGCACGGAGAAGGATCGACCAGTTGAGGATCGGCATGAGCGGCGCGCGCAGCTCGTGTGACAGGACGGCGAGGAATTCGTCCTTGGCCCGGTCCGCGGCCGCCAGCTCGTCGGCCAGGGCCGCCAGGTCACGGCCCTGGCTCGAGAGCGCCGCCTGGAGGACGTCTCGGGTGCGCTTCACCATGATGAAGTTCGCTACCCGAGCGCCGAGCTCCTCGATGACGATCGGCTTGGTGAGAAAGTCCTGCGCGCCCTCGCGGAGCAGCCGGGCGCGCAGCTCGTCGTCGGCCTTCGCCGTGAGCACGATGATCGGAATGCCATCGAGCTCGTGGTGGGCGCGCAGCTCGCGCACGAACACATCGCCCCCCATCACCGGCATCATGATGTCGCTCAGGATCAGGTCGGGTCGGAGCTCCAGCACCTTCTCCAGCCCCTCCCGGCCGTCGAAGGCGGTCGCCACCCGGTAGTCCGGAGCGAGGGAATCGACGAGGAACCGGCTCATGTCCGGGTTGTCCTCGAGCACGAGCACGAGCGCCCGGTCGCCGCTGCCGCGGATCGCCGGCTCGGGCTCGCCTTCGGGGCGCAGTTCCGCCACGATCTGCCGCGCGACCTCGTCGAGCCCGGCTCGCGCCGCTCCGTTCGCCGGGGGCGCAACGCCGGCCCGAATCGCGGTCTCCGGCGCGAACGGCAGCGTCACCCGGAACAGGGCGCCGCCGTCCGCGCCATCACCGACCACGATGCGGCCACCGTGCTGCTCGACGAGCTCCCAGGCGATGGTCAGCCCGAGACCGGTCCCGCCCGAGCGCCGCGTCGTGCTGTCGTCTCCCTTGCGGAAGCGCTCGAAGATGACCTCGCGCAGCGCGACGGGGACGCCGGGGCCGTCGTCCTCGACCGAGAGGACCACGCCATTGCCCTCGACGCCGAGACCCACGCGCACCCGTCCTCCGTCCGGCACGAACTTCATCGCGTTCGAGAGCAGGTTCAGCAGGACACGCTCGAGCTTCTGGGAATCCGCCACGAAGGGTAGCGAGTCCGGCGTCGCGAGTGACAGCTCGACCCGGCGCTCCCTGGCCACGATCTCGAACAGCGAGACGGTGCGGCCCACGAGCTCGACGAGGTCGAGCCGCGAGCGATCGAGGTCCATTCGACCCGCTTCCAGCTTCGCGACGTCGAGGAGGTCGCTCACGTGCTTGAGGAGCGCCTGCGCGTTCCGCTCGACGGTCCCGAGATCGCGACGCGCTGCCTCACCATACTCCCGGGACGTCAGGAGCTTCCGGATCGGACCGAGGATGAGCGCGAGCGGCGTGCGCAGCTCGTGGCTCACGTTGGCCAGGAAGAGCGACTTCGCGCGGCTGGCCGCCTCCGCGGCGTCCTTCGCTTTCGACAGGTCGTCGATCAGCTCGAGATTCTCGAAGCGCAGCCTCATCGAGCGGACGAGCAGCGCGCGCAATTCCGACGCCACCGCGAGCGTCGCGCCCCAGAACACGAGCAGGAGCAGGCCCGTCGCGACGCTCGAGCGAGATCCTTCGGCCAGCAGCTCGCCGATGATCGGGAAGAACGTCGCGGTGAGGTAGGCGACGAAGGCCGCGCGAACCGGGGCGAGCGCGGCCATCCCGCCCACGCCCGAGCCTCCGAGCACGAAGAGAAGGAAGAGCTGGTAGGGCATCGCGACCCGCGGATAGAGGAGGATCGCCGCGAGCCCCCAGCCCGCGCCGGAGAGCCCGTAGGCGACGCCCAGCGCCCTCCGCCACCATGCGATGTCGCGCGCCGCGTCCGGCCCGTCCGTGAAGCGCAGCACGAGGACGAACGCCGGAAGGGTCAGGAGCCCCATCGAGAGGAGCCAGAACAGGAGCAGGCTCCGGGGAGCGGCGTTCCAGAGCACGCCGATGACTGCCGCGACCGTCAGCGTCCCGATCGCGAAGCCGGTCAGTCCGCCGCGCGCCTGCCGGACGAGGTGCTTGACGAGCTCGGCCTCGATCGCCTGCTCGAGCGACGCCTGCCCGTCCCGTGGGCGGACCGGCGACCTGCTCGTCCGGTCACTAGCATGCAAGAGGTGATCGGTCGTCGGCAATCGGCCCCCCTGCTCGGCCGGCTCTCGCGCCCGTGCTCTACACCCATCTCCATCGACCTGACCAGCTGATTCTTCAGCTCATCGCGACTGCGCCATCGCCACCGCATCCAGCCTGGGATACCCTGGCGCGGCCCCGCTCATCGGTCGAAACACCCCGGGCTCGAACGTCATGGGGACGGAGGGAACGGCATGCGGAAGATCACCCCCTGCCTGTGGTTCGATCGTCAAGCCGAGGAGGCCGCGCAATTCTACGTCAGCGTCTTTCCGAACTCGCGGATCGTCAGCCTCTCTCGCTACGGAGAAGCGGGCCATGACGTCCACAAGATGCCGGCGGGAACCGTCATGGTCGTGGAGTTCGAGCTCGACGGGCAGACGTTCACCGCCCTGAATGGCGGCCCCGTCTTCCAGTTCAACGAGGCCATCTCGCTCCAGGTCGACTGCGCGACGCAGGCCGACGTGGACCACTACTGGGAGCAGCTGACGGCCGGCGGCGGGCAGGAAGGCGTCTGCGGCTGGCTGAAGGACCGGTTCGGCGTCTCCTGGCAGGTGGTGCCGACCGGGATGGCCGAGATGCTGATGGATCCCGATCCCCGGAAGTCCGAACGAGCCATGGCGGCCATGATGAAGATGAAGAAGCCCGACATCGCCGCGCTCCGGCGGGCGCACGCGGGGTAGCGCTACCGCTGCCCGTGCCCGGAGCGCGCCCGGGCGCGCGCGGGGGTGAGGGCGCGTCGCAGTACCTTCCCGTTCGGCGTCCGCGGCAGCTCGTCGACCAGGTAGACGACCTTCGGCGCCTTGTACGACGCGAGGTGCCGGCAGCCGTAGTCGAGGATGTCGTCGGGCGCGGCAGGGCTCCCGGGGCGCGTGACCACGTACGCCACGACCAGGAGCTTCTCGGCGGCGATCGCCTCGCCGGTCACCGCCGCGTCCGCCACCTCGGGATGATCCTTCAGCACCCGCTCGACCTCGTGAGGCGAGACACGGTAGCCGAAGCTCTTGATCAGGTCGTCGCGCCGGCCGAGGAACCAGAGGTAGCCGTCGGCGTCGCGGCGCGCGTAGTCGCCGGTCAGGAACCAGTCGCCGTGGAAGCAGGCGGCCGTTTCCTCCGGCTGGTGCCAGTAGCCGAGCATGAGACCCGGGTCGCTGCGCGGGATGCAGAGCATCCCCTCCTCGTCGGTCCCCACCTCGCTCCACGTCCGGGGGTCGAGCAGGCGAACGTCGTGCCCGGGCTGGGCGAAGCCCGCCGAGCCGGGCCGGATCGGGCGGCGCCGCGTCTGGCACAGGTAGTAGGAGCACTCGGTCATGCCGAGGCCCTCGTACACGTCGAACCCGAAGCGCTCCCGCCACGCGGCGAGCACGGCCTCGGAGAGATGCTCGCCCGCACTCATGCAGTGACGGAGCGTCGGCACGTCGGCCCGCCCGGTGGGCGTCTTCTGCAGGATCTGCCGGTAGATCGTGGGCACGCCGATGAACGTGGTGGCGCCGTGGCGCGCGATCAGCCGGGGCCACAGGGACGCGTCGTTCCCGCCCTCGTGCAGGATCGCGGTGTGGCCGCGATAGAGTGGATCCATGAGGCCCGTGCCGAGCACGTAGGTCCAGTTGAACTTGCCCGAGTGGAGGACGCGATCCCCCTCGGGACGGAAGTCGAACCAGTAGGTGGACGACGGCTGGCGACCGAGGAGCGCGCGGTGCGCGTGGAGCACGCCCTTCGGATAGCCCGTCGTGCCCGAGGTGTAGACGAGGTAGGCCGGGTCCGCGGCTCGCGTCGGCTCCGGGTCGGACCCGCGGGTGATGGCCGCGAGCGCGGCGTCCAGCTGGAGGACGGCGAGCCGCGTCGAGCGCGGGGCGTCGCCCGGCCCCACGAGGAGGACGTGCGACAGATGATCGAGCCCCTCAAGCGTTCCACGCATCGCCGCCCAGCTCGCGCGGTCGGTGACCACCGCCGTCGCACCCGAGTCGCGCGCCAGGTAGAGCACCTCCTCGGGCGTCAGCAGCGCGGAGGTCGGGACGGGGATGGCGGCGCGCTTCATCGCGCCGAGGAAGACCACCGGGTACTCGAGGCAGTTGGGGAGGCGGATCAGGATGCGAGCGCCGCCGGGGATGCCGAGCCGCCGGAGCACCTCGGCCATGCGCCCCGTCGCCGCGGCCAGCTCGGCAAAGGTCAGCTGCCGGACGCCGGCCTCGTCGTCGTCGACGATCACCGCCGGGCGCTCCGCGACCGGGGTACCGAGGTGCGCGTCGGCGCAGGCGACGCCGATGTTGAAGCGCTCCGGGATGTCCCAGACCCAGGGCGGGAAGGCGCCGCCAGCCGAGACCACGTGCGGTCCAGCGCTCAGGCGGCGCGGAGCGCGCGCTTCACTGCGACGCGCGGTGTGAAGCGGAGCTGCCGCGTGGCCATGTCGATCACCACGCGCGACTGCTCGAGCGTGATGTGCCCGATGAGAGGGACGAGGCGCCCCTGCTCGTCGGCGGACATGTCGATGAAGAGGACCTCGCCCGCCACGGGATTGAAGTCAGCGATCCGGATCCCGAGGGGGCCGCAGAGCTCGCCGGCCACGACCCGTCCGTCTGCCAGCTCGACCTCGACCGTCCGGGCCATGGGGATCGGCCCGAAGCGATCGCGCCACGTGAGTGGCAGTGTCAGGCAGTGAGCCCCGGTGTCGACGAGCGCGGCGCAACGAACCTCCTGGCTCGGATCGAGGATTCCCGCGACGGTGATCGGCACCATGATCTCTGCCATGGGAAGATCGGGATGGCGCACGATGCGGTCCATGGCGAAACGATGCAAGATCCGGAACCGGACATCAACCCGGCAACACGTCTCCTATCCGCTGAACGCCGGCAGCACCTGCTCCGCGAAGAGCCGCGCCGGCTCGCGCGTGTCGCGCCCGAAGAACTCGATCACGAAGAGCGTGCAGCCGAGCGCGACGTGGCGGCGGATGCGGTCGATCACCTGCGCGGGCGTGCCCCAGATGCCGTGAGCCTCGAGGCCGGCCCCCATGTGGCCGCCATAGATGCGGCCCGCCCGCTCGAGCGCGGTGCGCGCGCCGTCCTCGGTCTCGGCGATCACCACCAGGCTCTGCTGCGACACCTCGATGGTCTCGGGGTCGCGGCCCAGCTCGGTGCAGCGGCGGCGGAGCGCCTCGACCTTCCGGCCGAGCTCGCCCTGGTTGGCGGCCAGGTTGTTCCAGATGTCGGCGTGCCGGGCGGCGATGCCCATGAGCACGCGCTCACCCCCGCCGCCGATCAGGAGGGGCGGGCGGCGGACGGGCTTCGGCTCGCACATCGCGTCGCGCACGGTCACGTAGGCCCCCTCGAAGGTGACCCGCTCCTCGGTCCACAGGCGCTTCAGGACCTCGCAGGTCTCCTCGAGCGCCCGCAGCCGCGCCCCGAGCGACGGGAACGGGCAACCGTAGGCCTCGAACTCGCTCGCGAACCATCCGCCGCCGAGGCCGACGATGGTCCGGCCGCTCGATACGTGGTCGATGGTGGCCACCTGCTTCGCGAACACCGCCGGGTTGCGGAAGAAGGGCGGCGTCACCAGGGTCCCCAGCTCGACCCGCTCCGTGATCGCGGCCACCGCCGCCAGCTCGCTCCATGCCTCGAGGATGGGGAGATTCGGCATGGGGACCCCGTAGAGGTGGTCGCACGCCC
>JACXTT010011151.1_pt1 | contig 12044 bp, 11 predicted proteins | sample 9270951 | NCBI WGS metagenome assembly JACXTT01 (sample SAMN15532306, study PRJNA645909) | rock metagenome | isolation source: weathered quartz diorite | place: Puerto Rico | collected 2017-06-21 | reverse complement strand
GCGGCCGGTTCTCAAACCGTACTGACGAACGAGCCAGTCGCTGGCTACTCCACCGATGCCGTTCGCCAGTCCGCCCACCACATAGGGCAGCGACGACAGCAGCAACGCGCTCTCGGTGTACCCGTGGCCTCTCACCAGATAGGTCTGTAGCCAGGACTGGAAGAACGCGATCACATACACATACGAAACGCCGATGCCGGCGATCCGCCAGAACAACGCGTCCTGCAACGCCCGCCCCCACGGCATGCCCCCATGCCGGACCGGCGGTTCCGCTCCGATCTCCTGTAGCTCATCCGCGCTGACGCCGGCTTTCTCGACTGGCCAGTCGCGAAACCAGGCGAACCAGACCGCTGCCCAGATCGTTCCGAAAACGCCGAACAGATAGAACGACGACTGCCATCCGTAGCGCATCTGGATCGGGATGACGAGCAGCGGCGAAATGGCCGCGCCGATCTGACTCGTCATCCAGACGATTCCCCACGCCCGTGCGCGATTCACCAGTGGCACCCATCGCGCGATGACCGTGCCTGCGTTCGGGTACGCGCCGGCTTCCCCCATGCCGAAGCAGAATCGGACCACCAGCAGCCACGCATAGCTCGTGACGACACCCGTCAGGGACGTAAACGCGGACCACCAGAGCACGACCCTCGTCAGCACGCGGCGGGGACCGATGCGATCGCCAAGGGCGCCGGTGGGGATCTCGAACGCGCTGTATGAGAGGAAGAACACGCTCGTCACCCAGCCCCAGGCCTCGGGACTGATGTTCAAGCTGTCCTGCATGCGCGGTCCTGCTACCGCGATGCACACGCGATCGAGGTACGTGATGACCGACAGAAGGGCGAGCAGCCCCACCACGCGGTGCTGATGTTTCATCTGGATTCGAGGCGGGTAATGGTAGCGTGAAAGACGACGGGACCGTCGCTATTCGACGGGTCCCGTCGTCCACGATTAGGTCATCACCACACGAACCGCACCGCCACCTCCGCTTGCTGCCGGGGGAAGACGGTGTTGAGCGTCCCGAATGAGTTCGACAGCGCGTTCACCTGCCACGGCGTCGCGCCGATGCCATAGCTGTCGGTGCCGAACAGGTTGAACACCTGCAGGATGAACTCCGCGCGGCGGTCGCCGCCGACGTTCACCTGCTTGCTGACGCGGACGTCGACCCGCCTGAATTCATCGGTCATCAGCTGGCTTTCGGGAATCGTCGCGCGTCCGTTCTGCGCCCGCCAGGCATTCACGAGCGCCAGGTATTTCGCGTCGTCACCACGGTTGAAGACGTTGCGTATCGTGCCCGGCACATAGTCGGTCACCGCGCCGTCGCGATTCAGATCGGTCCCCGCGACCGCGCTGAACGGCCGCGTCGAGCGGTAGTTCCACACGGCCCCGAGCGTGATGTCCATCGGTAATATCACGGCGCCGCTGGCGACGAGCGTGTGACGGCGGTCCTGACTGCCCCATCCGTCGTCAAACTCAGGATGATAGAAGTCGACGACGGTTGCCTGGCCGGCATCACGGTCCTTGTCGGTGGCCAGTGTGTACGAAACCAGGTATTGATACCGGTTCGCGAAGCGCCGGTCGAGGCGCACGTACATGGCGCGATAGTCGCTCGTTCCCTCGGAGCGGTACTCGGTGATGTTCCCCCACGTGGGCCGCGGTCGGATGCCTGTCACCGGATCGGGCGTATTCACGTTGGCGATCTGATTCGCTTTCTCAACCGTGCTGTAGACGACATCGATGTGGACGGCTAGATTCGGCCGCAGCTCGCGCGAGAGTCCCACGTTCACCGATTTCGATTCGGGCTGCTCGATGCGGTCATTCGTGATGCTGACGTTGGGCATTGCAGTTACGGTGACGAATGCCTGCGGCGACAGGCCGCCGTACGGATCCGGGTACGACGGGTTGCGGATATTCACCGAGCTCTGAAGCAGCGCGTTCACTTCGTTGCGCAGCGTGGTCGCGAACACGTTGCCGTAGTACTTCCCGGTCGCGAGCCGAACCACCGTGCGGCTGTCGCCCTTGACGTCCCAGGCAAGACCGAAGCGCGGCCCCCAGTTGTTGTTGTCATGGCGTGAGGCCGGGTTGATCAGCTCCCGCAGCCGTTCACGGCCCTCGAAGGTGATGTGGTTGTTGAACGCTTTGTACAGGTCTTCATAGCGAAGACCGATGTCGAGCGTCAGGTTGGAGAGCAGCTTCCACTCGTCCTGCACGTAGCTCTGAATCCAATCGGCGCGGAGGAACCTCGGCAGCGGCGGGAATGACGCGGTGAACTGAATCGGGTTGCGCAGGTTCGCGATGGCCGCGGCGCTGCCGTCGAAGAACTGATCCGATCCGAACGTCCAGGTGGCGATGTTGTGCGCCGACTCCTCGTGCGACCTGAAACGGAGGTAGGCGCCGCCGGCCTTCAGCGTGTGGGCGCCCGCGCTGACCGTCACGTCGTCGCTGAGATCCCAACGCGTCGTGTTGTTGTTGCTGTAGCCGGTCGATCCCCACGTCAGGCTCGGAAAATTGTAGACGCCGGTGTAATTCTTGAAGCGCTCGGCGGGGAACTCACCGCGCTGGCTCGCGGGCCACCGTGCGATGCCTGGAGGGCTGCCAAGGTTTTCGAGGTGTGATGGTGGAAGCTGCGAGCGTACCTCGTTCAGCAGACGCGGACTGATCACCCAGGTGTGTGCGGCCAGCAGCGAATCGCGCGGCGAGTCGGTGTCGGTGCCGGTGTTGCCGGCCATCGTGGCGCCCACCGTGCCGCCCGTGACGGCCGCTGCGCTCGCGGAGCCGCACGCTTCGCAGAACGTGTACTCCTTGTCCCACAGGTAGCGGAGGAACACGTTGTGCGCGTTGTTGACCTGCAGGTCGCCGCGCAGCAGCAGCTGTCGCCGCTCGTAGCCGGCCGGGAAGTTTCCCTCGACGCCTGAATAGAATTGAGGCTGCCCGGTGCGCACCGTGACGGTCTTCGGCTCCTTGGTGCGCTCGAACGCGCTGAAAAAGTGGAGCCGATTGCGCACGATCGGGCCGCCGAGCGCGACACCGTACTGGTTGCGCCGGTACTCCGGCTTCGGCGCGCCGGTCGTATCGTGCGCCTCCTTTTCGAACCGGTCCATCGTGTTGAGGCTGGTGTCGCGGAAGAACTCGAACGCCTCGCCGTGGAACTGGTTCGTGCCGCTCTTGGTCGCGGTCAGCACGACGCCGCCGACGGCGCTGTACTGGGCCGACGATCCGCTGATGTTCACGCGGAACTCTCGGATGCCCGACTGTGGTACCTCGAGGAATTCCTGTCCTGAGTTGTAGATCTGGTTCTGCCCGCCATCCACGTACGATGTGGTCAGATTCGCGTTGGCCCCCCCGGCGCCGACCGTTGGCCGCGCGCGGCGTGTCCCGGTGGGCAGCTGCGTCCCTGGCAGGAGCAGTGCGAGCGAGCCCGCCTGCCGGTTGGCGATTGGCAGCATCTCGATCTGTTCCTGCGTCACGACTGTGGCGACCTCCGTCGTGGTCGTTTCGACGATAGGCGCCTGCCCAGTCACGGTGATCGCCTCCTGGACGCCGCGAAGCGCCAGCGTGAGGTTCTGCTGGACGGCAAGGCCAATCGTGAGCGTGAGGTTCGCGACCTCAGTCGGCTGAAAGCCGTCGAGCTCGGCGCGGATCGCGTATCGCCCCGGCTGCAGTCCCGCCAGGCGGTACCGACCGCCTTCGTCCGCGGTCGTTGTGCGAACCGCGCCCGACTCGACGTTGCGAAGCGTCAGCGTGACGCCGGGCAGTACGCCGCCCTGCGCATCGGTGACGATGCCGGTCACCGACGCGCTCGCTTCACCTTGAGCAGTAGCCGGCGCCGGGATGGCGAGGGTGGATATCGTAACGAGGGAGAAGAACGCCGTCCGAAGGGTCCAAAGTCCCGAAGCAGGTGTCATCGAAGCCTCCTGTCGAGAACCGGATTGCGGAAACGCGGCGATGCCCCGTGGGGCGAAGGGTCACTACGGCGTGCGAATCATCGCACGAGACGCACCTGCGTCAGGGGATTCGTTCCGGGAATCGCGGGATGAAGCCGTCGCGGTTCGGCATGCGTACTTTCGGCAGCGTCTGCGCGTTCATGACGTCGTTGGCGCCGATGATCTTGTTCTGCGCCAGGATGAATGCGGTGAGCGCGTAGACCTCGTCGTTGGTCAACGTGCGCGGCCGCGGCCACGGCATCGCTCGACGCGTGAAATCGAAGAGCGTCGTCGCGTACGGCCAGAAGTTCGAGATGGTCTTCGCCGTTTCAATGCCCGATGTCAACGGCTGACCGCCGACGACCGCCGCTGCGCTGCCGCCTTTTCCGTTCTCGCCGTGGCAGACGGCGCATTTGGCCGCGAAGATCGTCGAGCCTTGCTCGGGCGTGCCGCTGCCGGGCGGCAGACCCGTGCCATCAGACAGGATGCTGATGTCCCACGCGGCAACGTCGGCTTCGGCAATCGGTTTCCCCAGTCCCTGAGCCAAAGCTGTTGCCATGCCCAGCACCACCAGCACCGACGCCACGCCGCATTGCACCGACGAGCGAGAGCGACATTGCACCGACCAGCGACAGTTTGCTCGCACCGACCCGCGAAGGCTACGCATAGACATGCGTGACCTCACCGCTCTGGCTGACGGCCCACGACGTCGGCCCGTTGTAGTGCTGACTGGGGAACGCCGTCGGATTGGTGACCGGCGTCTTCGTCTGCCCGCGTCGCGCGATGACTTCCGCGCGCGTCGGCTGCACGTTGCCCGCCTCGTCCCACGCGCGGCTTTGCAGTACCGCCGGTCCACCATCCCACTTCCACGGCAGGCGGAAGCGTGTGAACGCTTTCGGCAGCACCGGTTCCTGCAGGGCCGTTTCAGCCCACGTCTTGCCGCCGTCGGCACTGACCATCACCTTCGCGATGCGGCCGTTGGCCGAATACGCGACGCCTGAAATTTCGTAGAAGCCGGCCCCGCTCATCTTCAGTTCCGGCGATGGATGCGTAATGAACGATTTCACTTCCTGCAGGAAGTAGAACTGATACGCCTTGCCGTTGGGGAGGATCGGTGCGTAGGTCCGAGCTTCGTAGTAACTCATGCCGGGCTGATCGACCAGCTTGATCCGGCGGAGCCACTTGACGTTCATGTTCCCTTCCCAGCCCGGCAGCAGCAGGCGCATCGGATAACCGTTGCCCGGCATCAGTCGCTCGCCGTTCTGATAGAGCGCGATCATCGCGTCGTCGAGCGCCTTGCTCATCGGAACGCTCCGGCTCAACGCGAGGGAATCGGCGCCCTCGGCAATGAGCCATTTCGCTCTCGGATCGATGCCGGCTTCTTCGAGCAGCGTTGACAACATGACGCCCGTCCATTCAGCGCACGACACCAAACCGTGAATCGTCTGGACGCCGGCCTTCACCGGTTCGTTCGAAAAGAGCGGCGCACTGTTGCCCCCACACTCGACGAATGTCATCCGTGACTGCATCGGATATCGGGCGAGCGTGTCGAGCGTGAACTCGAGCGGCCGCCTGACGAGGCCGTGAATCACGAGGACATGCTGCGCGGGATTGATATCGGGTGCGCCCGAATGCGAGATCACGAAGTGCAGTCCGTTCGGCGTGAACGTCCCGTTCACCAGGTGGTGCGGGGTGCGCGCGTGCTGCGTGCGCGGCTCGCCTCGCGGATTGGTGAGCGTCCGTACGACGTGCTTCTCGAACGACGAGGGGGTGGCGTACTCGGGAATCGGGATGCCCGCTTTCGTGCTCCACGGCGCATCGGTCAGCTGCTGCGCGGCCGCAGTCTCGCTGAGGGCGTACCCCGTCATCGCCGCGGCCAGCGCGGCGCCACTTGTGAGGAACGCGCGGCGATGAAGGAGCCCGTTGCCGGCAGCGATTTCGAGGGTGTCGAGCGTCGGTCGCGGCTGCTGGTGAGACATGGCGCGGGGATTCTAGCCCTTCGTTCAGCGGTCGAACAAGAGCCAGTAGAGCGGATGGTTCGGCAAACCGGCCACGAGAGCGTACACCGTCTCCGCGATCGCACAGACGAGACCAAGGGCAATCGTCATCGCCCGTTCGCCAGTCGCGAAGCCGATGGCGAGAACGACGACGGCCGCGGGCGCGAGCGCCGCCTTGAGAACAGCGGTCCAGACAAGCACGAGGGCTTCAAGCGTCGGATGTCCCTTTGTTGGCGCCCACACGACGACGGCGAACATGACGACGTCCAGCGCCATCAAGGCGGTGAGGTACCACGCGATTTTCGTTGCGCGGTTCGTCGAAGGCGCCAACCACCGTGAGGCGATGAACGGGACGATGAGCGACGACATCAGCGCGACGTCGATGCCACTCACGTGATTCAGGCGGACTTGGACGCGGCGGAAGAACAGGTTCACACCCGCCACGTAGCCGACGATGATTACGAGGACGCCGAGGAGCCGTGTCACACGTTTCGCCACGTTTCGGCGAATCGGTCAGTTTCGCGCGAAGCAGTAGAGGCGTCCGGCGCCGCCGCGTGGCGCCGTATTCGCGCAGCTCTCGTTGTCGTGAGACGAGTTCCACGACGACAACGCTCCCGCGCTGCTTCCTCCAGGCCCGAGCCCGTCCGTATGGCCGACGCGCGCGCTGATCGCCGTTGACTGCGACGTCCAGTCGTTGCAGGTCTTGTCTGGAATCAGGGTGCCGTCAGCGTTCGAGCCGGTGAGAATGTCGTGTTCCACGGGAGCTGGAGATCCGGGCCACTGGCCGTTGATCCGCCGTCCAGTCTGGTCGATGAAGAGCGACGCATCTCCCGTGCGGGAGTGCAGTTCCTCGAGGTTTCTCGCGATGAGCACGCCGTTGGCGTTGCGCCATGGACCGATGCCGATGCGGCTGCGTGCGTCAACGGGGTTGCCGCCGTTGGCTGGATCGTGATTGGCGCTGAGATACGCGCGCCAGTCGTGGCCGCCTGCGCCCGCAGCCGTCGCCAGGCGCTGGCACAACGCATCGGCGCCGCTCAGACCGCCGATATTCCCCGTCGTGCTGGTCGTGCTCGTGACGAAGAAGGTCATCGGGCCCGTCGGCGTGGATGGGATGGTGCTGCTGTTGGCGCCGCACCCGGCGGCGAGTATGCAAAATGCGATCGTTGACCAAATCTTCATCGTCTTCACCGCTCCGGCGGTCCGTAGCCGGCTTCCTTCCAGATCGCCTGGGCTTCGGAGGATGCGAGGTATTGGAGGAGGGCTTTAGCGCCTGCTGGATCGCTTGCTCGCGTGGAGATGAACCCGACAACCGGCACGGGCGCGCTGATACTTCGCGGCAACACACCGACGATGTCGTACTTGTCCTTGTCGGGAACCATGTCGCTGAGCATCAGCATCCCGATATCGATGTCACCGTTTGTGAGCCGCGTGGCTGTCTTGATCGCGTTGCGTGTTGCTTCCGGAGAGATGCCTTGAGCGCCAGGGCCGAGTTCGACCTCACTCTTCGCAGCGACCTGGTCCGCAATCCCGAGCTTCGTCAGCGCTTCCCACGGACCCTGTCCAGCCACCGTGAAGTCGGGATCTTCGTAGCCGATTCTTTTGGCCGCCAACAGCGCTTTCTTCACCGCATCCGGCGTGGAGATATCCGGTTTCGGCCGTCCCTTCGGCACGCCGATCGCCGTGAGGATGGTGACAATCGGCGTCCCGCTGTCGAGGACGATGCTGCCCGACGTGAGTGCGCCGGGAAAAGGCGCGATGATCAGCGAGACGTCGAGCGGCTGTCCTTTGGCAACCGTTCGTCGGGTGTCGACGCCGTTGCCGTAGGTCACTTTGACCTTGCGGCCGCTTTTGGCTTCGAAGCCCGTGATGATCTTTTGGGTTGGCGCACGCATCGGGCCGACCGCCAGCAGCGTGATCTCGCTCTGACCCTGGGCGCTCGCCCCCGACCACACGGCACCCGCGAGTGCAATTGCGACAATCGCCGAACCGGATGTTTTCATCGCAGCGTCCCTCATGCGGTGCATTTATTGCGCGCGGCGATAGTGCTCCGTACTCGTGCGAGGTGCGACCTTCATCGTCTTCATCTTCTTGAGGTACTCGGGATACAGCGTCTCCTCGCCGCCGAGCGCGCCCTCGAGCGGAATCCCGTATTCGGTTGCAAAGTCAGCCAGCACGTCGTTCTGACCTGGCATGAAGCTGGGCACCTTCCCGGCGGCGATGATCGTGCCGTCCGGACTGATTTCACACGGAAACGGCGGAATGATCTGGGTCGGATCGAAGATCCAACTCGACTCACGGATATACGGAGCAGTGAGGTAAAGGGGATCGTTGATGATGAAAATGATCGTCAGCAGATTCCCGTACCGATGCACTCGCGTCGTCACCGTCGCGCGTTCGCTCTTCGGCACGCCCGTGCGCGTCAGATACGCCTCTTTCAGATGCGTAGTCGTGTAAACGAGCGTGTTCCGCTCCCAGTGGCCGGTTGAAAATCCCGACCACTTGTGCGGTGCGTTCGCGGATGGATGCGGACGCCCATCCATGTAAATCACCTGCTCCGGCTCCTGCCACGCCACGTGTAGACGCAATCCAACCGGCTGCGGTGATTCGTTGTCCAGTTCGGGCGTGATCCGAAGCTGCGAGACGGAGACTCGCAGCCCGATGTCGATTGGATGCGGACGGCACAGGTTTTCGGGCAGGTCGAGTTGGTCCGGATGCCAGCTCTCCGCCCTCAGTCGTCCCGCCTCGTTGATCGGGATGCCCGTGTAGTCGCCGATGTCCATATGAGTGTTATAGACACGCGGCGACCACTCGCCCGCGAGATCGACCTGCGCGCGCGCGGGTCGGCTCGCGATCACGAGGAGCAGGAGAATCAGCGCGGTTCGTTTGCTTTGCATGGCGTCGGATCCCATCCGGATGCATCTGGAAGCTTCTTGAAGTGCGCGTGCATGAGGAGTGGCTCGATCAGGTACTGCGGATCGCTGACCATCGTCGTCACCGCGAGCCACGTGTTCTTCGTGTACGGATCGGAAAAGACGTCGAAGTAGTCTTCGACGACCGCGTTGGCGCTATAGGGGACGCCGTTCTTCTGCAGGTATCCGGGCCGCATCCGCGTGGTGACGACCCGGAGGTAATCTGCCGGCTTCTGCTGCGCCCTGTCGACGACGAGTCGGCCCTCTTTGTCCTGCACCGGGCCGCCCTGCCCGTCTCGACGATCTCGCGGTTCGTCGCCGCCCCACTCTGCCGCTGAATATCCCTGCCATGACGGCTTTTCGTTTGCGGGCGGCGATCCCCCGAAATGGAACAGGCGAGTCTGCGTTCCGGAATCGGTGTCGAGGCGCAGCGTGTTGTCGTCTTGCCAGGTGATGTGAAGTCGCCCGGGCACCTGCAGGAGTGCCGCGGCGCCGTACGATCGGCACGCCTCGCCGCTGGCTTCATCCTTCGACGGATCCCACAGCGCCGCGACTCGGCGCCCTTCGGGGTTGAGCGGAACCTGGATGTAGTCGTTTTTGTCCGGGACGAGCATCCGGAAACGCCACTTCTCGGTCACCTCCGACACCCAGTACCCGGTGTAATCGTCAGGCGCGGCCGCGCGCGCGGAGGCCGGAGCTCCAACCTGCTGCGCATTGGCTCCGCGCTGTGCAGTGGTATGGGCCGACAGCAGCATCGACAACGCAGCAGCAAACGGGACGACTCGACGAATGTCCATGATCAGAAATTGGCAGCTGGCCCCTGGTACTTGAAACCGTCCGATGGCCGCTCGAGGACCTGAAGCAGCAGTCGATGATCCTCCGCGATGCGGCCGGGATATCCGCTCACGATGACCTTATCCCCGGCGCGAAGCGTCGACGCAGTCAAGCCGCCTTCGGTGAGCTGTTGCGGCGCGGCGCCTTCGATGGTCCAGATCTGTTTCTCGCCTTTGGCGTCGGGGGCCTCGACCTTCATGAAGGAGTGCGGGTTCCGCCAGATGAACTCTTTCAGCGTGCCTTCGATCTTCACGACCTGACCGTGGAGGTAGGTGGCCGTTGCCGAATGATGCGCGAGAGCTGGACCGTCGGCGAATGCGAACACCATCAGCGCACTCGCGAACGAAATAACGACCAATCGGGGTTTCATGCGGATCGCTCCTAGTTACTTGTACGGCTTCCGGGATCTGGCTTGGCTGTCAGGCTCCGATACGCCGCCTCGATGAACATGTCGGTCGTCCAGTTGCCCGTGTTGTGACCGTAGACAGGGTCGTAATCTCGCGTGGGCTTCGCGGCTTTCACCTGCTCGAGCGTCATACCGCGCTTGATCATGTCCTGAAGCCGGTCTCGCACGATCGTCACCATCTGGTGGTAGATATCGAGATCTGCGACATCGCTGACGCGCCCATGGCCCGGGACGATCATCGTCCCGTTTTCCATGTGGTCCGCCGGGACCGCCATCACCCGCAGGCGATTCAATCCTTCGAGGACGCCCTGCAGGCTGCCGCCTTTGTTCAGATCGATGATTGGATATTCGGTGGGATCGAAAATGTCACCGGCTGCGATGACGTCGGCACGGCGGAACAGGACGATACTGTCGCCGTCGGTTGTCGCCTGCTGATGGAAGATCTGGACCGCGTCACCGTTGAACGACAGATTCTTCTGTGACCCCGAATAGATGTCGTTGGGCCATCCCTGTTCGGGAAGCGACGGCTTGGTGCTCTGATCGCTCAGTCGATCGAGAATCGAGCTGAAGCCGACGATGAAGACACGCGCCTGCGCCGCGCGCGCGATGGCCAGCGGCCGGCCGAGCCTCGCGAAGTTCGCGTTGCCGCCCGCGTGATCGCCTCTCTCATTCGTATTGACGATGTAGCTGACTTGCCCCTTCGATAAGGTCCGGATCGTTTCCACGACCTTATCCGTCATCGTCGCCGAACCGGAGTCGACGAGCAGTATGCCGTCCTTGCCGACCTGCACGGCGATGTTGCCGCCGGCGCCGGCGAGCATGCTGACGTTCCCCTGAACGTGTAGCAGCTCAAGCGCCGGACTGGTGGGAGCGTTCTGCGCCCAGCCTGACACCCCGGCAGCGAAAAGGGCCGATGCGACGCACAGCGACGCGGGCCTGACCTTCATATATGCGGGGCAGATTGTAACGCCGAACGGGCGTCTGTCCGCCCCTGGGGGCCAGCGCGTTGCCTACTGCCGCGAGGCGATCTGTTCCCGCAGCCGTTTCCCTCGTTCACGCAGTTCCGGCGTGAGCTCGTTGCCGAAGTCCTCGGCCTCGAAGATCGGACGTATTTCGATTTCCATGCCGCCGCCAAACGGCGCCTTTTTCAGCCATTCGACCGCTTCGTCCATTGACTGGACCTTCCATATCCAGAAGCCGGCGATCAGCTCTTTGGTCTCTGCGAACGGACCGTCGATAACGGTTCGCTGCGACCCCGAAAACTTCACGCGCTTTCCCTTCGAGGTCGGATGCAGCCCTTCGCCCGCCTGCATCACGCCGGCTTTGACGAGCTGCTCGTTGTACTTGCCCATCTCGGCCAGAATGTCCGTCGTCGGCATCTGACCCGCTTCCGATTCCCTGGTGGCCTTCACGAATACGATGACGCGCATTGTTTTTCTCTCCTTACCTCGTGGTCGAACGGGCGGAGCGCAAATCGACGCCGATCTAATATTCCCCACAATTCATGGCTGAACCTCCAACGGTCGGGCCGGCGCGCCCTGTGCCGGATATTCCGGGTCCTGATCCGCTGCCGCGCGTGCCGACGTTCAAGGCGCCGTCACTGACCTGCGACACGCACTGTCACATCTTCGGCCCCGTCGATCGCTATCCGTATGCGCAGACGCGGCCATACACGCCGCCCGAAGCGCCGCTGCCGGCATTCAGAACGCTGCACGCCCGCATTGGCGTCGAGCGCGCGGTCATCGTCAACGCGACGCCGTATGGCCGCGACAACACGGTGATCCTCGACGCCATTGCGCAGAGCGGCGGTCGGTATCGCGGCATCGGAAACGTCGACGAGCGAATGACGGATCGTGAGCTGGAAATGCTTGCCGACGGCGGGGTGGACGGCTGCCGCTTCACATTCCTCTCGCGGCTCGGTGGAAGGCCGGACATGGCGGCGTTCGATCGCATCGTTGCGCGCATCGCTCCACTCGGC
>JACXTT010011150.1_pt1 | contig 12046 bp, 11 predicted proteins | sample 9270951 | NCBI WGS metagenome assembly JACXTT01 (sample SAMN15532306, study PRJNA645909) | rock metagenome | isolation source: weathered quartz diorite | place: Puerto Rico | collected 2017-06-21 | reverse complement strand
GATCAACCAGGCTGACGGACAAAGTCTTTCACGTAAACGCCGTAGCCCACCCCATGGATAGCCGGCGCATCGAATGCCCAATGAAACCCCATACGTTCGTAGACCGGTAAAGCAACGGACATGATGGGGCTGGTGTGCAGCGCAAATTTTGAGGCCCCATCGCGCCGCGCACGCAAAATGCACGTTTCGAAGAAGGTGGCCTTGGGGCCGTGCGGTCCAACATAGGCCACTGCGCCGACGTATTCATGCTCGAATTCCGCAATTCACCATAGGCGCACAAAAAAAACGGGCCCAATGGGCCCGTTTGATGCTTGTTTTGGCGGAGAGAGTGGGATTCGAACCCACGGTACCTTGCGGTACGCCTGATTTCGAGTCAGGTACATTCGGCCACTCTGCCATCTCTCCGTGCATTTCCGCAGTCCAACATTCTAGCAGGTTGCGGGTTTGCCACCTTTTCAGGCGCTCAACTTCTCCAACCCGCCCAAATAGGGTCGCAAACCCTCAGGCACGGTGACCGAGCCATCGGCATTCTGGTAGTTCTCCAGCACAGCCACCAGGGTGCGGCCCACGGCCAGGCCGGAACCATTGAGCGTGTGCACCAATTCGTTCTTGCCCTGGGCATTCTTGAAGCGGGCCTGTAGGCGGCGGGCCTGGAAGGCCTCGCAGTTGGAGACTGAGCTGATCTCACGGAACGCATTCTGTGCTGGCAACCAGACTTCCAGGTCATAGGTCTTGGCCGAGCTGGGGCCCATATCGCCGGTGCACAGGCTGACAACACGGTAGGGCAGGCCCAGCTTTTGCAAGATGGACTCAGCATGGGTCACCATGGCTTCCAGCGCCGCGTAGCTGTGGTCGGGGTGGGTGATTTGCACCATCTCCACTTTGTCAAACTGGTGCTGGCGGATCAGGCCGCGGATATCGCGTCCGCCGCTACCAGCTTCGGAACGGAAGCACGGGGTGTGGGCGGTCAGTTTCAGCGGCAGGTCGGCCTCGGGCAACACCACATCGCGTACAAAATTGGTCAGCGTCACCTCGCTGGTGGGAATCAGGTACAGCGCCGTGTGGTCCGGTTGCGCCTCGCCTTCCTGGCCACCCTTCTTCGCGGCAAACAAGTCGCCTTCAAACTTGGGCAACTGGCCGGTGCCGCGCAGTGTGTCGCCGTTGACGATGTAGGGCGTGTAGCACTCGGTGTAGCCGTTTTGTTGGGTCTGCACGTCCAGCATCATTTGCGCCAAGGCACGGTGCAGTCGCGCGATCTGGCCCTTCATCACGGTAAAGCGCGCGCCGGTCAGCTTGATGCCCATTTCAAAGTCCAGGCCCAGTGGCATGCCGACATCCACATGGTCCTTGACCGCAAAGTCCATGGTGCGCGGCGTGCCCCAACGGCGCACTTCTACGTTGTCGTGCTCGTCGGCACCGACCGGTACCGATTCGTGTGGCATATTGGGCACCGCCAGCAGCAGAGTCTGCAGTTCGGCCTGGATGGCCTCCAAGCGCACCGCAGAGGCTTCCAGCTCGCCCTTGATGGAGGCGACCTCGGCCATGATGGCGTCGGTGGATTCGCCCTTGGACTTGAGCTGGCCAATCAACTTGCTTGACGCATTGCGTTTGGCCTGCAGCTCTTCGGTGCGGATCTGAATGGTCTTGCGCTCGGCCTCCAGCGTCTGGAAGGCCGCAACATCCAGAAACGGCTGCGGGTTCTTGCGGGTTTGCAAGCGGGCTACGACGGCATCAATGTCTTTGCGCAGCAGGGTGATATCTAACATGGGTCACTAAACCTTTTTATTGAGAGAGGGTGGCGGGGTCCACATTGGCCCCGCACAGAATCAGGCACACTTTTTCAGCGGGCGCGGGCACGTAGGCGCCACTTTGCAAGGCGGCCAGGCCCAGGGCTGCCGCCGGCTCCACCGCCAGACGCAGTTCGGTCCACAGCCACAGTTGGGCCGCGCGAATGGCGGTGTCTTCCAGCAGCAATGCCGACTTGAGGCGGCTGGGCGTGACCGCCCAGGCAATATCGCCGATGCGCTTGGCACCCAATGCATCGGCAGCCACGCCACTGACGGCCACGTCCACCGGCTCGCCAGCCTGGCGGGCGGCATGCAAGGTGGGGGCCAACCGTGGCTCCAACGCAATGACGGCAGCTCGGTTGTCAAACCAGGCGGCCACGCCAGCTATCAGGCCGCCGCCGCCCACACTGACCAGCACGCTGTCGGGCAGGCCTCCTTGGGCCTCCAGCTCGGCAGCCATGGTGCCGGCACCGGCCGCCACTTCCATCTGGTCATAGGCATGCATCAGCAAAGCGCCGCTGTTCTTCTGGTGGGCCAGGCAGGCCTCCAGGGCCTGCGCATAGGCGGCGCCCTGCACCACGACTTCGGCACCCAATTGTTTCAAGCGCGCGCGTTTGGCGGGGCTGCACATCTCAGGCACAAACACCTCACAGCGCACACCCAGGGCCTGTGCCGCCGCCGCGGTGGCAATGCCGGCATTGCCACCGGAGGCAATGGTCACGCCGCTGCTGGGTATGGTGTTAGCCAACATGCGGTTGAGCATGCAACGGGCCTTGAAGCTGCCACCCACCTGTAGGTGTTCGAGCTTCAGCCAGATTTCCGCACATGGCAGGCCTAGCGCACTGCCAGGTAATTTCCACAATGGCGTCTGGCGCAGAAAATTCCGGTGGTCGCCACCTTGCAAACGGCGCAGGGCGCTATCAATATCGGAGCGTCCGAATGTCGATGTTTGCATGGCTCAGGCTGCGCCTTCCAGCTTCAAGCCCTTGGGCAGGGGGAATTTCACGGTTTCTTCGATGCCATCCATCTTGCGCACGGATACGGCCCCCAAAGCCCGAATGCGGTCGATCACCTCGCGCACCAGAATCTCCGGTGCCGACGCGCCGGCCGTCAGGCCCACGCGGCTCTTACCGGCAAACCAGTGGGTCTGCAGTTCACTCGCGTTGTCCACCATATAGCTCTCAACGCCCAGTTTGCGCGCCAGTTCGGCCAGGCGGTTGCTATTGGAGCTGGTGGGGCTGCCCACCACGATCATGATGTCCACTTGCGGCGACATGATCTTGATTGCGTCCTGGCGATTTTGCGTGGCATAGCAGATGTCTTGCTGCTTGGGCGCACGCACATTTGGAAAGCGCGCCATGACGGCGGCCGAAATGTCGGCCGCATCATCGACGCTGAGCGTGGTCTGCGTGACCAGCGCCAACTTCTCTGTTTGCGATGGGTTGATGCGTGCAACATCGGCTACGTCTTCCACCAGGTGGATGCTGCCATCGTCCAACTGTCCAACGGTGCCTTCCACTTCGGGGTGGCCCTTGTGTCCAATCATGATGAACTCGTACCCGTCCTTGTGCAGCTTGGCCACCTCGACATGCACCTTGCTGACCAATGGGCAGGTGGCGTCGAAGATCTGGAAACCGCGGGCGGCCGCTTCCAGCTGGATGGCACGCGACACCCCGTGCGCCGAGAACACCAGCGTGGCCCCGGGCGGCACGTCGTCCAGCTCTTCAATGAAGATGGCGCCCTTGCTCTTGAGGTCTTCCACCACATAGGTGTTGTGCACAATCTCGTGGCGCACGTAGATGGGGCGGCCGAATTTTTGCAGGGCGCGCTCGACAATTTCAATGGCCCGATCGACGCCCGCACAAAAGCCCCTTGGCTCCGCCAAAAGAATTTCAGCCACACCACCCACGCTATTCATAGGACCCCAATCAGTTGCACTTCAAACGTCACCGGCTGGCCAGCCAGGGGATGGTTGAAGTCAAACAAAACACCCTCTTGCTCACGCAGTTGCACGACCACGCCGGCAAATTTGCCAGAGCCATCCGGCGTGGGGAATTGAACGACGTCACCGACGGCGTACTGTTCCGAGGGGTCACCCATGTCCGTCAACTCCTTGCGGGCCAGCCCCTGCTGCATGGCGGGGTTGCGTTAACCAAAGGCAACGCCAGCGGGCAGCTCGAACGTGCGGCGCGTGCCCTCCTCCAGACCAATCAAACAGGCCTCGACCGCCGGGGCCAATTCGCCATTGCCCAAGGTCAAGGTCGCGGGTTTGCCATCAAAGGTGTTGATCACGTCTCCGGCAGGGCCGCTGAGACGGTAATGCAGCGTCAGGAAAGAGCCTGCCTGGACGCAGGTGGGTGCTACGGTCATAAAACTTCCAAAAATCTACCCGCTATTGTAGAAAGCCGGGCTGAACGCTGGCTGAATCGCCAAAAAATCACCTTTTGCGAGGCAAGGTCCATGGCGCCGTCGGCCTTGCGATGAAACCGGTGCAAAGTAGCGCGCGGAGCCCGCAAACGTTGATGGCAGTGGTCTAAACTGCCCACTATTGTAGAAAACCGGGTCGCTGGCTTGTCTGGCAACCCTAGACCATGCCACTCAAAGATCTTCCCCTGGAAACCCAACCCCGCGAAAAGCTGCTGGCGCGTGGTCCTGGCGCCTTGAGCGACGCCGAGCTGCTGGCGATCCTGCTGCGCACGGGCATCAAGGGCAAAGGTGTCTTGCAAATGGCCGATGAGCTGCTGCACTTCAAGAGCGACAGCAATGGCGCGACCACCGGCAGCGGTTTTGACGGTATCTCCGGCCTGCTGCACGCCAGTGCCGACGACCTAAAGCGCGTCAAGGGGCTGGGGCCGGCCAAGCGCGCCGAGCTGATCGCTGTGCTGGAGCTGGCGCGCCGCGCCATGGCCCAACAGCTCAAGGAACGGGCCGTCTTTGCAGACCCGGACACCATCAAGCACTACCTCAAGCTGCATTTGGCGGTGCGCGGGCATGAGGTATTTGCCGTTCTGTTTCTGGACGCGCAGAACCGCCTGCTGGCCATGGAAGAGATGTTCCGCGGCACCATCACCCAAACATCGGTCTATCCACGTGAGGTGGCGCTGCGCGCGCTGCACCACCAGGCCAGCGCGGTGGTGCTGGCGCACAACCACCCCAGCGGCACGGTACAACCGTCTCGCGCAGACGAGGCGCTGACCCAGACCTTGAAGGCCGCCCTGGCGCTGCTGGACGTGCGGGTCCTCGACCACATCATCGTGGGGCCGGGCCAGGCACTGTCCATGGCAGAGAAAGGCTTGATGTGAGCCCACCGGCGTCCAAAACGGCTCCCCTGCCGCCGGGCAAGGCCAAGCCCATGACAGTCCGTTCACTGGCCGACCTCAAGCAGGTCAAGAAGGAAATTGCAGCGCAGGCCGAGCGCGCGGCGCAAACCGCAGCGCTGCAGGCGCAGCAAGCCAAGCGTGCGCGCGAACAGCGCAGTCTGTTTCAAGCGGCCGTTGGCAAGGTGGAGCGCCTGCGCGACCCCGGCACTGCCAGTTTGAGGCCCGCACCACCGCCGCCACTGCCACTGCAACACATGCTGGATGAAGCCGCTGCGCTGCAAGAGGCCATCAGTGACGCGGTGGATATCGGCAGTCTGCTCGACACCGACGCGCACTTAAGCTTTCGCCGCCCAGGCATAGGGCCTGACGTGACACAGAAACTGCGTCGCGGCAAATGGTCCATCCAGCGCCAGATCGATTTGCATGGCCTGCGCAGCGATGAGGCACGTGAAGCCTTGGCAGCATTCCTTCGTGACGCCCACAAGCAGGGTATCCGTTGCGTGCGCGTGGTGCATGGCAAGGGACTGGGCTCGCCCGGTAAGACGCCCGTGCTGAAGGATAAGGTTCACCGCTGGCTGGTGCAGCGCAACGAGGTCGTAGCTTTTGTGCAGGCCCAACCGGCGCAGGGCGGGGCCGGAGCACTGGTGGTTCTGCTCCAGGCCTTGCGTGCCTGCTGAAGGGCGCTCCACAGGCCATTGCCCAAGGCGGCCGTGCTATAGGCCACAGTAACGGCACTTAGCTTCACATTTTGATCAGCGCACTGGCGCCGGCTCGCCGCGCGACTGTCCATCATGGTCGCTTTCTTGACATACCCCCCATAGTATATTTATACTACCGGGGGTATATGGAAAGAACCATTAAAAACGTCAATCACAGCGCGCAGCGCCATTCCTTGTCCAGCTCCGGCGGGCGCCGCATGGCCGTTGCTTTCATACTGCTGACAATGGCCGAACTGTGGGTGCAAAGCGCCTATGCACAGCCTGCCGCAGTACCCACCATGGTGGTCCAGGGTCAATCGGTGGCATCCAACTACGAACTTGACGGGGTGATCCAACCCATCAAGCTCAGCGTCCTTGCTGCACAGACCACGGGTCGCGTGGCAAGCGTGGCCGTACGGGCCGGCGACAAGGTACAGGCAGGCCAGGTTCTGGCCACGATAGACGACCGCGAGGCGATTGCAACTGTGCAGCACAGCCAAGCCCTGGCGGCGCAGGCGGACGCCGAACTGCGCAACGCGAACACCCAGTGGCAGCGCACGCGGGACTTGCAACAACAAGGGTTTGTCAGCCACGCCGCTCTGGACAGCGCCCAAGCGCAACTCCGTACCGCGTCCGCCGCACGCGACGCTGCCACGGCCGCAACCCTGCAGTCCAGCATCGCCCAAGGGTTCACACGTGTGAGGGCACCCTATGACGGATGGGTACAGCAAATCCACGCTGAAGCTGGCGACCTCGCAGTACCCGTCAAACCTCTGGTAACGGTGTTCGCGCCCCAGCCGTTGCGCGCCACGGTACAAGTGCCCGCATCACGAACCTCCATCGTGCGTGACGCGACACAGACCTGGGTGCAGGTGCCCTCCGCGCAAGGCGCAGCTTGGGTGGAACCGGTAGCGCGCAGTACCGTACCGGCGACCGACCCGGTTGCACAAACCGCTGAGTGGCGTTTTGAACTGGCCCCTCAACAGAACTTCGGCTTGCAACCCGGCCAGCAAGTGCGGGTGCGGTTCGGTCAGGCGCAAGACAAGGCAACGCCCAGCCGACTGTTGTTGCCGGCCACCGCTCTCTTGCGCCGAGGTGAGCTGACCGCTGTTTATACCGTCGCCAACGGCGGCTTCTCACTGCGTGCTGTGCGGGCGGGCGCAGAACGCAGTGATGCAACCGTTGAAATATTGGCCGGACTGCAGTCCGGAGAAACGGTTGCGGTGGATGCCGTTCGCGCCGGATTGGCGGGAGCCCTGCCGGCCAAAGTCCCAAGCGCAAAGCAGTGAGCTCCCCATGACGACACAAGCACGTTTGGGAATCTCCGGCCGCATCGCTGCGGCCTTTCAGAGCAGTGCATTGACACCATTGCTCGCGCTTGTGGCCCTGCTACTGGGCCTCTTTGCGGTGGTTGTGACGCCACGCGAAGAGGAGCCACAGATCAACGTGACCATGGCCAACGTGCTGATTGCCTTCCCGGGTGCCAGCAGCCTGGATGTGCAAAACATGGTCGCCAAGCCGGCCGAGCAGCTACTGGGACAGATTGCCGGCATTGAACACACCTACTCTGTTGCCCGTCCCGGGCTGGCCATTCTGACGGTGCAATTCAAGGTTGGTGTGCCACGCACCGAGGCACTGGTTCACCTGTACGACGTGCTCAATGCCAACCAGGATTGGCTGCCACGCGAACTCGGAACATTGCCACCCATTGTCAGGGCCAAAGGGATTGATGACGTGCCTGTCGTTGCCGTGACCCTGTGGAGCCGTGAGAGCCTGCCCGCATCGGATCTGGAGCTTGTTGCACACAGTGTCGAAAGTGAATTCAAGGCGCTTGCCGGTGTACGGGAAGTTCAGACCTTGGGGGGGCCGGGTCGCGCCGTTCAGGTGGTGCTTGACCCCAGCCGCATGCGAGCCCGTGGTATTGACCTTTTGACCTTGAAGCGAACCATTGCCGCGGCCAACTTTGCGCAACCCGCAGGCACAGTATTGGAAACTGACAACACGCTCAGCCACAGCCTCAGCGTGGAAGCGGGTGCGTTTCTGCGCGACGCCAATGATGTGGCCGAACTGGTTGTCGGCAGTAGCCAAGGTGCACCGGTATTCCTGCGCGACGTGGCCCGCATTGAAAACGGCACCCAGCAAACCCAGCGCTATGTGCGCTTTACACCAGGTGTTGCAAGTCTTACGGGTAACCAACGGCAAGCCAGCCTGGTGGCAGGCCAATCGTTCCCGGCCGTTACCATCAGCGTGACCAAAAAGCCAGGCGCCAACGCCGTCGACGTGTCCAGCGCCGTATTGCAGCGCCTGGAGGGACTGCGCAACGAATTGATCCCCAACAACCTGCAAGTGACGGTGACGCGCGACTACGGTGAAACTGCCGCCGAAAAAGCCAACAAACTGATTCAGAAGCTGGCCTTTGCGACGGCCTCGGTGGTTGTGCTGGTGGGGCTCGCCCTAGGCCGCCGGGAAGCCGTCATCGTCGGCGCGGCCGTGGTCTTGACCCTGACGGCGACGCTGTTTGCATCATGGTGCTGGGGTTTCACATTGAACCGGGTCTCGCTATTTGCACTGATCTTTTCCATCGGCATCCTGGTCGACGACGCCATCGTTGTGGTTGAAAACATCCACCGCAACCAAGCGCTGCGTCCGCATGCCGCACTGACTGAGCTGATTCCCCTGGCCGTCGATGAGGTTGGTGGCCCAACCATTCTCGCGACCTTGACCGTCATTGCAGCGCTGTTGCCCATGGCTTTCGTGACCGGTTTGATGGGGCCGTACATGGGGCCCATTCCAATCAACTCCAGTCTGGGTATGGCGCTCTCCCTCGCCATTGCGTTCACGGTCACACCCTGGCTCGCCCACACCATCATGCAGGGCCATGCGCCGGCGCAAGAGCCTATGGGGCAGCAGCGTGCAGCGCTGGCCAGCGCATGGTTGGCGCGTTTGATGGGTCGCGTGCTGGGGCCCTTGCTACACAGTGCCCGCAAGCGTTGGCTGTTGTTAGCGGGCATTGTGGCAGCCCTGTGCCTATCCGTCGGTCTGACCCTGGTGCAGTGGGTGGTACTCAAGATGCTGCCCTTCGACAACAAGAGTGAATTCCAGGTTGTGCTGGATATGCCAGCGGGCACACCACTGGAAGACACGGCCGCCACACTGCAGGATATCGCTGACTTCCTTGCGCAGCAGGCTGACGTGCGCGACGTGCAGGCCTACGCAGGTGCGGCCTCCCCCATCACGTTCAACGGGCTGGTGCGCCAGTACTACCTGCGCGCCGAGGCCGAGCAAGGTGACTTGCAAGTCAATCTGGTGGACAAGCACCACCGTAGCGACCAAAGCCACGCCATTGCACAAAGGCTGCGACCGGACATTGAGGCCATTGCCGTCAAACACCATGGCAGGGCCAAGGTGGTTGAGGTGCCGCCGGGTCCACCGGTGCTCTCACCGTTGGTCGCCGAAATTTATGGGCCTGACGAAAAGGGCCGCCAGGAACTCGCAGAGAAGGTTCTGGCGGGCTTTGGCGAAACGGCAGATATTGTTGGCACCGACACCAGTCTGCGTGAAGACGCGCCGCGCGTCTTTCTGCAAATCCGACGTCAGCGCGCAGAAGCCTTGGGCATCTCGGCAACCGCAATCGCCCAGACGGTGGCAGGCGCCCTATCGGGAACCGATGCGACCTACCTGCACGACCAACAGTCCAAGTATCCGGTTCCCGTGCGTTTGCAATTGCCTCCCAGCAGCCAGATCGGCCTGGAGGCGCTGCTGGCGCTGCCCCTGCAAGCCGCCAACGGTCAATTGGTGCCGCTGTCCGAACTGGTGCACCTGCAACGCGGCGTGATCGACAAGCCGTTGTACACCAAGGACCTGCTGGGCGTGAGCTACGTCACCGCTGACGTGACGGGCAAGCTGGACTCGCCCCTGTATGGCATGTTTGCAGCCCGCAACACGCTCAAAAGCATGCGTTTGGAGCCGGATCGCGCACCCACTGAATACTGGATTCACCAGCCCACAGATCCGTACCAGGCGTTTGCCATCAAGTGGGATGGCGAATGGCAGATCACCTACGAGACGTTTCGCGACATGGGTGCTGCCTATGCGGTCGGGCTGGTACTTATCTATTTGCTGGTCGTTGCCCAGTTTCGCAGCTACCTAACGCCGCTGGTCATCATGGCACCGATTCCCCTGACCATCATCGGTGTGATGCCGGGTCACGCCCTGTTGGGCTCGCAGTTCACCGCCACCAGCATGATTGGCATGATTGCGCTGGCCGGCATCATCGTGCGCAACTCCATACTGCTGGTGGACTACATCGAGATCCAGCGGCGCGCAGGGCTGGACCTGCAGAGTGCCGTACTGCAGGCAGCCGTGGTGCGGGCCCAACCCATTGTGCTGACGGGCGCAGCCGCCATGGTGGGTGCCTTTTTCATTCTGGACGATCCCATCTTCAATGGACTGGCCATTTCGCTGATTTTCGGCATCTTGATCTCCACGATGCTGACACTGGTCGTGATTCCTGTTCTGTACTTTTCACTTTACCAAGGAGCCCACCATGACAATTGACCGCTATATCCACATCTTTGCCGGAAGCTTCATTCTTGTATCGCTGGCGCTGGGGATCAGTGCGAGCCCTTGGTTTGTGTCGACCTGGTGGCTGGCATTCACCACCTTCGTCGGCGCCAACCTGCTGCAATATGGCTTTACCAACGTCTGCCCGCTGGGTTGGCTGCTGAAGAAGCTCGGCGTGCCACAAAACGCCACAAACGTGGACAATTGACAGGTAGTCCAGACCCTAACACCACCCATGCAAGAGGCCAGTGTGACCGTATTGAAGCAAGAACAAGCACGTGCTGACATTTTGAACCGCCTGCGCCGCGCGGAGGGCCAGATCCGCGGCATTCAGCGCATGGTTGAATCGGGCGAAAACTGCCTGAAGATCGGTCAGCAGTTTTCGGCCGTACGCCGTGCCTTGGATAGCACCTACCTGCGCATGACCGTTTGCTTCATGGAGCAAGAGCTGCGATCCCGCCTGGACCCGGATGCGCAACAGAAAGCCGATCTGGACCAGATGCTAAATGACCTGGAGACACTGTTGGCCCGCATGGCCTGATCTGGCAGCTACTGCACCAGCGCCACCGATTTCACCTGGGCCCACACCATTTGCCCAGCAGCCAGGCCCAGGCTGTGGGTCGCGCGCGCCGTAATGCGCGCCAACAGCAAGGTGCCGCCACAGTCCAGCTGCACCAGCACCTGGGACGCATGGTGGTCCGGCGCAATGGCACGCACCACGGCCTTCACACGATTCTGGATGCTGCTGTGTACCGCTGGCTCCAGCGCAATGCTCACGTCGCGCGCCAGCACCCGCAAGCGAACCTTGGTGCCCAGCGGCTGCCCATGATCGTGCAACCACAGGCTGCCGCCGGCAAAACCGGCGCGCACCAACGACCAGCGTGCATCGCGCTCTTCCAACGTGCCATGCAACAGCGCCGAAACGTCGTCGCCCAGCACAATAGGGGTATCGATGCGGGTCAGAACGTCCACCAGAGGGCCGCTGGCCAGCACCTGCCCCTGGTGCAACACCACCAGCGTATCGGCCATGCGCGCCACCTCGTCGGCCGCATGGCTCACGTACAGCATGGGAATGCGCAACTCGTCGCGCAGGCGCTCCAGCCAGGGCAAGACCTCCTGTCGCCTCGCGTGGTCCAGCGCCGCCAACGGTTCGTCCAGCAGCAACAGCTGGGGTTGCGTAGCCAAGGCGCGCGCCATGGCCACACGTTGGCGTTCACCGCCAGACAATTGATGCACACGCCGCGCCAGCAACGCCTGCAAGCCCAGCAATTCGATCACCGATTCCAGACCCGCTTGCAGTGCTACGGGGTCTGCGCCGCGCACGCGCTGCAGGCCGTAGCGCAGATTCCCTGCCACCGTCAAATGCTCAAAAAGGCTGGCCTCCTGGAACACGTAGCCCAGGGAACGACGCCAGGTGGGCACAAACAGTTGCTGGGCATCGTCTTGCCATGTCTGGCCTGCAATCCGCACCAGCGCGCGGCCCGGTCGCTGCAAACCAGACACACAGCGCAGCAACGTGGTCTTACCCGAGCCCGATGCGCCAAACACGGCCGTGATGCCGCGCGGAGGCAGGCCAAGGTCCACCCGTAAAGCCAAAGCGGGCAGTGCCTGCGTTAAGCCAAGCAGGTTGAGTTCTTGCCCACTCATTGCGCAACCCGGGTGTGCCCCGCACGGGTGG
>JACXTT010011149.1_pt1 | contig 12047 bp, 7 predicted proteins | sample 9270951 | NCBI WGS metagenome assembly JACXTT01 (sample SAMN15532306, study PRJNA645909) | rock metagenome | isolation source: weathered quartz diorite | place: Puerto Rico | collected 2017-06-21 | reverse complement strand
CTGTTGGTCAGCAGCCCATTATTGGTGAAACTCGACCCTGTGCCGAAACAGTTAAACGCTTGACCGTTGAGGTCGAGGATCCCACCATTGTTAATCGCCAAGCTGGTAGAAAAATTGATCGTGCTCGTCACCTTGAAAGTCGCCGTATTGTCAATCTGGAAAGGCTTGGAGAAGTTGCCAGAGCTTTGGGTTATTCCACTCTGAACTTCCAAGGGCGTATCGAATGTGCCCGCGCTATTTATCTGAACGCGGCCCTGTGTCCTGAGCCCGCCGTTGCCGCTAACCGTGCCGTTGTTGGTAATCACGGCGAAGGTCGGGCCGCTTGTTGGACCAGCAAAAGTCAAAGCGTTAGGCAGGCTCAGCGTTGAGCCGCCATCAATCAGCAGGTTCAGCAAGCCGCTGAAAGCAGTTCCCGAAGCGGTGTTGACCGTCGGGTTGTTGGTCAGGCGCAGTTGAAGATTGCTGCCGTAATTGCCTGCACCGGAAACGGTCTGGGTCACTGCGCCAGGTGTGCCATTGCCCTGGAAGAAGAAGATGTTGAAGCCAATGCTGGTGTTGGTGAGTGTGCCGTTATTGATCAGCGTCGAGCCGTTGCTGAAGAAATTGAACGGTTGGCCGTTGAGGTCAATAGTGCCGCCGCTCTGAATCGTCAGACTGATCGAGGAATTGATCGTGCTCGTCAACTGCAAGGTCGCGGTGCTGTCAACTTGAATCGCGCCGTAGCCGCCGTTGGCCTGAGTCGTGCCATTCATCACTTCCGTCGGCGCTGCAAAGCCGTTGCCGCTCAGTCCAACTTGGCCTTGCAGCTTCAAACCGCCGCTGCCTTGCGTCAATCCGTTGTTGATGAAGTTGGCGTTGCCGCCCGAGGGGCCGGTGAAGGTCAGCGCATTGGTCAGATCCAGGACCGAGCCGCCATCAACCTGCAGGTTGGCGTTGCCAGTCGAACTGTTGAAAGTCATCGAGGTCGAAGCTTGAACGTTGACCGTCGGGGCATTGATCAGCCGCAGCCCAACATTGCCGCTGAAGGTTCCAGTTGAGCTGAAAGTCTGGGTTACCGCGCCGGGCGTGCCATTGCCCTGGAAGAAGAAGATGCTGAAGCCGCCGGTATTGGTCAGCAGGCCGTTGTTGGTGAAGGTCGAGCCGTTGGTGAAGAAATTGAATTGCTGGCCGTTAAGGTCAATGGTGCCACCACTGTGGATCGTCAGATTGATCGAGGAGTTGATCGTGCTCGTCAGCTGCAAGGTCGCGGTGTTGTCCACCTGAATTGCGCCATAGCTGCCGTTTGCTTGTGTCGTGCCACTGAACACTTCTGTCGGCGCTGCAAAGCCGTTGCCGCTCAGTCCAACGAGGCCGTGCAGCTTCAAACCGCCGCTGCCTTGCGTCAAGCCGTTGTTGATGAAGTTGGCGTTGCCGCCGGAGGGGCCGGTGAAGGTCAGGGCGTTGGTGACATCCAGGACCGCGCCGCCGTCAATCTGCAGGTTGATGTTGCCGGTCGTGCTGTTAAAGGTCATCGAGGTTGACGTTTGGACGTTGACAGTAGGCGCGTTGATCAGGCGCATCTGGACATTGCCACTATAACTTCCGGCTCCGCCAAAGCTCTGAATTACTTGCCCCGGCGTGCCATTGCCCTGGAAGAAGAAGATGTTGAAGCCGCCACTGTTGGTCAGCAGGCCGTTGTTGGTGAAAGTCGCGCCGCCCCCATTCGGAAAGTTGAACTGCTGCCCGTTGAGGTCGAGCGCGCCACCGCTTTGAATCGTCAGATTGTTTGCGCTGCGAGTTGTGTCTAGGGTCACTGTGTTCCCGCTGGCGATGATCACGTCGTCGCCGACACCGGGAACCCCAGCGCCTCCCCAGGTCGCCGGATTGCCCCAGCTACCGGACTGCGTGCTGGTAAAGCTCGCGGCGTGTCCAGCTAGAGTTGACCAAGCCACGATGGCGAGGCCTGCCGCCAATGAGATGACTATTGACCTTTTCATAACAGCTCCGGAGCAGCAAAGAGTGGCGCAGGGCTACTATTCGACGCAGTGTGACCGATAGCGGACGCAGCTTGCCGATCAAAGTTTTTCATCAATGCCGTCGCGGACAGGAAAGGCGCAGCCCCCAGGTCCTGACGACCTGATTGGAACGCCAAGCGTGACGATCAGCAACGAGCGCGCTCCTCCGAAGACGCGCAGGCTTGATTTAAGAGTATTCATAAACTGCTCCCTCAATCAGGCGACGAACTTGGAAACGAACTTTTCAGTTGTTACGTGAATTGGTGTCCAAATGGGGCGGGAATGTATCAGAAAACTTTCGCTTTCCGTTTTCGTCTGTGGAAGAATGATGCGTTTGACTCTGAGAGTTCACCGTTATAGTCTGCAAATCGGGCGGGCAAGCTAAAGGCGTCAACTCAAAGACCGACATCCTACGAAATGTCTCGGGTCGGTTGAGCCCACTATGGAGCAAACAGTCAGTACTGAAGATGCTGCACTGGCGGGCCAGATTCAGCGAGGCGAGAACTCGGCGGAAGCAGCGCTCTACGAAAAATACTCCGCGCGCGTTTACTACCTGGCCTTGAGCGAATTGCGTTCGCCAGCAGACGCCGAGGATGTGCGAACCGAAACCTTCATGCGCGTCATTCAAGCTGTTCGCAAGGGACAAATGCACACGCCCGAATCGCTTGTCTCATTCATCGTCGGTACCGCACACAACGTCATTCGTGAGGGCTTCAGACAAAGACGCAAGGCGGGACAGATAAATCAGATCGAGTTGGAACGAGGCGCCGCACGAGCGCCCGACCCATTTTTCGGTGATCCGGTCGTCAAACGAGCAATCGAGCAGGTAATCACCCGTCTTAAGCCGCGCGAGCAGATATTCTTGCGGATGTACTATTACGAAGAGTTGCCGCCGGAAGAGATTGCACGTAGTCTAGGAATCAAGCCGGAGCGGTTGCGCCTGATCAAGTCACGGGCGCTGAAGCGCTTTAGGGAGATTTATCTGCGACTGATAAGAACGTAATTGATACAAACCGGGCTCGGGAAACACTATTACAAGAACGATGAACCACAGCAAGTTTCAAAGCGAAGAGATCATCGAGCGTTACGTGCGTAACCAACTCAGCGTGGAAGATCGCCGAGCGTTTCAAGAGCATTTCTTCACCTGCGATGACTGTTTCAGTCAGGTCCAGATGACAGATCGGTTCATTGGCGCCGTGCGGCACGCGGCAGAATCAGGATTGGTGCCTGACAAAATCGTCCCGTCAGAAGCCCTAGAGCTTTCAGGTCGCTGGTTTCGATGGGTGAAACCGGCGCTTGCGATCACGGTGGCCGCCACGCCGGTCCTTGCCGCTGCTATCGCTTGGCTGTTACTAGTGCGACTCCCCGCCTTGCGCGAAGACATCGCGGCCCAACGCAACGCGCGCGAGCAGATCGAACAACTGAAACAGCGCCAGATAGATGAGCTTAACGCGCAGCTCCAGCGCGAACAGCAGTCGCGGCAATCGGGACGGGAAGAGGCGGCGTTGGCTCGTAATGAGAATACGCAGCATAGGGAAGAACAAGCGCAGAATACCAAGTCTTCATCCGTACGAAGGGCAGGCGACGGGGCGTCGGAGCTGCTTGCCAAAAATGTCCCGGTCGTGGCGTTACAGGCAACGAGAGCCTCGCAGGATATGAACGAACTTGAGCTCCCTGGCACTGGGCAGCGCTTTGCCCTCTTCATCGAAATCGCGCCTCAGGCCCGCTTCAAAAGTTTCCGGCTGGAAGTCTTTGACTCTACGGGGCGCATAGTATCGAGCGCCGGCAGACTTCGCGTCAACAAACAGAACGCCGTGGTAGCGACGCTGGATTCCCAGCCGTTCGCCGGCGGTGATTATCTCGTAAAGCTTTATGGTGGCAGCCAGGCTCAGACGTTTTTGGTGGAGGAATATAAGTTACGACTTAGTAAGAAGTAACTAGAAGGTTCCTCTGAAAATTTGGTGGTCGATCAATACACCAGGTTACACTGCCGGCGGCGTGCTGAATCCAACTCCGGCCCTTCCGTAATTGATTTGGCTAGCCAGCATCCCCTCAATAGCGGTATCATTTGCGGCTCAATATACCGTTGAATCTGTTAACTCGAAATGCCAACTTAATCTTTAAACCGAGTGTAATCACACAATGTGCATACATCGATCTAGTTCATTTGCAGTTCTTCTCTCTGTGATGTTGGTCCAAGGTTTGTCGAACGCAAGCCGTGCCCAAACGAATGTTCAATCTACTCCCGCGAAGCCCGCGACCACCACTCAAGATCAATTAGCAAAAATCGATCAGGTGCTTAAAGAGTGCAGCGCGTTACAAACCAACGGGTCTTTCGATGAACTCGCGCGTAAAGCGACCGAAGCGCTCAAATTAAGTCAAGATTCAGGCGATCAGCTCCGTATCTCTCGCTCAGCCAGCTATTTGGGTTCAGCGGAATATTATCAGGGACGAATGCAGGAAGCTCTGGGACATCATCAACAGGCGGCAGCCCTGTCACAAGCCGTCGGCAATAAACGTTTTTACAGCGTGGCACTAAATAACATAGGCGCGACGTTGAATGCGATGGGGCGTTATGAAGAAGCTCTTTTTTATCTCAACAAAACGCTCGAAGTCGCTAAAGAGATCAACGAACGCCCCAGTATATTGGCTGCAACCAAAAGCATCGGCGATCTGTACACGCATTTAGGTGATTTCGACAAGGCCGACGCATCGCTCCAACAAGCGCTGGCGCTCGCTCGGGAGTTCAAGAACAAGACGTTCGAAGAGGCGACGATGATGTCTTTGATCGGTCTGCGGACGGCAACGAAGCAGTATAAAGAGGCGCTGGAATACTGTGATCAGGCCGGAGAGCTCGATGCGGTGGTGAAAATTCAGGGACTGCACTATGAACTTCTGGCAAACACAGCCGGCGTGCATCGGGAACTTGGTAATCATCAAAAGGCCATAGAGCTGTTGGAAGAGGCAAAGAAGCTGGTTCATACGCTGGGCTTTAGTTTCGAGGAGGCGGCCATAATCAGCAATATCGGCGCGAGCCAGCAAGCGCTCGGTCGTCTCGACGAAGCTTTGGCGTCGCAACTGCTCGCAAAGGAGATGCTGCGCCAGTTCAGCGCGTACACCCATCCGGAGTTCGATGCGTATGTGGACTACAGAATCGCGCTGGTCCAGGAAGACTTGAAGCATGAAGCGGCTGCACTTACCGCCTTCAGCGACGCGCTCAACGCAATAGAACGCATCCGGACCGGCGCCGTGCCAACTGAAACATCGAGGGCCAGCATCAGCGCCTCGCGCAGAGAGCTCTTTTCCGAGTTTATTGACCTGCTTATCAAACAGAAACGCGAGAACGAAGCGTTTAATGTGGCCGAGCATTATCGAGCCCGTGCTTTTCTCGACTTATTGGCCGAGTCGCGTATCGATCTGCGGGAGGATCTGACACCGACACAACGGCAGAGTGACAACGCCCTATTTGACCGCATCAGCGCGATTCAGAAAGAACGCCTTAAAGCGGGCGTGACCCAGGAACGCCAGTATCAACTGGAAGCCGAGCTAACATCGGCCGAAAACGAGCTGGAAGCCTTTCGCCTGGCGCTGCGTCGCGAGAACACACGATACGCCAGCGTGCACCCCGCTGCGCCGCTCACCGTCGAGCGTGTGCAAAAAGAATTGTTGCACGCTGACACAGTCTTAGTGGAATTCATGCTAGGGGAGAAACGATCATTTGCCTGGGTTGTGTCGCAAAACAGCGTGAGCGTCTCGGTGTTGCCTCCGCGGATCGAAATCGAGCGCCAGGTCAGAGACTATCGGCAATTGATGGCGCGCAAGGTGTCTGCACTGACGTTTCAGCGCGAACTGGCGGATTACCAGAGCGCCGGCCGTAGACTCTACAAGTCGTTGATTGGCCCAATCGAGAACGCAATCTCGGCCAGCCGCAAGCTTCTGATTGTGCCTGATGGCCTCTTGGCTTATCTGCCTTTCGAAACTCTGGTAACCAATGGCAGCGACAAACCAACAGCGAGGAGTGGCGTAACATCTCGCAGAGATAGGCGCCCCTCGCTTCTGGTTGAGAGATTTGGCATCACCTACGAACCATCCGCCTCCGCCCTGGCGGCGATCAGCTACAGAAAGCAGGGAGGCGTTGGTCCGTCTAAGAGCCTACTGGCTTTCGGCGATCCAGCATACGACCGAGAGACTAAAGGCAGTTCGCAAACCGCAACAGCGGGGATGAGGGGTCCCATCCCGCCGAATCACTCCTCGCCAATTGTTACCTCATACACCGAACGCGGCTTCAATTTCACCCAGCTTCCCAACACGCGCGACGAAGTCTTGGCGATTGGTAGCCTTTATCCGCTCGACCAAACGAGTGTCTACCTCGGCCCAGAGGCTCGCGAGGAAGCTGTCAAAGCAGCTAGGCTTGACCAGTACCGCTATGTGCATTTTGCGGCGCACGCATTGATCGATGATCGTGTTCCAGCTCGTTCGGGGATAGTGCTGTCACTCGTTGGCGATTCTAAAGAAGACGGTGTTTTGCAGATGGGCGAGATTATGCGCCTTAAGTTGAATGCAAACCTGGTGACGTTATCCGCTTGCAGCACCGGTCTTGGGAAACTCTTCGATGGTGAAGGAATGGTTGGCCTCACGCGTGCATTTCTATATGCGGGCGCAGATAGCGTCGTGGTGAGTCTCTGGAACGTCAACGACTACGCTACAGCCGAATTGATGAAAGATTTCTATCGCAATCTGAATCGCCATTTGCCCAAAGATGAGGCGCTCCGCCAAGCCAAGCTCGCGATGTTGAAGGGTCGACGGCGCGAGTCGAGTCATCCCTATTTCTGGGCTCCCTTTGTCTTGGTTGGAGAGCCCTGAGCATCGACCAAGAAAGGCTGATGATAGGATATACGGTTACGACGAAAGAGTCGGAGCAACGCGATTATTCAATACTGAATCGTCCAAGCCCGACGACTGCGCTCGATTTGCAAGCTTGGGCCGAATGCGATAGACTCCCCACAAATCTTAATCATTCACAGTGGAGTAATCATAAGGTGTCGAGTCTGGAGTCCTAAGCGCGGCTAGACGGGGTGTCATGACGTTATGGGTGGTTCGCGCATTGAATCTAGGGAGGACCTATGAGAAAGCGCATCTTCCAGCTTGGCGCGCTTGGTGTGGGCTTGTGCTCGCTGCTCGGGATCGGAGTCGCCGCCAATGGGCCGGCCAACGACAAAGTGACCTTTACCAGGGATGTCGCGCCGATCTTCTATAATCGTTGCGTCCAGTGTCATCGGGCCGGCGAGGTCGCGCCGATGTCACTGGTCACCTACAACGAGTCGAGGCCGTGGGCGAAAGCTATCAAGCAGAAGGTCGTCGACCGGTCGATGCCCCCCTGGCTGGCTGCTCCGGAGAACAGCCATTTCAAGAACGACCGTCGACTCTCTCAAAAAGAAATAGAAACCATCACGGCGTGGGTCGATGCCGGCGCGCCAAAAGGCAACGACGAAGATCTTCCGGCGGCGCCAAAGTTCGAGCAGGGTTGGGCCATCGGTAAGCCGGACGCGGTGATCTCGCTTGACAAGGAAATTGCCGTTCCTGCCGACGGAGTCGTTCCCTACATGTACCTAACCGTACAAACCAACTTCAACGAAGACAAGTGGGTGCAAGCAGCAGAGATTCGGGCGGGCAATCGCAAGGTCGTGCACCACATCATCGTATTTGTTCAGGAGCCCGGTGCAAAGAACGAATTATCGGGAGAGAGTCGCGGCGGCAGCGGATTCAAGCTATGTGGCTTTGCGCCCGGCGAGCAACCAAAGGTCTTCCCACCTGGAACCGCAAGGTTGATCAAGAAGGGGTCGAAACTAACGTTTCAGATGCACTACACGCCGAACGGTGAGGCGACTACCGATCGTTCGTACATCGGTCTGGTTTTCTCGAAAGCACCGGTGCACAAGATCGCCTTGACCGGAACTGCGACAAACGCCAGGTTCGTCATCCCGCCGCGCGACGACAACTACGAAGTGCGCTCAAGCTGGACCGCCACGGACGACGTGCGAATCATCGATCTGATGCCGCACATGCATGTTCGCGGCAAGGACTTCACCTACACCGCAGTCTACCCGGACGGGCGATCCGAGATGGTGCTGCGGGTCGCGAAATACGACTTCAACTGGCAGCTTTTGTATCAGTTCAAAGAGCCCTTGTTCCTACCGAAGGGCGCCAGGCTTGATTGCGTAGCCCATTTCGACAACTCGGCAAACAATAAGTACAATCCTGATCCCGACAAAGAAGTGCGATGGGGCGATCAGACCTGGGAAGAAATGATGATTGGCTGGTTCGACTACGTCCTGGATAAAGAAAACTTAGCCGAACGAGCCAGCACGAAGTAATAAATCACCGGTAGCGTGGACTGTCGAGTCCGCGACGCTTTGCAACAAGTCAGAGGAGTCAGCCGCAGACTCGACAGTCTACGGTACACTTATCTTTGAAAGGAAGGAAACGCTATGTGGATTCCGAAAGCGCTTAGAGATTTGAAAAAGGGAGTGGACTCACCGATGCCCACGCAAGTGGTGTCGAATGAGGAGTTCATTCCGCGACGGCAGACTCCCCAACAAAGAGAGGTTGAACACCTGATCGGCCAGATCAGCGACGAGCGGGCCAAGAAGCTTGGACTATCGAGGCGTACGTTCATGGCCAGTTCAATGGGTCTGGCGACCTGTTTTCTCGCCTCCAACAAGGTCTACGGCAAAATCTGGGATGTAGAAGATGCGGAAACCTGGGAACCGGCGGCCTACGATGAGAAATGGCCTAAGAACGAGTACTTCATCATAGACTGTCAATCGCATTTCACCAACGGGCTCGCGCTGGGCGGGGCGAACGGCTTCAGGACGATGGAGTTCGTCAAGAACATGGGCTTCGACCTGAAGAACGACGCCGAGTCATACGGCTTCAAGAACTTCGTCAAGGAAATGTTTTTCGACAGCGAAACCTCGATGGTCGTAATCTCTGGCGTGCCCAACAAAGAGAATCTTCGCGATAAGGACGGCAAGGTCCTCGAAGGCGCAGCTCGCACGCCCGGACCGGCGGGAAAGGTTCTCCCAAGCTGGGTGATGCACCAGGCCCGCACAACCATAAACGAATTAGCGGGCTCCCAGCGTGCGATGAACCAGGGGAATCTCGCGCCCAACCATTACTGGGACAAGGTCGGCAATAAGATCGACAAGGCCGCTTGCGTCGAACAAATGGAACGCGAGATCCAGGTATACGGAATCAGTTCGTGGAAGTGGTATTGCCACACCGATCCCGGACAGTCGGGCAACGGCTTCCAGCTTGATGATGACAACTCGCAGTGGTTCATCGAGGAGTCACGCAAGCGAGGACTCAAACTGGTCAGCACGCACAAAGGCTATTCGTACCAGTCGCGCACCCTTGGTCATCTGGCCAATCCGAAAGACGTCGAGAAAGCGGCACTGCGAAATCCTGATTTCAATTTCGTGGTTTACCACTCGGCGATCAAGCACGGATCGAACGAAGCGAATTGGAAAGAGAGCGACCAGTACGATCCGACGACCGGCGACTTCTTGTGGCACAACGTGTTGATGGACATCAAGAAGCGCAATCCGCAGATGAACAACGTTTACTGCGAGATCGGCAGTTTCTTCAACACGCTGGCGGTTACCGATCCGGTGATGGCCCAACACGGGTTGGGCAAAAACATCAAGTACTACGGTTCGGACCACGTCGTGTGGGGAACTGATTGTCTGTGGTGGGGATCACCGCAGTGGGGCATCGACGCGCTGAAGCGGTTTCAGATCAGCGACGAGATGTGCGAGAAGTTCGGCTACAAGAAGATCACCAAGGAAGACAAGGCGAACATCTTCGGGCTGAACGCTGCAAAGCTGTACAAGATCGACGTAAAAGCCAAACGAAAGGCGTTAACCGCAGATGCGCTGGAGAAGATGAAGATTGCGTACGTGGACAACGGCGGTCAACGCAGCAATGCAGCCTACGGATGGGTACGCTCCGACGACTAAGATGCTTTCGCTCGGCGCCTTTCAAAGATAACCACCGGTGACCCGTCGACTGCAGACAGTCGGCGGGTCGCCTGTTTTCATCACTGCAGCAGTCTATCACCGCTGCGGCGTTCAAAGATGACACGCTTATGACTAAGACTACACATCAGCGAAAGAACGCGCGCCTGACAGTTGTAGTAGCATCGCTTGTGGGCGCCGTCATGCTTTTGTCCGGCGCTAATCAAAAAGCCGGCGGCTTCGACCAGACAAAGCCCCAGGATACGCCCGCCGCCATCGCTCCCGCACATTTCCATCATTTGCACTTGAACGCGACCGACCCGGCCGCGGCGATCAATTTCTACACCAGCAAGTTCGACTGCGAGAAGGCACGGTTCGCCGGCCTCTTGGACGGCGTGTGGGCGCAGAAATCTTGGATGCTGTTCAGCAAAGTCGGTTCGCCACCCACCTGGGAATTGAATTCCGCCATATGGCATTTCGGCTGGGGAGCCGAGGACATGAAAGCCACTTATCAGAAACAACTCGACAGCGGTACGAAGTTCTTTACGCCCCTGACTGATATCAGCGACATCGGGGGGAATAAGGGCGCCACCGGACTATTCTACTACGCATACGTCGAAGGCCCGGATCACGCGCTCATCGAGCTGAACACTGCGTCACATCATCGCTTCGGCCACCTTCATATGTTCAGCGAAGACCCGGTGTCGGCAGGCGAGTGGTACATGAAGTACTTCGGCGCGATCCGCAGAGGTACCGCACCGCCGTCGCGCGAACCGCGGTTCTATCGCGACGTTCCGATCGGACCGAGCATGTCGCTAATGATGGATAATGTGAGCATGATCATTTATCCGATCGCGTACTCTCGGAAAGCGTATCCGGAGCATTGGAAGAATCAGAAAGAGATGTCTTCGACCAAAGGGCATGTCGTCGATCACGTTGGTTTTAGTGTGGACAACCTCTCCGAGAGTCTTGAGAAGCTTCGCAAGGACGGGGTGAAAGTGACTGACGAAATAAAGAGCGCCGCCGGTGGCAAGATCAAGTACGCGTTTATCGAAGGGCCCGATAAGATTCGAATCGAACTGGTGGAAGGTCAAGCGCAAAAGGAGTAAGAGGAGTGATCTTAGATGGAACAGCCTATCTGGAACTTTGAGCAAGAACCCTCTCTCGAGCCGATGGACGAAACAAGCGTCAACCTCCGCGCCTACTTCGACCGCATGGCTGATGAGAAGATTCGGCAGTATTCACCGTCCTGGAGCGACGACCAGTTGATCGAATGGGACGGAAACTTTCGAGACGACGGAAACCTGTTGATGTTGTGCTCTGAGCGGGACGTCGACACTTACGAGTATCGAAAAGTTATTGAGGAGTGCATTCGCTATCGCGATCGCGTGCGTCCGCTGTTGAAGGTTGGTGCGTGAGCGCCACCTTTGTGGAAATTCGATTGTCGCGTCGTCCTCGCATTCAGCGCTCGTTATTAGAGGTCAGTATTCGCAGAGCGCGCTACTTACCACATAAGCCTTGTTGCCCTTTATTGGTCCTTCGGCGATATGGCAGTCGTTGCATATCGCTGTTCGGGGCGCGCGCCTGTGTTTAGTGCTCGAATTATTGTGAACGTCGTGGCAACTGATGCAGGTTGGAAAATCCGAACCGTACAAGGCTACGTCGCGCGCGTTGCGTAGAATGTGCCTGTCACCGGGGTTTAAGCTCTCATCATCGGCTTTAGCAAAATCCACCTCGTAGTCCTGAAACAAATTGTCACCTTGGACAAAGTTATTCGGATAGGGCAGGCCGCTTGATCGCGACTTACCCATCCGCAGATGACACTGGGCGCAGGTCGAAGTGATGAGCCGCGCGTCGTTCCTCTGCTTCTTGGAAAGGAAAACCAAAGAGGTGTCGTTGGTGTGATTCAAGTCGACTGCCCCGTGACACGTGTAACAATCAAGCCCGAAGGCAGCGAATGCCCTGGTTGCGGGGTCGACCGCTGTCGTGTGACAACCCGCACATCGACTCGCGAAGCGGTCTTTGTCCCAGGCTGGCT
>JACXTT010011148.1_pt1 | contig 12048 bp, 9 predicted proteins | sample 9270951 | NCBI WGS metagenome assembly JACXTT01 (sample SAMN15532306, study PRJNA645909) | rock metagenome | isolation source: weathered quartz diorite | place: Puerto Rico | collected 2017-06-21 | reverse complement strand
AAGCATCAGGATCGTAAATACCTTAACTTTCATTGTCTCCTCCAAAAATGTTTTATATGTCGGACCTATTATCGCTGATACAAAAAAACAATACTCGCGATCCTAATCAAAACTCCCTCAGCGGACTAGAGGCCCACGCAAAGTCGTATTTATTTAGTGAAATAATATTGATGCAAAACCGTCACGAGCGCAAGAGTAAGAGACCATATTTAAGAAAAAATTTCCTCGGCTATCTGTTTGGCAACGTCGTAGGACGTAAAATCAGGCCTGACGACGAAATGCCAGTCCGCGAGGCTATAGGTCTTTTCGCGTTCGTTGAATAGGCTGATGGCATTCTGTTTATTGCGTGCCAGCGGCCGGTCCTTTCGCGAGAAAGTGATATTCAGCCAGCAATGCTCGAATGTCGCCTCGAGCCACACGCTTGTAAAACCGCTCACTGCAAGCAGCTCGCGATTTGTGGGAATTGTCCACGTCCCGCCGCCGAGGCTTAATATGCGAGCGTCGGTTTCGTTGAGGACGCGTTCGAGATTGTGCGTCTCGACCTCGCGGTAATGATCGATGCCATCGAGATCGATGATGTCGGCGATCCGCCGCTCTTCATTTTCCTCGATAAAAATGTCAAGGTCGATCCTTTTGACATGCAAAATATGGGCGAGATGCCGCGAAACGCTCGATTTCCCGACGCCCATAAAACCCGTCAATGCTATTCGTACATCATTTTTCATCCAGCTCGTTTTTTATGCCGCGATGCTTCCCAGTGTCTCAAAAAAACCGGGGAATGAAACGTCGACACATTCAGAATTCCGGATCACGGTTTCGCCTCTCGCAAATAGTCCGGCAATGGCAAATGCCATCGCGATACGGTGATCGCCTCGCGGATCGATCATGGCCCCGGTAAGCTCGGAGCGTGCAACCCGAAAACCGTCGTCATATTCCTCGACACGTGCATTCATCCGCCGCAGATCGTCAACGATGGCCGATATCCGGTCAGATTCTTTGACCCGCAGTTCCGACGCGTCCCTGACAACAAGGCCGCCGTCGATCTGCGTCCCAAGAACCGCCAGAACCGGGAGCTCGTCGATGAGCTGGGCGACCCAGGCTCCATTCAATACATTTGCCCCCGACCGTGGCTTGCCGAAAGGCCCTCTGATCGTCAGGTCACCCACAAGCTCGTTGCTGACTATGCGTTCGTTTTCAACGATCAGGTTGGCCCCGAATTGCCGAAGAACCTCTAGGATCGCAATGCGCGTCGGGTTGAGCCCCACATTTTGTATCACGACCGACGAACCGGAAAGGCAAGATGCCGCCACGCAAATGAATGCTGCCGACGAGATATCGCCGGGAACATCTATGTCCCTTGCGGTAAGGTTTTGCCCCCCGGTGATCGAGATACGTTTACCCTCAGCACTCTCAGTAACAGAAATATCGGCGCCGAGCCATTCGAGCATGCGTTCTGTATGGTCACGTGTCTGCACAGGCTCGATCAATGTCGTTTCTCCCTCGGCAAACAGCCCAGCCAGCAATACGCCGGATTTTATCTGTGCCGATGCTATATTCATCCGATACTCAATTCCATGCAGCGGCCTGTCACCCAGTATGCGCAATGGGGCGTGACCGTCGTTCGATACGATCTCGGCACCCATCTTTTCCAAAGGTTCGATGATGCGCTTCATTGGGCGCCCGCTTAGCGAATCGTCGCCCACCAGTATCGAATCGAATCTCTGGCCGGCGAGAATACCTGCAAACAAACGCATGGTCGTTCCACTATTACCGCAATCGAGCGGTTCGGGCGGAGGGATGGAACCATTTTTGCCGACGCCTTCAATCATCACTGTCGTGGCATCAATGCTATGCTTTACACCCAGCGACTCGAGACAGGCAAGCGTGGAAAGGCAATCCTCCGAGGGTAAAAAATTCGTTATTTTTGTAGTACCATCCGCCATCGCAGCCAGCATTGCTGAGCGGTGCGAGATGGATTTATCACCCGGAAGGTTTACTTTCCCTCGTAATGGTCCTGCCGGCGATATTTTCATACATAGCATCTTAGACGACGAACAAGCGGTTTGTCTTGACAGCAACCCACTTAAATAAGTAACTTACAGAGAAACAGTTGTGGCTGATAAAGCAGAATTAAAGTTAAAGAGCCAGATCGAATCTGTCGATGAAGCGGCGGTGGAAGCGGCGAAATTTGCTAAACAGGCTGGCTTTGGCGACGAAGCCCGGTTTGCTATCGATCTCGCCGTCCGAGAATCTGTGGCTAACGCTGTCAAGCACGGCAATAAATTTGACGAGACAAAACAGGTAGAGGTCACGTTTGTGTTTGACGAGCGCGTTTTGGAAATCGACGTGCGTGATTTCGGTACAGGATTTGTTGTTGCAAACGTGCCTGACCCGACCGACCCCGAGAATCTTTTAAGATCCGACGGCCGCGGGATATTATTTATGAACACCTTTATGGACGAGGTAGAATGGGAAAACTCACCCGATGGCGGATTGATCGTCAAAATGTCAAAAAAATTATAAAAATAATTCCACTCTTTAACTTTGCCCTTTTTTACCTTTTTAGTCTAAAATTTGCTATCGCTCTAATTCTAAATAACGAAACCAGGAGAGAAAAATGTCTGATATTACTATTACAGAACGCCAAGCCGGTGACGTTACCGTACTAGATCTGAACGGAAAGGTGACGATCGGCGAAGGCAGTGTGGCCCTCAGGACGGCTATCCGCCGGCTGCTGGGAGAAGGCAAAAGCAAGATCCTGCTTAACCTTGGAGGTGTTGGATACATCGATTCGAGCGGTATCGGCGAACTTGTTTCCAGTTTCACCGCCGTCAAGAAGGAAGGCGGTACGCTTAAACTGCTCAGCCTGACCCAAAAGATCCAGGATCTTCTTGCGATCACCAAGCTTTTGACCGTTTTCGATACTTACGATACCGAAGCAGAAGCTCTGGCCAGCTACAACTAGGCGCTGATCGCATTAGTATTTGACGGGATAAAGGAACGCGGACGGTTCCTTTATCCTTTGCTTTGTTTAGATAAGAGAAGCATCTTTCCGCCGTGATCATTCATCTTTCTTTTGATTAGTAATTTGACCTGACCATAGTCGCCCGTTATCGATGCCAAAGATCTTTATAGTTATTTTGTTCCTTGCCATGGCCGCCATCGGCCAAACAGCATCTCCAGGATTCGATCTTGCCAATTACGGCGTGCGTATCGACGCCGACAGGCGGCTGATAATCGTTCTTGCCACGCTCGAAATGGCAAGAACAAGAGATTTGTCGGGTAATTACATCAAACTGATAAATACACCTCTTTCTGAGCGAGGGGCCAGGTTTCGCGAGCGTCTGCTTGCCGATAATGCAGACCTGAGTGAGGACCTTCGCCAAAAGATCTCATCCTTTGTACTCCAATACAAAAAGCGCCGCCCTCAATTGGACGATGCGGCGATAATAGCCCCGTTTGTCTCGATGGCATACACCCTGTCGCCGGCACCTGACCTGGCCGATCCGGTTATTACTAGCGACCTGCCCGGTAATTTGCTGGATGTGCTCGATTTTGCACCGTTGGTCCGTGAGTTTTACCGACGATCCGGCATCGGTGGCCGGCTCGAAGATTATGTAAAAGATTATCGCCTGGCAGCAGACGGAGTGTTGCGCGATTCGACACGCGATATGATTAGCGAGCTTCTCTCATATCTCCATACGCGTCCGGAATTATTTTTTACGGAAAGGGTCAAGGTAAAAACTCAGGGAAAGACCAAAAAAGAAACCATTGAAAAAATAGAGACACGCATACATGAACGCCATTTCTATATAGTGCCTGAGATGCTTGCGCCGCGTGACAATGTGAATTTCCTGAACATTAAGGATGACTATTTTGTCATCCTGCCGCCGGATAAAGACCTCAGTTTCTCTGATGTCCGCCGCGCATATCTGCAATTCGTGATCGACCCTCTGGTACTCAAGAATTCCCGTGAATTCGACACGATCGGCCGTTGGGCAAAGCCGATCCTTGAGGACCTTGCCAAAAAAGATCCCAGCATCTCTTCTAATATCTTCTTGATGGTCACGCGTTCGCTGGTCGTTGCTATCGATTCGCGCCAGACTGAGTTCAACCGCCTGCGGATCGCCACTAACCAGGCTCGTCAGAAACTCCCATTGCTAAAGACCGATGAAGAAAAGAAAGCGGTGACCGATGATCTCAAAAAATTCGAACGTGAATTGGCCGATGAGGCTATCGAACAATTATATGAGGACTATACAAAAGGAGCCCTGCTTTCGTTCTATTTTGCTGACCAGCTAAAGGGTGTCGAGGATTCGGGTTTTGATATCGATGGGTCGATGAGAGAGATGATAGCCTCATTCGACCCCGGCAAAGAACCAGACCGTGTTGCCGGCACGTCCGCAGCGAGGATCCGCGCTCTTGCGGCAAGGGAGCAGCGTAAATCTCACCCTGAAACACGCACTATCGTCGCCGAGAATCCCGTCACCACGCGGCTGTTCGAGATCCAAAAGGCCATCGACGCCAAGAACTATACTGCCGCTGCCGCCGATCTAAAGAAATTGCTGGCTGCACACCCCGGCGATCCCCGTATCTATTACAACATCGGGCGCGTCGCCAGTCTCATTGCTGCGGGCATCAGCGACCCGGATGCCGTTGCCCAGAAGCTTCAGGAAGCCAAGACCGCATACAGCAACGTTCTAAATACCGCAACACCTACCACCGATAAGGCCTTGCTGTCGCTCACTTATTTTGCTCTGGGGCGCATATACGAGTTTTTTAACAGTAGCGACTACGCGCTAAAGCTTTACGATCTGGCGATAAAACTCGATGACGTTGCTGGTGGGGCATTTCGCGATGCTATCGCCGCCAAACAGCGCCTACTCAAGCCGCAATAAGTGTCGGCTCCGCGCCCCTAACACCGAAACTTGTATCTCCGCGATCCTTTCTCTATCATTCAATCAATAGGTAACCGTTGATGAAGCGAGTGTTTTTGATCGATGCGATGTCGCACGTTTATCGGGCATTCTTTGCTCCGATGGGCATGAGGCAGGACCCACTTCGGAACAGCAAGGGCCAGGTCACACAGGCCGTTTTTGTCTTTACAAACATGCTGCGCAAGCTGCTCAATGACGAGCGGCCCGAGTATATCGCTGCTGTCTGGGACACTGACGTACCCACTTTTCGGCATGATTCGTATGTCAATTACAAGGCAAATCGCGAGGCGATGCCCGATGATCTGGCATCACAGATCCCTTATATCGAGAGAGTATGCGAGGCCTTTTGCATCCCGATCGTCAAATGTGATGGGTTCGAGGCCGACGATATTATCGGCACTCTGTCACAGCAGGTAGCTGCAAAGCAAATGAAGGCAGTAATAGTCTCGAACGACAAGGACCTTTGCCAACTCGTTCGTGATCCTTACGTTATCGCGATGCGAAACAACTCGACAAATGTAAGGCGCAAAGTCCCGGTCCCGCCGGTCGAATGGTGCGACGAGGCATGGGTCCTGAAGAAATTTGGCGTCGGCCCTGACAAGATCATCGACCTCCTCGGCTTGATGGGTGATTCCGTAGATAACATTCCAGGTGCTCCAGGCATAGGTGCGGTTGGTGCCCTGAAACTCGTTCAAGAATGGGGTTCGGCCCAGGCTGCTATGGACAACGCGGACAAGATCACACACAAAACGCAGCGAGAGAGCCTCAAAAACAATCAGGAGATAATCAAACAGTCGCTCGAGCTGGCGACCATACACTGTGAGGTCCCGGTCACGCTCGATCTGAAGGAACTCGAGCACTGCGATCCGGACCAGCAAAAGGCATACGAACTCTTCCGCGAGCTTGAGTTCAAATCCCTGATCAAGGAGTTTGGCAACGGTGTCGCGAGCCCGGAAATATCGACCGCTGTACCGAGCGGCGGATTGTTCGATAACCTGCCGACACACACCGGTGCGGGAGCGAATATAGAGACAAAATATTCCGTCATCAATACCCGTGCGGCACTGGACCAGCTCGTTCGCCGGCTCTTCGAGTTCGAGCAATGGAGTTTTCATGTGAACGACTCTAATTCCAATGAACGATCGAGTTGTTATGAAAAGCTTGCTCCATCTGGTGTTGCAATTGGGCTTGGTAATGGCGAGTCTTTCTATATAGATGTCGATAATTTTGCGGACGGCCGAGAAGCTGCGATCAGACCTTTGAAGGATATTCTGACCAATGAGTTTCTCGAGAGATCTGCTCACGATGCCAAGCGTAATTATGGCGCTCTGCTCAAACTTGGTATTGAACCTGAAATTGTCCGGGACGATGTAATGGTCGCCGCTTACCTGCTCGATCCGGGCCGTTCCAGTTATCCTCTCGACTTTCTTGCTCAGGTCTATCTCGATATCGATGCTGCCCGTTCCGCACCGGAAGGTTTTGATGAGAGCGCGTTTCGCACAGCTGAGCATGCCGATCTGGCTTCACGTCTTGTGCCTGTTCTGCGACGCAAGATCCATGAGAATGGGCTTGAAAAGGTTTACGCCGAGATAGAAATGCCCATTATCGACGTGCTCACTGATATCGAGCTGACGGGCATGAAGATCGATGGCGACAGCCTAATCAAATTTTCGGCTGATATCACCCTGGAGCTGGGTGTTCTGAGCAAAAAGATATTCGCGATCGCTGGCCGCGAGTTTAACATCGGTTCGCCAAAGCAGGTCGGCGAAGTATTTGGCGAAATTAATATTGAAACCGGCAAAAAGACCGCAACCGGCCAGATATCCACCAGCCACGACGTGCTCGTCGAGCTTGCACAAACCTACGAAATAGCCCAGTTAGTAATCGACTATCGCGAAATGGACAAACTAAAGGCAACCTATGCCGATGCCCTGCCAAAAATGATACGCGAGGATGGCCGGGTTCACGGATGTCTTAACCAAACTGTCGCAGCGACCGGAAGACTGAGTTCGACAGAGCCTAATCTGCAGAACATCCCGGTACGTACCAAATTGGGCCAGGAGATACGCCGGGCGTTTATCCCCGACAAAGGCAAACGCCTGATCTCGGCTGACTATTCGCAGCTCGAATTAAGGATACTCGCTCACATCACCGAAGACCCTGTAATGAGCAAGGCTTTTCAGGAGGGCGAGGATATCCACGCTAATACGGCGAGGCTCGTTTTTGGAGCAAAGGACGAAAAGGACCTCAAGGAAAAACGCCGCCTGGCAAAGATCGTCAATTTCGGCATCGCCTACGCGGTCGAGGCATTCGGACTCTCGACCCGCGTCGGCATTTCGCGTGCAGAAGCTCGAAAAGTTATTGATGATTATTTCGATACCTATAAAGGCATTCGGGGATACATGGACCGGATCCCCGAGGAAGCGAGAAAGAATGGTTTTGTAACTTCCCTTTTTGGAAGGCGGCGGTATTTCCCTGGTATAAATGACCGAAATTATACCGTCCGCTCACGGGCCGAGCGCGAGGCTATCAATATGCCGATCCAGGGCACCGCCAGCGACATCGTCAAAATAGCGATGATCCGGGTCGCCAACGCCCTAAAACGCGAAAAGTTCGCGACCAAAATGATAATGCAGGTGCATGACGAACTCCTGTTCGAAGCACCCGAAAGTGAGATCGAGACCGTCTCCGCCGTCATCAAACGCGAGATGGAAGGCGCCGCAAAACTGGATGTCCCGCTCGTCGTCGAAGTCGGCGTGGGCAATAACTGGATGAATGCAAAGTAGCTGAGGCGAGAATAAAGTGATAAGCGAAAGGCTAATTTATAAGATCTCACTCGCCCTGCCGATGGTCTTTCCCACAATTTGCAAGACTTTTTAGAAAAAAGAGATTTGATAAGTCCGAACAATAAAATGAACAAGATTGGCGTGAAATGTTGAAAAATATCATCTTGAACTCTTACAAAATAATTCTTAATTAGTGACATTCGTGGCAAAAGCTCTTATGAAAACCGAACGCACAACATTAAAACGTTTGCCAAAGCGCGGGCATTTTGAGCGTGAGACGATCAATGCGATCCTCGATGAGGCGTTCATATGCCATGTCGGTTTTGTCGTCGATGGCCAGCCATATGTGATACCGACCGGTTTTGCGCGGGTGGGCGACAAGATGTACATACACGGTTCGGCAGCCAGCAGGATGCTGCGAAATCTGGCGGAAGGCATCGATGTCTGCATCACTGTTACGCTGCTCGATGGGCTTGTGCTGGCACGGTCTGCATTTCACCATTCGATGAATTACCGCTCAGTGGTCATCCTTGGCAAAGCAGAAATGGTCGTGGGCGCGGACGAAAAGAACAAAGCGCTCAAAGCCTTTACCGAGCACATTGTTCCCGGCCGCTGGGCAGACGTTCGCTGGCCGACCGAACTCGAGTTAAAGGCGACGACGGTTCTGCGTCTGCCGATCAGCGAGGCCTCCGCAAAGATCCGAACCGGCCCGCCGATCGACGATGACGAGGACTATGCAATGGACGTCTGGGCCGGTGTGTTACCACTGAACTTAAAACCTGAGCCACCGGTTGCAGACACAAAACTAGACGCAGACATCAAAGCGCCGAAATACATCAACAATTACAGCCGCAATGGAAAAAAGTAGACCCGGCATTTCCTATGGCTGGGTGATCGTCGCGGTCGCGACGTTCGCACTCGTCGTGAGCAATGGCCTGTCGATCGGTGGTCTGCCTCCTTTCTATAAACCGATAAGAGAAGAATTTATCGCGATCGGGGCAGTGGATGGGGGTAACGCCGAGAGTTTTATTGCAACTTCGGCAAACATCACGTTCCTGATATCCGGCGTTTTCTCATTGGTCGGCGGGTGGCTGATCACGCGATATCGACTTAGAAGGTTGATGCTCGCAGGCTGTGGGCTGCTCGGCGGCGGATTGATTTTGCATTCGCAAGCAACCACGGTGGAGACGGTCTATCTCGCACGCTTTTTAATGGGGGCGTCGCTTGGGTTCGTTGGCGTCGCACCATGCGTCGTGCTCGTATCAAGTTGGTTCGAAACAGGCCGTGGCACTGCGCTTGGCATCGTGCTGACCGGCACAAGCGTAGGCGGCTTTGTGATCCCACTCGTTGCCGCGCCGCTGATCGCGAACTATGGTTGGCGAACCGCAATGCTCGCCGTTAGTTCTCTCGTATGGCTGGTGCTGTTGCCGGCGATCATGTTTTTTGTTCGCGAAGCGGAAAATAGAACGCATACGACACATGAATCCGATGTGTCTCATAAGACGGAGACCCAGGTTGATGGATTGACGCTGGCGCAGGCGGTCAAAACACCCCTCTTCTGGGTCTTTGGCCTGTGCGCGGCGCTTGTGTTCTACCCGATCTTTGTCACAAGCCAGCAATTCATTCTCTACCTGCAAACGCCAAAGATCGGCGTTTCCGCCGAGACCGCTGCGGTTGCCCAGTCCGCGCTGTTTGCGGTCAGCATCGGAGGCAAGTTTCTCGCCGGCGCCTTGAGCGACAAATTTAGGGTTATGCGGGTAATAGTCGCGTGTGCGGGATTGATGTTCGCGGCCTCGCTAGTTCTGCTCGGCCTCACCGCCGCTAACTCCTTATTCTTTCTTCTACCCTTCGCGCTCGGCTATGGAGGGACGTTCGTATTGCTCCAACGCCTCGCCGCCGACTTTTTTGGTCGCCGCGACATAGGTAAGCTCCTCGGCACTGTAACACTAATCGAAGTCACTGGTGCTGCGATAGGCGGGCGAATAACGGGCTATCTGGCCGACCAAAACGGAGGCGATTACACCTACGCATTCTATGGAGTGACCATCGCCGCCAGCCTGGCGTTCCTCGCAACATTAGCGATCTTTTGGATGCTCAAGTCCGCGCGTGAGACCGAATAATATAACCGCGACATGCGTCCAAGCTATATTCGACGATGATATGGTGTTTACATCTATCCCCGTATCAGAGCTTTGTTCCTTCCGTTAACGCGATCGTGTCAGAGGTAGCATCGAAAGGCCGTGGCAAGGCATTTACCACCAAATCTCCAACACAAGAACCGACCTATCCTGACGCTAGAATGCCGGTTCCTGAGGCAAGTTCTCATACTTTTAAGCGACCTCAGAAAACAGGAAATTGGGGTGCCCATTCGTCTTTTGTTTTGGGTTAAATTTTTCTCTTCGCTTTTGGGAGAGCGTCATCACATAGACACAAATCGTTCATTCTGACCGATTCGGTCTATCAGCCTGACCGATTCGAACGTCTAAGACTTAAGACCAAAAACCCATAACCCTTTTTGTTTTATTATATTTAGCTCTTTGGCACGGCCTTTGTATTAAGAAATAGACGGCGATAATAGCGCCGATATTTCTCCGACCCCGTAAGAGGAGCTATGAAAATAACCTTCCCATTAACAAAAACATCCCTCGTCAGACGAGCCGCGACCCTGCTTATTGTCGTATCGTTCGTCTTTTCCCATGCATTCGCCGTGACGGCGTTCGCAGGCGATGACCAAAAACAGGTCGCCGCTAGCACATCCGCACTTGCAAAATACACCACCGATCTTACGAAGCTTGGCCGTGAAGGAAGATTGCGTGAGAACCTGAACTTTGAGAACGAGACGGCTCGCCTTATCAAAGTGTTAGCCGAGGGTGGCGCACGCCAACCCGTGATCGTCGATGAAGACGCTGCTGCGCAATGCTCTATCGTCGAGCAGGCAGCATTACGGATCGCAAAAGGCAAAGTGCCAGTGCAGCTGGCTGGCAAACTACTATTGAAGCTCGAAACTGCCGTGCTTTTCTCAAATGCTCGGACGGACGCAGAGGCTTCGGCAGCGGTCAACGCTGTGATCGACGAGGTCATCGCGTCACACGGACAGATCATCCTCTTCGCCGACGAGCTGACCAATCTGGTTGGCAACAACGCCGTCCGCAACTCGTTGTTCAGAGGTTTAAGCGATGGCAAACTCAGGATCATCGGCAGTAGCTCCGTGGCCGCCTACACCGAATCCGTCGAATCGCGCCCGGAATTGGCAGGCGTTTTCGAAACGATCTCGGTAAGCTCAAGCGATACAGTTGTAACCGCAAACAAAACAAAAATAGACGAAAACGCAGACGGATTTCGCGGCGACAACATCGCTCCTGACCTGCGCCAGATGATGTCGCAAGACCCGAGCGGGAATAAGCGTGTTGATGTGATCATTCAGGCAAAGGATACGGCTAATGCATCGCTTCGTGAGTTGATGACAAGCGGTCGGGCACGCATCGTCGAGCATATAGGCAACGAGACGATGGTCGTTAATCTTCCAATGTCGGCATTGCAGACACTTTCGGAAAGCGGTTTGATCAACTACATCTCACCGAACCGCCCGACAAGAACAATGGGCCTTATCGAGGACACGACCGGCGTCACGCAGATGCGTTCACAGCCGTCTACTAACGGACGGGCAGCTTACACGCTTGATGGCAGCGGGGTCGGCGTCGCGGTGCTCGATTCAGGCATCTATGCTAATCACAACGGGTTCAAAACGAGCGGCGCGTCGCGGATAGTCGCCAATGTCAATTTCACAAGCTCGTCTCCGAACGAAACTAATGACGGCTACGGCCACGGTACGCACGTCGCCGGGCTGGCGGCCGGCAGCGATGACTACAACGGCGGCGCGTATCGGGGGGTCGCGACCGGCGCCAATATCGTCAGCGTCAAAGTGCTCGACAATAACGGCCAGGGCCAGACGTCGTGGCTGCTCAGCGGCATGAACTGGGTACTGCAGAACAGGGCGGCTTACAATATCCGTGTAGTCAATCTGAGCCTTGGCTCGCCGGCTGTCGATACGTGGACGAATGACCCTGTATGTGTCAAGGCACGCGAGTTGGTAAACGCAGGCATCGTCGTCGTCGCAGCCGCTGGCAACCTAGGCAAGTCCGACGGCGGGCAAAAGGTTTACGGCCGCATCCACAGCCCCGGCAACAGCCCATATGTGATCACGGTAGGCGCAAGCAATACCTATCAGACCACAACTCACACTGATGACAGCGTGACCACTTACAGTTCGCGTGGCCCGACACGTAGCTTTTATACGACCGCAACGGGACATAAGGTTTATGACA
>JACXTT010011147.1_pt1 | contig 12049 bp, 12 predicted proteins | sample 9270951 | NCBI WGS metagenome assembly JACXTT01 (sample SAMN15532306, study PRJNA645909) | rock metagenome | isolation source: weathered quartz diorite | place: Puerto Rico | collected 2017-06-21 | reverse complement strand
TGGGCTCATAACCCAAAGGTCGGTGGTTCAAATCCACCCCCCGCAACCATCCGAACGTCCCCTGCTCCGCAGAGAGTTCCCAGTAGATCCCAGCTTCCCTGACAGGTGTAGTGGCGCTGTTTTTCCGAACCTGCCGGGGTCATGGTGACCTGGGTTGCATGGCGGGAAAGCTCCGCGCGCGCCCGTGCGACATTCTGGGACAGAAGCTCTGGCAGGGCAGACAGCCGGTGAGTAGCGAAGACTCTGAGGTGCTCCGGATCCTGGGAAAGAGAATCCTTAGTCGGGTCGAGTACCCGTTCGAGTTCGGACAACTCCTGTTCCCGCTGGGCGATGGCATCGAGTAAGACGGCAGAGTGGCCACCCTCGGCGATAGCCAACGCCAGGCGATCTAGTTGCTCCCCCACTTCCTTCTTTCGGGCTTGGGCACGATCCCTGTGCTTTGAGGAGTCCGCCTGGGCCAGCTTCAGCTGATCAGTGAACTGATCGAAAACGTAATCGATCACTTCGGGCCTTAGCACCGCCTGCTGAAGCTCTCTGAAAAGCTGGTCTTCGAGTTGACTCTGGCGTATGCGGAGGCTGTTGGCGCATGCACCGCGGTAGAAATGCTGCGGACAGCCGTACATGGCGTGTCGTCTGCGCCGACCCGTAACGATGACCATGTTGGCCCCACAACACCCGCATTTTAGAAATCCTGTCAACAGGTTGCCACTGGAGGCCGAACGGTTGAACAGGCCCTGCCTACCTCCATACAGCTCCTGCATTCTGGTTTTCCGCGCCTGAACTGCCGTCCACAGCTCATCCGAAATAATCCTCAGATCAGGGCGGTCGCTCATGCGCCACTCGCTTCTCGGACGTGGTCGGGCAACTCGCTTATTCGTCCCTGGGACCTTGATAAAGCGCGAACGATTCCAGATCACTCGACCGCTATAAAGATCGCGACGGAGCATCTCGCGAATCGCGGTGGGAGCCCAAGTCGCGTGCAGGGAAGTGGCCCGCGGACGCGGTGGTGGGACCTTCTCGGCATTCAGCGTGGCGGCGATGGTCTTGAGAGACATCCCATGGGCAGACATCGCAAAGATCCGGCGTACTACCGCTGCTTCCCGTTCGTCGATCTCCAGGCGTACGCCCCCTTCGACGGGCACATTGCGATATCCGAAGCAACGTCCTCCAGCATGCAGCCCCCGGAGGAAAGCGCCTTCCAGTCCCCGATGCGTTTTCTTGGCGAGTTCCTTGACGTACAGCGAGTCCACCAGCCCATGGACCGTTAGCAGTACGTCTGCCTGCTCGCTCCAGGTGTCGATGCCCTGACCCACAGCAATCACCCGCACCCCCGCAAAGCGAAGCTTCTCGAACAGCTGCACCGCGTCCGACAAGCTGCGTGAAATTCGGCTAGTGTCGTCGACCAGGATCACATCGAACGGGCGGTGCGCTGAGAACGCGGCGGCCAACATGCGTTGCAGTTCCGGTCGCTCGGTGCTTACGCCCGAGACGGCCTCATCGGAATAAACTCCGTCTTTTGTCCACCCTTGGTCTCGGCCGAATTCCTCGCACTTGCGGATCTGGTCTGCGATTGATGAGGGCCGTTGCAGGTCTGAGGAGTAGCGGGCATAGATGGCGTAACGCATAGGTAGGGTATTATCCATCGGTCCGCTCCCCATGTGCTCCTTTTTCTCGCAGATACTGCTCGACCAGGATCGGCACGATGACGAGGTCAATCCAGCGGCGGAGCTCATCCGGCAAAGGCGAAGGCTCGTGTGAGGACTCCAACGGATCGACTTGGGTCTTGGACTTCACCTTCGCCGCATGCCCTTCCTATTGCCGACTCTGGGTCGGGCCCTAACATTGCCAACCCTGTTTCAAAACTACCGGTTGAAAATGCTTTTACCGGCCCTGCCGTTTTGGCGTCGCAAGTGCCAAAACCTTCCCGGGGGATTTGGCGCGGTTGGGGGAGTGAGTGTGAAGAAGGAAGTGTGTGATCAGCTGATCGCGGAGGCCGAACAATTCTGCCAAAAAATGGGCGGGAACTTGTACGAGGTGATGAAAAAGGCTCCGCAGATAGTCGAGAAATGGAAACGACACCACTTCCTTGACCAGGAGTTGTGGAAGAACGCCCGAACGCGCGAAGAACTCACGGCATTTCTGCTCAGCGGACCGGACCCAAGTCCGGAGGAGCTGGAGACCTGGCTCACCTTTATTAGGACGGTTCCGTACATCCTGCGGGAGGGTCTGCAAAGCGCGGTCAAAAGCCTGCCGCCGCCTCCTGGCGGCCGTCCCCGAGAACTAACGCCACAGCAGTGCAAGACAATTTGCGCGGAAATCGGGTGGCTGTACGGCCAGGGAGTGGAGCTGCGGGATGCCCAGAAGCGGATGGCGCAGCGTTATAACAAGGGCCTGCGAACCATCCAACGAGCCTGGCAGCAAAGAGCCAAGTGGAAGTCCGATGCTATATGACTGACATGCACCGAAAAAGCAGAATTATGTTTCTAAATAATCTAAAACGAACGTTCGTGCTAATATTACCGTTCGGCCAGAGGAGATGAGGGTTTTTTGGCGAAGAAGGCTGGTAACAGAGCGGCGAGAGATCCCACCAGGGGCAGCCAGACTCAGCAGGCGATCGTAGACCGGGCTCTGAACATTGCTGCCCAGGAAGGACTAGGGGCACTCTCCATCGGGCGCTTGGCCAAAGAACTCAACATGAGCAAGAGTGGCCTGTTCACTCACTTTGGATCCAAAGCAAAACTCGAATCGGCTGTGATCGAACGGGCCAGCCTATTCTTCTTCGATCACATTCTGGTTCCTGCTGAAGAGAAGGGGTTCGAAGGGATCGAGCGCGTGTGGTCACTTTGTGATTCATGGCTTGACTTCGTCGAACAGGGGATCTTGCCGGGAGGCTATTTCTTTACGGGAGCCTACTTCCAGTGCGCCGGGCAGAGTGGATCGAATCCCAGGCAGATCAGGCGAGTCGTACGAGACTGGCTGGACGCCTTACGGGAGGCTCTCAACCAAGCACGAAGGCGCGACGAGGTTCGCATGGCCATCGATGCCAAACAGGCCGCCTTTGAGCTGAACAGCATTCTAATCGGGGCCCAGTGGTCTTATCTGATGGAGCACAAGGATCGCACGCAGGCCCGCTCGGCCATCCTTGCCAGGCTCGCCAGCCTGGCAACCGAGGAGATGCCGGCTAGCGCATTTGAATCTGTGAAGGCTTGGAGGAAATACCTTGAGAGCAGGCCTGAGTGAGTGTGCCGAAATCCCTCCAGGCAATTTTTGCTCACTCCGGCGACGCCACCCATAAAAGTAGACGCCGCCCAGAGTCGAAGCTAAAGACTCCGGGAACCGAAATATTTGAGCCTGGCATGGCCACGCTCGGTCAATCGGTACGTCAGGTTTCCCCGCCGTACATTGGGCCCGGTTTCTAGCAGACCCTGTCGTTTCAACCGGAGTAGGTAGCTGTACACGGAGCGACGGTCGGGACGTGGTTCCAGTCCCAGCCACACACGATCCGGCGTAACAAAACTATTGCTGCGCGCGAATATTTCCAGAACCTCGGGCTTGGACACGGGGAGAAAATACCTATTTCACTTATCATACACTAGCAGAAGACAAGCAGGAATTGCACCTTTTCCAACCCTTACTTCAAAAGCATACGGAAATCACAATTTCTGTCCCGACCCGAATCGTGCAAACAAAATCGGCACGCCAACGGCGATCCCCGCAAACAGAAGTAGCAGTCCCCACCCGCTGCCGTGTTTAGAACTGGGCTCGGGCGGCATCTTGGTCTCCATCTTGGAGAGTTCGCTCGTACGAGGCTGTTGCGAGCGCTGCGCTTGCCGCCGTCGGCTACGCTCGCGACGATGGGCCAACTCCCAAAGGCGCTTACGTCGAGGATCTTTGTAGGGCATAAGTATTACTGCTATAGATGCAAACGAAGTTGCCCCGACCCATAAAGCTATGAATTCGGCACAAGAAGGGTTTGCGGGATTGTTGATGTAATGGGGATTTATCGCCAATTGACCTCCGCTGGTCCGGATTGCCGCCAATCCGTTCGGAAGGTCCTCCCCTTTAAATGTCGTTCTCATGACAGGCAGGGATGCGGGCAGTCTGCCCCGTAACGGCGGTGCCCAGGGGCTACGGTACACTTGCTGCATGATCCGTCAGATCGCACCTCAGTTCTTCACCACCGATATTCACGGAACGGTCGCCTATTACAAAGACAAGCTCGGCTTCGAATGTGTGGGGACGTGGCAGGATCCGCCGGTCTACGCCATCGTGGCCCGCGACCAGCACGCGATTCACTTCCGCTGCGCAGCGTCGCCCACAGCCAATCAGGACAAATACGAGGACGAACTGCTCGATGCGTACCTCCATGTTGAAGATGCAGACGCACTTTATGCCGAGTACGCCGCCAACGGCGTGGAGTTCACGCGAGGACTTGCAAACATGCCATGGCACTCGCGAGAGTTTGTAGTGAAGGATTGCGACGGCCGTCTGCTGGCCTTCGGCGCGAACTTGTAACTGGTTTCTTTCATCCGGTCCATTAAACCGACTGTGCAGATCAGTATTCGTTAATGGAGAAATCTGCCGAATACACTCAAACACCCTCGGCAGGGGTCAATGAGTGTAAGCGGGATATTACGTCAACGATTTGCTTAAGACCGCCCAACTGCTCTGCCTTCATTGACTTGCCCGTTTCACCCACGTAAGATTCGCGCACAGTGATCGGCAAGACGATATCGCACTACAGGATCGTCGAGAAACTGGGCGGCGGCGGCATGGGTGTGGTCTATAAAGCCGAAGACACCGAACTCGGCCGCTTCGTCGCGCTCAAATTCCTCCCCACGGACGTCGCCCGCGACCCGAGCGCGCTAGAGCGCTTTCGCCGCGAAGCCCGCGCGGCTTCCGGCCTGAACCATCCCAATATCTGCACCATTCACGAAATCGGGCAGCACGAGGGCCAGCCCTTCATCGCGATGGAGTTCCTTGACGGCGCCACACTGAAGCACCGGATCATGGGCCGTCCGCTAGATTCCGACACCCTGCTCGACATCGCCATCCAGATCGCCGATGCGCTCGACGCCGCTCATGCTAAAGGCATCCTGCATCGCGACGTAAAGCCGGCGAACATTTTCGTCACGGAGCGCGGACAGGTGAAGGTCCTCGACTTCGGTTTGGCAAAGGTCCTGACCAGCGGGGCCGGCAGAGCAGCTGTAAAAGCAACCGCACCTACAGCGTTGAGCGAGGAACACCTGACCAGTCCGGGCAGCACACTGGGCACCGTGGCCTACATGTCACCGGAGCAGGTGCGAGGCAAGGAATTGGATACGCGTAGCGACCTGTTCTCTTTCGGGATTGTCTTGTACGAAATGGCTACGGGTCTGCTCCCCTTCCGCGGCGATACCTCAGGACTGATTTTTCACGCCATCCTGGACCGCGCACCCACATCACCCATTCGAGTCAATCCCGACCTGCCGGTCCAACTGGAACCCATTATCAATAAGGCGCTGGAGAAGGACCGCGAACTGCGCTATCAGCACGCGGCGGATATGCGAGCCGACTTAAAGCGATTGAAGCGTGACTCTGAATCCGGCCCCGCCCGGATAGCGACCGCGGAAGAGCGTCCGAAGCTCGCGAAACGAAAAATCTTCGTTCCGCTCATTGCGGCTGCCGTAGTAATCGGAGCGGCTGCCGGCGGCCTGATGCTTTACCGCTCCAAGCAAACACCGGTAATGCCATCCGCGCCAGCTGCAGTTGCAACGCCAGCAGCGCCCGCCGTGAGAACGCTGGCGGTATTGCCTTTCCATGATCTTTCAGGACAAAGCGGCGGCGAAATCTGGGGCATCGGCATAGCCGACGCCATCATCAGCCGCCTCGCGACATTGCAAAATCTCGCGGTCCGTCCCACGAACTCGGTCCTAAGATACGCGAAAGGGACCGATGATCCCGCGCAAGCAGCACGGGAACTCGAGGTAAATTCGGTGCTGGCGGGAACATATCAACGTGTAGGCGGAGTCATGCGCGTTTCCGTGCAACTGATCGACCACGGCAACGCCCGCTGGGCGAGCCGCTATGACCTGCAAGGTCGCGACATGTTGCGCTTTGAAGATGACGTCGCACAGAAGGTGGTCGACGGTTTGAGCGTGCAGCTTTCAAGTACAGAGCAGGAGAACTTGAAAGCTCCGTCGACGAGTTCGGCCGAAGCTTACAATTTGTTGCTGCAGGCGCGGGCGTACTGGAACGATTACTTCATCAACTCGCGACTGGAGACGCTGCAACGCTCCCAGCAAATGGCCGAAGCTGCGATTGAGAAAGATCCCACGTTCGTGGACGCATATTCGTCGTTGGCACAGGCTTATTCGCTTGAGGCCGCAAATTTCCAGGAACACGGTGCGCGCAACCTGGCCTTGGCAGAGCAGGCCGCCCGCAAGGCAATAGCTCTGAACCCACATTCGTTCGAGGCGAACGTAGCCCTGGGAGCGGTTTATGGCGAGCAGGGCAAGATCGCCGATTCCCTGCCGATGCTGCGGGAGGCCGTGGCTCTGGCCCCAAACTCGGCTTTGGCATGGAAGCAGCTTGGCTATATCTACCACTACGCCGGGTTGATCGATCAGGCCGAGGCGGGCTTTCGCCGCGGCCGTGACTTGGATCCCACCCCGCCACAGTCCTACTGGATGCATGGTCGAATGCTGTTGTATCAAGGGAAGGCTCATGACGCGGAAGTGGAGGTGCGCCAAGCCCTGGCTCGGTACCCGGACCAATTCAAGCTGTTGGCGTTCTTGGGTGATTTTCTCTACTATCAGGGGAAAACTGAGGAAGCCGAACGAGTGCTGGACCGCGCATCGCAACTCAGCGGTCCTCGGGGTGAAGACGAACCGCGGGTCATTTCAGCATTCATATCTGCCTCGCGCGGAGAACGTGACAGAATTGACCCAAGCATTTTTCGCTACAGACCCGAGGAGGTAGTTGACGGCGATCTGGCAGAATGGATCGGCGCCGTGTACGCACTATTAGGCGAAAAGCAACCGGCTCTCGCTTGGTTGAGACGAGCCGTTCAGGTTGGAAATCATAATTTTCCATGGTTTCAACGCGACAAAAACTGGGACAAGCTGCGCGGAGACACTGAATTTCAACGCATCATGCTTGAAGTTGAGGGATACTGGAAGCACTACAACGAACTTTTTGGACACTCTCAGTCCTGAAGCAGGCCAAGGCGGAGTACGCGAAGCTGCAGAGACTTCACCGCGCTTGACCGCTCGCTCCTAGTTGTCGAGAACAGGCGTTTACACTCAGAACCATTCGGTGATGAGTGAAATGGGGATGTTACGCCAACTACCGACTCTCAATGGAGAATTTCGTTAACCGCTCGGTTTCGATGGGTGTCCCGCCGCAATGCGCGGGACGGAAGCGAAAACTCCGAACCAAGCCGAACCAAACGGATTCAGACACCTTGGCGGACGATTGAACAAGGGCGAGATCGTGCCATTGCCCATCTGTACCGATCACTCCATAGATCACAGCTCGCTGACCCTTAATTCTGGACTCAATCTCAGGAGGAATTAGAGCACGTTCCTGCATTGGCTCGGCTGGCGTCGGATTTGGACACCAACGATACGATCGGGCATCGGGTGGAACAATGAACGAATCTGAGTCTGCCGTCTCCATCGCAGTAAGTTCCTCGATGCGAAACTTCAGGATTGGCATCTTGTCGAAGCTCTCTATCACGCGTGGGTACTTGTATTTCCCGAACGAGATCGGATCTTCATACCGAAACCCTCCTCCACCGTTTCCACGCGCGTAGTCAACGCGAACCGGAAAATCAGAGTCTCGTAGCAAACACACCCGCTTGATTTGAAAATGTCCGTCTTTAACCTCAAAGCAACGAGCTTGGATACCGTTCACTTCCTTCGCTTCAACAGCGCTGGGAAGTTCGTTGCCCAATAGGCGGATATGCTGTGGAAACTCCATCACTTTCTCGATCTGTTCGACATCTGGGGTGAAGTACGGAAGATTTCTCCGTTCCCAGAGCTTGTCACCATCAGCTATGCGGAGCTGCTGCAAGTTTCCTACGTAGATTTCCTCACGCCATCTGCCCCGAGATCGCCACTTCAAATCGTAATGGGCCTGTGACGACGGCTTGCCTTTCTCGTAAAACTGAACTGTAGCTCGCAGGTGAAACGCAGGGCTGCCTTCGGCGCGAATATCAATCATAGCCAGCGTTCTCGCCAATGCGTCGTGAGCTGACTGAGTTTGGCCCGATACACATGCAGCCGTCCCGAGAAACATCAACGCAAGAGCTATGCAATCGCTGCGCAATCCTGCCATATGGCGGGATTTTACACTTGAAATTGTGGGAAAGAACCGCATCAATGACGTAATCAGGCGTTAGCACAAGCTTGCGCCGTCTGTTCGCCTATTTTCCGCCGAAGCCAGCCGGCTGCGGTGTCAATGAGTAAAATGGCGATTTTTCAGGAGCTACCGTCCATTTGGAGCAAACGTCAATGTGCTGGATGCTGACGGTTTTTTCTCCAAAATTTCGCAAAGCGATATAGCGGGCCTTCGGGCTCAGGAGGATTCAATGACGTTGTTCTCAGGCTCTTGGGATATTGAGATAACCAAAGGATTGGTCATCCTCGTCGTCGTATGCGCCACGGTCACTGCACATGCACAGGTCTACACGCCGCTCTATAACTACGGCACGACCGCCGGTGATCCGCTTAACCCCAGCGCTTTCAGCGCGATTGCGCAGGGCCGCGACGGCCGTTTGTACAGCACCACGCCTTTCGGCGGAGCTAGCGCCAGCAAGGTTGGAGCGGCCTATGCCATCACCACCAGCGGCAACCTGTCGAAACTCCACGACTTCGATCCCTCTGGGCCCAACAGTCCCCTGAGCGGATTAACCCTCGGCATTGACGGGCTCTTCTATGGGACCACGAGCAGTGGTGGCTTGCACAGCGTCGGCACCGTGTTCAAGTTGAGTGATACCGGGCTGTACAGCAACTTGTGGGACTTCACCGGAAGCGCTGACGGTGGCACCCCGGAGGCTCCGGTCGTGCTGGGAGCTGACGGAAATCTTTACTCAACCACTGACGGCGCCTTCGGCACTGCCTTCAAGATCACGTCGAAAGGCGCCCTCAAGACTCTGCATACCTTCAAGGGAACCGACGGCTCCATACCGTACGGCATGATCCTCGGCCTCGATGGCAACTTCTATGGCGTAGCCCGAGGGGGCGGAGCTCATAATTTAGGCGTGATTTTCAAGATGACCAAGGCGGGCAAAGTCACTGTGTTACATGATTTCGCCGGCACTGGCGGGAACGATGGCAGCCAACCGCTCGGCGGTCTAGTTCAAGCCAATGACGGGACCATCTACGGCACCACTTACGCGGGCGGCACCATCCAGAAGGGCACCGTATTCAAGATCTCTCCCACCGGATCCGGTTATGTTGTCCTGCACAATTTCGACCCTACGCCGACCCCCCACGACGGCATGCAGCCCTACGGCGATCTGGCGCTCGGCACCGATGGCAATGTCTATGGAACCACGGGGATCGGCGGAACGACGGGTGGCGGAGTGATCTTCCGGATGACTCCCTCCGGCCAGTACTCGATTCTCTACAGTTTCTGTCCAATGAGCGGCTGCAAGGATGGCTCCTTCCCGCAGACGGGAATGATCCAGCACACCAACGGCAAATTCTATGGAGCGACTGAGTCCGGCGGGCAAACCGTGAATGGCGGGGAGTTTTATAGCCTCGACATGGGCTTGAGTCCGTTTGTCAGTCTGGTCGCCGTCGGGGGCAAGGTAGGCTCCACGATCGAGGTGCTGGGGCAAGGCTTTACCGGAACAAACAGCGTAAAGCTTGGCGGCTCGGCGGCGAATTTCACAATCGTGTCTGACACCTATCTGACTGCGAAGGTTCCGGACGGCTCCTCCGGATTCGTCACGGTGACGACGCCCAGTGGCACTCTCACCAGCAGCCGAAAGTTTTTTGTGACCCCTGAAATCACGAGCTTCAGTCCAACCAGCGGCCCGGTTGGGACGCAAGTTGTCATCACTGGAAAAGGCCTGATTCAGGCCACGAAAGCGACCTTCGGCAGCAAGAGTGCGTCATTCGTCGTAAATTCGGACACGAAAGTTACCGCCACCGTGCCGGCGGGAGCTGTAACCAGCAAGATCTCGATCACGACCCCTGGAGGCAAAGCGACCAGCAAGACAAATTTCACAGTCACGCCGTAAGGCGTCGGAACAGATGCGGGCCGGGTGGTAGTTCGTTTACGAGGCTGCTCCTTGCTCTGAACTATTGGATTCCTCAGCTGATCCGCCGATGGTTTCGCTGAGGGGCTGAAACTATTCAATCCTAAGAAGCGAGATTCCGATAAGAAGATAGATTAGCCTCGTAGTACAGCCGAAAAAATCTCTCCACCTAAACCGCCAACTACGGGTCGTTGCTCGGTCGAAGAGGCCTATGCCCTCGGTACAGGCCCGCACGCAGGTTGTTGCAAGAACTCAAGTGGATGATCAGTGCTGTCGAGCCAACGAATGGCCGCTTTGCCTTCTGCGATCAGGAAGTAGAGGCGCATTCTCTTGCCGCACGATTGGCTAATTCGTCGCAGCGAATGTTGTCCGTGTCGTCAGCATGGCCGCGCACCCATTCCCATTCAACGTGATGCAGTCGGGTGAGGCAGTCAATCTCCTCCCAGAGCTCCCGATTCTTGACTGGCTGTTTCCCCTGCCGCTTGACTCTATGGACCCAGCCCTGAGCTTTCCACGCTTCAATCCAAACGGTCATTCCATGTTTGACGTACTGCGAGTCTGTTCTAATGATGACATTGCAGGGCTCCTTTAGTGCCCGCAAACCCTCGATCACGGCCCTGAGCTCCATCCGGTTGTTTGTGGTGTTCGGCTCAGATCCGGTCAACTCCCGGCGATGGGTCTTGTATCGCAAAACACACGCCCAGCCGCCCGGCCCCGGGTTGCCGATGCAACCGCCGTCCGTCGTGAGTACAATATCCTTCATTCACTGACACTTTACATCAGCAATTCCGAGGACTGCGATGGATGCTGAGAATTTACGCCGGTTCCTGCAAGACGCTAACGTGGAGTGCGAAGAAAAGCCCGTGCAGCACGGCATTCAACTTCGGTGCAAAGGTGGCGAAATATTTACTGTATATAAGACTGGAAGAGTCGTATCTGGCGGCAAGAAGAGTGAGCTTAGCGAACTCGTCGACGCGTATGTAGAGAAAGGCACAAAACCGCAGGCCGCGCAGGCGAAAGTTGCCGAAGGGAATGAGATTTTCATCGTTTACGGTCATGACACCGCCGCACGAAACGAATTAGAGCTCACCCTGAGGCGGATGGGATTTGGCCCTATCGTTCTAGGAAATCTCCCCGCCGCTGGCGAGACAATTATCGAGAAGCTCGAGACGTATATCGGACAAGATGGCAAAGCAAAGTACGCATGCGTGCTGCTTACCCCTGATGATGAAGGACATAGGGCCGGGGCTGCCACTGAGAGGAAATACCGGGCCCGACAGAATGTAGTGCTGGAACTAGGGATGGTGCTAGCCAAACTGGGCCGAAAGCGTGTAGCAATATTGCGGAAGAAAACGGTCGAACAGCCCAGTGATATCGACGGATTGATATACATCCCCTTCGATGAACACATCGAGGAGATCAAAATCAAGCTGTACCAGGAGCTTCAGGCAGCTGGCTACAAGCCTAAAGTCGAAGCTTTATAGAGCGACTGCGCGCCCTTCCCCCTGACAGACGCAGTTCAAAGTGCACCTTTCTGTTTTCCGAAAACAAGTCGTTTTGGAAGGCTCGGAGTGCTCGACGCCCATGCCGAAGAATCAATCATTTGGAGTGCTGCGCTAGGTACCCTTTTTGGAAGGGTACGCCGGGGCGTTACACTGCGGGCCGGGGTCAATGAGTGTAATCGCCTGTTTACAACGGTTACTTCCGTCTTGCCTGCGCACCCCTTCTCCCAAGATGGGGGAGCGCGGACCTGTCCTGAGCGAAATCGAAGCACACACACGAATACACCCCACGGCGCAA
>JACXTT010011146.1_pt1 | contig 12049 bp, 9 predicted proteins | sample 9270951 | NCBI WGS metagenome assembly JACXTT01 (sample SAMN15532306, study PRJNA645909) | rock metagenome | isolation source: weathered quartz diorite | place: Puerto Rico | collected 2017-06-21 | reverse complement strand
GGTTGCACAGACGTAAGGCGTGATCGTCACTTTCCAGGCGCCTTCGAGCCGCGACGGTGACTCGGATCGGTCTTGGGCCACCTCATCAGCGGCCAGCGCGGCCGAAACTCCCGACAGCGCCAGCGCGGTTATGGAAGACAACAGGATGGTCTTGGTGTTCATGTGTTGCTACTCCTTGAGAGCGGCAGAATTGCCGTCCCCTCGGGGAGCGATCGTCCGCAATCTGCGCTGCGACGTCCTTGCGTGCGGCTGAATCGTTCTGAATGTTTGTGAATCGGGTGCCTGTAACAGAGAGTTCGATCCGACGGCAGTAGTCGGGGAACCAGAACGGTGGCCAGGGACAGAATCGAACTGCCGACACGCGGATTCTCAGTCCCGACCCCGAACCGAGCCAAGTGGTTGATAAAGCGACGCTTTCCCAGGAAGCAGTGTGAAATATTTCGCAGACCTACGGGTACATAGCTATGTGATTTTGCGCAGATACGGCCTGCAGCATCCGTGACCGCGCAGACCCCCCGGCGGAGAGTTGTTGACGCCCTCCCGGCAACATTGGCTCCCGGAGCATCGCCGAATCATCGGCAACGAAAACGCGTGCGCGCTGTGCCGGCACTGTGGTTCGCGGTGATGTTTCGAGTAATTGCCGAAGGTGCGGACGCCTCCCGCCGCGGCGACGGCGCAGCATCACGGCCTGACGGTTGTATCGCGCGACATGACAGACTACGCCGCCGCGCGCATCGAGGTCTTCGACCCTTGGGTTGATCTCCGGCCAGGCCCGTCACCTCTGTCGAGGTGACGGGATGGTGGAGAGCCCATGCTGCCCGGTGGCTAACTCACTTCAAGAATGAGCTCCACGACGACGCACACTCCCATCGGTAAGCTCGCCACGCCGTAAACCATCCGACTCGATCTCCTCTCTGGTCCGAATAGAGCGGCCAGGAGCTCCGATGCTGCATCGGCGACCCCTGGATGCTGACGGAACTCGGGAGTGGCGACGAGGGAAACTGTGAGACGGACCACGCGCATCACTCGATCGAGCGAGCCCAGATGCTCCCTCGCCGCCGCGAGAGCGTTCAACGCGGCAAGATGAGTCGCACGTCGTCCGTCTTCCAGGCTTAACTCGCCTCCGAGACGCCCCACAAACTTAGGGATACCACCCTCGAGCGGCAGCGTGCCGCTCAGAAAGAGCAGGCTCCCCGTCTGTACCGCCTCCAGGTAGGCGCCAAGGGGCGCTGGTGGATGAGGCAGGTCGATGCCAAGGTCTCTCAGACGTGCCTCGGCAGTAGTGCTCGTTAAGTTGGAGGACATGACTGGTTCCGCCAAGTACGGTTACCATCGACCGAGATGCATTCCGCCGTCGACGTGTAACACTTCGCCGGTTATCTGACTCGCTTCCGTGAGATAGAAAACAGCCTCGGCGATGTCGCGGGCGCCCGAAATCTGTCCCAGAGGCGACAGTGTGCGCAGGAAATCCTTCGAAGCGTCCTTTACCAGCGGCGTATCCGCAACGCCAGGCGCCACGGCGTTTACGCGGATGCCCTGCTTCGCGTATTCCATCGCAAGGCTGCGGGAGATTGCGTTGATACCGCCTTTGGTGATCATCGGGACGGACGCAGTGAACGCCGCGAGCGGATGATCGGCGATGGTAGCCGTAATGCTCACCACGCTGCCGCCGGTCTTCTGCGCGAGCATCTGCTTGATGGCCAGTTGGGTCGTGTAGATGAAGCCGTCAAGATTCGTGGACGAGAGCGCCTGAAAGTCCTCCGGCGTGTACTCTGTGAACGGCTTTGGGAAAAAGATTCCTGCATTGTTCACCAGGGCATCCAGCGAGCCAAACCGATTCACCGCCGTTGCAACGATCGTCTCGGCCGTCGTGACGAGGGCGATATCCCCGTCCACCAGGGCAAGATTCTCGCAGCCACGCAGCTCGCTCTTGCGACTGATATTGCGTGAGTTGGCTACCACGTTGTAGCCACGATCCAGGAACAGGTTGGCAGTTGCCGCGCCAATGCCCTGGGATGCTCCGGTCACAACGGCGGTTTTTTGCTTCGTAGTCATCCAAGTCTCTTGCCTTTGGGCTGTGTTGCGTTACTGATTGGATTGTCGGGCCTCCTGTCTGGATTGGTTAGATGGTAATCTCTGCAATCTGATTTCCATAAATGGCAAAGCGTCGATGGCGAACCTCGACAACATCCTGATATTCGTTAAGGTCGCTCAGTTCGAGAGCATCTCGCGCGCAGCACGCTCGCTAGGGATACCGATCTCGACGGTGAGCCGTCGGTTGTCGGTGCTGGAATCTGAGCTCGGCGTGTCGCTACTGAGGCGCACCACGCGGCGCGTGACCTTGACTGCGCAGGGGCGGGAGTACTTCGGCCAGTGCCAAGAGCCGCTAAATCTGCTCGAAGAAGCTGAGCGGGTACTGACGCAGACGCAGAAGAAGCCCGAGGGTCTGCTGCGGATTACCACTCCGGTCATTCTGAGTCAGGAACCCTTTTTTAACTTCATATCTGGGTTTATGAAAGACCATGCTCGTATCCGGGTCGAGTTGGTCGTCACGAACCTGTTGCTTGATCTGATCGCGGAAAATATCGACGTCGCGATCCGCGTCGGAGAGCTGCAGGATTCCAGCGTCATCGCCAGGCGGCTAGGCACGAGCGCTTATTACGTGGTGGCCGCTCCGGAATACCTGAAAGCCCGAGCTCGTCCCGCCGAGCCCGCGGATCTGAAGTCGCACGACTGTGTGATGTTCAATGCCAGGAACAACGAGCGCGACTGGGAATTGGTCAGCGGCAGAAGAACGGTAAAGGTCCATGTGTCGGGCCCAGTCGCGAGCCGCGACATCAATTCGGCCAGCGCATTCGTGCACCGGGGCCATGGAATCGGGCTGTTGCCTTCGACGTACTGCGACGAAGCCATTGCCAAAGGCAAGCTCATCCGGCTGCTGCCGAAGTGGACTTCCTCGCCGACTCCCGTTTTCGCGCTCTACTCGAGTCGCAAGTTCTTGCCTTTGCGACTGAGGGTCTTCCTGGAGGCGCTGACGAGTTGGAAGGGTCCGCTATGGATCAAGGACTAACTGACGGCTGTAGATTGGCAGTGTTACCGCCCAGCGGCTCAACCTGGCCGTCCTCGATCGACGGACCCGACAGCTGGACCAGCTCTCGCTCCGCGCAGAGGTAAGTACCAATGCGCTAATCAGATGGCGAGTGCGCTCGCATATTCAAGTGCCCGCACTCGACTGAGTGCTGCCGTTCGCGAGCGTCATATGGGGGCAGATGGCAGCTTCATGCCGAGCACGTCGATGGGTTCGATCGACGGAGCCTGCGCGAGCAGCTTGGACGCGTTCGCTCCCAGCGCCTGCGCGATCGGCCCATTGAGGTGAGCCTGGCGGCCGGCTTCGTCGGCGAAGGCATCGAAGACGCCGAAGGTGGACGGCCCGAGCTGCAGGGCGAACCATACCGGGGTGGTACCTTCCTGCTGCGCCAGGTCGAGGCCGGCTCGCAGGAACTGGGCGACTTCCTTCTCCTTGCCGGGCTTGGCTTCGAGGCGGACAAACAATGCATGCTTGATCATGGTTGACTCCAAGTTGAGGTGAATCGGCCTAGGGTGAAACAGTGCTCGGCTGCCCCGGGCCGGAACTTGCCAAACCCGGCTGGCTGCGCCTCGCGAACGAGACGGCATATGCGGCAGCGCGCGCGCGCGGTAGTGGATCGTCCGAAAGCTCAATGCCAGCGGTGAGGCTTGTGGGCATGAAGAGCAACTTCTTCTCCGCCTCCAAGCTGTTGGGTACCGCCTTGTTCAGCGCCAGCACACCGAGCTCGACGACTTGGCGGTCGTCAGGCCAGGGCTGGCTCCCATCCTTTGTCTGATCGCCGGGCTCAGCCAATTGCGCCCTCAAGTGAAAGACCACCACCTTCCGCGCGATCCGCTGGCTCAGTTCGTCGGACAGAAAGTCGGCCGGCTCCTTGGCTGCCTCCTCCGGTGTCAGGTGTACCAGCTCTTCCGGAACCAGCAGGTATCGCACTGCCTGCCGTTGGCCGGCCTTGTTTACGAGGATGAAAGCATTGATGCCGTGATACTCCTCGTCCGCGTAACTGTCCGGCGTCGCGGCCGTGGCGAACGCCTTCGGCGCATTCGGATGGCTGGCGAAGAACTGTTCCAGTTTCGTCGGCTTCGGGGCGTCGGGTGGGCTCGCGATGATGGCCTGCAGAAGATCACGAAAGTCCTCTGCGGTTCCAGCCGGGAAGAACTTCAGCGAGTTGGTCACCATGTCGGTGTCCGTTCCACCGGGCAAGTGGTACTTGATGGCCATGCCATGGGGGTTTGCGGCGGGGGAGCCGTCCGCCGCATTGGGCATCCCATTGCCATCAGAGAAGCGCACCGTAACCGGAACGGGGTGGCCGTCGAATAGCGTTGCTCGGCTGAGCCTGGATGCTTCGGGCGACGCCTTGAAGCTGCCTTCCACCACGACACCTTTCGCGTGGAAGGCGCGGAACCCTGGATGCACGCCGTTCAACTTGTTCGCCAAATCGACGACCTGAGTGGTGACCGGCGGATCGTCTGCGAGAGCCGCTCCGCAGGCCAGCGAAAGTGATGCAAAGGCCAGAACAAGGGATGCAAGGGTCAGGGAATTTGCCAAGCTACTTATACGAGAGTGGGACATTGCAGTGTTCTTCGCAGTCTTTGCCAAGGGAGTCATGTCGAAGTCCTCCTGTGAGGGTGTTTGATTGCCGGTACCCAGTTGCATCGGATGCGCTGAGGCGTGGTGTAAATCGAGGCGGATTGTCGAACCTTGCGTGCCCGTTGATTAGATGGGAAAGTTAGGAAACTTATTTCTACCAGTGGCAAAGTGCGACCATGGAAGACCTGAAGAACATCCTGATATTCGTCAGGGCGGCTTAGTTCGAGAGTATTGCGCGCGCAACGCGCTCGCTGGCGAAGCCGATCCCGACGGTGAGCCGTCGGATATCAAAACTTGAATCGGAGATCGGCGTGGCGCTCCTGAAGCGCACCTGTCGTGTTGCCTCACGCAATTTTGTTACCGGTTGCCTCATCGGCGAGGTTACCGGGAGCTTCCCATTTCCTTCCGATCTGGTAGTAGGCCGCAAAGCGGAGGGTCAGTCTGACGCCGGAGGCGGTAGACGTCCGAGTCGATTGAGCAGTTTAGAGTCAGGTCTTTCATCTCGCATATCAACCGCTGTCCGGCCTCGCGGCGCACACGCTCGCACACGTCGCTGCAGCGTACACAGGTTGGAAGACGACATGGTGGCAGGCGGTCGTCGGTAACATTGCAGGTGAGGCAACAACCGTACCTAGTTACATTTTTTCTTGAGGCGACGCGACACGCGGCGCTCTCTCTGAGTCTGCGAGAGAGCGAACCTTGCCGTGCAACCCATCCGCATATTGCGCGCCTGTTCGACGTCGGCGTGCGCGAGAACGGTCAACCCTACCTGATTCTTGAGTATGTCGAGGGCGAGCCGATCGATCGCTACTGCGCGAGCCGTCGACTGCCGCTGACCGCTCGTCTGCACCTCTTTCTTACGGTTCTGGAGGCCGTCGCGCACTCCCATGCCCAACTCATGGTGCACCGCGACCTCAAGCCATCGAATGTCCTAGTGACTGGCGACGGCGTCGTGAAGCTCCTGGACTTCGGGGTAGCAGCGCTGCAGGCGGACAAACCGCACTCCGCCGCCGTGCGCACTCCGACTCTTGCGCTGAATTCTTCGCAGCGACATGTTTCGCGAGAATGCTCTCAGTTGCAGCAGGGCCGTTGGTTGACGAGCTGAGACTCAGCGCGTGCGGTGTTGCAACGGCGCGGTTCAGTGATCGCGCCAAAAAATCTGTTCCCTGAAAGAGAGCGGTGCGCGCCACCCGGCGCGGACGAAAACCGGGGGTGCGTGCGCGCAAAAGATAGGGGACAGCGCCGATGAACCGGCAGCACCGCTGACGCAGCATGGTTGTTTCCAAAGACCAGTAGTGATAGCCACACATGTTCATTCTTGACCGTCCCTTCGCTGCAGTCCTCGCTGCACTCGTCACCTCCAGCGTGTTCGTCTTTCTCGATATCCTGTTGCACCTTGCTGGGAAGTAAACGCACCCTTCGGAGGGGCCCAGTAGCCGACTGCCGCGGTACGCTGGCACACTAGCGAGGGGTGGCCCTATCCGAGGCTGACGAACGGGAGTGACGTTGACCTCCTCGTAGCGAGCACGTTCGGTAACCGCAAGCGCCGCGATGGCGGCCTGCCGAGGGGCGAAGCGCTAAAATCGCCACTAAACAGGTGATCGCCGCTGTGTGGCTGCCGCCAGTATGCTCGATCATCTGGATTCTCGAGGTTAGGGAAATTGCCCGGCCACGCTAGCTTTCTGACCGGAGTACACGTTGCTGCTCGAGCGCGAACAGCCCAAGTCTCGTTTGGAGGCTGCCCTGGAGGCAGCGCGGACAGGCACGGGCCGCATCGTGTCGATAGAAGGGGAAGCCGGGATCGGTAAGACCTCACTGGCCTTGGGTTTCGTAGCGGCACACCGCAATGACGCTCAAGTCTATGTCGGAGGTTGTGAGCAGCTGAGCACGCCCGAGCCGCTTGGCCCGTTACGCGACATCGAACGTGACAGCGGTGGGCGGTTCGCCGTTTCTGCCACCGGCCAGCTCGAGACCTTCGCAGCGCTGCTGCGCCTCCTCACCTCCGGTCGCGAGCCGGGATTGCTGCTGATTGAGGACATCCACTGGGCGGACGATTCCACGCTCGATCTGTTCCGGTATCTGGGGCGGCGTCTGCGGGCGGCTCGCATACTGGTGATCACGACCTTCCGCAACGATGAAGCACCATCGCGTGAGCGCCTCGCGGCGCTGTGGGGCGATCTGCCGCTCGATTGTCGCGAACGCATCGAACTGCAGCCATTGTCCCCCGCGGCGGTGACAGCCCTGGCGGCCCGCGCCCACCACATCGTACAAGACATTTACGCGGTTACCGGCGGCAATCCATTCCATGTCACGGAATTCTTGGCAACGGAGCGAGCGACCATCCCTCACAGCGTGCGCGATGCAACTCTCGCGCGCACGGCGCGCTTGACCTCGCACGCACGGCGCACACTGGACTGCGCCTCCATTTTTCCCCGCATTATCGATCAGTCCCTGCTGCGAGAGCTGGCGGAGGATTTCGATCACTCGCGAGTGGAGGAATGCATGCGCGCGGGCATGCTCAATGCGACCGGGGAAGCGCTGTCGTTTCGGCATGAGTTGGCGCGCCGTGCGGTGCACGAGGCGATGGCGCCGCTGCGGCGGCGCGAACTGCACGCGACCGCGCTGCAGCTGCTCAAGTCCCGCGGTGGGGTGCGCGCCGCGGAACTTGCGCACCACGCGCAGCAGGCCGGAGTGATCAAAGACCTCGTGCTGTATTCGCAGCGTGCTGCGGATGAGGCGGCGGCGCTCGGCGCTCGCCGCGAGAGCCTGGCGCATCTTGCGCGCGTGCTCGAGCACGGCACCTGGCTCACTAACGCAGAGCGCGCCGATGTGCTGCAACGGCAGGCCGAAGCCGGCGAGCAGTGTGGCGCGTTCGAGCAGGCGAACGCCGCCATCGACGAGGCGATCGCCGCGCACAAGCGTGCCGGCGACATCCCCGGACTGGGCAACGCACTACGCATTTCTGCGCGCATCCGCTGGCTGTGCGGCCTGTCGGACGTGGCCGAGGCACAGTCCGCCGAGGCACTCGACGTGCTGCACGATCACCGCGAGACCTGGCAGTACGCCATGGCTCTGAGCTCCCAGGCGCAGCTCGACATGCTCGCCGAGCGGAACCATCTGGCCGTAGAGGGTGCGCGACGGTCCATGTCCCTCGCCGAGCGCCTGGGACGCTCGGACATCTACCTCCACGCGTGGACCAACCTCGCCACGGCACGCGCTTCGCTCGACGTTGCACGCGGCGTCCCGGAGTTTCTCGCAGCCATCGCCGAGACCAGGCGCCGCGGTGAACTCGATCTGCTGCCCCGCTTGTACGCCAATCTTACGTACATGATGAGCTACGATCGGCATTATCAGAATCTTTTCACGTACCTCGAGGAAGGTATTGCCGCTGCGGTGGCACGTGACAACGCTCCGCTCGAGGCTTACACGCGCGGAGTGCGCGCGCTTGCGCTGCTCGACCTGGGACGACTGCCGGAGGCGCTGACCGAAGCGGAAGGCGTGGTCTACGGGCCGTACCCGCGCGGCACCGGCCGATTCAATGCACAGGTTGCCCTCGCGCGGATCCGCATCCGGACGGGCGTGCCAGAGGACGGTGTTCTCGATGAGGCACGCGCGTTGCCCACCGCGCGGCGCGACATCATGCGCTGCGCGCCGCTCGCCGTAGTAGATGCCGAAGCCCTGTGGCTGGGGCTGGCGCGTCCGGGGGCGGTTGAGCAGTTGCGCGCGGTACTCGACATGTGCTCGCGAGTGCAGGGACAGGGGTGGAACCTGGCTGAGACGGCGCTGTGGCTGAAGATACTGGGCGAGCCCCTGTCACTGTCGCATGAGATCGCGAGCCGTCTGAGGTCCCCCCATCGGGAGCATATTGCCGGAGCGTGGCGCGAGGCCGCTCAGGGCTGGGGCGACCTCGGCTGCAGGTATGAACAGGCGCTCGCGCTGTCCGCGGGCGACGAGGCGGCACAGCGCGAGGCGCTCGCGCTGTTCGATCGCCTGGGTACCGTCCCGGCCGCGGCACGCGTGCGCCGTCAGCTGCGCGCGAGCGGCGTGCGTGCCGTTCCCCGCGGCCCGATAGCCAAGACGCGCGCCGGCCCGGCGGGCTTGACTGCCCGGCAAGCGGAGGTGTTCACCTTGCTGATCAAAGGGTTCAGCAACGGCCAGATCGCCCGCCGCCTAAGCATCACGCGCAAGACCACCGAGCATCACGTCTCAGCAATCATTGCGCGCCTCGGCGTCGCATCCCGCGGCGAAGCCGCGGCCCTTGCTCGCGCGAAGGAGCTGCTGGGGGTTGAAAAAAATTAGGGGTCCCCCGCCCAAAACTTGGGCAGGGTTCCCGATGCGCACTCCCCGACCCGGCCTGCAATCTGTCGCCTCGATCCAGTCGCTTATGGAGGCAGCAGCAATGTCACGTGTCGTGGTCTTCGTCTACGGTCTTATCTGTTACGCAATCTCATTGGGCGTGTTCGTATACGGCATGGGGTTCATCGGAGGCTTCCTGACGCCAACCATGCTCGATGGCGTGCCCGACCGTCCGCTGGCCGCAGCGCTCTGCATCGATCTGGGTCTCCTCGCGATGTTTGCCCTGCAGCACAGCGGCATGGCCCGACCCGCCTTCAAGCGCTCGTGGACGCGCATCGTGCCCGAGGCCGCAGAGCGCAGCACCTACCTCCTGGTGAGCTCGGCGGCGCTCGGCGCGCTGTTCGTCTTCTGGGCGCCGATCGGCGGAATGGTGTGGCAGGTGCCCGCCGGAGTCGGCCGCGGAGTCGTCATCGGGTTGTATGTGTTTGGCTGGCTGCTGCTGCTCTACACGACATTCCTGATCGATCACTTCGACTTGTTCGGACTGACGCAGGTCTGGCGCCATCTGACCGGAAAGTCCTACCGTCCGCCGCAGTTCCATACCCCGAGCCTCTACAAACTGGTCCGCCACCCGCTTTACATCGGTTGGCTGACGATCTTCTGGGCCGCTCCGACCATGACCGTCTCACACTTCGTATTCGCCGTGGCCACGACCGCCTACATCCTGCTCGCCATACGCTTCGAGGAGCGAGATCTCGTCAGCGCATTCGGTGAGCGCTACACGGCATACCGTGAGCGCACGCCGATGCTCGTGCCGCGCCTGCCGACGCGAATGCGTGCTGAGCTCGTGTCTGAGAATCAGGCGCGTCACTGAGGTGACGATGGACACCGCGGAGCGAACTGACGACTGCGCCACCCATAACGGTGCGGCAGTTTTGCTCACCGGCGACGCACACCGTCGGCTTTTCGAGCGCGCCACCGAGCACGCATGCCGCTTCCGCGACCGCCTCGACGAGCGGCCGCCCCGGCCGGTCATCGCAGCCGCCAAGCTGGAGGCGCTGTTTGATGGCCCGACGCCGGAATTTGGGGCGGACCCGTTGCACGTCATCGATGCGCTGAATGCCGCGGCCAATCCCGGGCTAACGGCCTCGCCCGGACCGCGGTTTTTCGGCTGGGTGATCGGCGCATCGCACCCGGTCGCCGTGGCTGCCGACATGCTCACCAGCGCATGGGGCCAGAACGCGAGTGTCTTCGCCTCCTCACCCGCGGCGGCCATGGCGGAGAAAGTGACCGCACGCTGGCTGCTGGACATGTTCAGCCTGCCGCACGATTGCTCGGTCGGCCTCGTCACCGGCGCCACCATGGCGAATTTCGTCTGTTTGGCGGCGGCCCGCAACGCCGTGCTCGCTCGTATCGGCTGGGACGTGGAGCGCGACGGACTGGCGGACGCTCCTGGGGTACGCCTGTTCGTCGGCGCGGACGCGCACGTGACCATTTTCGCGGCGTTGCGCTATCTCGGCTTCGGCGGGAGGGTGAGTCGCGTGGCGAGCGACGCCGAGGGACGCATGGACATTCCGGCGCTCGCGGCCGCGCTGGCCCATGGCACCGGCCCCGCGATCGTCATCGGGCAGGCGGGCCAGATCAATACCGGAGCCTTCGACCCGATGCGGCAGCTCGCGCGCGTCTGCCGGCAGCACTCCGCCTGGCTGCACGTCGATGGCGCCTTTGGGCTGTGGGCGCGTACGGTTCCGGAGCTAGCGGACTTGACCTGCGGCCTGGAAGAGGCGGACTCCTGGGCGACGGACGGGCACAAATGGCTGCAGCTTCCCTATGACAGTGGCTTCGCCATCGTTCGAGACTCCCAGGCACACCGGCGCGCAATGTCGATTACTGCCAGCTATCTGCCGGCCGCAGCCGAGGGTGAATACGATCCGGGACAGTACGTGCCCGAGTTGTCGCGGCGCGCACGGGGCTTTGCAGTCTGGGCGCTGTTACGCGCTCTCGGGCGCCACGGCGTGAGCGCCATGGTGAGGCATCACTGCGCTCTGGCGCGGCGGCTCGCCACGCGCCTGGCAACGGAACCGGGCGTGAGCGTACTGAATACCGTGTGGCTCAACCAGGTCCTCGTGACCTTCGGAGCCGGCGTCGATTGCCTAGCACTCACCCGAGCCACAGTAGCGCGTCTGCAGGCGGACAACATCTGTCTTGCCGGCGGCGCCGACTGGCATGGGCAGTTCGTCCTGCGGCTGTCCGTGATCGCCGCACCGCTCACAGAGTCTGACGTGGACCGGCTTGCCGTGGCGGTCCTTGCCGCGTGGCGCCACGTTCAGTCGGCGAGCCTTGCACACTGAGCCGGATCACTTCCCCGCTGCGGGATTCGAGCTACTGACAGCACTGCTGTCAGAAGCAAAGCGTTCTCGCCTGATCTGAATGGTGGCCAGGGGCGAAATCGAATCACCGACACGCGGATTTTCAGCCCCGCTCGAAAACGCGCTAACTGCCTGACTGTACGAAAGAAATTTATTCTCCAGTGTCCAATATTTTCCGGAGATACGGGCAGATAACCCACTGAAGCACCGAGAAACGCCCACATAATATTGGACGTCAGCATACGCGCCTCGTTCGACCGCATCAGATCGGGGCGGCGAGCAGCGTACCAACGACAGCTGAGGAACGACGCTCATGATCCTGGTCAAGCACATCTTAGAGGCTGCGCGAAAGCGGCTGGCGGTGCTGAGTTGCGAGGCGTCGCTTTTTGACGCCGCCCGGATTCTGGCGAATCGGGATACGCCCCTCGTCGTGGTGTGCGATAGCGACGGTATCGCGGTTGGCGTGATCTCGAGTAGCCACGTCATCAAAGTACTCGCCACCGCGGGGGTTGATGCATTGGGTTTCAACGCGGGCGCGATAATGACCAAACCCGAGATTTCTTGTCACGTTGACGAGACATTACAACAGGTATGGGCGGTCATGAACTCGCGGACTCTGCCATGTGCTCCGATTCTGGATGACGATGGGCGAGCCCAAGGCGTCGTGCACGCGCGCGACGTTGCGATCGCGCTCCTCGACGAGGTCAAT
>JACXTT010011145.1_pt1 | contig 12049 bp, 11 predicted proteins | sample 9270951 | NCBI WGS metagenome assembly JACXTT01 (sample SAMN15532306, study PRJNA645909) | rock metagenome | isolation source: weathered quartz diorite | place: Puerto Rico | collected 2017-06-21 | reverse complement strand
GCGACCTTGCGGAACGAGGCCACGTCGGCCTGGTTCACCTTCATGCCCTTGGGCTCCAGGATCTCCTTCGCCTTCTGGAAGTTGTCGACCGACTCGGTCAGCTCGCGCACCTTCGTCTGGGCCTCGCGGCCGACGTCGAGGACGAGCTTCTGCTGCTCCGGCGTGAGGCTTCGGAACAGGTCGAGGTTCATGACCAGCACCGTCGGGCCGTAGTTGTGATAGGTCATCGAGGCGTACTTCGCGACCTCGTACGCCTTGAGCGCGTTGATGTTGACCACCGGCAGGTCGGCGCCGTCGATGACGCCCTGCTGCGCGGCCGGGATGACCTCGCCCCACGGCATCGGCACCGCGCTGGCGCCGAGGCCATTCACGGTGTCGGCGAAGACGCGTCCCTGCTGCACGCGCATCTTGAGGCCCTTGAGATCGGCCGGCGTGTTGATGGGCCGGCGGTTGTTCCAGAAGTGACGGAAGCCGTAGTCGTAGAAGAAGAGCACCTTCAGCTTGTACTTCTTCTGGAAGGTCTCGTCGAGGCTTCGCCCGATCTCGCCGTTGAACATCGCGTAGGCGTGCTGGTAGTCGCGCACCAGGAACGGCGTGAGGAACACGCACATCTCGGGGAACACCGTGCACGCCGCGCCGGCCGGGCTGCCCATCGCGATGTTGCCGGACTTCACGGCGTCCATGATCTCGAGCTCCTTGGTGAGGAGCGTGCCGCCGTGAAACACCGCGTTGAGGCTGCCGCCCGAGCGCTTGGTGAGCTCCTCGCACATCCACTTGAAGGCCACACCACTCGATTCCGGCGGCGGCGTGACGTGCGCCAGGTCGAGCTTCTTGGCCCCCGGCTTCGCCTGGCCCACGGCCGGACTGCGGCCGCCCGCGAACGCCACCGCCAGCAACACGACTGCCGCCACCGCACAAAAGGGTCGTCCGCGCATGAGCCGTCCTCCCGATTCAGAATCGCGCCGCGGCCGGCGGAGCTCCTCCCGCGACGGCCTTCGGCGCGCACGCTCGCTTGACTTCGAAGCCTGCCAACTTTACCATCCGCGCCGCCACATGCGCGGGCGATTGTCGTGGATCGGAGCGATACCGCACGTCGTGATCACCGTGCTGATGGTCGTCGTCACCGTCGACATGCTCGTCGGTGTGTTCCTGCGCTACGTGATGACGTGGGTCTCCTTGACCTTCGACCTGCCGTCGATCCGCTTCTTCTGGGTCGAGGAAGTCGGCGAGTGGTCGCTCGCCTGGATGAGCTTCATCGGCGCCGCGCTCGGCGTGCGCCGCGGCATCCACTTCGCCGTCCATCTCGTCATCGACAAGTTTCCGGTGGGCCTGCGCCGCGCGGTGCTGGCCGCGCAGTGCCTGCTGATCGTCGCCTTCGGCGCGCTGATCGCCGTCTTCGGCTGGCAGGTGGCCGAGCTGAACAGCCAGTCCTTCTCGCCCGCGCTCGTGCTGAACCTGCGCTGGCTGTATCTCTCGTCCGTCGTCGGCGGCGTGCTCATGGTCGTCTACGGCTTCATCACGCTCGGCGACGTGATGCGCGGCCGCGGGCCCTGGGGCGAGCTCGTGACGGGCGCGCGCTAGCCGATGGTCGCCTCGGTCGTCGTCGTGTTCGTGGTCCTGGTGGCCTTCTCGACGCCGATCGTCTTCGCGCTCGGGCTCTCCGGCATGCTCGGCCTCTACCTCGGGAACTTCTCGCTGCAGAAGATGCCGTCGGCCCTCGTGGCGGGCTCGCAGAGCTGGGTGCTCCTGGCGGTGCCGACGTTCGTCTTCGCCGGCGCGCTCATGGAGCGCTGCGGGATGTCGTACGCCCTGGTCAACCTCGCGCGCGGATTGGTCGGCTGGGTGCGCGGCGGTCTCGGCATGTCGGTGGTGCTCGCGGAGTACTTCTTCTCCGGGATCTCCGGCTCGACGATCGCCGACGTCTCGGCCATCGGCTCGATGCTGACGCCCCCGATGCTGCGCGCCGGGTACAAGCCCGAGCACGCCGCCTCGCTGGTCGCCTCGGCGACGGCGATGGGGATCCTGGTGCCGCCGGCCATTTTCATGATCGTGCTCGGCCAGATCATGGACACGTCGGTCGTCGCCATCTTCCTCGGCGGGTTCATTCCGGCGGCCGTCACCGCCGCGTGCCTGATGACCGTCATCTTCCTGCAGGCCCACCGGCTCGGCTGGCCCAAGGACGAGCGGCCCACGTGGGCGAGCCTCGCCGAGGCCGGCCGCGCCTCGCTGGTGCCGCTGGTGGTTCCGGTGGTGATCGTCCTCGGGTTCTTCTTCGGCGTCTTCACCGCCACCGAGGCGGGCGCGCTGGTCGCGGCCTACGCGGTGGCCGCCGCGCTCCTCTACTACCGCAACGTGAGCCTGCGCGAGATGTGGACCTTGCTGCACGAGACCGCGCTGCTCACCGCGGCGGTGATCTTCCTGCTCGCGGTGGCGAGCGTCTATCAGTTCCTGATGGGGATGCTCGGCGTGCCGGCGCTGCTCGGCGAGATCCTGAAACCGCTCTACGGCACGCCGTGGCTCTTCCTGTCGGCGGTGTCCGTGCTCGTCATGCTCTTCGGCATGGTGCTGGAAGGGCTGCCGGCGGCGGTCGTGCTGATCCCCGTCGTGTTCCCGATCTCGAAGCAGATCGGGGTCCATCCCGTCCACTTCGCCACGGTGCTCACCGCCGCGGTCGGCATCGGTCTCTTCCTGCCGCCGATCGGCGTGGGGCTCCTGATGGCGCTGCGCTTCGCCGACGTCTCGGTCGGCCGCCACTTCCGGGCCTACTGGCCCTACCTGATCTCGCTGTTCGTCGGGCTCCTGATCCTGATCCTCTTCCCCGAGCTGACCCTGTTCCTGCCGCGCCGCGCCGGCCTCGTCCACTGAGCGCGCGGCGCGCCGCCACCACGCGAGTCGCTGCCACCGCGAAGGAGAGAGGTCCCCGATGCTCTACATGATCATCGAGAGCTTCAAGAACCGCGATCCCGTCCCGGTGTACCGGCGATTCCGTGACAAAGGGCGGCAGGCGCCCGAGGGCCTGACGTACGTCTCGAGCTGGATCACGACGGACATGAGCCGCTGCTATCAGCTCATGGAGTGCGAGGACCGCCGCCTCCTCGATCAGTGGATCACCCGCTGGAGCGACGTGGCCGACATCGAGGTGATCCCGGTCATCACCTCCGCGCAGGCGGTGGAACGGATCGCCCCGCAGCTCTAGCCCGGCGGCCTTCCAGGACGTAGTGTGCTATGACTACTCGAAGGCGGGAGGATTCTCGGAAAAGGAGCGGCGCGATGAGAGTCGCGGTGGTGCAGATGAACAGCGGCGAGGACAAGGCGCAGAACCTGGCGACGGCCGAGCGCCTGCTGGGCGAGGCCGCCGCGCGCGGGGCGGAGCTCGCGGTGCTGCCCGAGCTCTTCACCTATCTCGGACGCCGCCGGATGCATCGCGAGGTCGCCGACGCGGTCCCCGGGCCGACCTCCGAGCTGCTCGCGCGCCTCGCCCGCCGGCACACGCTGCGCATCGTCGGCGGGAGCTTTCTCGAGCGGGCGCCCGGCCACGAGCGGCTCTTCAACACGTGTCTCGCCGTCGACGCCGACGGATCGATCGTCGCGCGCTATCGAAAGCTCCACCTGTTCGACGTGGACGTCGAGGGGCACCGCTATCGCGAGTCGGACACGATGTCGCCCGGCGAGGACGTCGTGCTGACCAAGCTCGGCGACGTGCCGGTTGGCCTCACGATCTGCTACGACCTGAGATTTCCCGAGCTCTACCGGCGCCTGGGCGCGGCCGGCGCGCGGGTCATCACAGCGCCGTCGGCGTTCACGCTCGAGACCGGCCGGGACCACTGGGACCTGCTCGTGCGCACGCGGGCCGTCGAGAACCAGGTGTTCGTGGTGGCGGCCGCGCAGGTCGGCTCGCACCCGCCGGGCCTGGCGTGCTACGGCAACGCGATGATCGTCGATCCGTGGGGCACCGTGCTGGCGCGGGCACCCGAGGAAGAGTGCGTGGTGGTGGCCGACCTCGACTTCGCGAATCAAGATCGGATCCGCGCGAGCCTGCCGGCGCTGAGCCACCGGCGCACGGAGATCCTCGGGCTCTAGCCCGGCTCGAGCAGCTCGAGCAATCCTCGCGCGGTCGCGGCCCAGGTGAAGCGCGTCATGTCCTGCGCCGCGCGCGCGCCCAGCTCGGCGAGCCGTCCCCGGTTCTGATAGGCCCACTCGAGCTTCTCCACGATCTCCTCCAGGTCCGCGTCGTGCCAGGCCTTGGGCGGCTCGTCGACGTCGCGCACCGTGGCCTGCCGCAGGCGCCGCAGCGGCAGCGAGTTCGCGTCGGTGAGGACGTCCTGATGCCCGCTGGCGAACGTCGCGATCGCGGTCCCGCCGCAGGCCATGTACTCCATGAGCACCAGGTTGGTGCCGCCCTCGCAGCGGCTGGGGAAGAGGCCCACGTCGCTGTTGCGGTAGACCCGGGCCATCAGCGAGTTCTGCATGAGCCCGAGATGGATCGCGCGCGAGGCGTCCACGCCGTTCGCCGCCAGCACGCCCTCGATGAGCGTTCGGTATTCGACCGTCCCCGACGGCGGCGCGAAGCGGATGTAGGGCGAGGCCCGCATGGAGCGCATCGTGAGGGGCCACTGGTTGTACCAGGAGGTCACCAGCAGCACGTCGTCGTGGCGCTCCATCAGGACCTTGATGGCCGCGACGACCAGGTCCTGTCCCTTGCGCAGCTCGAATTTCCCGCCGGAGAACACGACGAAGCGGTCGGCGAAGAACTCGCGCCCGCCCTCGACGCGGCGAAAGATCGTGGGGTCGACGCCCTGGACGACCGTCCGCACGTCGGCGAGCCCGTGCTGACGGAGGATCTCGCTGCACCAGGAGGAACCGGTGGCCAGCACGTCGTAGTGCGCCCGTGCCGTCTCGATGCCGGCGGGCGAGACCACCGTGTTCTCGAAGAACGCATAGCCGACCGTGCGGCGCCCGCGCAGCCGCGGGCGCATCGGCGTCAGCCCGGCATCGACGACGCACTGCAGGAGCGGATGCTCGAGCTCGATCGCGCGCGAGGCGGACTGGAGCTCGGCGGGGGCCAGCAGGGCGCGCAGGGCCGCGAGCTCGACCGCGTCGCCGACGAGGCCGGCTTCCAGCCGGTCCGTGATCAGCCGGACCGACGCGAGCCGCGCGAGCTCCCGCGTGATGTAGCGCCCGCAGACGCCCCAGCCATGCGCGTTTCCCATCGGCAGCGCGAGATAGACGAGCTCCGACACGTGCGGTCTCCCCGGGTTCGAGTATGCAACGGGTGGCGCGCCGCGGAGCTATTCCGCGCGCCGCGGGCAGCCCGGCGCTTGCCCGGCGTCGGCCGCCGCGATAAGGTCTGGCCCCGGAGGAGGATCATGGAAGGCCTCGGCCGCACCGCCGCGAACTTCGCGCCGCTGTCCCCGCTCGGGTTCCTCGCGCGCTCGGCCGCGATCTACCCCGAGCGGGTGGCGATGATCCACGGCGCCCGGCGCATCGTCTATCGCGACTTCGACCTGCGCGCCCGGCGCCTGGGCTCGGCGCTCGCGCGGCGCGGGATCGGGCCGGGCGACACCGTGTCGGCCGTGCTGCCGAACGTGCCGGCGATGCTCGAGGCGCACTTCGGCGTGCCCATGATCGGCGCCGTCCTCAACACCATCAACACGCGGCTCGACGCGCGCACGATCGCCTACATCCTCGAGCACGCCGAGGCCAAGGTGCTCCTGACCGACCGCGAGTACGCCGGGGCGGTCGGCCCGGCGCTCGAGCGGCTGCGCTCCCGGCCGCTGGTGGTCGAGGTGGACGACGCGGTCTACCAGGGGCCTGGAGACCGGCTCGGCGAGATCGAGTACGAGGCGCTGCTGGCGTCGGGCTCCGACGACTTCGCCTGGAGGCCGCCCGCCGACGAGAGTGCGCCGATCACGCTCAACTACACGTCGGGGACCACCGGCAACCCGAAGGGCGTCGTCTATCATCATCGCGGCGCGTTCCTCGAGTCGGTCGGCAACACCATGATGTGGCCGCTGCCGCCGGGCGCCGTCTACCTGTGGACCCTGCCGATGTTCCACTGCAACGGCTGGTGCTACACCTGGGCGGTGACGGCGATGTCCGGCACGCACGTCTGCCTGCGCCGCGTCGATCCGCCGCTGGTGTTCCAGCTGATCGCCCGCGAGCGGGTGACCCACATGTGCGGCGCGCCGACCGTGCTCACGATGCTGATCCAGACGCCGCCCGAGGCGCGCACCCGCTTCGAGCAGGTGGTCGAGCTCGAGACCGGCGGCTCCTCGCCGCCGGCCAAGGTCATCCGCGCGATGAGCGAGATGGGCTTCAACGTCACGCACCTCTACGGCCTCACCGAGGTGCACGGCCCCTCGTCGCTCTGCGCTCCGCAGGAGGCGTGGCGCACGCTCGAGCCCGGCGCGCGCGCTGAGAAGCTGGCGCGGCAGGGCGTGCGCTATCCGACGCTCGACGGCCAGATGGTCGCCGATCCCAAGACGCTCAGGCCGGTGCCGGCCGACGGGCGCACGATCGGCGAGGTCATGCTGCGGGGCAACACCGTCATGCTCGGCTATCTGAAAGACCGGCAGGCGACCGATACGGCGTTCGAAGGCGGCTGGTTCCACACCGGCGACCTGGCCGTCCAGCACCCCGACGGCTACATGGAGATCAAGGACCGCGCGAAGGACATCATCATCTCCGGCGGCGAGAACATCTCCTCGATCGAGGTCGAGATCGCGCTCAACCGCCACCCGGCGGTGCTGATGTCGGCGGTGGTGGCGCGACCCGATCAGAAATGGGGCGAGACGCCGTGCGCGTTCGTGCAGCTCAAGCCCGACGCGCGGGCCACCGCCGAGGAGCTGATGGCCTTTTGCCGCGACAACCTGCCCCACTTCTCGGTCCCCCGGACGGTCGTGTTCGGCCCGCTGCCGACCACGTCGACCGGCAAAGTCCAGAAATACACACTACGCGAACGCGCGAGGTCACTGTGAGCTTCGAATTCTTTCGCCCGCCGCTCGACTATCCGAGGATCCCGTACGACCAGGTGCTGACGCACGGCGCCGAGCGCTACCCCGAGAACGTCGCGGTCGTCTTCCGCGAGGTGAGCCTGACCTACCGCGAGCTCGAAGCGCTCACCAACCGCTTCGCGCGGGCGCTGGCGGCGCTCGGCGTCCGGAAGGGCGATCGCGTCTGCGTGCTGTCGCCGAACTGCCCCGAGTACATCATTGCGTTCTACGCGATCGCCCGCGTCGGCGCGGTGGCGAGCCCGATGAACCCGTCCTATCGCGAGCGCGAGGTCGCGTACCAGCTCAACGACACCGAGGCCGTGGCGACCGTCGCCCACCGGAGCCTGGTGCCGCTCGTGGAGAACGTGCGCCCGCACGCGCCGCACCTCCGGCACGTGATCGCGGTGGGCCCCGGGGCGGTCGCGGGCTCGTCGGTCGAGACCTTCGCCGAGCTGATCGCCGCGCAGCCCGCAACGCCGCCCGCGCCGGTGGCGCTTCGCGAGGACGATCTGGTGGCGCTGCCCTACTCGAGCGGGACGACGGGCCTCCCGAAGGGCGTGATGATCAGCCACAAGAACCTGGTCGTGAACAACCTGCAGTTCGTGGCCTGCATCCGCATGCGCGAGAGCGACCGGCTGATGCTGTTCCTGCCCTTCTATCACATCTACGGCACGATGCTGATGGGCGCCGCCGTCTACACCGGCGCCACCTGCGTGCTGATGGAGCGGTTCGAGCCGGTCGAGTGCCTCGAGCTCGTCCAGCGCCACCGGGTCACCCTGTTCTTCGTGGTGCCGCCGGTACTGCTCATGCTCTCGAACTGGCCGGAGCTGGCGAAGTACGACCTGTCGAGTCTCAGGACCACGATGGTGGGCGCGGCCCCGGTCGCGCCCGAGCTGGCGCGACGCTTCAAGCAGCTGACCGGCGTGCCGGTGCTGCAGGGCTACGGCATGACGGAGGCCTCGCCGCTCACGCACGTGAATCCGGTCTACGACGAGAGCCTGAACGTGGTCGATTCGGCGGGACTGCTCGCCCACGACACCGCGCACAAGGTCGTCGACATCGAGACGGGCGAGCGCGAGCTCGGGCCCGGCGAGGTCGGCGAGATCTGCATCCGCGGGCCGCAGATCATGCAGGGCTACTGGCGCGCGCCGGACGCGACGGCGGCCGCGCTGCGCGACGGCTGGTACTACAGCGGCGACATCGGCTACGTCGACGAGCGCGGCTACCTCTACATCCGCGACCGCAAGAAGGAGATGATCAAGTTCAAGGGATTCGGCATCGCGCCGGCCGAGATCGAGGCGCTCTTGATCGAGCACCCCGCGATCGCCGACGCCGCGGTGATCGGCAAGCCGCATCCCGAGGCGGGCGAGATCCCCAAGGCGTTCGTCGTCACCAAGAAGGGGCAGAGCCTCACGGCCGGCGAGGTGATCGCCTTCGTGAAGGGCCGGCTCGCGAACTACAAGATCCCGGGCGAGGTGGAGTTCGTCGACGCGATCCCCAAGACGCCCTCGGGCAAGATCTTGAGACGAGTGCTGAAGGAGCAGGAGCTCGCCAGGAGCTGACCGGACCGCTCAGGCCGGACGCATCGTGTACGTCCAGCACTCGCCTTCGAGCAGGACGGTGCCGTCCTGGTTGGTGATGGTCGCGCGGAGCTGACAGACCGGCTTGTCGGGCTTGAGCGACAGCACCTCGACCTCCGCGGTGAGCGTGTCCCCGAGATAGGTCGGCGCCAGATACTTGAGCGCCTGGCTCATGAAGACGCTGCCGGCGCCCGGCAGATCCATCGCGACGAGCGCGTTGAGCATGCCGGCCGCGATCCCGCCCTGGGCGACGAGCCGGCCGAAGCGCGTACGCCTCGCGAAGTCGGTGTCGAAGTGGAGCGGATTGCGGTCGCCCGTGAGCTGGGCGTAGAGCTCGACGTCCTTCGCCGTGACCGTCTGGGTGCGCCGCGCGCGCTGGCCCACCGAGAGACCGAGGGGGCCGATGCCTTCCGTCGTGCTCATGACGAGCCTCCGAGCGGAGAGCATACTTGACTTGCCCGGCCGGCGCACGGTATCGAGGCCAGACATGACTCGCGGGCTGCTCGCAGCCATCATCTTGTTGAGCGCGTTGGCTTCGGCGAGCCCGAGCGCGGCGGCGCCGCCGTGCCGCGAGCTCGAGATCGGCTCGACGGTGGCGGCGCCGCGGACGCTCGCGGAAGACGCGTCGGCGGACGAGATCGTCGTCGCCGCCGCGGCGGTGATCCGCGACAAGCTCGGCCTGCCGTTCTCGCCGGCGTACAAGGCATACGTCTGCGGCGACGAGGCGGCCTTCACCGAAGGGCTGCTACGCCAGCTCGGCGTGCGCGCGGTCGGCAGCGACTGGCGCGTCGTCCCGGCCGCGGTCGGCATCGCCACGCCCGTGGGCGTCTTCCTCCGGGGCGATTATCTCGCCCGCACGGCGCCGCGCCGCCGCGTGCAGCTCGTTGCCCACGAGCTGGCCCACCTTTGTCAACAGGATCTGGCGCGGAACCGCAAGGACCCGCTGCCGGTGTGGATGGTCGAGGGCCACGCGGACTGGGTCGCCTTCCAGGTGCTCGACCTGCTCGCGCTGCAGCCCTACGCGGCGTCGCGGGCCGTGGTCGTCCACTCGGTCGCCGTCGCGGTGACTCCGATCGAGCGCTTCCCCGATCTCGACACGCTCGCCGACCACGAGGCCTGGAATCGATCGGTGCGGAGCGTGCCGGCGACGTACGGGCAGGCGTTCCTCGCCGTCGAGTACCTGATCGAGCGCTCGAGCCGTGCCGCGGTCGTGAGATTCATGAGCTCGACCGTCGAGGCCGGCGAGCCGCAGGATCGCTGGCTCGACGCCTTCGCGATTCCCTACCGCGAGTTCGCGGACAGCTTTCGCGCGCACCTGGCGCGCGTGGCCCGGCCCCCGAGCGGACCGGCGGCTGAGCCGAAGCCCGTCCCGTGAGGCGCCCGCCGCCGGCGCTCGTCGCCCTGCTCGTCGGGCTGGCCGGCTGCGCCGCGCTGAGCGGACCGTACCGGGTGTACGAGATCGGGTTCGAGCGCGAGACCCCGCCGGCGCTCGCCCCGAGCCCGTCCGACGACGAGCTGATCAACGCCGGCGCCTGGCTGATCCGCCACAAGCTCGAGCTGCCGTTCCCGCCCGCGATCAAGGCCTACGTCTATGTCAACCAGGCGACCCTCGTCGACGGGCTCATCACGATCGCCGGCGACAGCAGCGACGAGGCGTGGGACCGAGGGCGCTACGCGGCGGGTGTCGCCGCGCGCCGCGGCCTCTTCCTGCGCGGCGACTACCTGGCGAGCATGCCCCTGGCCGGGCGCGCCGGGCTCTTCGCCCACGAGCTGACGCACGTGAGCCAGCTGCGCCTGCGCGAGGGCGGGCGAGGACGCCCCGCGCAATGGATCCTCGAGGGCCACGCCGACTGGGTCAAGGTGCGCGTGCTCGATCTGCTGCGCTATCGCTCCTACGCGGAGTCGCGCGACCACGTCGTGCGCACGGTGGTCGGCTGGCGGACGCCGATCAAGCTCTTTCCCGACCTGCAGGAGCTTGCCCAGAACTCCGCCTGGGTGGCGGCGACCAACAAGCTGGGCTCGCCCGCGACGTATTGCCAGGCGTTCCTGGCGGTCGACTGGCTCGTCGAGCGCTACGGCAGCGCGAAAGTCACGGAGTTTCTCGGCCGGTTTTCGCTCCAGAGCGAGCCGCGCGAGCACTGGGCGAAAGTCTTCCCGATCCCCTACCGCCAGTTCCTCGACGAGTTCCGGGCCCGGCTCGAGACGCTGGTCCCGGCTACGGGCGCCCCAGAAGGGGGCAACCTGGGGGGGCTTTCGCCTTCTTGCGGGTGATGATCGTCGCCGCGTACTTCTCGAGGTAGTGCGTGATCGTCTCGACGCGGATCTTCACCGAGCCAGAAGGCTTGGTCGAGTCGAGGTCCTGGAACGAGAAGAAGAGCGTGCCCGAGCGCTCGACGATCTGCTGCACCGGCGTGTAGGTCGGCTGGTCCATGCCGCACTCGTAGGACGACATCCGGATGACGCAGGCGACCCACGGGATGCGCGCCGCGACCTTGGCGCCCCAGAGGATCTCGTTCGTGTTCGAGCTGTAGGACGACGGCCACACGTCGCGGATGTCGAACGGCGACTTGATGTGTCCCGCGCGCACGTCGTCGCCGAACGCCCAGTCCATCAGATCGGCGTCGATCGGGAAGTACTGCATCCAGAGGATCGGATAGCCGTAGGCCTGCAGATCGACCTCGATCTCGTGACCGATGCCGGGATCCATGTGGTAGGGCCGGGCGATCACCATCAAGCACGCGCGGTCCTCGCGCGCGCACCACTCGAGCACCTCGCGCGACTTCTTGCGCAGGCGATCGCTGAAGTCGCTCAGGGCCTTGAAGCCGGCGTCGGCGGCCTTCGCCGCTTCCGCGTAGGTGAGCCCGGGGATCGCCTCGCGCATCCCTTCGAAGAGCTGTTTGGGCACCAGCCGGGGCTCGTCGAGCGAGACGAACGGCGAGACGTACTTGATGCCGGCCTCGGCGAACGCGTCCGACTCCTTGATGAACCCGGCCTTGATGTTCTCGGGTGCGGCCATCACGCGCGGGCAGGTGAGCGTCTTGGCGACGTGGCCGGACAGGAACGAGGGCAGGTTGTAGATCATCGGCGAGAGCAGGACGTCGAGCTTCTGCTTCTGGCCGAACACGAGCTCGCCGTAGTGGCCAGAGATGCACTTGACCGGATAGCAGCAGTCGACGGTGCCGCGGCCCTTGCCGAACTGCCGGCCCTGCTCCTCGGACGTATCCGACGAGAACACGACGTTGCGCGGATCGACCCCGAGCGAGCCGAGGAACCCCATCCAGAACTGATGGGTGTTCCAGAGATTCAGGACGCGCGGGATGCCGATCCGGAGCTTATTCCGCGACGGCCCCGGCGCCGGCCCGGCGGAACGCGTCCTTGCGAACCATCTCGGCAACGTTAGGGTACTCACGCTTGACCTCCTCGAGCTTCGCCTTCACCACGCGCATCTCGTTGACGTCCTCGACGAGCCCCTTGGGG
>JACXTT010011144.1_pt1 | contig 12050 bp, 11 predicted proteins | sample 9270951 | NCBI WGS metagenome assembly JACXTT01 (sample SAMN15532306, study PRJNA645909) | rock metagenome | isolation source: weathered quartz diorite | place: Puerto Rico | collected 2017-06-21 | reverse complement strand
AGGCACGGGGGGGAAGGGCGCAACCACGCTTGAGCGTGTGTGGGGCCGGCCCACTCTCGACTGCAACGGGATCTCCCGCGGCTTCTCGGGCGGGGGCAGCAAGACGATCATCCCGGCGCGCGCGATGGCGAAGATCACGTGCCGCCTCGTGCCCGATCAGGACCCCGAGGAGATCGCGCGGCTCGTCGGCGCGCACCTCGAGAAGCACGCCCCGTCCGGGGTGCGCGTGAAGGTCGTCATCAGCCACGGTGGGCGTCCGTATCTCGCGCCCACCGATCACCCCGTGTTCGACGTCGCGAAGCGCGCGTTCGCGAAGGCGTTCGGACGCCCGACGGTGTTCATCCGCGAGGGCGGCTCGATCCCGTTCGTGCGCACGATCGCCGACGCCACCGGCAAGCCGTGCCTCTTGATGGGCTTCGGTCAGCCCGACGAGAACGCACACGCCCCGAACGAGTGGATCGATCTCGAGAACTTCCACCTCGGCATCAAGAGCGCCGCACACCTCTACGACGAGCTGTCGCGCCTCTCGGACAAGTCATGAGCGACGACGAGACCAAGAAAAAGAAGAGCAAGAAGAAGGCCGGTCCCAAGCGGATGGATCGGCGCTTCATCGCGTCGAGCGCCTTCAGCCCCACGCTCGTGAAGGTGCTCGGCGCGCTCGGGGCGATGACGCTCGGCGCAGGCCTCTGGGCCTATATGTACGGGCACGCCTTCGAAAACAACGAGAAGCTGACGCAGCTGCCGTCGTATCTCATCGCGGCCGGCGCGGTGCTCACGGGCGCCGCGATCTGGCTCGGCACGGGGAGCGAGACACCCCTTCGCGTCGGTGATCCGGGCATCGCGATGGAGCGCGGCGAGGTGCGTCGCATGCCCTGGTACGCGATCTCGCAGATCACCTTCGAGTCCGGCAACGTCGCGCTCGTCGTGTCGGGCAAGGACGAGAGCGGCACGTCGTGGACCTTCAAGGTGCCGGTGAGGGCGCACGCCGAAGCGGTCGGCTGGATCCTGAAGGAGGCGCTCGCGCGCGTCCCGAAGGTCGTCGACATCAAGGACGACGTGCTCGAGCGACTCCCCGCGGCGAACCCGCATGCCGGCATGCGCCTCGATCTCGAGCCGCTGCAGGTCGTGGGCAAGAAGGACGCGGTGAGCGGCAAGCTCATCTCGTACGAGCCCGACGCGCGCGTGTGCGAGCGCTGCGAGCGCGTGTACTTCAAGCGATCGGTGCCGAAGCGCTGCAAGTGCGGCGCATCGCTGGTCCATCTTCTCACGGCCATCGGCCAGGAGCCCGACGACGAGGACGAGGACGACGAGGACGACGACGCGGACATCAAGGAGCGAAATCGCCGCGAGCTCGAGGGAACGCCCTCGACGCGAGAGAAGGAAGCGGAAGAGACGGACTCGACATGAAGGAGCTCCTCGCCAAAGGGATGGGCGCGAGCCCGGGCACGGCGACCGGCGCGATCGTGTTCAAGTCGGAGGACGCAGTGTCGCTCGCGGCGAAGGGCACCGCGGTCATCCTGGTCCGGATCGAGACCACGCCCGACGACGTGCCGGGAATGCAGGCGGCCGCTGGCATCGTGACCACGCGCGGCGGCATCACCGGCGACGCGGCGATCGTCGCGCGCACCCTCGGAAAGCCCTGCATCGCGAGCTGCCCGCCGATCCGCGTCGACTACGCCAACGATCGCCTCACCGTCTGGCGCGACTCCACCGACGACGAAGGCGGTGACATCGTGCTCGCGCGCGGCGACATCATCACGATCGACGGCGCGAAGGGCGAGATCTGGCGCTAGTCGGCTAGGGCCTTCGCATGTCGACGCGCAGCGCTCCCTCGCGGCCCGTGTCACGCGATGCGCAGGCGACGAAAGAAAACATGACCGCGATAGGCGAGGCCACGACCAGACGCTTCGACGAGTCAACTCGTGAATCTAGTATCGAATGACGAGGTCGCTGCCGTCACTCAATAAAACATGAGGAGTGAACAACTGCCTGGAGGTCCGTCCAAGGCGGATCAGAACGAGAGGCCGAGCGAGCCGCCCGCGTAGCCTGGCCCGATCGCCGGCGCGAACGTGGGCTTCATTTTCGCCGTCTTCGCAGGCGCTTCGGACGACGAGCTCCCCTCGAAGTACCACATGAGGATGCTGCCGGCGATCGTGAGGAAGCCCACGGTGCCGAAGATGATCGCGGTCGTTCGGCTGCTCGACGCCTTCGACTCGTGATCTTCCTTCTCCTTCACGAGCGCGCTGCGTCCCGGATCGCTCGGCGTGAGCGCGGAGATCTTCACGTCGGTCTTGTCGGCCTGGCTGTCCTCGTGGAGCGTGAGACCCGCGAAGACCGCCGACGTCGCGACGAGCGCGAGCCCCGTGCCGAGCACGATCCATGGCCACGCCGTCCGATGGGTCTCGGCCTTCGGGGGCTCGGTGGTCGGCGCCGCGGGCGCAGCGGCGCTGCTCGCGGGCGGCGAGCCGGAGGGGGCGGGCTCGTCGGCGCTCGCCGGCATCGCGAAGAGACCGAGCGCGAGGACCAAGCTGCCTGTCGCGAAACGCCGCTTCATGAAGCCGATCCTATCGAATCGGCTGCGCCCGTCCCAGAAAGCGGGCCCTGCCCGGTCTAGGCCGTCTCGACCCGGTTTCGTCCGCGATGCTTCGCCGAGTACATCGCGTTGTCGGCGCGTCCGAGCAGGTCGTCGAGCTGCCATGCTTCGTTCTCGGCGCTCGCGAGGCCCACCGAAGCCGTGGCTCGGTGCTCGCTGCCGGACGGAAGAAGGTACTTCGCATCTGCGATGGCGCGGCGGACGCGCTCGGCCGCCACACGCGCGCCGGCCTCGGCGGTCATCGTGAGCGCGACGACGAACTCCTCGCCGCCCCAGCGCGCGACGAAATCGCTCTTGCGTGCGATGCTCGAGAGCACGCGCGCGACGCCCTGGAGCACGGCGTCGCCAGCGTCGTGACCGAGCGTGTCGTTGACCTTCTTGAAGTGATCGACGTCGAGGAGGAGCACGCTGATCGGGAAGAGCTGCTTGTCGCTCGCGGCGCGCGCCTTGTCGATCCGCTCGACGAACGCACGACGGTTGAGGAGGCCGGTGAGCGTGTCGGTCGAGGCGAGCCGTCGCGCCTCGGCCACGAGCGCGGCCATGCGGAGCGGTCCGCCGAGCTCGTTCGCCATCATCGCCATGAGGCGCCGATCGTCGTGGGATGCGCCCCGACGCGAAGGCGCGAGCGCCAGCTGTCCGATCTGCTGCGTGCCGAAGCGCACCGGCAACACGATCGGCGGCGTGGACCACTCGGCCTCGACCGCCCGCTTGTCGGCGACGACGTGCGCGTCGCCTTCGTCGGGCTTGCGACGCTCGGGCGGCGGCGCGACGTCGAGCGCATCGCGCGCTTCCCGCTCCGCGGCTTCGCGGAGATCGGGATGCGTGTGGATGAAGAGGCGCGTCTTGTACTTCACGTGCGGCGCCGCGACGGCGTCCGTCGCGAGGCCGAGCCAGCGATACCCCGCGACGTCGGACGCGAGCGCGACGAGATCGCCGAAGAGCTGCTCGAGCTCCTCCGCCTTCTGCGAGAGCGCGCGGACCTCACCGGCGATGGTCGACTCGAAGAGCGACGCATCGAGCAGCTGCGAGAGGCGCTCCTGCACGTTGCCGCGGGTGACCACCTGCGGGTGCGCGGCGGGAGGAGGGCGCGTCTTGGGCGACGAGGTGAGATCGTCGAGGACATCACCGAGGCGATCGATCTCCGTCTTCGTGACGTACGCGGCGGCGCCGGCGTGACGCGCCCAGAAGCGAGAGCGACGATCGTCGGAGGCGGTGAGGAGCACCACGGGCACGTGGGCGGTGGCGGGCTCCGCGCGAAGGAGGCGGCACAGCTGGAGGCCCGAGATGCCCGGCATCCAGAGATCCGTGACGACCGCCTCGGGCGGCTTGCCGAGCGCCATCTCCGCGGCCTCGGCGGCATGCGCGACCTCGTCGACGACGTGGCCCTTCTCTCGGAGCTTGACCCCGAGGAGCGCACGCGCGCTTGCGCTGTCGTCGACGAGGAGAATCCGCGCCACGGCCACTTAGACTATGCTCCCCGGCCCTCCCCTACAAACAATGGAGAATCGCGAAATGAGCGCTGGCGTCTCGTTGTGCGTGACGGTCCTCGGCACGGGGACGATGGGTCAGGGCATCGCCCAGGTCACCGCGCAGAGCGGTCATACGACCCGCGTGTTCGACGCCGTCGACGGCCGAGCGGCGGCGGCCGTGAAGGCGATCGCGGGGCAGCTCGAGAAGCTCGTCGCGAAGGGCAAGATCACGAACGATCTACGCGCACAGACGCTGAATCGCCTCTCCGCGGCGACCTCCGCGCGCGATGCGTGCGCTGGCGCCGACGTCCTCATCGAGGCCGTTCCCGAGGACATGACGCTCAAGGTGGAGGTCATGAAGCCCCTCCTCGACGCGCTGTCGCCGAAAGCGCTCGTCGGCTCGAACACGTCGTCGTTGTCGATCACCGAGCTCGGCGCCAGGCTCGGCGTCGCGGATCGAACGGTCGGCCTTCATTTCTTCAATCCCCCGCCCATCATGGAGCTCGTAGAGGTCGTCCACGGCCTTGGGACGTCCGACGACACGGTGCAGCGCGCCCTCGACTTCGTGCGCGGCCTCGGCAAGACGCCGATCGTCGTGCGCGACGTGCCGGGCTTCGCGACGAGCCGCCTCGGCGTCATCCTCGGCGCCGAGGCGATGCGCATGCTCGAGACGGGCGTCGCGAGCGCGGCCGACATCGACAAGGGCATGGAGCTCGGCTACCGGCACCCGATGGGCCCGCTCAAGCTCACCGATCTGGTGGGCCTCGACGTGCGCCTTGCCATCCTCGAGCACCTCACGCGCGAGATCGGCGATCAGTTCCGGCCGCCCGCGATCCTCCGCACGATGGTGCGCGCCGGAAAGCTCGGAAAGAAGTCGGGCGAGGGCTTCTACAAGTGGGTCGACGGGCAGCCCGTCCCGAAGTGAGCCCCGCTCAGAACGACTCGTTGCCCGTGGGCCCCGAGAGAGCGCTGCCGACGTTCGGGTGATTGTTCTCGCGGCGCAGCTTCGCGGTCGCCGTGTACACCACGAAGCGCGTGCGGTTCACGACGCCGAGCGGCTTGTGCTCGGGGAGCGCGTGCCACGGCGTGAACGCCATGTCGTCGCAGAACGTGTCCTGCGCCTCCGACGAGAAGGTCTGCGCAGGGATGCGGAGATCGGCGACGGGAACCATCGGCGCCACGTCGTCCCAGTTCACGGTCGAGTGCTCGATCGGCGTCTTCTCGAGGTCGATGAACTTCTGCGCGACGAAGAGGTAGCAGACGTCCTTGCGCTGGCTCTCGAGCGTCTTCTGCATCGCCTCGCGGAGGTCGTCGCGGTGGAACGACGGCAGCGACGAGTGGTTGTCGTGCTGCGCCTTCGCGATCCACTCCTTCTGGTGCGCGATGTCGGCGGGGAACGTGCGCTCCTGGCCGCAGGCGACCGGGACCGCGGCGTACTTCATCGCGGTCGTCGCGCCGAGCTTGATGGGCGCCATCGACCAGTACGGCTCGTAGAGCGGGTTGTCGATCGACGAGCCGTTCACCGCGAGCGCGAGCTTCGCGTTCTCGAGCGGCATGCGGGCGATCGAGAGCACCTGTCCGAGCACCTCGAAGCCGAGGCCCGAGTGGAACACCTTCAGCGTCTCCGCGTAGTGGACGGGGTTGTCCACGAAGAACACGGGGTGATTGATCATCACGAAGTCTTGCGTGCTCTGCTCGGGGAAGTCGGCGACGACCTTCTTGCCCTTCACGCCCGGCAGCTTGATCGCCATGCCGCGCGCGTCCTTCTTCCAGTCGTAACGAATCTCGGAGTTGCCGTTCGAGTAACGGATCCACGTCTTGAAGTCGCGGGCCTCGGTGAACACGCCGGCCTTGAAGTCTTGCGGGATGTCCGAGCGAACGTGGAAGTCGCCCTTCACGCAGCCGTGACCTTTCGCGTGCGCGTCGCGGAGGTAACGAACGCGACCGCGCATGTCGGTGCGCCCTTCTTGTGCACGCCGCTTGATGAACGTCGTGATGATGTCGCGCGTCGCTTCGATGTCGCGCTTCTCGTTCGGCCAGAGCGCTTCGCCCTGCGCGCTGTCGAGGTTGTCGAAGGGGCTGTAGCCCGTCGCGGCATTCACTTCGGAGCCGGAGGTCTCCCCGTCCGAGGGGTCGGTTTCGTTCGCGCAGGCGGCGAGCGACATCGTCCCGAGCCCCATCATCGCCACACCAAGCCAACGGAGAGCCTTCATGCCCACATGTACGTTCAATGTGTGTGCCCGGATCAAAGGGAACTTCAGATCTCGTCATTTCGAGCACTTAGACAGCTCGGCTCTCCTCTTAGAAGCCGATCTCTGGGTGAAAAGCCCCCCGGATGCGCCGATCGCAGGGCCCGGAATAGGCGCGCTCGCACGGTCGTCGATCCTGCGATGGGAACGCAGCCGTTGGGGCCTCCTCATTCTCTCGTCCGACCGAAGACGCTCGCGCCGCTGGCTGCTGCCGCCGCGCTGATCCTCACCATCGTGCAGTGGAGCATCCTCGCCGGAAACGATGCGTGGCTCCTCGTCGTTCTCTTCGCCGCGCCGACGATGACGGTCGGAACGCTCGCGTCGTACATCGCATCCAGCGAGAAGAAGAAGGCGTGGCTCACGTTCGCGATCGGCTCCATCGTCCACTTCTTCGTCGTGCTCCTCGCGGCCGCCGCGGCGACGCGCGGCTCCGTCGGCATCGAGGCGCTCGTCGTGGCGCTCATCGTGGCGTTCCTCACGATGGCGCTCTTCATGATCATCACGACACCGCTGCTCATCGCGAGCGGTCACTACGCCGATCGAAAGGATCTCGCGAGCGGCGACGGCCTGCTCACGTTCGCGGGCATCTGGTTCGTCGTCTTCCAGACTCTCATGCTGATGATCGCGCGCAGCGACTACACGCTCTGGGTGCCCGCCATCGTCGTCGGCCTCGCGTTCGCGACGCTCGGCATCGTCCGGGGCGGCGTTCGAGAGCGCTGGCGCAAACGCGTCGAGCGCGGGCAGGTCCACGGCCTCCGCATCCGCGCCTGGCGCAAACAAGATCTCGATCTCGAGCTCCCCCGCCTCGACGACGCCCCGCACGGCGACCTCGCGATCCTCGAGCGCGTCGAGGTCGGCAGCCTTCCCTACCGCAGCGCCATCGTCGGCGTGCCCATCGCGCTCATTCGGTGCGTCGAGCAGCCAGCCTACTAGGCCTTGAAGGTGTCGTAGCGACTCGCGCGCGCCGCCAGGCGAGCTTCGATCGCACGCTGCTCGGCGGGCGTCATCGGCGTTGCCGTGCGACCCACGCGAAGGTTCGCCCGCGCTTCGTCGGGCGAGCTGCATCCGATGATGAGCGTGTCGGCATGCGCCATCGCATAGCGAATGCACTCCTCGGGCGTGGCGGCGCGTTCTGCGACGAGGAGCCCTGCCGCCATCACCTTCATCCCCACCACGCCCATCCCGCGCGATCGTGCCTCGGGCAGCACGGTCGTGAGGAACGGCAGCTTCGCTGGGTCGGCGGGGTTCACGGGCATGAGCACGGTGTCGAAAGGATAGAGCTGCATCGCGGCGAGCAGAATCGCCGGGTCTTGATGACCCGTCAGCCCGACGAAGCGGACCTTGCCCGCCTTCTTCGCCGCCTCCGCCGCTTCGATGGCTCCGCGCGGCGCGAACATCTCGTCGAGGTCGTCCCTCGTTCGAAGGTCGTGCATCTGCCAGAGGTCGAGCCGATCGGTCGCGAGTCGTCGGAGGCTTCCTTCGAGGAGGCGCTCGGCGCCCGCGCGATCGCGCGCGTGCGTCTTCGATGCGAGGAACACGCGGTCGCGAGAGCCCGGCGCCGCGCGGAACGCCTCGCCGTAGTAGTCCTGGCTCTGGTCGTATGCCGGAGCGGTGTCGCAGTAGCGCACCCCGTCTTCGAGCGCCGCGAGGATCATCGTCACGGCCGCTTTCGCGCGTCCGTGCGTGCGGAGGATGCCCTCACCGCCCAACGACACGGGCTCGACGCGCGCTTCTGTCTTTCCGAGGAGGTTCACGCGTCGATTCTCGCAGACTCGGCCGTGACGAGCACGCGTCGCGCGACTAGGCTCCGCTCGCCATGAGCGCGACCACGAGCCTCCGTCCCGCGTATCTCGTCCATGCCCTCCGCACGCCGATCGGCAAGCACCGCGGCGCGCTCGCGCCCGTGCGCCCCGACGATCTCGCGGCGCACCTGCTCACGGCCCTGAAGACACGCGCGCCCGCGCTCGTCGACCGCGTGGACCACGTCGTGTTCGGCGGCACGAACCAGGCGGGCGAAGACAACCGCAACGTCGCGCGGATGGCGATGCTCCTCGCGGGGCTTCCTTACGAGGTGCCCGCCGTCACCGTGAACCGTCTCTGCGGATCCGGCCTCGAGGCGGTGTCCGATGCGGTGCGTCGCGTCGCGACCGGCGACGCCGATTGCGTGATCGCCGGCGGTGTCGAGAGCATGACGCGCGCGCCGTTCGTGTTCGGCAAGAGCGACGAGGCCTTCGCGCGCGTTGCGCCGAAGGTGTACGACACGAGCCTCGGCTGGCGCTTCGAAAACCCGCGCATGGCGGAGCGCTTCCCGCTCCAGTCGATGGGCGAGACCGCGGAGAACGTCGGCGAGAAGTGGAAGATCGGCCGCGACGAACAAGACGCGTTCGCGCTCGCGTCGCACCAGAAGGCGACGCGCGCGCAGGCCGCAGGCGAATTCGAGGGCGAGATCGCGGTCGTGTCGATCCCCCAGAAGAAGGGTCCGTCGGTGGTCGTCGCCAAAGACGAGAGCCCGCGCGACGACGCGTCGCTCGAGGCGCTCGCGAAGCTCTCTCCGGTGTTCCGGAAGGGCGGCACGGTCACCGCAGGCAACAGCTCCCCGCTCAACGACGGGGCGAGCGCGATCATGGTCGTGAGCGAAGACGTCGTGAAGGCCGAGAGCCTCACGCCGCTCGCGCGCGTCGTGTCGAGCGCCACCGCAGGCGTCGAGCCGAACCTCATGGGCGAAGGCCCGATCCCTGCGGGCAAGAAGGCCCTCGCCCGCGCGGGCTGGAACGTGGCCGAGCTCGATCTCGTCGAGCTCAACGAGGCGTTCGCGGTCCAGGCGCTCGCGTGCATCCGTGGCCTCGAGCTCGATCCCGCACGCGTGAACGTACGAGGCGGCGCGATCGCGCTCGGTCATCCGATCGGATCGAGCGGATGCCGCGTGCTCGTCACGCTCCTGCATGCGATGAACGCGCGAGGAGCAAAGCGCGGGATGGCCGCCCTCTGCATCGGCGTGGGTCAGGGCATCGCGATGTGCGTCGAGCGTTCGTGAAGGTCCGAGGTCACTGACAGCCGATCGGCCGCGACGCCCACGTCTTCGTATCGGGCTGGCAGTAGTACAGCTCGTCGGGGCAGTCGGGCGTGCCGCCGTAGGAACACTCCGCGGCAAAAGCTGCGCAGCTCGAGCCGATCGCCGGCTTCGGATACGGGCACGAGGGCGGCGGCGGCGGCGGCGGATTGCACGACGGCACCGGCTCCTCGATCCAGCGATACGTCTTCGGATCGCACGTGAGCATCGCCGACGGACACGATGGATTGTCCCCGTACGAGCACTCCCGGTTGGGATCCGCGCATGCGCTCCCAGCAGCGGGCTTCGGATACGGGCACACGCCGCTCGGCGGGACCGGCGGTTTCGTCGGGGGCTCGGGCGGCTCGCACGGCGCGAAATCGCCGCAACCCGGATACGGCGGATTGACGATCGGCGGCTGAGGCTCCGGCGGATTCGTAGTGCCCGATGACGAGCCTCCGCTGCTGCTGGCGCCGACGCCCTCGATGCGACCGCCGCATGCGGTCGTCGCGCTGCCCGCTGCGACCACCGAAATCGTCACGACGAACGCCGCCCTCAGCGCGGGCCTCCGGGTCTTGGGGGTGGGCTTCTTCGGTTGCGCCGTCATCGTCGTCGTACCTCCAGACGTTCTTCCAGCGAACGCCGTGCCGTGACGCGACCCGCAGAAATCGGCATTTTCGCGCCGTGCGCGGCACAGCCCGACACAGCCGCGAGGCCGGCCTGTCAGGTTCCCCGCAGGGTGACTATGGTGGGCGGCCCATGGCAGACGAAAGACCTCCCGCCGGAGCGCCTTGGGATCTGCCGTTCGACGAGGCGCCCTTCGCGTTCGTCGATCTCGAGATGACGGGGCTCGATCCCACGAAGGATCGGGTGGTCGAGATCTGCATCGAGCGCGTGCGCGGTGACGTGGTCGAGGATCGCCTCCACTCGCTCGTGCGGCCCGAGCTCGCCGCCGGGAGCGAAGTGGGAAATGCCCACGTGCACGGCATCTTCGCGAACGCGCTCGCCGATGCGCCGACGTTCGCCGACCTCGTCGACCGCATCGACGCGCTCCTCGGCGGCGCGGTGCTCGTCGCGCACGGCGCGTCGTGGGATGTGTCGTTCCTCGAAGCGGAGATGGCGCGCGCGGGCCACCCGCATCCGCTCCCGTTCTACGTCGACACGCTCAACCTCTCGCGGAGGACGTTCGGCCTCGCGAAGCACTCGCTCGATGCGCTTCGTGCGCACTTCGGCATCGACGCTTCGCGCGCCCATCGCGCCGACGCCGACGTCGCGGCGCTCCGCGAAGTGTGGAAGAAGTGCATCGCCACGCTCGAGCCCAAGACACCACGCGACGTGTGGGAGGTCCGCATCGCCGAGCGAAAGGCCCGAGAACAGATAGTTGCAGAGTGCAAGGAAGCCATTGCGCGCGCGGAGCCGGTGCTCGTGGTCTATCGGCCACGATCCCGGCCGCCCGAGGCCCTCGAAATGGTGCTTTCCGCCATCGTGGAAGGGCTCGACCCCCCACGGGTGATCGGCTATCAGCTCCCCGGGCGCGGTCGCCGCGAGCTCCGGGCGGACCGAATCCTCAGGATCGAGCAGAAAACACGAGCTTCTTGATGGTGCCCGGCATGGTGATGGTGATGCGAACCGCCCTCGTACTGTCCGTCGTCCCGCTCCTTCTCGGCGCGTGCGCCGGCGCCGATCCGAATGCCCCGAACCGCGCTCCCGTCGCCGACAAGTGGCTCACGCGCGCGAAGACTGCGTACCGCTCGGGCGACCTCGACGACGCGGCCTCCGCGATCGACGGAGCGCTCAAGGCCGCGCCGAAGGACTCCGAGGCGCGCCTCGTTGCTGCGCGCATCGCGCTCGCGAAGCTCGAGTATCAAGAGGCGATCCGGCTCACCGAGAACCTTCCCGGCAGCGACGCGCGTGGGCTCCGAGGCCGCGCGTTCTGGTACTCCGGCGACATCGAGAAGGCGGCGGACGAGCTCGAGGAGATGCTCAAGGATCCGCAAGTGAAGGACAGCTGGGCCAAGGAGGTCGCGAAGCTCGCGCGCCGCGGCCAGGGTCGTCATCCGTTCGCGATCGAGGGAGGCCTCGTCGCGTCGGTGGAGATGCCGCAGGCCGGCCCGGCGCTCATCGTTCCATGCGAGCTCGAAGGCGAGCGCATCCTCGCGATCGTCGCGACGAACATGGGCGAGCTCATGGTCGACTCGTCGACGCGCAAGGAGCCCGCATGGGTGAACCTGCGGTTCGGCGATCGGCTCGAGGTGAAGGACGTCCCCGCGCTCACCACCGATCTCTCGAACATCTCACGTCAGCTCCAGGCGCCCATCAAGGCGCTCATCGGCGTGAACGCGCTCCGACACATGCACGTGACGTTCGATCGTCGCGCGTCGCAATTCGTGGTGCGAAAGTCGGATCCGCCGCCTCCGCCCGATGCGAGCAAGGTGCCGCTCTTCTACGTGCGCGGCGGCGGCATGATGATGCGCGGCGCGGTCTCCGCGAAGGACGACGGCAATGCGGTCCTCTTCGTCGACTCGTCGGCGTTCTATCCGCTCGCGCTCGACGATCAGCTCCTCCAGCGCTCGGGCGCGAACCTCGCCTCCTTCCAGAGCGCGCCTGGCGCGCCGGCGAGTTGGAAGCTCGGGATGCTCCCGTACTTCCGCCTCGGCCAGCTCGATCTCAGCCAAGCGCAGGTCCCCGCG
>JACXTT010011143.1_pt1 | contig 12050 bp, 9 predicted proteins | sample 9270951 | NCBI WGS metagenome assembly JACXTT01 (sample SAMN15532306, study PRJNA645909) | rock metagenome | isolation source: weathered quartz diorite | place: Puerto Rico | collected 2017-06-21 | reverse complement strand
CCCGCGCCGGCGGGACGCTCTTCATCCGCCGCGGCTCCGCCCGCGCCGCCCGCGAGACCGCCCGCGAGATCGGGCGGCGGCTGCGGCGGGGCGCGCGGGTGCTGGTCTTCCCCGAGGGCCCCTCGACCCGCGGCGAGAGCCCGCCGAAAGTCCGCGGCGCGCTGCTCCAGCCCGCGCTCGACGCCGGCGCGCCGGTCTGCGCGCTCACCCTCGACTACCCCGGCTGGCGGCGCGAGGCATCCTACGCGGAGGACGACCACCTGCCGGTCCACCTCTGGCGCCTCGCCGCGGGCCGCGGCGGCCCCGTCACCGTCACCTGCGAGCGGATCGAAACCCCCGACAACCGCCGCGAACTCGCCGCCGAATTGGGCGACATCTACCGCGCGACGCTGGGGCTGTAGCCCGCGCCGCGGCCGCGCCTCACCCCTCGCCGGCGAGCGCCCGGTCCCCGGGCACCGCGATCGTCGGCTCGCCGCGCTTCGCCTTCTCGGGATTCGGCCGGTAGAGGATCACGGTGTGGCCGAGCAGGCCGCACAGCACCGCGCCGGTCCGTTCGGCGAGCAGCGCCGCCTCTCCCCGCTTGTCCTCCGGCTTCTCGAGGCGCACTTTGATCAGCTCGCGGTGACTGAGCGCCCGCTCGATCTCGGCGATGAAGCTCTCGCTGATCCCGTCCTTCCCGCCGCGCACGGCGGGCGGGAGCGGATGAGCCCGGCCGCGCAGCCAGGCGCGCTGCTTGCCGGAGAGTCGGGGGGGGGAACGTTCATGAGGGGGGGGCGGGGTCCGGCGTATGGCGAGAAGGTCGGCCGCCGGGTCAGCCGATCCAGCCCGCCTTCGCCGCCTTGCGGGCGAAGAAAACGAGCAGCACGCAGACGATGAGGACCACGGACTGCAACACGATCGGGACGATCCCGAACGCGGCGACCGCGCCGGCGAGCGTGGCGAGCGCGAGATCCTGGGCGATCACCCCGAGAAGCGAGAGGACGAAGAGCGGGGTCGCCCACTTCCTTTTCATCAGCAGCGCGACGCAGCCGAGCGCTCCGCAGATCACGCCGACGCCGGTCGCCGCCAACGCCCACGCCGGTCTTGCGTTGTAGAGCGCCTGCTGCGCCTCGGGCAGCTTCGCCACGGCCTCCTTCGTCATCATCGCGTCGGCGGCGAAGGCGAGGCAGCCGAGAAGATTCCACAGCAGCGCGACGATCACGACGGGGGTGAACCATTTCGGGGCGGGGGTCATGGGGGTCATGATAGTCCTGAGTCCTGAGTGTGGGGTATCGGATGCCAAGCGTCGCGGCTATTGTAGACGGTCGAGGTTTAAGGCGAGCTGTGAAGCTCTGCGCACATCCGCCTCCTCGAGATACGGCGTAGAGCGCGAGGATCTCGGCCACCGGCTTGCCTGCCGCGACGAGGCCCACGATCGTGCCCACGGTGATCCGGAGCCCGCGAACGCAGGGCTTTTGCCGCCCATCACAGCGGGATCGGTCGCGATTCGATTCAGCTCGGCCTGCGTGCCGTCGTTGTAACCCAGCGACCGGATTTCCCCATCGTCTACCGACCCGGCCGAAGTCATTTCCGGCGCGGTCCTTTTCAAATCGGCGCCTTTTCGAACAATCGCCCGAAGAGTTCCGCCACTTCGGCACCGGTCAGTTCCAGACTCGCGTCGCCGGTCACCAGCTCGAGCTTGTGGCGGTCGGGCAGCGCGGTCGGCTGGAGTTTCTCGAAGAGCCACACCCCGCGCTCCTGCGCCACCGCGAGCGCCGCGCGGGCGAGCGCCTCGGCGTCACCCTGAATGTGCAGGTGCATCAGATTGATGTGCGGCGGATCGGGGACGACGGTCACCCGCGGCAGCTCGCGAAGCGCGGCGGCGAGCTCGCGCGCCCTGGCGACATAGTCGGGGACGCGCGGCAAATGCGTCTCCATCCCCTGCCGGGCGGCGAGCAGGTAAGGGAAGAGCGAGACCAGGTTGCCCCCCTGGCGTCGCTGCCAGATCCGCGCCTCGGCGATGAAGTCGGCCGGCCCCGCGAGCGCCGCGCCCGCGATGGCGCCCAGCGTCTTGTAAAAAGAGACGTAGACCGAATCGAACGGCGCGGCGATCTGCGCGACGCTCCTGCCGTAGAACGGCTGGCACTCCCACAGCCGGGCGCCGTCGAGGTGGAGATAGACGCTCTCCTCCTGCGCCCAGGCGATGATCTCATTGAGCGCCTCCCACGAGGGGAGCCTGCCGCCGATCTCCCGCTGCGGCAATTCGATCAGCAGCGCGCCGAGCGGCCGGGCGAGCTTCTTCAGGTCGTCGAGGGTGAACAGAGAATGCGGCGAGCCGACCGGCACGCCGTGCAGCCCGTGCAGCAGTTCGTAGCCCTTGTGCTCGTGCAGCTCGAGGTGGGAGGTGGGATGGAGCGCGACCTCGCGCCGCCCCCGCCGCTCCGCCCACAGCCGCAGCGCGATTGGCTGCGCCATCGTCCCGCTCGGCATGAAGACCGCGGCCTCCTTGCCCAGCCGCGCGGCGATCTCCTTCTCGAATTCCTCGATCGGAGGTCCCGCCCCGTAAAAATCGGGCGCGAACGATTCGTCGATGGCCGCCGCCAGCGTCGCCAGGGTTTCCTTGGGGCCGCGCCGGCGGTGGTATGAGATCGAGCGCGAACAGCGGGCGCGGATCTCCTTCGGGCTGAGGGACATGCGCGGCGATTATCGAGTTTTCCGCCGGCGACCGGAGATCGGCTTGAACCGTTTAGCCTCCCCTGTTCGCCGCAGGATGCACGGGAGAAGAGCCCCCCAGGGCGGGGGTGAAGGCTCTCCCGATCGAGGATCGTTCAGTTCCCGGACTTCCTTTGCCCGCTGCATTATTCAAAGCGAGGAAAGTGCCTCATGTCATTTGGGAGCTGTTGTCGACGATGAAGAGTTCGCTTCCCGTCTCGCCGGTCCGGGTGGGCATCTCGACCTCCGGCCGAGGATTCCACCCATCGCCCCGCGGTTGCCGCCGCTCAACGCGGAAAGGCCTCGGGAAGGCCGCCGTCCACGGGGATGACGGCGCCGGTGGTTTTCGCGGCGGCGTCGCTGAGGAGCCACAGCACCGCCTCCGCCACGTCGGCGGCGGTGACGCGGGTCTTGAGCAGGTTGCGCTGCGCGTAGAAACCGGGCAGCTCGCCGGGGGCGACGCCGTGCGCGGCGGCGCGGCCGGGACCGACCTCGGCCCACAGCTTCGAATTCTCGAAGACCGCGTCGGGGTTGACCGCGTTGACGCGCACGCCCAGCGCCGCCCCCTCCATCGCCGCGACGCGGGCGAGCTGGAGTTGCGCCGCCTTGGAGGCGGAGTAGGCCGCGAATTCCCGCCCCGGCGCGAAGACGTTCTTGGTGACCACGAAGACCCACGCGCCGCCGGTCCCCTGCGCGGCGGCGAGGCGCAGGAGCGCGCGGGCGAGGCGGAAGGGCGCGACGGCGTTGACCGCGAAGGTCCGCTCCCAGTCGCCGTCGGACAATTCCGCGAGCGGCGCCGATTTTCCGACGCCGGCGCAGTGGACCAGCCCGTCCACGCCGCCGAAGCGGACGATGGCGTGGTGGAGGATCTTTTCCGCTGCGCCCGGGTCGTTGAGGTCGCCCGGGGCGAGCGCGACGCGGTCGGTGTCGGCGAGCGCGGCGGCCGCCTGGCGGAGGCCGGGGCCGTCGAGGTCGCTCAGCACCACGCAGGCGCCCGCCTCGTGCAGCCGCTTCGCCGTCGCGGCGCCGATCGCGCCCGCCGCGCCGGTGACCAGGACGACGCGGCGCGCCAGCGGCCCGCCCGGCGGGGCGAGGGTCAGTTTGTAGAGCTCGAGCGGCCAGTACTCGACCGCGAATTTGTCGGCCTCGGAAAGCGAGCGGTAGCCGCCCGCGGCCTCGGCATGGAGCGCGATCCACGCCCAGTGGCGGACGATGTCGGCGGCGACCCGCGCGGCGCGGGCGGTCTTGCCGGCGGTGACGAGCCCGAGACCCGGCAGCAAAAAAACGCGCGGGTCGGCGTCGAGCCCGCCGTGGGCGCCGTCGGAGTGGCGCGCGAAGTACGCGCCGTAGTCGGCGCGGAATTTTTCGAGCGCGGCGGCCACGGAATTCCACAGCGCCCCGGGCGAGGCGAGGTCGGGCGTCTCCACGAGACAGTGGGCGCCGCGGACATGGAGCGTGTGGTCGGGGGTCGCGGGGCCGGCCGCGTTGAGCGCGGGCAGCGCGGGATGGCCGAGCAGCGCGTCGAGCGAGGGGTCGGCCGGCTGCGCGGTGAACCGGAGGACGACCGGCTTGCGCTTCGACAATTCCCCGCGCAGCCGCGGCAGCAGCCCGTCCAGCAGCGCCGCCTGACGCTCGACGGCGAGCGGTTCGCGCGGGATCCCGGCCTCCCCGGTGACCTTCTTGCGCCGCGCGGCGAGCCGGCTTTCGGCCCGCGAGATCATCTCGATGTGGCGCGCATAGCTCTCCTCGTCGGTGGCGCCGAAGGTGATGAGGCCGTGATTCGCCAGCACCGCCGCGGTCGCGCCCGGATTCGCGCGCGCCGCGAGCCCGACCGCCTTCGAGAGCGCGAAGCCGGGGCGCCGGTAGGGGATCCACAGGATTGAATCGCCCCACACCTCGCGGGCGAGCGCTTCGCCGCGCGGGTTGTTGACGAGCGCGAGGCAGGCGTCGGCGTGGGTGTGGTCAACGCAGGGGTGGGGGACGAAGGCGTGCAGCAGCGTCTCGATCGAGGGGCGCGACGAATCCGGCTCGACGAAGCAGCGCGAGATGAACTCGACCATCTCCGCGTCGTCCATCGCCTCGCGCGCGAGCAGCGGCTCGAGCAGGTCGAGGTAGAGGCCGGAGAAATTCTTCGCGGCGACCGCCTTCAAATCGGCGCCCGAGCCCTTGATCCGCAGCACCGTCCGCGCGCGGCCCCACGGGTCGGTCTCCCGGACTTTCGTCGAGGTGTTGCCGCCGCCCCACAGCACCAGCGACTCCTCCCCCCCGATCAGCCGCGAGCGCGCGACCAGCCGTTCCAGCGGCGATTTCCCCTCGAAATCCCCGGCGCGGTAGCGGTTGAGCATGGGGGAATTTTAGAGTCCTGAGTGCTAAGGGTTGAGTCCTGAGTGGGGATGGCGTGACCTCGCCAGATTTTCTCGCCGCGCACCGCGCACGCTCAGCCCGCTTCCCGCGCCTGCGGATCGATCATGAGAATGAGCGCGTCCGCGAGACCGACCAGCGCGTTATACACGAGCACGCCCCACATGACGATCGCGGCGACGAGGTCGAGGTCGTGGCGCTGGACGGCGTGGACGGTCAATTCGCCGATGCCGGGCCAGCGGAAGATCACCTCGGTGAGGACCGCGCCGCCCAGCAGCCCCGCGACTTGCAGGGTCACCGCGGTGAGCAGCGGGATCGCGGCGTTGGGGAGCGCGTGCTTGAAGAGCGTGGCGGATTGCGAGAGACCGCGGGCGCGCGCGGCGCGGCAGTAGTCGCGCGAGAGTTCCGCGGCCAGCAGGGTGGCCCCGAAGCGGGCGAGGTAGGCCGCGAAGCCGGCGCCCAGCGCGAGGCAGGGGAGCGGGTAGTGCGCGGGGCCTCCCGCGCCGCCGCTGGGGAGCCAGCCGAGCGCGACCGCGAAGAGCCAGATGAGCAGCGGTCCGGTCACGAAGGTCGGCAGCACCAGTCCCAGGGAACTGAGCGCGTCGAGCAACGCGGCGAGCCGCCCGCCCGGCAGCCGCGCCCACAGCAGCGCCGCGAGCAGCCCGGCGAGCGACGCGAAGAGCCCCGCCGCGCCGGCCAGCTTCATGGTCGCGGGCAGGCGCGCCTTCATCACCTCGGCGACCGGGCGGTCGGCCCCCTCGCTGTCGCAGCGCCCCAGCTCGCCGCGCGCGAGCCCCGCCGCGTAATTCCACAGCCGCGCGGGCAGCGGCTTGTCGTAGCCGTGCACATGGTTCCACTTCGCGATCTCGGCCTCGGTCGCGGTCTCGCCCAGCACCATGCGCGCCTTGTCGCCCGGCACGAACTCGAACAGCGAGCGGGCGAGCAGCGCGGCCGCGAGCATGAAAAGCGCCAGCCCGAGGACCCTGCGCAGGATGACCACGCGGGGAATTTTACGGCGCGATTCCCTCGCGCCCCCGCCCTCGCGCCGGTGCGATAATCGCCCCGCGGAACGACGCCCCGGGACGCCGGGGATGGAAGCGACTTTCGACAGGCGAATGACCGGGCCGGCCCTTCCGCGCGCCGACCCGTCGAGCGCAGCGATTTGCCCAGCCCCGCCCAATCCCCGAAACGCCCCAGCCACTGGTGGGACCTGCTCGCCGTCGCGCTGCTGGGCGGCGGCGCGCTGCTGCTGCTGGCGCTCAGCTCGTTCCATCGCGAGGACCGGACCTGGCTGGGGCTGGTCGAGAACGGCGCGGCGGTCCGCAATGTCGCCGGCGGGCTCGGCTCGACGCTCGCCTATCTCCTGATCAGCCTGCTCGGCTTCGCGGCGATGGCGCCGCCGCTGGCCATGGTGGTCTGGGGCTGGCACCTGATGCTCCGCCGCCGGCCGGAAGCGCTGTGGCTGCGCTTCACCGGCGCGTTCGCCTGCCTGCTCGGCCTCGTCGCGCTCTTCTCGCTGGGCGGCGAGCCCGCCCAGCTCCCCTCGCTCGCCAGCGGCGGACTGCTCGGGCGCGGCCTCGCATCGCTGCTCGCGGGGCTCGCCGGCCGCACCGGCGCGGTGCTCATCGCGCTCTGTCTCACCCTCGGCGGCTTCCTGCTCCTGACCCAGATCGGCCTCGACCAGCTCTACCACCGGCTGCTGGGCGCGCTGGCGAGGCTCTCCGCCTTCGCGCGCGGGCGCTGGATCGCGTGGCGCGAGGCGCGCCGGCGCGCGCGCGAGCAGCGCGATCTCGTGCGCAAACACCAGGAACGGCTCGAGGCCGAGCGCGAGGCGCGCCGCAAGACCGCCCCGCCCGAGGCGCTGCCCGAGATCGCCGCCGCGCCCGGCGACAAGGCCGAGAAGAAGAAGGTGAAGCCCCGGCCGAAGCCCAAGGCCCCGCCGACCGCGCCCGGCGAGCAGTTGCCGATGGAGTTCGAGGCGGTCCCGGGCGCCGGTTTCGTCCGCCCGCCCGCGGCCCTGCTCGATCCCGGCAAGGCCTCCGCCTCGATCGACCTCGAGGCGCTGAAGGCGCAGGCCGCCGAGATCGAGAAGAAGTTCGGCGAGTTCAACGTCAAGGGCAAAGTCGTCCAGTGGAGCCCCGGCCCGGTGGTCACCACCTACGAATTCCAACCCGACGCGGGGGTCGCGCTCAAGTCGATCATCAACCGCTCGGAAGACCTCTGCATGGCGCTCAAGGCGACCTCGGTCCGCATCGACCGGCTGCCGGGCAAATCGACGGTCGGCATCGAGGTGCCCAACGCGGCGCGGGAGGCGATCGCCTTTCGCGAGGTGATCGAATCGGACGCCTTCGCCGGCCACCCCTCCCCGCTCGCCCTCGCGCTGGGCAAGCGGATGGAGGGGGCGCCGTTCGTGAGCGACCTCGCGCAGATGCCCCACCTCCTGATCGCCGGCACCACCGGCTCGGGCAAGTCGGTCGGCCTCAACGCGATCATCACCTCGCTCCTGATGCGCTGCACGCCGGACGAGTGCAAATTGGTTCTCGTCGATCCCAAGCGGGTCGAGCTGGGGCTCTACAGCGACGTGCCGCACCTGCTCACCCCGGTGGTCACCGAGGCGAAGCTCGCCATCAACGCCCTCAAGTGGGCGGTGCGGGAGATGGAGGAGCGCTACAAATTGCTCGCCTCCTGCGCGGTGCGCAACATCGTCCAGTTCAACAAGCTGGTCAAGGACGCGACCGCCAACGGCGGCGACGGCGACGGCGACGAAGCCCCCGCTGATTCGCGCCTCGCCAAACCGCTGCCCTACATCGTGGTCGTCATCGACGAGTTCGCCGACCTGATGCTGGTCGCGCCGGGCGACGTCGAGACCGCGGTGCAGCGGCTCGCGCAGATGGCGCGCGCGGTCGGCATCCACCTCGTGCTGGCCACCCAGCGCCCCTCGGTCGACGTCATCTCCGGCCTCATCAAGTCGAACATGCAGGCGCGCATCGCCTTCCGGGTGGCGCAGAAGATCGACTCGCGGGTCATCCTCGACGGCGGCGGCGCCGAGAAATTGCTCGGACAGGGCGACATGCTCTTTTTGCAGCCCGGCACCTCGCAATTGCTGCGCGTCCACGGCGCTTACCTCAGCGAGACCGAGGTCGCCAAGGTCGCGAAATATTTGAAGCGGCAGGCGGCGCCCCAGTACAACGAGGCGGTCCTCAAGGACGAATCGGTCCAACTCGAGGGGCCGGGCGGCGGCGGCCTCGTCCCGCCCGACGACATGGAATTGCTCGTCAAGGCGCTCGAGATGGGAATCCAGGGCGGCGAGCTCTCCGCGACCCTGTTCCAGAACCGCCTCCGCCTCGGCCAGGCGCGCGCCCGCCGCATCGTCGATTACCTCGACCAGATGGGGCTGCTGGGCCCGGTCATGGCCGGCAAGCCGCGCGCCGTGAACATCGAGAAGGCCGGCGAGATCCTCCGCCAGGTCCGCGCGCAAGCCGCCGGCGCGCCGATCGCGGGCGACAAGCCGGTCGAGCTGGACGAGCCGACCACCGTCGACAGCTTTCAGGATTGAGCCGGAGCGCAAATCCGGCAAAATGACCGCGTGAACGTGAAACGCGAGAAGGCGGTCCGGGATTTCCTCGCCTCGCTCCCCGACGACGCGAAGCGGCCGGGGCTGCGCGCGACGCCCGCGCGGGTGAGCGAGGCATGGGACGAATTGCTGGACGGCTACGGCGGTGATCCGAAGAAAATCGCCGCCGGCGCGCTCTTCCCGGCCGAATCGCGCGACGAGATCGCGGTGGCGGCGTTGCCGTTCCACTCGGTCTGCGAGCACCACCTGCTCCCCTTCTTCGGCGCCGCCGAAATTCGCTACACGCCGGGCAAAAAGATCCTCGGCCTCTCGAAATTCCCCGCGATCGTCCGCCTCTACGCCCGTCGCCTGCAGGTGCAGGAGCGGCTCACGGCGCAAATCGCCGACGCGCTGGCGGCCCTGCTGAAGCCGAAGCGGCTGGAAGTCAGCCTGACCGCCCGCCACCTCTGCCTCGAGATGCGCGGCCAGCGCTCCCCCGGCGAACTCGTCACCATCGCCGTCCGCTGAATCGCATGCGCGCGACGTTCGACCGGAGGCTGATCGAGAAGTACGACCGCCCGGGGCCGCGCTACACCTCGTATCCGACCGCTCCGCAGTTCACGCCGGGGTTCGGGGCGAAGGAATTGGCGGCGGTGATCGCGGAGACGAACGCGGCGACGAGCCCCCCCGACCTCTCCCTCTACTGCCACCTCCCCTTCTGCGAGAAGCTCTGCTGGTTCTGCGGCTGCAACATGGTGATCCGAGAAGACCATTCCCGCAGCGTCCCCTACCTCGACGCGCTCGAGAAAGAATTGGACGGCGCGGCGCGGCGGATGAAGCCGGGGCGCAAGGTCCGCCAGGTCCACTACGGCGGCGGCACCCCGACCTTCCTGCCCCCCGAGGCCCTCGACCGGCTCTGCGGCGGCCTCCGTTCGCGCTTCGATTTCGCGCCCGACGCCGAGCTGGGGATCGAGGTCCACCCCAACGAGACCCAAGCCGCCCATTTCGATGTCCTCAAGCAGCACGGCTGGGCGCGATTGTCGCTCGGCATCCAGGATTTCAATCCGGAAGTCCAGCAAGCGGTCAACCGCATCCAGAGCTACGAGCGGACGCGCGACTGCATCGCGGAGGCGCGCGCGCGCGGCTTCGACTCGGTCAATGTCGACCTGATGTACGGGCTGCCGCTGCAATCCGTCGCCGAATTCGAGAAGACGCTCGACGCGGTGCTCACCCTCGACCCCGACCGCATCGCACTCTTCAACTTCGCCTACCTGCCCGATATGATCAAGCACCAAGCGCTGATCAAGCAGAACGAACTCCCCGCCCCCGCGGTGAAGATGGACCTCTTCGAGACCGCGGTCAATCGTCTCCTGTCGGCCGGCTTCGTCTTCATCGGCATGGACCATTTCGCCAAACCCGACGACCCGCTCGCCAAGGCGCAGGCGGCCGGGACGCTCCACCGCAATTTCCAGGGCTACTCGACCTGGGCGGGGCTCGACCTCTACGCCTTCGGGGTCTCCGCGATCTCCGAGGTGGGTCCGACCTATTCGCAGAACCTGAAGGAACTCTCGCTTTACGAGCAGACCGCGAATTCCGGCGACCTGCCAACCTGGCGCGGCATCCATCTCACCGACGACGATCTGCTGCGCCGCGAAGTGATCATGACCCTGATGTGCGACTTCGCGCTCGACAAGGTGAAGATCGCGAAGAAATTCTCCATCGACTTCGACGCCCTATTCTCCGACGCGCTCGCGGCTCTCCGTCCGATGGCGGAGGACGGGCTGGTCGAGCTGGGCCGAGACCGCCTGCAAGTCACCCCCGCGGGCCGCTTCCTCATCCGCAACCTCGTCCTCCCCTTCGACGCCTGGCTCGCGAAGGGGCCAAAGATTTTTTCGAGGACGGTGTGATGCGGCTCTCGAGACTCGAGATTCGGGATTCGAAATTCGGGAATGCGCGACGCGGCTTCAACGCCACCGCGACGCGAAGACCGTCCGCCGCGTTGCTTCGGCCTGACCATCCGGCCCCATTGCGACGAATCTCGAATCTCCAAGCTCCAATCTCGACGGCGCGCTTGTTGCGCGCGCGGCGAAAAACGTCAACCCCATGACCCGGCCCTACGGCGTCGTGCTCATGAACTACGGCGGCCCGGAGTCGCTCGCCGAGGTGCGCCCGTACCTCGAGAACATCTTCCGCGACCCGCTGATCATCGCGCTGCCGTTCTTCCTGCGCCCGCTGCAGCCGCTGCTCGCGACATTCATCGCCCGGCGCCGCGCCGCTTACACGCGGATGAACTACGAGAAGATCGGCGGCAAGTCGCCCCTCAACGCGTTCACGGAGAAGCAGCGCACGGCGCTCGAAAAAAAGCTCGCGGACGCGGGCGAACCAGCGAGGGTTGTCGTCGCGCAGCGCTACTGGCGCCCGCGCGCGGAGGCGGCGGTCCGCGAATTGCGCGAGGCCGGGATCGAGCGCGCGGTGCTGCTCCCGCTCTACCCGCAATACGCCGATGCGACCACGAAATCCTCGCTGCTCGATTTCAAGGCGTCGTGGGTCGCGGCGGGCGGCGACGCCAGGAAATTGTCGGAGGTGCGCGACTACCCGGAGCAGCCGGCGATGATCGCCGCGATGGCGGCGGCGATGGAAACGAAGCTCGCCGCGATCCCCGCGGACGAACGGGAAAAGACCGGCCTCATCTTCTCCGCCCACGGCTTACCGCAGGCGATGGTGGATAAAGACCCGACCTACATCCGGCAAGTCGAGGCGGGCGCCGCGGCGATCGTCAAGGCGCTCGGCTGGGGCGGCCATTCCGCCTTCGCCTACCAGTCGCGCGTCGGCCCGGTGAAATGGGTCCGACCCCACCCCCTGGACACCATCGACGATTTCGCGTGGCGCGGCCTGAAACACGCGGTCGTCTACCCGATCACCTTCGTCTCCGACCATTCGGAAACCCTCTACGAGCTCGACCTCCTCTGGGGCCCCGAGGCCGGAAAGCGCGGCGTGCAATGGCACCGCTGCCCGGCGCTGAACGACGACCCGGGATTCATCGCAGCGCTCGCACAACTCGCGACCGATGCGGCCGCGGGCTTGTAATGCCTTGAGCCGTACCGCCGAGGCGAAGCGAGAACCGGGGATGAAGGCGGCCGCCGCGCATAGAGCTACCGCCTTTCAGGGGCTTCGCCCGCGTCGCAGTGCGCGCGGGCCTGCGCCGTACGATGCGCCGGCATCAAGGCGCTCTGGGCGCGCGCTGACCCCAATATCAAGGTCTCGGCTATTCGGCGAAAACTTTAGCTTCTCCGTCGTAGACGGTTACGAGTGTTTCCGGAGGATTAAGTATTTATCCTAAAACATTAGCCGCGCGAAGCGCGATGATGCCGCAGACGATGCTCAGCAGGCCGACGTAGTTCACGAGCTTCTTTTCGTGCCTCACCGCGAGCTTGCGCCAGCGCGG
>JACXTT010011142.1_pt1 | contig 12050 bp, 9 predicted proteins | sample 9270951 | NCBI WGS metagenome assembly JACXTT01 (sample SAMN15532306, study PRJNA645909) | rock metagenome | isolation source: weathered quartz diorite | place: Puerto Rico | collected 2017-06-21 | reverse complement strand
GTGGGTGTGCTCGTCCCCAAGGTTCAGGAATTCAATCGGACAAATACGAAGTCAGCCCAACTGGCCTGGTTTGATAATGACAATACCGTAAAGCTCATCCTTTGCGACACCCGCTCACGCATTGACCTACCAGACGGTGCAGGATGGCGATGCTCGAGGAGCAGGGCAGCAAAGAGAGCGGGAGCGCGCCTTCTATTCAGCAAGAGCGAGGATGCTATGCCTTCGCGCGAAGTTGAAATTGCGGAAAGTGCCACCGCATTTGTTTCGGCCGCCCTGGAAACATGGTTGGTCAAAGGCGACACCGTCGCCCTTGCCGAATACTATGCCGACCAAACGGCTTACGTGGCGCGGCTGGAAAAGCAGGGATTGTCGGACCGGGACCCTTCTGTTGCCCTCACTAAGCATTTCGCACTAGCTCTTGTCGAGGACGGCAATCGCACGACAAAGCAGACGCAGATTGCTTCTGCAATGACCGTGACGCGGACCTTCGGCGCGGATGGGAGCAGTCGAATTTCCGCGCTAAAACTTCCAGAAGTCCAACCACAAGGCGAAAACCCGGTCCCGTCGTTCGTCGCATACGATTCACTATCAGCTGCGCTGTTGCCCATCAGTGATAAGGGGGATCTGTTCCAGATCGTGCAGTTGGACTGTCACAGTGACCCTAAAGATACCTGCGCAGTCGCCGTCGCAGTACTTCGGGATCGGGCTCCGGAGTATCTCATCCTAGAGCTCCGAAAGTTGAAGAGGAAGCGATGGAAGATCGTGGGCGACTACTCGCTTGATCCCTATTGACCGACACGCTCGATCATCATGCTTATTCCTGCTGCACTTCCCGGTCGCAAAAGTGCGTTCTGTTCATCCCGGCGATCAAGGTTTCGCGCCTTTGCCGCGCCGGTAGGTTACCAGTGAACTTGTCTGCGAAGCCCGCTTGCTCGACGCTCCCTAAGAAGGTTGAAAGGCCTTCATAGCACATGACCTTGTGCATACTCTCGCGCAGTTCGTTGTCCAGAGGCAATAGTCTCATGTCGACAATTTCTTCCGGCTCAAAGAGCATGACCATCGCGCTCGCCGCCATATCAGCCCGGAATTCCCTCGAGAAATTGTTCAAGTCGGGCTGGGACTGCGGCTCGAATATGATATGCGCGGTCTCATGGCCTACGATGAAAAGTCGAGCTGCCGAGTACCTGAAATCGGCAAGCAGAGCCGTGGCAACCAGTTGCTCGGAGCGACCCTTCAAAGCAACGGCTTGGGCAGCAAGCTCCGCTTGACCCACCTTACGCGTTGAATCTCTGAGATCCTGGAGTTTTGCAACAATATCGAGCGGGTTGAGGTACGCGCAGATATTCGAAATGAGACGGGGACTAACCTTTACGATGCTCAACGTCGAATCGCCAATCGTTACCTGCTCAGTACATGCCGTGATGTTGTCCGCGCCGCAAGCCTCCATCTTCAGAAGAGATCCATTGAGGGATTGCAGTAGGGTTGGGATATCTGCGGATATTTTCTGATTGGCTTTCGTGTCAAAGAGACTCACCTGAGTGATCCGCCGAGCCCATCCTTCCGAGCCACGTGTTGCGCGAGATTTGACGGCTCTAAAAGACGCCTGCCAAGCAGCGTCGAAATCGATTTGAGGGTGGTCGGTAGTCAGGGCATGGCAATGAATCGCCAATACAGTCGATTCACTGATGCGGACATTGTCGCTCAGGTGGGTGCCTAGCTGAGTTAGCTCCGGCGGTTCCGCCGAGGCGACCTGTGGCGGCAGGAGCACGACGACGAGCAGCCGCGCCAGCGACAGGTGACGAGAGTAGCAATGTATCGGGCGAAGCACGTCATGTCTCACATCAGCCTCCAAACTCGCCTTCGTCGGTTCTACCTCCCACACGGCGGGTGCGTTCATGTCAATGTGGAGTAGCTTATCACCTCGCTATTCTCCAGTTTGCTCTTGTACGGCTCGCACCGGGAGGGTGCTTCACGGGAAAATGGTTAGTTGTTGCGGGCGGGCTCGATTTTCAAACCGGCTTGCTGGATAGCGTAGTGTTCCTGGACCCTACTACTTCTCCCTGGAAAGAAAACGCAGTGCGTCTGGAACGCCCTTCTATGTTTGTGGAATTGGAGCTCTTGGACGAGAATTCCGTTTTGGCTCTCGGCGCATTCGATAGTCATACCCCATATGCCCTTGTCCAGGAGATGAGCATCAGCTGATCGAACGCACGCGTTTGCGCCCCGAGTCGATCGAGCTGCTTAGAGGACGAAATCAGCGGTTCACGCAAACTGCTCTCAACGCCCACAGGATAGATCGACAAATTCGGAGAGCCGAACCCATAACGCTCTATGAAACGGAAACGCCTTGTCTTTCACTTCCTATGCGGTATCGGACTCGCGTCCTCGGTCAGACCGACCTAGTAGGATCTTGCTCGGACCTTCAAGGTGACAACGGCAATAGACATGGGACGGAGATCATCCTCACACTCAACAATTTGCAGTACGTTGCAACAATACAATGCGCAGCTGGCAAATTTGGAAGACTAGTTCTCGTCCCAGCAATGGTGTCCGAGCAACGCATTGAATTTTTGATCCCGATCTTGGATCCCCCGAGCTTCTGTCCGAAAGGCAAATTCAGCGGCAAGTTTACTAGTACAGGATTGGAAGGTGGTTTCGAGGGCAAGGAGAGGCAAAGTCTCGCTCGCCAGTAGACCTCGATCTCAGACGCAGGATTTGTGGAACTTGCAACTGAGCATAACTGCTAGCGCCGTGTGGAGGCTGCGCAGCCAACTCTCTCCAGCCATGCAGGCAAGCTCCCACTGGCGTCCTACAGCGTGTGACGGATTTGGGCCGCGCCTGGGTCACGAGAAGTGGTGTAGAGTTGGGGCCGACGCTGCACCACTTACGTTGAATCAAATGCTTGATGGTCTGAAGGCCCTACCGAATAGGATTCTTAATCCGTTGGTTCGGGGTTCGAGTCCCCGGTGGCCTACCAAAGATCAGGGGTCTAGCTTTCGCCAATCCCTGATTCCTTCTCCGAAAGTGCCGCACTGCGCCGCCGAGCACTTTGCTATGAGACAGTCCATCAGCGGTGCCGTAGTCGTAATCGCCAACAAGTTGGCGCCAACTGTGTGGGCGATACTCTCGCGGCCGTAAGTACGATCGGAGCTATGTGGGCTTGTGGCGGGAGCATGCATTCGGCATGTAAGGCCCGCGCCGCCCGCCGAGAAGGTGGACGGCTGCGGGGGTGGCGAGGATTCTCGAGACGCCTTACTGGCCGTGCGCTGCCCGGGCCTTCTCGATTTGTGCCTTCACCGCCTCGAGGTTGAAGCTCGCCCCCGGCTGCATCGGCGGAAACTCGATCGCGGTCTGCGCGACCTTCGCCACCTCCTGCTGCACGAACACGAAGCGCCAGAACTCGTACGTGAACCAATTGGTGTACTCCAAGGACCCATTCGCACCGCTCGGCATGCCGGTGCGCTCGTACGGGTCCAAGCGGAGGTTGGTCAGAATCGGCCAATCGACCTTGATCGTCCCGCCCAGCCAGCCCTGCGGCTGATCGGTGAACCGATACTTGAAGTCGTCAATCCGCACCGCCGAGAGCGTCCCCTCGGTGAAATAGAAGATCTCGTGGCGTGCCGATGGGCCTTTGCCGGTGATCAGATCCATCTGGTTGTAGCCGTCGAGGTGCACCTTGAACGTACGGTCGCCCAGTTGCTTGCCCTTCAGCAGCTCAGCGGTGATGTTGGGGTTGCCGGCTGCTGCCACGAACGTGGGGAACCAATCCAGCCCGGACACGATCGCGTTCTCGACCTTGCCCGCCGGCACTTTGCCCGGCCAGCGCAGGATCATCGGTACGCGGAAGCCGCCTTCCAGCGCAGTGCCCTTGCCTCCTGCGAACGGAGTCTGGCCGCCGTCCGGCCAAGTGAAGTTTTCGGCGCCGTTGTCGGTCGTGAAGCCGATGATGGTGTCACCCTCGATCCCGTTGTCCTTGAGGTATTTCATCACCGAGCCGACGATGTCGTCGATCTGCGCCATGCCGGCTTCCTGGATGGTCCAGTTGTTCTGTGGGTTGCGCATGGCTTCGTACTTCGGCGACAGGTGCGTCACAACGTGCATCCGCGTCGGGTTGAGCCAGAGGAAGAACGGCTTGCCGTTCTTACGTGCCTTATCTACAAACTTGAGCGCATGGTCGAGGATTTCATCGTCCACGGTCTCCATCCGCTTGGGACAAAGCTCGCCGGCGTCTTCGATCTTCTGCTTGCCGATCTTCCCCCAGCGCGGTTGCACGGTCGGGTCGTCCACGTCGGCCGCCCATGAATGCACCATGTTCCGCGCTCCCACCGTGGCTTGCAGCGCGGGTGGATAAGTGGGGTGGCAGTGGTCTTCCATCGCGTCCAGGTGATAGAGATAACCGTAGAATTCGTCGAAACCATGCACCGTGGGCAGGAACTTGTTCAGGTCGCCGAGGTGATTCTTGCCGAATTGGCCGGTGGCGTAACCCATCGCCTTCAGCACCGTCGCGATCGTCGGCGCCTGCTCCGGCATCCCGATCGGCGAGCCGGCTTGCCCGACCGTCGTCAGGCCGGTGCGGATAGGGATCTCGCCGGTAATAAAGTTGGCGCGGCCCGCCGTGCAGCTTGCCTCCGCGTAGTAATCGGTGAAGCGCATGCCCTCGGCCGCGAGCCGGTCGAGGTTGGGTGTTCTCATCGCCATGATCCCCTGGTTGTACACGCCGATGTTGGACCAGCCGATGTCGTCGCCCATGATCATGATGATGTTGGGTTGCTTTGCGCTCTGGGCCTGCGCGAGCGCCGAGAATGCCGCGCTGCACGCTAGTAGCAGCGCCCCCAGCCATGCGATCCAGTTGAAAGACTTGTTGCGAATCATTTGTCGAACCCTCCAGATTACAAAATGGCGGACGAATGCTTTCCTTACGTCGCCCAGTTTCGTCGGTCTCCTCGGCTCGCTGGTTGTCGGCGCGTCGCGGATTGTACGCACTAGACTGTCAGCCGCGCCACCGCACTTGTCACATCTCGCTTTCTAGCACGTGACGAATCTGTGCCCCCTATTGGGTTACAAGCGCTGGGATAGGGTAGGGGCCTACGCCGCACCACTTACGTTAGATCAAACATTTAGTGGTCTCATGGCTCTACCGGGTCGGACTCTTAGTCCGCTGGTTCTGGGTCGAGTCCCCGGTGGCCTACCAAAATTCAATCTGCTATTTGTTGGGGGCCACCGGCATAGCGCTGCGGCTCAGGTCGCGTTCGGGTGGCGCCTGAATTCGCTATGCCCGCGGGTAACTCTTCCGTTGAGCGGGCAGCAGTCAGTCTTGGCTCGAATGTTGCGACGAGTTCGGGATCTTGGCGCGTGGCACCCCCGCGCTACCGCCGACCTACAACGGACAGATATCATGAGAGCATTCATCATACTGATGCTGCTGCTCAATTCAGCCGCGTACGCCCAGAGCGAGTGTCGTAGTTACGAGCAAGAGCTGGAACGAGCCAGGACTCTGTACTACCCCTCGCGCGACGCAGCGGCAGCGGAGGTAAGTTCACTTACAAAACTACAGAACGCCTGCGACGCGGAACTCGTCCAAGCCAACCCCGTGTGCCGATGGGTGCGGGACCAGACAGTCCACATCTTGGAGAGCGACAGGAAAATCACGATCGCCGCTGCATGTGTGCGCGCGCTGGAAATTGACCGTAAAGCGCACGCCCGGACTGAAGGTGTGGCGTCGCGGTCGATCAAACAGCCCTAGGCCGCCGCCACAACGCCCCGCGGCACCGCCGGATTTCCTTCGCGAGGCGGCCCAGGGACGTCAAATGAGGGCGAGCAAAGCTGTCCGGCGTCCGCCGATTTGAAGTGCAGGGTAGAATCGGCCCACCATGGATCAAGCGACCCTTGCCGCTCTCATTGCGGCGTTCCTGCTTCAGCACCCGGCGGCGCCCGACGGTGAACGCCCGGAGACTGCACTGGCTGCCGATGTGGCCATCGCGCGACAGGCGAAGTTCGCAGATCTTTCCAAAGCGATTGTCCTCTGCTACCACGAGACGGCTCGCAATCCGCGGGGCGAAGTCTTGCAGCAGCCGTGGAGGCGCCAAGACGAGCATCGTGCCGATGAGTCTGCGCTGGTCCTCATCACGTTCTATGGGGCACTGACAGGGCGACAGTACGAGATGAGGGTGGCTCTTCTAATCCGGAATGAACCGAAGCAGGTCCGAACATCCGTCCAAGCGGATAACGCGCCTTTCAATCCCAATCGACATTGTCCGTTGGACCGTTGGACCAGCCTATAGCGACGCTGCCGCGCTGTTTCTTAGTCGATCGGCCTGCGGCCGGTGTTTCGACTCCGCTTCGCTACGCTCAACACGAACGGGCTGGGGTACTTTGGAACAGCCGGCTACGCGAGCAGCGGCATTCCTAGTGCATGAAGCATGATCCCTCCGCCTCCTCATCGCCCCGCTTTCAGGCCGGTCCGATGGCGCGCAGGATGCGGAGCGCGGCGCACGCCGCACCGTAGCCGTTGTCGATGTTCATCACGACGAGCCCGGGTGCGCAGCTTGCAAGCATCGCGCGCAGCGCCGCTTCACCACCGCTCGCCACACCGTAGCCCACTGAAGTCGGAACACCGATCACCACGCCGGGAACCAGGCCGCCGAGCACGGTCGGCAACGCCGCGTCCATCCCTGCAACCGCGATCACCACCGGCATCCGGCGGATCTCTTCGACGCGTTCGAGCAGCCGCCACAGTCCCGCTACGCCGACGTCCGTGATCTCGATGGTGGGCTGGCCATAGTAGCGCAGCGTGCGCGCCGCCTCACGGCTGACGGATACGTCGGATGTTCCCGCCGCGATTACCGCAACACGCGGTGCGCCGGCTAGATCGTGTGGTACACCGTAGTACCCGGTGCGAGAAATGGGTTCGTGATCGATGCGGGCGCGATGCGCCTCGGGCAACTCGCGCAGCTGCTCGGCGGAAAGCCGGGTCAGCAGCAAGCGCAGCTTGTTCTCAGCGGCCTGGTCCAGGATATGGGTCAGGTGCGAAGCTGTCTTTGCTGCGCAAAAAATAGCTTCGTCGAACCCCAGACGTTCGTGCCGCTGGAGGTCGAGCTTGATGTCCTGCTTCACTTAGGTCGAGAGTTCACTGAGGAGCCAAAATCTCCGGATCCCGGTTTGCGCCGGGATGACGGCGAGGATCACCGATCGTTGCCGGACCGCTTGAAGTGCAGGAACGCGCTGCCGACGCGATAAGGAGCGAACGCCACGTCGAAGGCGAAGCCGGCCTGCTCGAACAGCGAGCGGACCCGGTTCGTGAGCGCCGTGCGCAATTCGTAGGTCAGCGATTCAAGACTCGCTTCGTCGAGTTCGATCACGACACCTGCGGCGCGCACCCGGCAGCGGACGGTCTTTGGCGTCAGTTCACGACCGATCAAGCCCTCGCTTTCGTGCACGCACGCGAGCATGACCGGATCGATCGCAATGCCGGTTTCGATGCGGCTGGACAGGCACGGCGAAGCCGGAAGCTCCGCAACTTCGCCGAGACTGAGATGCCGCGAAATCGCGCGGACGCCCTGCTTGTCGATATGCGCTTCGACGAACGGATGCCTAACACCATGCTCCTTTGCGGCGATCAGCCCTGGCCGGTACTCGCCCAGATCATCCATGTTGGTGCCGGATACCATCGCGGCCGTGGTGTGCGGCCGGATCGCACCATACAGGCTAGTCTTACAGTAGAAGCAACGATTCACCGGGTTGCGCATGTAGTCGCTGCTGCCGAACTCGCCGGCATCCAGGACGGTTAGTGCCCAACCCTCGCGATCGGCGATCTCCCGTGTCCGGCTTGTCGCCTCGGCGGGCACCGCGGATGAGACAGCGTGGAACATCGAAACCTGTTTACCCAGAACGCGATGCGCCACTGCGGCCAGAGTCAGGCTGTCTACGCCACCGCTGACGGCCACGGCCACCTCGCCCATGCTGCGCAGCACGGATTCCAATGCTGCAAGCTGGGCACGCACGGATTCGGTGGGCCGGTACGGCGCGTTCATTTGTTGTCCTCTTTGGCCAAACCCGCATTTTCGGCGGCTTGCCGCACGCTTTCCCGCTCCCTGCGCCCACCTTTCACCGACAACAGGTCATCGCTCTCGGCTTTGGCGGTGAGCGCACCGGGCCGTTCCGCCACTTTAACTCTAACGCTGCGCCCGTCCACGTCCACGGTCGCCTGATTGCGCTGCAGGATCCGGCGCTCCGACACGTGCCAGCGCAAGCCCAGCGTAGCGGTTTCCCTGAAGCAGGCCTCGAACACGCCGTCGAGGTCCTCGGGCTCAGCCAGAATCTGTATGTGCGCTGTCATCCGCCCCTTCTTGCCGAACGCCGGCATCTGCAGCACGTCGAGGACCGACGGGTGGGCGCGAAGTCGATCCAGTGCGATCGCCAGGTCTTCGGGCGTCTGGTCGTCGACTTCGAACGCGATCTCCGCGACCCGGTCCGATCCCATGCGCTCGGTCGTTTCTTCCAGCGCCAGCACGCGCAGCACGTTGCTCAGCCCAGGCAGAACACGCGTGCCGAAGCCGCTGCCGGTGCGCAACAGGCGGCGCGGTTGACGGCTATGCTGCACAGCATTTTGTTGCGCAGCATTGAGATGCTTGAGGATGGCAGCGCCGGTGGGTGTCACGCGCTCGCCAGGCAGGCCGTCATCTACAAGCTCGAATCCTTGCAGCAAAAGCGCCGTGGCGGGTGTGGGGATGGGCAGCCAGCCGTGATCGGTCTTCACTCGCCCCGACCCCTGCGGCAACGCGCCCACGCTCCAGGTCGGGGCTTCCAGTGCATCGATCAGAAACGCTGCCCCGACCATGTCCGCGATCGAGTCCCATCCGCCCAGTTCATGAAAGCTGACGGCTTCCGGCGGCATGCCGTGGACCTTGCCTTCGACTTCGGCGAGCAGCGTGAAGATGTGGATAGCGCGCTGCTTGACCCCCGGCGCCACGGTCGAGCGCTCGAGCTGAGCGCGGATCTCTCGGAACGGGGTATGACGGTGCCGCTCTTCGGGCAACGCAAGCCCACGATCGCGGGGCCGGTAAGCGGGACCTTCAACCAGGAACCGCAACCCGGTCAGAACATCGTCCCGGTGCTCGACGGTACGGCAGGTGATGTCCTCCGGCAGCCCCCCGGCCCGGATGGCCTGCAACATCCCATCCCGCAGATGAGGGAAGGCGTCCAGCACGGCGGCGATGAACATGTCGCCGGCCACGCCGCCGATGGCGTCGAGGTGGAGATGCACTGATGCCTTGCGCCGTGTGCGTGCTGTCGACCGCCCAGGAGTGCCGGCCTAGGCGGCGTGCGCGGACTCCAGGTGCTTGCCCAGCATCGGATTCAAATTGCCCTTGGCGTCGAACTTCAGCGGCTCGGGCTCGCCCACGACTTCGAACTCGGCCGGATTAGCTCGCACCTGCTTCATGAGCGGCTCCGACACATGGATATCCACCAGTTCGAGCGTGTTGCGGATGCGAACGATCCTGCAGTCCAGCGGCTTCACCCGTACCACCGTCTTGACCGCCAGCCGGATCGCTTCCTCGTCGGTGTTCATGATCATCGGGATCACCGCGCCGTCCAGATAAGTGCTGGCAATCACGTTGGCGTAGGTGAAGGCGATGTCGATCTCTTTGTACAGCCGCATGGTGATCACATCTGCGTAGCCCATGCCGCACGCGTTGCCGTGCGTCTCCGGCGTCAAACCCAGCACGGCGATCTTCTTCACCAGTGGCTTCGCCTCCCACTCGATGAAGCGGTTGTTGCGGCCGGTGATGTTGGGGTCCATGCCGGCGCCGCTGATGTTCTTGCCGATGCGCTCGACGATCAGCACGTCCACCTCGTCGAATTTGATGCGCGCCATCATGTCCTTCGCCATCTGCTGCAGCACGGGCTCGCGCGCGAACACCTGCTCGGCCGGCACGGCTTCGATGAACGCGGTCTCGTCGGCGGCGTTCTCGACCATCCCGACGCCGATGAGAAAATTCTTCTTCGACATGATGAACTTCGCCGCCTTGGGCAGCAGCTCGCCGAACATGTCCATGCCGTTGGTGTGCAGCTCGGTGGCCCCGATGATCTTGCCCATGCCGATGGTCATCATCTTGACGATGCCGCTTTCGATCGGAGCGCGGAAATTCGTATGCGGCTTGACGCGGCAGATAAGCACGATCCCGTCGGCTGCCGCTGCGAGCTTGTCCATGTAGACCGGCATCCCATCCACTTTGCCCAGCTCGACGACGTCCATCTGCGAATGAATGGGACACCCCACGAAGCTTTCGGTGATGCCGTAGCCCGCCAGCACTTCGCGCTGGCCTTCGGGCGTGGCGCCGCCGTGGCTTCCCATCGCGGGGAAAATGAAGGGTTTCGCGCCCAGCGCCTTCAGCTCGGCGATCACCTGCTTGGCGCAGTCGGCGATGTTGGCGATCCCGCGGCTCCCGCAGCCCACGGCGATGGTCATGCCGGGCTTGATCTTGGCACGCACCTCGGGACGCTTGAATTGCTCGGCCACGGCCTGGGCGACGTTGTCGATCCTGACCGTCTTGAACTTCTGACGGATGTGGACCATGCGCGGCAGGGGAATATCGAGGCCGCCCGCGATGTTGACTTCGATGCGATCGCCGATCATCTTCTTAGTCCTCCGTCCAGTGTAAGCAGCTTATTTTACCCGCAAAACCGGAAATGAGCCGCCTCCAGCCGCTCATGGCGTTATCAGGGATTGATAGAGCTGGAGGTAGCGTTGGGCGCTCGCGTCCCAGCTGAAGTCGCGCGCCATCCCGTTCTTCTGCAGCTGGCGCCATGTCTTTTTGTCGTGGTACGCGGTCACGGCGCGCTCCACCGCCACCGTGAAACCGTCTGCAGTCATCGGCTCGAACATGAATCCGGTTGCGGTCTTGTCCGCCAGCGTCACCGGCTGGCAGTCCACCACCGAATCGTGCAAGCCACCGGTGTCGTGCACCACCGGCGGGGTACCGTAGCGCTGACTGTACATCTGGTTCAGCCCGCAGGGCTCGAAGCGCGACGGCATGAGGAAGATATCCGCCCCCGCTTCGATCTGGTGAGCCAATCCCTCGTCGTAACCCACGTGCACGGCGACGCGCCCTGCATTCGCGCGGGCGAGCGCCAAAAAAAACTCTTGCAACGATGCGTCGCCAGCACCGAGCACCGCGAGTTGAGCGGGCAGGCGGAGCAGATCCGGCGCAATCTTGAGCAGCAGATCCAGCCCCTTCTGCTGCGTGAAACGGCCGATCGTCGCCAGCAGCGGAATCCTTTCGTCGAGAGCCAGCCCGAGGCGTTGCTGCAAGGCTTGCTTGTTCTCCTGCTTGGCCGGCAAGCGCACCGCGTTGTAGTAGCGGTGAATGTAGGGATCGGTCTCGGGATCCCAGGCGTCGGTGTCGATACCGTTGAGGATTCCGGTGAGCACGCCGGCGCGGTGCGCCAGCAACCCCTGCATTCCCATGCCGAGCGGCTCGAGCTGAATCTCGCGTGCGTAGTTGGGGCTGACGGTGGTGACGTGATCCGCGTAGTAGAGGCCGGCCTTGAGGAACGACATGTTGCCGTAGTACTCGACCCCGTCCGGAGCGAAAGACGAAGGCGGCAGCCCGAGCCGGCTCACGGTCGTGGGCGGGAATACGCCCTGATACGCCAGATTGTGGATGGTCGTCACCGTGCGCGCTTTGTCGCCGGGCATGAAGTGCAGATAGGCCGGCGCCAGCCCGGTCTGCCAGTCGTTGCAATGGAGAATGTCAGGGCGCCAGCCGATCGGGGATGCAGGGCCACCGAGGACGGCGGCGAGGTACGACAGGAGTCCGAAGCGCACGGCATTGTCGGGCCAGTCGCTGCCCGACGCATCCTGGTACGGCCCACCCGGCCGGTCGTAGAGACGCGGAGAGTCTACGATCAACAGCGGCACACCGCTGGGGAGCTTTCCGGCGAGGAGCTGGCTCGCGGGCATCTCGCCCAGCGCGGGAAAGGCGGTGAGGCGGCCCTTGGACTTCACCGCCTCCATCACCTGCTTATACCCAGGCACCAGGACGCGCGCG
>JACXTT010011141.1_pt1 | contig 12050 bp, 7 predicted proteins | sample 9270951 | NCBI WGS metagenome assembly JACXTT01 (sample SAMN15532306, study PRJNA645909) | rock metagenome | isolation source: weathered quartz diorite | place: Puerto Rico | collected 2017-06-21 | reverse complement strand
TTTTTGCACCGGCCGGATTTCGTCGTACGCCAAGGACAGCGGCCGCGACGGTTGGCTTGACCGGATCCCGAAGCGCTTGAGGCGATTCGTAAAGAAACGAATAGCATTCGACTGTTCGTGAAAATATTGCGAAGCGCTGAAATATGAGCGGACGTAACTCTCGTTCGTGTCTTTAAGACAAGCCGCAAAGCGATACAGCTCCTTCGCTTCAGTGAATCGCTGTTGCGCCCAGTAAAGATTCGCCATGATGTAGAAGTTATGCGGGTCTGTCACATTGCGACGCATCGCGCGCCGCACGAGCTTGCGGACTTTGGCTTGTTCGCGAGCGTCGCTGCTCAATTCATCCGCGTACATCTGCCAAAACAGCGGGTGCGATTCACTCTTATCGCAGATCGACTTCAGCAAATCCAGCCGATCCTGGCGTCGAGCCAGGCGGCGCAGAACGGAAAGCATCGAGACTTTCAGGTTGGCGTCATCCGGAAACAGCGACAGCAACTTTTCTAGGCAGGCGAGCACGCGAACGTCGTCGGAGTCGTAAGCAGCCACGGCCAGCTGCGCCTGATGAGTCAATCGATGATTTGCATTTTCTCCGGCCATGGTTACAAGGATCTCGTCCGCCCCGGCGCGGTCGTGCGAATACAAGGCTTGCTGAACCTGATACAAAGCATCGTACAAAGCGGCGTCACGCAACTCGATGCCTTCAAGTAAATGCTTCTGGGCGAGAGGGACCATCGCCATTCCGCGAGGGCCGGACGAACGATACCGTTCGAACATTTCCATCGCCGCGTACTCCACCAAAGTACGCTCGTAGGGATCACGCGCGAGGATTGTGCCGCGGCGGCTGTCATAGCCGATCACGGCCTGCTCGTGCGCATTGCTAGGCTCGACCGTGATCAGCGTAAACGGAACGCCGCGGTCGATCAGGCAGACCGTGTCTTTCCAGTTCACACAGAATTCGCGGACGAACCAGCCCTCTCTTTCCGCCCAGTCGCGTTCACTGCGCGCCGGAGTGCCGTCGTAGCAAATCGCCTCGACGACGCTGAGGTGATCGGCAGCCATCTTCCAGAAGCGGCTGATGAGAGTCAGCGTTGCCGGAGCGCAGGTCATATGATGCTGGCGGACGAAACCGAGCGGCAACAGCACCCGCTTCGCATCTTCTCCTGCCGCTTGCATGCGCTCCACGACAAGCTTGTGGAACGGGCTGCGTGAAAGCTCGGTGAAGCGAAGCGCCGCCTCCCAGTCGCCGCACAGATATGTAGTATCCGCGCGTTGCGCGTTGAGCCATTGCTCCGTACTCTCGCTGCGCAACGGTGCCAGTTCGGTAAACCGTTCGATGGTCTGCCGTGCTTCCGCGTGAAGATTGAGTTCGTTTTGCAAATGCGCCAATTGCGCGGTGAGCCAGCAGCTTTCCACCTTGGTTACCGCATCCTGCAACAGTCCAAGTGCTTCGTCATCGCGTCCCAACAGCACCAATATCCGTGCTGTCGACTGCAGGCCAGGCCGGAAATACGGCCGCAATTGCAGCGAACGATCGGCAACATCGAGCGCTTCTTCGTACTTGTCTTCGAGCTCATGCAAATGCGAATGCTCAACCCAGATCCACGGATTCGTCGGATTGAGTTTCTCTGCTTTTGCCAGCCACTCTTCGGCGCCATCGAAATCACGCAAAGTCCCAAGCACAATCGCGTGAAACGCCAGCCAGTCGGATTGTGTGGTCGCCGATGCGTTGAGCGTCTCCCCCGTCTTCTTCAGAAAATTCCATGCGGCGAGGGGCCCGCGCTGTTCGTGGATCATCCTGGCTTTGTAATAAGCCGCTTCGCCGTCCCCTCGATCCAGCCGGTATGCTTTCGAATGCAGCTGCCGCGCAAGCGTCGGTGACCCGACGTTACTAGCCAGCCTTCCCGCAGCCAGCATGGCCGCCGTGCCTTCCCATTCCGCCAGCGGCCCAACCGTTTCCGTGAAGCGGTAGGCTTGCAGGTAATAACCCTGATTGTATAAATCAAGAACACGCGCGACTTGTTCTGGTGAAACTTTCATGTCCGTCGCGCCCATCTTAACGGTTCCTGCTGAGACGCACGACGGTTTCGATGTGGGTCAGCGTCCCGGAAACACATCGACAGCTTCAATGCGCTCGACGCGATAACCGGTCTCAGCGGCTGCGGGCAGTTGACACAGAACGGCATGCGGTGCCAGTCTGCGGACGATGCATTCCATTGATTACCGTGCGCAGAGGCCGTGATGTCCCATCTTCCGCCGGAGTTCCAAAAACAGTGGATGGATCGCTGGCAAAAGCGCCGCGCCAAAAAAGATTTTCGACGGTTTCCACGGCTGTTGGCGGAGTCGATCAAGCTGGTTCGAAAAACGTCAGGGCCGAGATTTTTCATCATCGTCGCCTTGCGTGCCGCCAGTGGCCTGATGAACGGCGTCATGCTTCTGCTTGGCCGGAACACGCTGGCGGCATTCGCCGGTGGCGTCCAGGGGGCGTTTTTCCAGCCACTGAGCATGCTGGGCCTGGTTTATGGAGTCTCCACGATCTTCGGCCTGATCAGTGGAGAAATGGAGTCCCTCCTCACTGCTCAGGTGCAGCGCAAGACCATGGACGATGTACTTGACGTCGCCACGTCGGTCCGGCTTGAAGCCTACGAGTCTCCTCAGTTTTTCGATCATCTGAAGCGAGTCGAAAGCAACGCCCTCTCGGAGCCCGCCACAGTCGTACGCACACTGATGCAGCTGCCATCCAACCTAGCGGGAGTTGTCGCGGTTGTGGGCGCATTGCTGCTCCTTCAGCCACTGCTTTTTCCGATCGTCGTGGTCAGTATGATCCCGCTGGCTCTGATGACGCGGATCAACGCTCGACGGGCGTTTGAGTTCGCCAAAGAACGAGCCCCCGGCGATCGTCAGCGCGATTACCTGCGCAGCCTGCTGACCGGAAAGGATGAAGCTAAAGAAGTGCGCGCGTTTGGCGCCGGCGTGGAGCTCCGCGCTCGATACGAGCGGTTGTATGACGATTATCTACAGCAACTCCGCCGCTTCAGGCGCAAGCAACTGGCCATCAGCGCGGCGGGATCGTTCGCCGCATTCGTGGTGGTTGCCTTCTGGGCCCTGTTCATCGGGTCACTCTTCATTTCAGGACGCACTTCAGGAGCGAATTTGGGCGCCGGCGCCATAGCAGTTCCGATGCTTCTGGTGCGCGCGTTCGGATTCCTGCGGATGATCGGCGATCTGTACACGTCCGCACTCTTCATTGAGGATTACCGGCAGTTCCTGACGCTGAAGCCTTCGTTGGCTCAAACATCTCCAAACGGTTCGCCGGTAACCGCGTTTCACGCACTCACTATGCAAAATGTCCGCTTTCGTTATCCCGGCAGCCCGGTAGATGCGCTCCGGGGCGTTGACATGACGATCCAGACTGGCGAAGTGGTCGCGCTAGTCGGCGAGAACGGTTCCGGCAAGACGACTCTGGCGAAGCTGCTGGCCCATCTTTTTCGGCCCAACTCCGGTCAGATTCTTTGGGACGGTGTAAACGTCGACACCCTCAATCCCGCGGACGTTCAACAGCAGATATCGGTCATCTTCCAAGACTTTGTTCGTTACCAGTTGAGCGCAGCCGATAACATTGCGCTGGGCCGCCCTGAGGCGGCTTCCGACCGGCCGGCCGTTGTAGGCGCCGCTTCCCAAGCGGGCGCAGATGAGTTCCTCAGCGGTCTGGAAAAGGGCTATGAGACCATCCTGAGCAAAGCGTTCGGCGGCGTCGATCTGTCCATCGGGCAATGGCAGCGTGTCGCGCTCGCCCGTGCATTCTTCAGAAACGCTTCATTCATTATTCTCGATGAACCGACGGCGGCCCTCGATGCCAGGGCCGAACACGCGCTGTTCGAAACAATCCGCGAGCTGCGGCAGGGCCGGACCGTGCTGCTCATTTCTCATCGCTTTTCAACCGTGCGCTCCGCCGACAAGATCTATGTACTCAAGCAAGGCGGGATCGCCGAGAGCGGCACGCACGCCGAACTGATGGCGCTTGGCGGCTTGTATGCGGAGCTGTACAACCTCCAGGCTTCGACCTCGCTGAATGCGGCCGCGGCCGCCACCGGCACCAATGCTGCGCAAACGTCTGACGCAAATTAGACCCAAGACCTTATAGTAAGACTGCGCAACTATGCCATCCACTAAAGGCACGATTCGGCTCTTTCAGCTGTTTGGGATCACGGTTTTTCTGCATTGGTCGTGGTTCCTCGTAGCAGTTTACGAAACACAGCGGCAGGCAACTTATTCCTCGGTTGTATGGAATGTGCTGGAGTATCTGGCGGTGTTCGCGATCGTGACGCTGCACGAATTCGGTCATGCTCTGGCTTGCCGCAGTGTCGGTGGGCGCGCGGAGCAGATTGTGTTGTGGCCTCTGGGTGGCGTTGCTTACGTGAATCCGCCGGTTCGGCCCGGCGCCACATTGTGGAGCATTGCTGCGGGACCTTTGGTCAATGTCGCGCTCGTGCCGTTCCTGGCTGCACTGGCTGTTTTCACCCATGCACCCGGGTCCGATTTCAGTGCGTTTGTGCGCGAGGTGAATGTGATCAACCTCGTGCTGTTCTTTTTCAATGTACTTCCGTTCTATCCACTCGATGGTGGGAAGATTCTGCGCTCGCTGCTTTGGTACGTCATTGGGCGGGCCCGCAGCTTGATGGCCACCGTGATCATCGGCTTCATCGGCGTGGCGGGATTGGGTCTTCTCGCTCTGCAGATACAATCCGCTTGGCTCGGCCTTGTTGCCGTCTTTGCAACAATCCAGTTCGTCCACGGTTATAAACAAGCTCAAGCACTGAAGCGCTTGGAAGCGTTGCACCGCCGGAGTGAAGGTGCATGCCCGTCATGCATGGCGAATCCGCCTATAGGCGCGTTTTGGTTTTGCAGTTCATGCCGAACAGGATTCGACACGTTTGAGACCGGCGCGACTTGTCCTAAGTGCGGGATGGTATTTCCGAAGACGATGTGCCTGGATTGCCGGGAACAAAACCCGATTTCCAGCTGGAGGTTCTCAACAGAACCGATGAACGTCCCGACCGTCAGCGCGCACTGAACACATCGAGTTACCTGGGAACTTTTTTCTCCGTTTCGGCTCTCGACTGATGAGGAAAGCTCGCCAGAAGCACAGGTAACAAGAAAGCTGCGAGAAGTCCTCTTTTCATGTGTTCGAACACAGTCTACTTACAAAGAAACTCGAAGGTCGTCTTGTAGTCCGTTGGGGAGGACAGTGCACGACTTGCCGCTGCTGCTGTCGAACTGCCGAGGGCGCCCGCTACACGCCCGGCAGTCCTGGCGCCGGCGGTCACATTTTCAGAGTACCGGCCCTGATAAATGGTGTCTTGATTCACAAACGACACCGTCTGGTGGCGGCGTTCGCAATACATCTGTGCATCATTATTCGCTTTGAAAATCGAGTCGGAGCGATCGGCGGAATAACCGATCGCCATCAGCGTCTGCTGCGGCGTATTCATGACGTTGAGACGCCGCGGTCCACAGGCTGCCATTCCTACACCAAGAATAGCCAATGACAAAAACAGCCCCAATCGCCTGAACCACCAGCCCACATGGTTTGCGGCTCTCCCGACCATCTCTGATTTCTCTTCCGTGACCATCATCAGAACCTCCTTGTAATCTTGCGTAATCCAGACCGGCCCAGATTACTCCGAGGACATGCAAATTGATTACAGAAGGTTGCAGTGGGAGACGGTCCCAATTTGCGAAATTGGCGTAATTGGCGGCTCGTTCGGTTTTTATAGCCGCGTCGTGCCGACAACGCGTTTCGCCGCAGCTTTGCGCTTTACGGATGTCGTCACGGTTCGAGATCTCGCCGTAGTGACGTCGTGGCCGACGCGCTCGCAGGCTTCCTGAAGATAGGCTCGAATCGCCGGATTCAGTGCATCCGATATATGGCGGATTTTGATGTGCCGCATTTGCTTGCCGGTACCTTCGAGTAATCCATGAGGGTCACGCAAGCCAGCACCATGGTGAAAACCCAGGTTGACTCGATCCTTCATCACGCCGATATAGCAGATGCCATCCTTGATCATCTTCTCGGATGACGCGTAAACCAACGAAATGATGTACACCTCGAGGATGTTCTCGAAGCACGGCGCCAATTCCTCGAGTACGACCTCTCGCAGCGTGAGCGCGAGTTCCTGCACGCCACGGTCGTAGTTCTTCAACAGATCGAGAAGGTCTTTTGGTGGTTTGCTCAAGGTTTGGGCAATACTCGGCCCTGCAGAAAGCTGGCGGATTGCGCCGAACCTTTCAGCGCAATCCGCAGCCTTCGGATTTACGCAGCCGATTGGGCTGCGATCTTGTGCATAGTTGAATTGGCAACGTCGTAAGTCTGAACTTTCGGCGTTCCCTCGATGACGTGGTTCAGTTCCCGCAGGACTTCAGTGTACCTGCTGCTGTTATACGCGTCCGCATGTTCCCGTGAATCCCAGAAGCTCAATCCTATTGCTTCGTGTCCACCGGGAGCGATGAGAGTGACTTCATCGCGGAATCCGTGCTGGGTCCGCAATATGGGGAGGACTTTCTTCTCAATCGTCTGAGAAAACTGCGTCGAGCTGTTGGCCTTTAAACGCATCGTAACGATTCGAGTAAACACAATGAACCTCCTTTTGAACAGCTTGTCGTGGTTAAACCTACAACGCGAGACGTGACCGAACAAGAACGCATGTTCGAGTCCAGCGATGTGGTGCACAACTACCACCAAAGATGCCAACGTTCTTTTGCACGATGGGAACAGAACGAGCCGCCAATTATGCCAATTACGCGAATTGAATTCGCGTAATTGGCGCAATCATCAACAAAGTCGGCTTGCCGTAGGTGCTTTCTAAGGCACGTGCAGCTACTCGTGTTTCAACGCCAGTACACGATCGACAGCCGCGGCACGACGTGCCGGAATGACGCAAGCTTTGTTGAGTCACTTTGTTTGTTCGAGTTTAGGAGTGGCATTTGCGGTGGCGGACACTGGAGGTCCCTTCAGCTCAACGACATTGCCTTCAGGATCGGTTAGGTAAATTGAGGGCCCCACTCCGTCTGCGCCATAGCGAGACTCAACGTTCCCAGGTTCTATTCCTTTACTTCTCAAATGCTGAAAGATTTCGTCTACGTTGAATGGATCGATCCGCAAACAAAAGTGATCTAGATTCCGGCCCTCATGGCCAGTAGCCGTTCCTGCGAGAACAAAGTCAATCAAGGAATTTCCCGCTCGTAGCTGATATAGACCGATCTCTTCCTGAATCTTTTCGAGCGAACATCCAAGCGTCTCGATGTAGAAGTCCATCATCGCCTTCAGATTCGCAACGCGGAGCACGAGGTGGTCAATCTGTCGTACTGTGAACATCTGTCTGAGTATTCGGATATTCGTCGAGTATATTGATGTTACTTTCCGTCGACCGAAAATGCGAGCAGCACATTTCCCGGCATGCCGCCCCATTGGCCGTAGCCGGAATTGACAAACAGCATCCCATTGACGATGGCCGGCCCGGCGACATCGATCGCACCGCCATGAGCGGGCTTGTCGTTCACGGTTGCGAACTCCCGACCGGTGTCTACGTCCCATACAACTGCGCCGGTGGCGGTCGAAAATGCCCGCAAGTGGCCATCTACGGAGCCTGAGAACACGACGCCGGGAATCGCACTTACTGCGGCGGATTGCGCGGGCGAACAGTCGGTACGTTCTGCAGCGCACGGCGTTGGTTTGGCGCTCCAGACAATCTTGCCGGTCTTTAAATCAAGAGCGTGCAGGCCGCCGCCCTTGTTTGGATCGAGAACTGTGCGGGAGCCCTGGGGCAAAGTTGAATCCGGCTTGGTGCCGAAGCCGATGTCGGAGATGGCAACGAAGACCTTCTGGCCATCCGACGCAGAACCCCATTGGCTTCCGCCCAACGCGCTCCCCTGTCCCGCGCGCGTTTGCCATAGCACCGCGCCTTTGTGGTCAGGATCGATTGCATGCACCATGCCGGATTTCTGCCCGATGACCAATGCTCGCCTGTTTCCGCCGAGCGAAACGAGGATGGGCGGCTGGCCAAAATCAAAATCAGGACCATTCGCCTCGGGACAGTTGGGGCGCTGTGGGATTGAGCATCCGACGGTGAACGCATCGTTCTCTGTTAATTGGCGCGACCACAGAAGCTCGCCGGTCTTCAGGCTCATCGCAAGGACGGCATCGCTCGTGGTTGAGGGTGGGTCGGAATAATTGTCGCCGGTGGAGACATACAAGGCGCCTAGCTGTTCATCGACCGTCGGGGTCGACCAGACTCCGGCACCGGAAGGCCCGTGCTGTTGCGTCCCTGAAGCAGCCTTTCGTGTTGGCTTCGAAGGGTCAGGGATCGTGAAGGTTTGCCAGATCTTTTTGCCTGTCGCCGCGTCTAGCGCGACGACGCTGCCTCGAAAGGTACAGCACTGATAATTCGCGTCGCCGGCCAGCACTTCTTCAAACGAAGAGAACGGCTGATAAACGACACCATTGTGAACACGCGGTGTCGCAGTAGCCATCGTCGCGAAATGATCGACGGGCCGGACCTTCCAAATCAATTCGCCCGTCGAGGCGTTCAACGCGTAAACAGTCGCGCCCGCATCAGCGAAGAAAACCGCCGGAGTTCCGTTTGAATCGCCGACAGCAACCCCGGAGCGGACCTGGTTTGCCTTGAATCCCCAGTGCGTACATCCCGTAGCTGCGTCGAGCGAATAGACGGCTCCGGTGGCAGTTGCGATGTATACGCGTCCGCCGACGATCGTGGGTTGCGATCGTGCAATCGTCACGGCGCCAAGGTTGAAGGCCCATTTCAGCTTCAGCGCCGGCACGTTCGACGCTGTAAGCCCGGCAGCGCGAGCATCCTGGAATCGCGAGTTGGTCTCGCTGGTGCTCCATCCGTTCCAACGTGGCGCGTTCATTGCCGACTTGAATGCGGCTGCGGAAATAGAAGAGTCCCCTTTGCAGGTTCGCGTCATCGCTGGAGCGTTCGCTGCAGCTGTCGGCGCGATGTAGCCGATCAGCGCGAAGACTTGTGGTGTCGAGAGGCCTTGTGCTTGGGTTCGCATAACGCCACTCGTCAGCGCGACGTAGATGGCTTCCCCGGTCATCGCCTTGATCGCGGTGATCGACGGCATGCGACCCTGCGGCGCATCGTGGCATGACGCACAGCGTTCTTTATAAATTGCGGCCCCATCCTGCGCCGATAGAACCTGTGTGAAGAGAATGAAAACCATCACCGAAAACAGACACTTGTATCGCATGGCATTTTTCCTTTGATTGTCTGAAAGCACACCTTATCAAACCGAAACACTACCGAAATCCGCTCTTAATTCACAGTAGCGTATGAGAACGTACCACGCGAATCCATACGAAGGGTTCAAAGCAATTGTTGCAACAAATCGGACTTGAATCGTCCCAATTGGCGTAATTGGCGGCCCGTTCTGTTCAGTGGGGTAAATCGATTAAAACGATATCCGAGTTCTCCTGCAGCCGGTCGAATACAATCTGTTTGCCGTCTGGCGTAACGTCGAACGTCCGCATGGTGGAAGGATTGTTGAGATGCGTGAGCGGTTGGGTTTTCTTTGTCGACAGATCAAGCAGCCAGAAGTCTTGAGATCGCCTCTGACCTTGCATGAATACGAGCCCTTTTGCATTGGGCAAGAACCGGATGCGTTCGCCGTCGCGATTGAGTTTGATCTCGGGCATTTCGATCGGAGTTCCATCGGGACGCACGGCAAGGAGCGGCGCGTACTCGCCCACATTTGGTCCGGCGAACGCGATGAAGCTTCCATCGGGAGACCACACGGGATTCAAGGCTAATCCGGTCGCAAGGCGGACCGCGGGACCACCACCCACTGGAAGCTTGAAGAGTCCGGTGCCTTGAGCGTCGCTGCCGCCGATGGTGATCCACTTGCCGTCAGGCGACCAGCAAGCCGTCCCTTGCACCTCGATGTTGTTCCCCACAACCTCGTGATCTGTTCCTTCTGCGGTCTCCGCCTCCAACTGCAATCTTCCCTTACGTCTCAGCACAAATGCCACTCGGCGGCCGTCAACGGAAACTGCCGGCGGCTCGAGCAACGCTCCTTCTGCTCCATTCCACACTTCCTGCGCCTTTCCATCCTGGTATCGCCATAACCCGTCTCCCATTCCTCGCGAGGACAGATAGAACAACGTCGTTCCCCCAAAACGCGGCATCAGCGCGCGTACCGCCGGTACTCGGAATTCTTTCACGTCTCGCTCTTCGGCGACGTGATCGCCGATCGGAACGCTCCATAAGTTCGCCACCGGATTGGCGACGCTGGCCACTAAGCGGCGGCCATCGGCGCTTGCGGCCACCGACGTGTATTTCTCGAGACCAAAGCTGACGCGGCGTGTGACTTTTCGCGGGACATCCAGCGCCCATAGCCAAGGTCCCGAACCATCCCCAGCTCGCGCGACATACAAGACGGTTCGTTGATCAATGGGGGTCGCATAACCCACGTATGAGTGGTGTGAGGTCAGTCGCTCCGGCGCTCCGCCCGACGACGAAACGCGCCACAGATCCATCTCATTTGCGGTAGGCGTGCCATGCACAAAGTAGAGCCAGCTGCCGTCTGGCGACCAAGCAAGAAAGTGATTGTGCACACCGGCCTGGTCTACGAAGATCTGATGCGCGTTGGCCCCGCTCCGATCCGCCACGAAGATCGGATCGCCGGGATCGGAGGTGTGGTATGCCAAGCGGCTGCCGTCCCGCGACCAAACTACATTCTGCGACCGCTTGCCCAGGAAAATCCGAGGCTCACCGCCGATCAAGGGCATCGTACGCACCGAACTAACCGGATCAGAATCGTGTAACCAAATCTCCGATCCATCGCCTGAAAAACCTACAACCCGAAGTGCCCAACCCAAGTCCTGCTCTTTTCCGCGGGTTAAATTTAGGAAGCTTCCGGCGCCGGCTCGACTCAGAAAGATATCGAAGGGGCCGTCCCGATCCGAAAGAAATGCCACGAATTTTCCATCAGGAGAAATGGCCGCATCCCACTCGGAGCCTGGGAAGTCGGTGAAGCGCGTGAACTGGGCGCCGGCGAGCGGGTTTTCGCCAGAGGCGGCCGTACTGCTGCGACCCACCCACCACCCGGCGACTGCTCCAGCAAGAACGAGCGCTGCAGCAATAGCAAGGGGAATGCGCATCTTGCGAGCGACGACGGTCACCCTCATGCTCGGCAGCGACTTGCTTTCCCATGCTCGCTGGAAGCGCCGCAGATCAAGAGCCAAATCTGCAGCGTTCTGGTAGCGGTCCTTGGGATCCTTCGCCAATGCCTTCGAGAGGATTTCGTCGAACTCGGCGGGCTGCTGGTCAAGCGGCGGGAAGGGATCATTGATGATCGCGTGCAGTGTCTCGACCTGCGATTTGCCCATGAATGGCCGCCGCCCTGCAACCATTTCGTACAGCATCACTCCGAGCGAGAAAATATCTGTGCGATGATCGAGCGGCCGCGCCGATGCCTGCTCGGGCGACATGTACGGTCCGGTGCCCATCACGACTCCCGCTTCGGTGAGCACCGATTGCTGGGTCGGCACATCGTCTTTCGAGCCAGTAGCACTCCCAGTGACCTTGGCCAGGCCGAAGTCCAGGATCTTTGCCTGTCCCTGCGGTGTGACGATCACATTCGCCGGCTTAAGGTCGCGATGCATGATATTGGCGGCGTGCGCTGCGGAAAGGGCGCTCGCTATTTGTGCCGAGTAGGCGACGGCCTCGGCGAGCGGGAGTCCTCTAGAAGTAATTAGCTTGTCCAGCGAATTACCGGGGACATACTCCATCACCAGGTAGTCAACGCCGCCATCATGGGCAATGTCGTGGAGTGTGACAATGTTGGGATGATTCAAAGCCGAAGCCGCGCGAGCTTCGCGTTCAAGTCTGCTGGAACGCTCGTTGAGAATCTTGATGGCGACGGTTCGTCCGAGGCGCGCATCGCGAGCCTTGTACACCTTGCCCATGCCGCCGACACCCAACAGTCCGAGAACCTGATAAGGCCCTAGCGCGGAGCCGGCGGTCAGTCGCGTG
>JACXTT010011140.1_pt1 | contig 12050 bp, 10 predicted proteins | sample 9270951 | NCBI WGS metagenome assembly JACXTT01 (sample SAMN15532306, study PRJNA645909) | rock metagenome | isolation source: weathered quartz diorite | place: Puerto Rico | collected 2017-06-21 | reverse complement strand
TCACGATGGGCAGTGCCAACGCACTGGGATGGGCCGGACCGTCCAGCAAAATCACGCGCGTCGTTCTCGAGTGTTTGGCCGTTTCAGCGTCACGACACTGGGCGGTGGCTTCTCAGCCCCAGGCGTGAAAGCCGCCTACAAGTCCAAATGGAGGCGGACTGCGGGAACCAGCACTGGGCCACGATCGCGGTTGTAGCCAGGATTGTTGATATGCTGAAGGTCGAACGATGCGAACGCTCCGCGCCACAGGTGGAGCGTGTAAAAACTCTCGACGATCTTTTCCCGTCCGTAATTGAGACGACCGTCGCAGAGGAGGAAACCGCAGCCGCCGAGTTCAAGATAGCGCCGATGGTCACCGGAGAGAGCGTTTGAGGCGAAGGCCAACCCGGCACGATCCAGACCGCGGCGCCACAGCGTTCCCTTGAGAACCCCGCCGAAGCTCACTGACTGATTCACCTCTGTGTAGGCAAAGGATTCGTGGCGGCCTTCGTTCCACCCGAAGCGCCCGAAGGCCGTGAGCCAGGGCGTAAGCTCCTGCTCGGCGCTCGTGCCAAAGCCGTACTTGATGGTGGTTTGCAGCGGATGGCGGGTGATGTCCGGTACCGGGGTCTGGCCCGATTCGAATTGCTGGATTGCCACGCGGTAATCGCCCATGTTGCCGTGATTGACGTAGGAAAGAAGGCGAATGACGGCATCGCGATGCGGCAAGAAGCCGCGGCGGAGCTCGCATTCGACATTGTCGGCGTGGGCACGGCCGAGGTTCCACTGGAAATCGATGCCGTTCGCGACGCGCGGCATGAGGGTTTCGGCAATTCGGACACCCCAAATGCGGTCTTGATATTCGACGATGACGCCAACAGTGTAGCCGCGCGTGTCCGCCGCATAGTCGTAGCCGCCGTTGTTGTCCACCGTCCAGTTGAGGAATTGCAGATGGCTGTCGCCGCCGGCGGAATTGAGATCGAAGAAATCGGCCACGCCGAATTTTCCGGCGCGGATTTCGAGGCGGCGTACCGGAACCGTGGTTGCGAGCGAGAGAGGGCCGCGGTGGGCGGGCGCGCGCTCGCTTGTGAGCGGAATGATCTGGCGAATCATTCCCCGGGCGATGTACGGCGTGGAGCCGAGCGTCGGATTACGGACGACATCGAGATTCGTGAAGCCCGCCAGGCCAAAGGCATCGCTGATTCCGCGGCCGCCGGCGCTTTCGAGGTCGAAATGAACTTCGGTGTCGTTGCGAAGCAGCACACCGAGGTAGAGCGTGAGGACGCGCGAGGCCGCGTGTTCGCCCTGGGGCTTGAGACTTTGCGGCCCGTTGTACAACGCATGGAAAGGCGGGTGCCATTGGTAGATGAAATTCATCTGGCCGGAAAGCCAGAATCGGCTGGATTCGGAATGGGGAAAAATCGTGGTGGGCGGATCCTTCCCTTTGGCTTCCTCGGAGGATGCCGCGTCCTGCGCCCCTAGAGCGGCATGAGGGGCCGTCTCCTGCGCGAGAGCGGGAAGATCGACGCCGACGGACAGAGTCGCGGCGAGCAGGAACCGAGCAAGCCGGTTTTCGAGAGCACGATTCAGATTGGCCACGAACAAGAAGCACACGTCCACCGGAAGTACCCCGAACGTGTTACGGGTGTATGAATGCAAGCGGAAACGCAGTCCGCAGATTGCGGCCCTGCGCAAGCCAGTCTAAACTCCATCTCCCGGATGACCAAGGCAAATCGCCGCGATAAATTGCGAATTGTCTCGCTGGCGCCGAGCGCGACGTCGATTCTGTGCGCGATCGGAGCAAAGAAAGCGCTGGTTGGAGTGACGCGCTGGTGCGAGCAGGTTGCTCCGGTCGGGCGTTTGCCCACCGTGGGCGATTGCTGGACGGGGACACCGGAGGAAGTGCTGGCGCTCAAGCCCACGCTCGTCATCGGATCGGTGCCCTACAAGCAGGAGACGGTGGCGAAGCTGCTCGAGCTGCCGGTGATGTTTCTGGCGATGAATCCGCGGTCGCTGGCGGACGTCGAGGCGGATATCCGTGTGCTCGGGCGAATTGCCGGGCGAGCAAAACAGGCGGAGAAGGTGATCACGCGGATGCGGCGGGAGTTCGAAGCAATCGCGAGGAGCACGCGCAACGCGAGGCCGAGGCCAAGGGTGTACTGCGAAGCATGGCCGAATCCGCGGATCAGTTCCCCACCCTGGGTTGCAGAGCTGGTGGAGATCGCCGGGGGAAAGATGGTGCTGCCGCCGGGCGATCGGGTCAGCGACGAGCAGGTGGCAAGTGCACAGCCCGAAGTGATTGTCCTGGCGTGGGCCGCGGCGGGCGACAAGGCCAAACCCGAAAAGGCTTACGAAGTGGCGGCGTGGATAGACGTGCCGGCGGTGAAGCAGCGAAGAGTGCATGTGGTGCGCGATGAGCTGCTGAATACGCCGGGCCCGCCGCTCGTCGAGGGCGCGCGGGCCCTATTCCGCATCCTTCACTCGCAACGCATGGGAGCGGCGCGATGATCGCGGTTGTCGCCGCGAGGACTCACGAGGTCATCGGGTCGGGTTTTTCGGGGTTGATGTCCAGTTCTTTGATGGCCCGCCGGACGACGGCCTTGTCGATCTGGCCTTCGCACAGCAGCTCCGTCAATGTGGCGAAGGCGATGAAGCGGGCGTCCACCTCAAAGAAGTCGCGCAGCGAAGCGCGGCTTTCGCTGCGGCCAAAGCCGTCGGTGCCGAGCGAGGCGAGCCGACGCGGCATCCACTTGCTGACCGAGTTGGGCAGAGCCTTCAGGTAATCCGAAGCGGCGACGAGGACGCCGGGCGCGCCGGCCAAGCATTCACCCACGTAGGGCACGCGGAATTTCTCGCCGGGATGCAGCATGTTCCAGCGCTCGGCCTCGAGTCCGTCGGTGTAGAGCGATTTGTAACTGGTGACGCTCCAAACGTCCGCGGCCACCCCAAATTTCTCTTCGAGCATTTCCTGAGCCTTGAGCGCTTCGCGAAGGATGGCGCCGCTGCCGAATAGCTGCGCGCGGAACTTGGACCGCTTGTCTTCGGAGGCGCGAAAGCGGTACATGCCGCGAAGAATGCCGTCCCTAGCGCCGGCGGGCATGGGCGGCATGATGTAGGGTTCGTTCATCACCGTGATGTAGTAGAAGATGCTTTCGCGGTCCCGGTACATGCGGCGAATGCCGTCCTCGATGATGACGGCGATTTCGTAGGCAAAGGCGGGGTCGTAGGCGCGAATATTGGGCGTGGGAAGAGCCAGAACGTGGCTGTTTCCGTCTTGGTGCTGAAGCCCCTCGCCGGCCAGCGTGGTGCGCCCGGAAGTGCCGCCGAGCAGGAAGCCCCGGCAGCGCATGTCGGCGGCGGCCCAGATAAGGTCGTTGATGCGCTGGAAGCCGAACATGGAGTAAAAGATGAAAAACGGAATCGTGTTGATGCCGTGGGTGGAGTAGGCCGAGCCCGCGGCGATGAACGAAGACATCGAGCCAGCTTCGGTGATGCCCTCCTCGAGAATCTGGCCGTCCTTGGCTTCCTTGTAATAGAGAAGCGTGTGAACATCGACGGGCTCGTAGAGCTGCCCCACGCTCGAATAGATGCCCACCTGGCGGAAGAGCGATTCCATGCCGAACGTGCGGGCCTCGTCAGGGACGATGGGAACTACCAGCTTCCCGATTTCGGGATCCTTGAGCATCTTCCGAAGCATGCTGACGAACGCCATGGTGGTGGATACTTCACGGCCTTCGCTGCCCTCGTGAAACTCCTGCCAGAGATTGTCTTGCGCCAGGGCCAGAGGCTTCGCGCGGACAGTACGCAGCGGGACATACCCGCCAAGCTCCTGGCGGCGCTCGCGAAGGTACTGGATTTCGGGGCTGTCGTCGGGAGGACGGTAGAAGGGCGCGTCGGCGACATCGTCGTCGCTGATGGGAATTCCGAAGCGGGAGCGGAATTCGCGCAGCTCATCTTCGTTGAGCTTCTTCTGCTGGTGGGTGATGTTCTTGCCTTCGCCGATTTCGCCGAGACCATAGCCTTTGATGGTGCGCGCGAGGATGACGGTCGGCTGGCCCTTGTGTTGTGCGGCCGCCTTATAAGCGGCGTAGACCTTCTTCGGATCATGCCCGCCGAGGCGCAGCTTGCGAAGCGGCTCATCCGGGATGTCTTCAAAGAGCTTCAGCAGGCGCGGGTCAGTGCCAAAAAAGTGCTGGCGGATGTAGGAGCCGGGCTCGACCACGAATTTCTGATACTCGCCATCCACGATCTCGCCCATGCGGCGAACGAGAAGACCTTCGGTGTCGCGCGCCAAGATGGGATCCCAGTCGCTACCCCACAGAACCTTGATGACGTTCCAGCCCGCTCCGCGGAAGGCGGCTTCGAGTTCCGTGATGATCGAGCCATTGCCGCGCACTGGACCGTCGAGACGTTGCAGGTTGCAATTGACGACGAAGATGAGATTGTCGAGGCGCTCGCGGGACGCAAGCGTGATAGCCCCGAGGGCCTCGGGCTCGGAGGTTTCGCCGTCCCCGAGGAAAGCCCACACCTTCGCGTCGGTGCGCGGTTTCAGGCCGCGGTCTTCGAGGTAGCGATTGAAGCGCGCCTGATAGATAGCCATGATGGGGCTGAGACCCATCGAGACCGTGGGAAACTCCCAGAAATCGGGCATGAGCCACGGATGGGGATAGGAAGACAGGCCGCCGCCGGGCTTCAGTTCGCGGCGGAAATTCTCGAGTTGCTGGACAGACAGGCGGTCTTCGAGAAACGCGCGGGCGTAGACGCCCGGGGAGGCATGGCCCTGGAAATAGATGATGTCGCCTTCGAACTCTTCGGTGCGCGCTCGGAAGAAATGATTGAATCCGACTTCGAACAGCGTGGCGGCGGAGGCATAGGTGGAGATATGGCCGCCGATATTCGGCTCGATGCGATTGGCGCGCACGACCATCGCCAGCGCGTTCCAGCGGACCAGGCTCTTGATGCGGCGCTCGATCTCCTGGTCGCCGGGGAAGAACGGTTGTTGATCGGCAGGGATCGTGTTGGCGAAGGGCGTGTTCGCGGTGAATGGAAGTTCGACGCCGGCAAGCAGCGCGCGCGTGCGGAGCCGCTCAAGAATGTGCGCGACCACTTGCGGGCCGCTGTCTTTGAGAACGGCGTCGAGCGACTCCTCCCATTCGAGGATTTCAATTTCTTCCGCATCCGTCATTGGCGTAACTGCGCTCTGGTCCATCACTTCGCCTCGAGTTTCAAGATTCTCCGGTGAGAACGCTTCCTGCTGCATGGCGGGTCCTCAGTGGCCTTAATTGCATAGGATACACCGCGGAGAGAATTCGCGCACACCTGAGAAATGATGACGAAATTCGGCCATCGCTACAGCGTGCGGCCGCCGTCAACCACGAGGACTTGCCCTGTAATGAACTCCGATTGAATGAGGAAGCTCACGGCGGCGGCGACCTCTTCGGGCGTTCCGGTGCGATGCAAGGGAGCCTTACGGATGTAGTCGGCTTCCTGTTCGGGCGGGTCGCCGGGCATGGAAATCGTTCCCGGCGCGACTGCGTTAACGCGGATCTCGGGTGCGAGGGCTTTGGCGAGGCAGCGGGTGAGCATCATGACGCCGGCCTTCGACACGCAGTAGGGAATATAGCGAGGCCAGGCAAGGAGCCCGCCGATCGACGCGAAGTTGATGATCACGCCGCGGCCGGATTGCTTGAGGAGCGGCGCGGCGGTTTGGGCGCAAAAAAATTGCGCGCGAAGGTTCGTGTCGAGCGCCGTATCCCATTGTTCTTCGGTCGCGCTTTCGACGCGGGCCGGATAGAACACCGCCGCATTGTTCACAAGTATGTCCAGCCAGCCGAAGGCCTCCGCCGCCTGCTTGAAGAGGCGCCGGACTTGCGCGACGTCGCGCAGGTCAGCGGGAAAGGCAACGGCGCGGCGGCCGAGGGCTTCGATTTCGCGCACGACTTCAGAGGCGTCGCCGCTCGACCCGCGGTAGTGAACAAGGACGTCCGCGCCATCCCGGGCGAGGCGCAGCGCGACGCCGCGACCGAGGCGCTTTGCGGCACCGGTAACAAGCGCCACGCGGCCCGAAAGTGGCGAATCCTGGGTTGGCATGAGCGGGCAGCCTGAAGCCCGCCCTACACTAGCACAGGGCTGTTAGAATCGGCCGGTCGAGCTTGCCTGCGGCAAGCAGGGAGAAGCGATGAAACTGGACTTGCTGGCGATTGCGGCGCATCCGGACGATGTCGAGCTGAGCTGTGGGGGCACGCTCATCAAGATGGCCGAGCGCGGCTACAAAGTGGGCATTCTGGACTTGACTGCGGGCGAGATGGGAACCCGGGGAACGCCGGAGATACGCGCGCGGGAAGCGGCCAAGGCGGCGAAGATCCTGGGTGCGGAATGGCGCGGGAACCTGGGCGTCCCGGATTCGGATGTCCAGGCGACTCGTCAGAACAAGCTGCGAATGGCGCAGATCATCCGTGAGCAGCAGCCGCATACGGTCATTCTTCCTTACTGGGAGGCGCGGCACCCGGATCATTACCACGCCTCGGAGCTGGGATACGAGGCATGTTTCCTGGCGGGTTTGAAGCAGCTTCCGATCGAGGGCGAGCCCTTCCGCCCCTTCAAGATCCTCTACGCGACCGCCTACGCCAATGTGCGGCCGGGGTTCGTCGTGGACATTACGGCGCAATACGAGCTGCGGCGGCGAGCGATTCTGGCGTTTGCGTCCCAGTTCCGGCCGGCGAAGCGCGCCCCAAGAGCCAGAATCCACCTGGCGATTGACCGGCTGGAAGAGGAGATGGGGCAACAGGCACGGCATTACGGGCAGATGATCGGGGTGAGGTATGGAGAGCCCTTCCTGACGCGGGAACTCATGCAGGTGGAGGACGTGGTCAAGCTGCCGGTGCGGTCGATCTGAGCGCGGGGAGCCAGAAGGCCTAAAACGCGTCTTCGTCCATGGCGGGCGAGAATCCGCGGAGCATCTGGCCTCTGTCGGTGCGCTCGACGCGGACGCGGATGGCGGATTCGGTTTCCGAGCCGGTCTTGCGCAGCATGGCTACGGTGTTCAAAGCCTCGGTGTAGATTTTGGTGACGAGAAAAGTGTCCCCCGTCCCATCCTGCCTCCAGACCTGGCCAATTTGAACCTTGCGAGCTCCCATAAACGTTGGTCAATAACGAATCTAGGGGCTCAATGGGCGGCTGTCAAATTATTCCTTAGGGCTGTTTTGGACACAGGGAGGCCGAGAACGGCTTCAGCGTGCGTCCGCTATAGTGGCTGGCGAAGGAAACCATTCGACCATGCGGTACATCTGAGAAGATGAAGCCAGCCCCCGGGGCAGGTGTATACTGGTGGCAGGTAGAGGTGGCAACATGAGCGCAATTCTCCGTCAGTTTATAGGGTTCGTCGTAGCCGCATCGCTCGCCGCAGGACCTGCACTGGCGGCGCCGCAAAGCCAGAGCCAGGCTCAGCCGCAGAATCAGACCCAAAGCCAGCCAGTCCAGCAGCAAAGCCAGCCGCAAGACATCAAGCCGGGTTCAAAGAACGACGTCGAAGCCATCGGCAATCGAGGCGTCGGCAAGGGCGTGAACTTCTACTCGCTCGAGAGGGAGATCGCCATCGGGAAGCAGTTGGCGCAGGAAGTGGAACGCTCGGCGAAGCTGGTCGACGACCCGGTCGTCGTGGAATACGTGAACCGTGTCGGCCAGAACCTGGTGCGGAACTCGGACGCGCGGGTGCCCTTTACCATCAAGGTGATCGATTCGGATGAAGTGAACGCTTTCGCTCTGCCGGGCGGGTTCTTCTACGTCAACAGCGGGCTGGTCCTGCGGGCGCAGGAAGAATCGGAGCTCGCGGGCGTGATGGCCCACGAAATTTCCCACGTGACTGCCCGCCACGGCACCAAGCAAGCCACCAAGGGCGAGATTCTCCAGCTCGCCACCATTCCCCTGATCCTGCTCGGGCCGGGCGGCTGGGCCGGATACGGCATCTACCAGGGCCTGAACCTGGCGATTCCACTGTCGTTCCTCAAGTTTTCCCGCGACGCTGAGCGCGAAGCAGACTTCCTAGGCCTGCAGTACATGTACAAGGCCGGGTATGACCCGAACTCCTATGTGACCTTCTTCGAGCGCATCCAGGCAGACGAGCGGCGCCGGCCGGGGACGATTCCGAAGGTGTTCTCGACGCACCCGCCCACTCCCGAACGCATCCAAAACGCCCAGAAGGAGATTGCGCGGATCCTGCCGGCGCGCGATACCTACATCGTGACGACGTCGGAGTTCGACCAAGTGAAGGCGCGGCTGCGCAGCATCATGTTCAGCAAGAAGGCGCAGGACACCGACCCCAACAAGCCGACCCTGCGCACCCGCACCGAACAGCAGAAGGACAAGAAAAAGAGCCCGACCAGCGAACCGACCGACGATGATGACCGGCCGACCCTGAAAAAGCGGCCCTAAGCGAGAATCAGTCTAAGGATCAGAGCAATGGGCGGCCCACTGGGCCGCCCATTGCTGTTTTCGGCTAGGCGCGGCGCTCGGCGGCCTGATGCGGAACGCCCATGCGGCGGAGTTCCTCGGAGTAATACTTGCGATAGAGCACGTCCCATTCCTCGCTGCCTTCGAGGATTTCCTTTTTCTGCGAACTGATCTTCTTGCGGACCTCGGCGTCCACTTTTTCCTCTTCCCGGAGGGCGGCTAGGAGAATGGAAACGATCTGCTGGCGGATGGTGTCGCGGTCTTCGATGAATTCCACGTCGTCGCTCGCGACGAGGAGTTCGACGATCTGGTGCGAGAGGCGGACGACTTTTTCGCGGCTCAGTCTCATTCGGTTTCAGCCAGTTCCCTACCACTCCCAGGTGTCATCAACCGTCCCGCTTCGCAATGCCTGTCGCCACAATGACCTACCGCAGAATCAGCTTGCGCTCCCGCGCGAGCTGCGCCTTCACCTTCTTGTACATCTCCTGGTAAGAGGCGCCGGTACGGCGGATTTCGTCCGAGTGCTGATTCAAAATCTCCCGCACTTCGTCGTTCAAACGATCCTCGACAGTCAACTCTTCCGCCATGCGCTGCCGGACGCGCTGAACAAGCGCTTCGGGAGCCTTAGCCTCGATCATCTGTGCATCGGCGAGGTGCTTGACGACTTCGCCCGCCATGTACGCAACGAAATCCCGAGAGAGAAGCATTCGGAGAAATCTCCTTGCACGTACCGAAACAAAAAGTGTACTGGCTGCACCAGGAAAGTGCAAGGAAACCCCCGCATTGACCCGTTCTGCAGCTTCCGGTACGATGCTCTGGGGCGGTTAGCTCAGCGGTTAGAGCATCCGGTTTACACCCGGAAGGTCGTCCGTTCGAATCGGACATCGCCCACCATCCGTGAGCGGTTTCCCCGCGGGGACGTAGTTCAGTTGGTTAGAACGCTGCCCTGTCACGGCAGAGGTCGCGGGTTCGAGTCCCGTCGTCCCCGCCATTCCGCGCTGCTCGAGACTTTAGAGAATCGAACAAGGTAACTCCCGCGCCCCTTCCTCCGTACTCTCTTTAGGGATGGCTCCGCCATCCTCCGCGAGTTCGCGCCTCGCGTCTCGGAAGATTAGGTAAAATAGTGGGAGGGAGTATCTCCGCGGTCGTGCTCGCCGTACGTGACAATTTAGCCCAGTGTTTCAGCGCCCTGCGCGCTCACAAGCTGCGCGCCTCGCTCACCATGCTGGGGCTGACCATGGGTGTGGCCACCCTTATCACGGTCATGACCATCGTGCAGGGCGCGAACGTGTACGTGGAACAGAAAATCGCTAACCTCGGCACCAACGTTTTTCAGATCGCACGCACCCCCTTCGCGGTGACGGACTTCAACATCATCATCAAAGCGCTGAAGTACAGGAAAATCGAGTTTGACGACGTGCGTGCCGTTGCCGAAGGGTGCCCCGCTTGCGAAGAGGTTGGTGCTACCACTACCGCCACCGTCCGCGCGCGTTCCAGCAACAAAGAGGTGTCGGACGTGAGCCTCTACGGCCAGACTCCGAGCATGGCCGACATTGATACGCGCGCCGTCGAGCTCGGCCGCTACTTCACACCCTCCGAAGCCGAACACCGCGCCGATGTCTGCCTGATCGGCGATACGCTTGTGCAGCAGTTGTTTCTCGGCACGGACCCGATCGGCAGAACCATTCGCGTCGGCAACGATGAACTCGTGGTGGTCGGCGTCATGGAAAAAGTCGGCAGCGTCCTGGGCCAGGACCAAGACAATTTCGTTACGGTCCCGCTCCCGGTTTTCCTGCGCATGCGGGGCCCGCACACCAGCCTCACCATCAACGTCAAGACGAGCACCGCCAACTTTGACAGGGCTCAGGATGAGGCACGGCTCATCTTGCGCGGCCGGCGCCACCTTTCCGGCGCGATGGAGGACGACTTCTTCATCGGCACCAAGGAAAGTTATATGGCCTTGTGGCGCAGCATCAGCTCGGCGTTTTTCGCCGTCTTCATTCTCGTGAGCGCCATCTCGGTGATCATCGGCGGCATCGTCATCATGAACGTGATGCTGGTGAGCGTGACCCTGCGGCGACGGGAGATCGGCGTGCGCCGCGCGATGGGCGCCACTAAGCGCGACATCCTGCGCCAGTTCATGGCCGAAAGTTTGATGCAATGTATCGTGGGAGGACTTGCGGGCATCACCCTCGGATTCCTGGTCGCCATGGCCCTGCGAACCTACACTCCGTTCCCTGCTTCCGTGCAGACGTGGGTGGCCATGCTCGGGGTGTTGCTCAGCTCCGCAGTCGGATTATTTTTCGGAATCTATCCGGCATTGCGCGCATCGCAACTCGACCCGGTTGTCGCCTTGAGGTCTGACTGATGGCGATCATGACGCTTGCGCAGGCCCGGGAAAATTTCCTTGCGGCCATGCAGACGCTGCGCTCCTCCAAGGTTCGCTCCGGGTTGACCGTGCTCGGCATCGTCATCGGAGTTTCTTCGGTCATTTCCATGGCGGCCATCATTCAGGGCCTGAACAAGTTCGTGCAGGACAGGGTGGAATCCCTCGGTTCGCGCACGTACTTCATCTCGCGGTTCCCGCCCGGCACGGACCCTTCGCGCTGGCCGGAACGCATTCGCACGCGCAAATATTTTGAATACGACTACGCTAACTTCATCCGCCAGGCCGCTCCCGACGTCCAGATCGTGACCACCGTCGGCACGCGCGGTTTTTTCTTCGGGGACAGCAACCTCATCACCAGCGGAAACCGCAGCGTCGAGAAGGTCATCGTGCGCGGCGCCGAGCCGGAGTACATCGAGGCGATTCCCTTGTTCAGCATCGCGCGCGGCCGCTTCATCAGCTCTTTCGACCAGGAGCATGCCCGGCCCGTCGCGGTTCTGGGCGCGGCCATCAGCGAATCGCTCTTCCCCTATACGGACGCCCTCGGCAAGACCGTGCGCATCAATGGCAGCGTCTACGAGGTCGTCGGCGTCTTCGAGCACGACCAGGGCCTGTTCGTCGGGCCCGGCGTGGACATCTTCGCCGTCATCCCGCTCAGCAAATTCAAGAAGGAGTATCCCGAAGCCAAAGAGCTGATTATGGCCTTCACCGTCCCGGAGGGCGTCAACATCGAAAGAGCGCAGGGCGAGGTCATTCAGGCCATGCGGCGCCTGCGCCGCGTGCCGCCCGGCAACGAAAACGATTTCGAGCTGAGCTCGCCGGACTTCCTCAGCAATCTGTGGAATCAGCTCACCGGCGCGCTGGTGATTCTCACCTCGGTGATCAGCTCCATCGGACTGCTGGTGGGCGGCATCGGCGTGATGAACATCATGCTCATCTCCGTGACCGAGCGCACCCAGGAAATCGGAGTGCGCAAAGCCATCGGCGCGCGCCGCGCGGACGTTCGCCTGCAATTCCTGCTCGAAGCCGTGGCCCTCACGCTCGTCGGCGGCACCATCGGCATTCTCATCGGCGCCGGCATATCCACCTCGGTGCGGACTCTGGTGCCTTCGATTCCCGCGACGCTGTCTTATCTTTGGGTGTCGATCGGGTTCGCCATCTCCGTCGGCGTGGGCCTCTTCTTCGGCTATTATCCGGCCAAACTCGCGGCCAACCTCGATCCCGTCGTCTGCCTCCG
>JACXTT010011139.1_pt1 | contig 12052 bp, 8 predicted proteins | sample 9270951 | NCBI WGS metagenome assembly JACXTT01 (sample SAMN15532306, study PRJNA645909) | rock metagenome | isolation source: weathered quartz diorite | place: Puerto Rico | collected 2017-06-21 | reverse complement strand
GAAGGAAAAGGTCTTGTCTTTGCGAACGGGGCCGCCCAGCGCGCCTCCGAATTGATTCTGTTTCAGCACGGGCCGTTTCTGCCCCGCGCGATTCAAGAAGAAATCATTAGCGTTGAGTTTGTCGTTGCGGAAGAACTCCCAGAGCGTGCCGTGAAAAGCGTTCGTGCCGGACTTGCTGACGATGTCCACATTCGCGCCCGCGCCCCGGCCTTTGCTCGCGTCATATAAACCGGTCTGCGCCTTGAATTCCTGCAAGGTATCGGGCGCGGGTACGGCCAGCCCGGTTTGCGCACCAAAGCCCGACGCCGAATTTTCCGCGATGTTGTTGGCGTCCACGCCGTTGAACTCGAAGCTGTTGAAGGTGGGTCGCGCGCCGTTCGAGGCCACGTTCTGCGAATTCCTGCCGACTTCGCCCGCGTTGGGCAGGTCTACGGCAGTGCCGGTCGAAAGCGCGAGAATCTGCGTGAAGTTGCGATTCGAGAGCGGCAGCGAAACGATGAACTGCTCCGAGGTGGTGCGACCCAGCGCCGTGTTCTCTGTTTGCAGCAGCGGCGCAGCGTCCGTCACCGTGATCTCCGCCGCGATCTCGCCCACGGGAAGCGTGAAATCGAGCCGGGCGATTTGCGCCACTTCGAGCTTGACGCCGGTCCGGTTCACGGTCTGAAAGCCTTTGGTCTGCGCGGTCAGTTTGTAATTGCCCGGCGTCACGAACGAGAAGTTGTAATAGCCCAGACTGTTGGTCGTCGTGACGCGCTTGATGCCCGTGTCATCATTGGTCAGCGTGATGGTGGCATTGGCGACGACCGCCTGCGTCGAATCCTTGACGATCCCGGTCACCTCGGCGGTTTGCGCGAGACTGATGGTTGAAAAGCTCATGATCGCCGCGATCAGTAAAATGCTTCGGTAGAAAGTCTGTCTCATTATTCACTTCTCCGGGAGTGGGGTAGGCTAAATGACCCGCCCTACCATCTCCGATAACAGTTGTGCGGGCAGCATTCATTGCTCGCCATAGCGCCGTTTGCTAAACTTCGGCGGAACAGTCGATCGCAATCAAAGCGCAATTTTCGAATCCGGATTTGTGTGTGATGACTGCTGAATAAAGCACGGAATGCGGCTACGAGTCATTGTCACACAGCTTATTCTTTCTTATTTTTTCTTATGGAGACGCTAAGCCGTCCGGCGAGCCACTATTACGAGTTCGATGCCTTCCGCCTGGATGCCGGCAGACGGCTGTTGTTCCGTGATGGCGATTCGGTGACGCTTGCGCCGAGGGCTTTTAATATGCTGCTCGTTTTAATCCAGCGCCGTGGCGCGGTCCTGAGCAAAGACGAATTGATGAAACATCTCTGGCCGGACACGGTGGTCGAGGAGAACAACCTCACCGTGATCATCTCGGCGCTGAGAAAAGCCCTGCATGAGAATCCGCAAGAGCACCGCTATATCGTGACGATCCCGGGACAAGGCTACAGCTTCGTCGCGGAGGTCAGGGAAAGCCTCAGCGATGGCGCCGAGCAGGAGAGTGAGGAAAGAGGGCTTCGTCATTCTGCCGAATTACCTCTGCCACTCCGAGCTTCAGGGCGAAAGGTTGTTTTGGTCAGCCTGCTCCTACTGATTCTCATCTCCATCGTCACCTATCTCTTCCTTTCCAACAAATCAAACCCAGCCGTCACTGAAACACCAGTCAGAACCATCGCCGTTCTTCCATTCAGAAACCTGGGCGGCGAGAGCGGTGACGAATATCTCAGTCTGGGCATGGCCGACGCGCTGATCACCAGGCTCGGCAATCTGAGGCAGGTGATCACCCGCCCAACCAGCGCCGTGCTCAAATACTCAGGATCGGGCGCTGATCCGCTGGCCGCCGGACGGGAACTGGCCGTGGATGCGTTGATCGAGGGACGAATTCAAAAGCTGGAAGATCGCATTCGCGTGACGGTGCAGCTCATCCGGGTGCGCGACGGCCAGCCGCTCTGGTCGGAGAAGTTCGACGAGCAGTTCACCAACATTTTCGCCGTCCAGGACTCGATCTCCCAACAGGTGGCGCGCGCGCTGGCGCTCAAGCTGAGCAGGGTGGAGCGGGAACAACTGACCAAACGCTACACCGAGAACACCGAGGCTTTCCAGTTTTACCTCAAGGGCCGCTACTTCTGGAACAAGCGGTCGGTCGAAGGCTTGCGGAAAGGCGGCGAATATTTTCAGCGCGCGATCGAGCGCGACCCCGACTACGCGTTGGCCTACGCCGGACTGGCCGACTGTTACAACCTGCTCAGCTACTATGGCAGTCTCTCGCCGAAGGAGTCTTTCCCGAAAGCCAAAGCGGCGGCCCTCAAGGCGCTGGAGATAGATGAGTCGCTCGCCGAAGCGCACACTTCGCTGGCCCTTGCGGCCATGGCCTTCGACTGGGACTGGGCCGCCGCTGGAAGGGAACATCAATGCGCCCTCGAACTAAATCCCAATTACGCGACCGCTCATCAGTGGTACGCCGAATACCTGGCGGCGATGGAGCGGCAAGGGGAAGCCCTGACCGAAATCAGGCGCGCCGGCGAAATTGATCCGCTGTCGTTGATTGTCGCGACGGCGGAAGGCTACATCGGTTATTACAGGCGCGACTTCGACGCGACGATCAAGCACAGCGAGAAGACGCTCGAAATGGATCCGAACTTCGCTCCCGCCCACTCGTTTCTCGCCTGGGGCTATTTGCAAAAGGGGAAGTTTGCCGAGGCCATCAGCGCCTTGCAAAGGGCGGTCTCGCTCTCCGACAGCAACTCGCGGATGGTCGGCGAACTGGGGCACGCTTATGCGGTGTCGGGGCAGAAAGCGAAAGCGCGGGAGATTGTCGGGCAGTTGGAGATGAAATCACAGCGACAATATGTCTCCCCGTATGAGATTGCGCTGCTCTACGCGGGCCTGGATGAAAAAGAGCAGGCGCTGGTCTGGCTGCGCAAGGCCTTTGAAGATCGCGCCTGGCAGTTGATGTACCTGCGGGTGGAGCCAAAACTCGATCCTGTCCGCGCGGATCCACGATTCATTGACCTGCTGCGCGACGTCGGGCTCGCGCCTTGAGGTGACGCTCCCGCACAAAGCCTTTAAGGCACGCGGCCTGCCAGATTCGCCTCGATCCAGAGCAGGAATTCGACGTTGGCCGAAGGGACTGTGTAGAAATCGAGCGACTCTTCCTGCTTCCCTTCTGGCGTAATGTTAGCCCAGCCAATGCCATGCTCTTTCTTGATCGCATTACTTACCAGCTTCTTGGCGATCTGGTCTATGCAGCTTTTGAATGCTTCGCGTTCTTTCTCGGTAAATCCTTCTACTGCATGAACCGACCCGCCTCACAGATATGGAAGCAGTATGAAAAGAAAACGATGGCCAGCCGCTGAAGCAACTCCTCCCGCATCGCGAACTTATTCTACTTTCTCATTTCTTGCCAGCATCTTTAACAAGCTTACCATCAGGATCATAAACCTCGACCGTTCCGTATTTCGCCAGCGCGCCGCGTATCTTGGAGGCATCCCCTATGGCCACAATTTGCAGGTGTGCGAGGTCGATGTACTTTTGCGCCGCTCGCTGGACATCTTCAGCTGTGATGGCCGCAACCTTCCGCGCGTAGCTATCCCAGTAGTCGTCGGGCAGGTGATAGAGCTGCTGCGTGACGATGTTCTGCAACAGCGTCTGCGGCTGTTCGAGCGAGAGCGCGAAGCCACCAGTGAGCGCTCGCTTCGCGTTGTCAAGCTCAACCGCCCCGACCTTCTCCTCGCGGATGCGCCTGAGTTCGTACATAAATTCGTTCATCGCGCCGGCGGTGACATCGGTTCTCACCTCCGCGCTCGCCTGCCACGTTCCGCGAAACTTCGAGCTGCCGAACTGGCTGTACGCGCCGTAGGTGTACCCTTTGTCTTCGCGTAGGTTCAAAAACAGCCGCGCCGCCGGGCCGCCGCCCACGATCCTATCCATGACCAGCAGTGCGAAGTAATCCGCGTCGGTGCGAGTGATGCCTAAACTGCCAAGCTGGATCACGGTCTGCACCGAACCGGGCCGGTCGATCAAGTGAATCCTGGCTGCGGTCGGGGTGACTACTGCCGGGATTGAAGTCAGCGGCGCCGGGCCGCGTTTCCAATCGCCGAATGCACGGTCAAGCTTCGGCAGCAACTCTTTGAGCGTCACATCACCCACCACCGCCAGGATCGCATTGTTCGACAGATAGTGCGCCGCGTGGAAGCGCGTGAGATCTTCGGAGGTTGCTCGCTTCAGCGAATCCATCGGCGGCGAAACCAGCCCGGCCGCGTGATCGCCGTAGAGGGCGCGGCTGAATCGCTCCTTCGCCAGGAAGCGGGGGACGGATCGTTGGAGTTGCAACTCGGCCAGCGCTTGCGCCTTATACTTCTCCACCTCATCCTTCGGAAACTTTGGACGGCGGATGACGTCGGCGAAGAGCTCGAGCGCTGGATCGAGGTTCTGCGCCAGTCCCGAGATGGTTACCGTGGTCATGAAGGAAGAGAGATCGGAATCGGCGGTCAGCGTTGCGCCGAGGGATTCGATCTGCTCGGCGATCTCACGGCCAGTCCGCGTTGCGGTTCCCTCGCGCAGCAGCGCGGCGGTGAAATTCGCCAGCCCGCGCTGGGTGGGCGGGTCTGAGAGACCGCCGCTCAACATGACCATTTGCATAGTGAAAGTCGGCACCTGGTCGAAGCCTTCGAGCGCAAGGACCCGCAACCCGTTTTTGAGTGTGGCCTGCTTCGCGCGGGGCAGCTTCACCTTAAGGACTTCCTGGTTGACCGGCGCCTTGCCTTTAGGAGGTACTCTTTTCGTTGATTGTCCACTAACCCATCTCGCGTCACCGGAGCTGATCGGCGGCGGGGCCCCAACTGCGGCCTGAGAGAGTAGCAAAAGTGAGGTGACCAGCGTGACTGTGCAGCTCGTGCTCCATTTCATTCTTGTCCTGACTTTTGTCTTCATTTCGCTCACTCCTTAACCACTCGGGAGACGCCAGCCGTCGCGCCCTTCGCCTTCGGCATAGTAATGACCACGGTGCGATTGGTCGGTCTCAGGTACTTGGCTGCGACTCGTTCTACATCTGCTTTGGTGACGGAGGTGACTTTATCAAGCCGTGTGTTGATCAGATTCGGGTCGTCGTAGGTGACCGCATACTGACCGATGATGATCGCGCGCAGCAGCGAACTCTGCAGGCTGCTGATGAATGCGAGCTGGGTCGCATTCTTGGCTTTCTGCATCTCCCAATCAGCAAGGGGTTCTTTCCTCAACCGCTCGACCTCTTCGGCGATAAGGGCTTCAACCTCCTCGACTTTTTTGCCCGGCCTGACCGTGACAGTAATGTAAAGCGCGCCTGGCCCGCGCCGTTCATCAACACCGCCGCCCACCGTATTGACCAGCTGTCTTTCTTTGACGAGCTTTTGATAGAGCCTCGAGCTTTGTCCGCTTTGAAGGGCGGCTGAGAGAATTTGCAGCGCGTAGAAATCGGGCGTGTTGCCAGGTACGGCTTTGAAGGCGAGACTCACCTGCGGCACTCGCGCCAGCGTGTCCTCCACCGTCGCTCGGCGTTCTTGTTGCTGCTCCGGCTCAGACAAATCCAGCGGCGCGGGTCCAGGCTGGCGCGGGATATCTTCAAAATACTTCTTGATTTTGGCGATGGCTTCCTCGGTCTTGAAGTCGCCGACCAGCACGAGCACGACATTGTTGGGCGCGTAATAGATTTTGAAAAACTTCCGAATGTCCGCTAGCGAAGCAGCGTTGAGGTCTGTCATCGAACCAGTGCCCTGGTGTTGATAAGGGAAGTTCTCATAGAGCAACCCGTTGAGGACTTCGCGGCTCTGACCGTAAGGCTGATTATCAATCCGCAAGCGACGCTCTTCCTGCACCACGTTGCGTTCGGTATCGAGGCTCTCTTGCGTGATCGAGAGGCTGCGCATCCGGTCGGCTTCGAGAAAGAGCGGGAGGTCGAGTTGATTCGAAGGCAGCGTTTCGAAATAGATGGTGCGATCCATCCCGGTCGTCGCGTCCATTCGGCCTCCCTGATTGAGGACCAAGTCGAAGTGTTCCCCCTGACTGATGTTCTCCGAGCCTTTGAACATCATGTGCTCGAAGAGATGCGCGAACCCGGTGCGACCCTTTCGCTCGTTTGCGGCGCCGACGTCGTAGGTGAGGGCCAGCGAGATGACTGGCGCTCGATGGTCTTCCACCGTGATCACGCGCAGGCCATTCTTGAGCGTCGTCTCTTTGAAGTCTACCTTGATCCGGCGCGCTTGTTTCACTGCAGACAATTGTCGGGCAGACGCCATAACTTTCGAAGGCGCCGATGAAAACGAGACGACGAGCATGAGCGCAAAGCTCGCCCGCCAGGTCAGGTTCGTCTTGATTCGCTTCATCTTGTCATCTCCGCTCTTGGCCGGTCGCCTCTCCGCATTTTACAATCACCTCTCTTGTTTGCTATCGGCATGTCTAATCAGCTTGCCTTCGGGGTCATACGCCTCTACTTCGCCGTACTTCCGCAGCACGTCGCGGATTTTGGAGGCGTCCCCGATGGCGACGATTTGCAGATGCGACAGGTCAACGTACTTTTGCGCTGCCCGCTGCACGTCGGCAGCGCTGATTGAAGCCACCTTCCGCGGATACGTGTCCCAGTAGTCGGCGGGCAGGTGATAGAGTTTCTGATCGATGATGTTTCGCAAGAGAGTCTGCGGCTGCTCAAGGGACAACGCGAAGCTGCCCGTCAGCGCGCGCTTGGCTTCGTCAAGCTCTTTTGCCGAGACTCGTTCGTCGCGGATCCGCTTGAGCTCGGACATTAATTCCTTCAAGGCGCCATCGGTCACTTCCGTCCGCACGTCCGCGCCGGCATACCACACGCCACGAAACTTCGAGCTGCTGAACTGGCTGTACGCGCCATAGGTGTAGCCGTGCGCCTGGCGCAGGTTCAGGTAGAGTCGCGCCGCTGGGCCGCCGCCCAAGATCTTATCCATGACTACCAGCGCAAAGTAATCCGCGTCAGTGCGGGTCACCCCAAGATTCCCAAGGATGATTCCCGTCTGCACCGATCCGGGACGCTCGATCAGACAAATCTTAGTCGCCGGCGTCACTGGCGCCGGAGGAATCATCGTCTGCGGAACAGGGCCGGGCGGCCAATCGCCGAAGGCGCCCTCGATCTTCGGCAGTATCTCATCAAGCGTCACTGCGCCAAGCACTGCCAGCATCGCGTTGTTCGGCAGATAGTGTGCTGAGTGGAAGCGAGCGAAGTCGGGCGAGATCGTGCGGTTTAACGAATCCAAGGGTGGAGAGACCAGTCCGGCCGGATGCTCTCCGTAAATCACCTGATTGAATCGTTCCCACGATAATAGATTGGGGCTGGCGCGTTGAAGCTGCAATTGAGCGATTGTGCGCGCCTTGTATTTCTCAAGCTCATCCGCTGGAAATCTTGGGCGGCGGATCACATCGGCGAAGATATCGAGCGCCTGGTCGAAGTTCTTCACCAGCCCGGAGGTCATCACAACAGTCGTCAAGGAGGACAGGTCGGAGTTTGAAGTGAGTGTTGCGCCCAGCGAATCCATTTGCCCGGCGATCTCGCGGCTCGTGCGTGTGCTAGTTCCTTCACGCAGCATAGCGGCGGTGAAGTTCGCCAGCCCACGAGTGTCAGGCGGATCTGACAAGCCGCCGCTGAGGATGACCATCTGCATAGTGAAGGTCGGCAACTGGCCATAACCTTCCAGCACGATGACGCGCAATCCGTTCTTGAGCATCGCCTCTTTCGCGCGAGGCAGCTTCACCTTGAGAATTTCCGCGTTAATCGGCGGCTTCAGTCTTTCCGCTTCGCTTGATTGTCCGGCGGACTTTGCTTGTTCCTGAGCGGAACCTGCGACGGCCAGGAGCGACAAGACAAAAGACGCGACCAGCTCGAAAGCGAGGTCCCTTTTCCACCTCAATCGATTGGATTTTCTCATACTCACCTCTCAGTGCTATGTCGCCTCAAGTGTGGTTTGGTCAGGCTGGCGCGGTTCGAAATACTTGTTGACCCTCGATCATCTTTGGTCCACACGACCGGGTTGAGCCGACTGGCAGCCTTGTCTCCAACCCGCAACTCTGGAAGCCAAGTCCTCAGGTCCTTCTCGCGGTTCGGATTATCAGGCTCGATCACTCGGGCATCGGCGTCAATGTATATGACGGTCATCACCTCACGCAGGATCTCGCTCAGATTTCCGGGAGCGCCATGGAGTGTCCATCCTGAGTGAAACGTCGCATCTCCGGCGTTCATCGCTCCGTACGTCCGAACCGTGAGCCCTCGCTCCTCGATGAACGTCCGAAACACCGCTTCGGACTCGTCGGAAATCGGCCGGTCGCCAAGATAGCCGAGCCGATGCGAACCGCTGACGAATGTCATCGTGCCCATCTCCTCGGTAACAGGGACAAGCGGCATCCACATTGTGATCGTATGGTCGGTGCCCAGCGGCCAGTAGTGCTGGTCTTGATGAAATGGCGTCGGCCCTCCCCCCGGCTCTTTGTATAGGGCTTGGTCGTGATAGAGTCGGACCGCGTCGACACCCATGAGATCGGCAGCAATCTTCGCAAATCGAGGCGAAAGCGTGAAGCGTGAGACAGCTTCCTCACACGTCCAGAGGTTCATGGTCTGGAGGAATGCTTTGCCATAAGTGTCACGCTCTTGGAGCGGACGGGTTTCGGCGCTATACCGCGTTGCCGCTGCTGTGATGATCGGGCGATAGGCGGCGACCTCTTCTGCGGAGGCAACACCACGAAGGAGAGCGTGCCCGTCGCGCCAAAACTGCTCTTTCGTACCGTCGGCTATCGGCCACTCTCCAACAAGTTCTGGAAGTCGTATTTCAGCCATCTCCTGTTCTTTCATTCGTTTGCTCCCTGATCCCCCTCTCGGCCGCTCTTCGGCTCCGGCTAGATCTTCGGAGTGCAACATTAGACCTTGCGAGGAGCCGAAACGCGAACGGCGGGACGGCGACTGAAACGCCTCCAGCAAACTCGGCACCAGACCAGAGGTCGTGGAGATGTCCCCTCGACTGCAGGTCGGCGCGCGCCTGTTTGTCAGTGAGGTTGGCGAGGACGAGGACACGTTCGGTTCCGGCCGAGCGCTCGAACGCGAACAGGCCCGGGGTCTTCACCTTAATCAAACGTTGCCCTCCCGCTATCAGTGCCCGGGTTGTCCGCCGTAGCCTGATGAGTCGGCGGTAGAAGTTGAATAGCGAGTCCGAAATCTTCTCTTGCTCCTCAAGGCTGATTCCGTCCCCGTCGCTAGAATAGGTCGTGTTCCACCAGGGCCCCGAATCTCGGTACCAGGTCGCCGTGCCTGGACCGTCGAGCCTGCTTGTCCACCTGTATGCAAGCCTGATCGGAATGTGGTTGCCGTCACTGCCCCAGTCCCCGACCTTGCCCAGCATTCCAAGTTCCTGGCCGTAGTAGATCGACGGGACACCCTCGAGCGTCAGCAGGAGCGCAGCAGCAAGGCGCTGCCGGCGTGGGTCGGCCTCAAGGCTTGCGAAGCGGTCCGTATCGTGGTTTTCGAGAAATAGGATCTGGGTTTTCCCCGGGGGCGTACCCGACGAGAGCCTTCGAAGCACACTCTCGATCTTCGCCTTGTCCCCGCTCAACAAGGCGGCACGGAGGGAAAATGCGAAGACCGCGTCGGTGCCGGTTTTGTGGAGGATTTCCTCTCCGTTGCCCCAATCTGCCTGCTCTCCGACGAAGAAGAGATGGGGGAAGTCTCTTCGTAGATGCCGCTCAAGTGGATCCCAAAGCTTTCTGAAGAGGCCGGTCCTGGAATGCTGATCGTCGAGGTCGTCCATCATATGGTCGATGCGAATGCCGTCCGCTCCTTGCTCGGCCCAAAATCCAACGATGCGCTCAACGTAGGCTCGAACCTCGGGGTTGTCCAAATCCAAGGGCGAAATGCCGATCTTCTGTTTGTCGTACCAGAGGATGTTGTCACCTGAGAGCGGCCCCTGACGCCACAGATACCCTGCAAAGGGTGATTTCATGTCTGCCTTTACAGAGCGTAACCACGAATGTCCATCAGCGACGTACTGCGGCTCGACATCGAGGATGATCTTCATGTGACGCTGGTGCGCGCCCCGAACCAGCGCATGGAAATCATCGAGCGAACCGTACTCTTGGTCCACCGAGAAGAAGTCGTCAGCGAAGTAGTTGTGGTAGACGCGAGAGTTGACGATCGGGGCAAGCAGCAGCGCTGTGCAGCCGAGGCGCTGGATCGTATCCAAGCCTGCCGCGATACCCCGAAGATCTCCAATCCGGTCGCCGTTGCTGTCCCGATAGCTGCGTGGAAAGATGTGATAGACGATTTCTGCCTCCCACGTCGACCGACCGAATGCAGTCGCCGGGATGCTCAAGGCAGCACAGGCCATTGCACAAAGCGCAAAGACGAGTGAACTTGTGCGCACGAAACTGCGTCGCGCTTGCCGCGAAGTGTTCGTCATCCCGGTGGACCTCCCGATAGTGGTGACTACTGCCGGCTATAGGTAAGCGGCTGCTCGCAACTGCTTATTCATAACCCGTCCTCGCTGATCCAGTCTTCAGCGGACAGCGAAATCAATAGAGAGTTTCATTTCTTATCGGGCCATCGCTTGCACCCTTCGCCTTGGGCAGCGTGATGACCACCGTACGGTTAGTCGGCCTCAGGTACTTTTTCGCTACACGCGCGACATCTTCTTTGGTGACGGCAGCGGTTTTATCCAGCCAGGTGTTGATCAGATTCGGGTCGTCAAAGTACGCGGCGTAAAGGCTGATAAAAATGGCGCGAAGCAGCGAGGTCTGAATCTTTGTGATAAAGGCCAGCGCGGTCGTGTTCTTCGCTTTCTCCATCTCTGCGTCGGAGAGAGGCTCGCGCCTGACGCGCTCGATCTCTTCGTAGATCGCTGTCTCGACCTCTTCCGTCTTCTTCCCGGGACGGAGCGTCGCCGTGATGTACAGCGCGCTCGGCCCTTTCCGTTCATCAATTGAAGCAGTGACGCTGCCCACCAGTTCCTTCTCTTTCACCAGCTTTTGATAAAGCCTGGAACTTTGCCCGCTCGACAATGCCTCCGACAGAATCTGCAGCGCATAAAGATCCTGAGTATTTCCTGACGCTGCCTTAAAGCCGATGCTTACTTGCGGCGCGCGCGCCAACTCGTCTTCTACAGTCTGGCGTCGCTCCGCTTGTTGCTCCGGCTCGCGAAGATCGACGGGCGGCGGATTACCCTGACGGGGCACCGAATCAAAGTATTTCCGAACCTTGGCCATGCCTTCTTCCGTTTTGAAGTCGCCGACCAGGACGAGGACGGCAATGTTCGGCACATAGTAGGTGTCGAAGAACTGAGTCACGTCAGCGACTTTCGCGGCCTTGAGGTCCGCGATCGATCCGATCGGGTCATGATGGTATGGGAAGTTGTCATAGAGCATGCCGTTGAGAATCCAGCGGCTCTTTCCGTAGGGCTGATTATCGATCCGCAAGCGTCGCTCCTCCTGCACAACGTTGCTCTCGGTATCGAGCACCGCTTGCGTTATGAGCAGCCCGCGCATCCGGTCGGCTTCGAGAAACAGCGGCAGATCGAGCTGATTCGCTGGGACTGCGGCGAAGTAGAAAGTGACATCGGTGCCGGTCGAAGCATTGATGTTGCCCCCGTTGCCGAAGACCAGATTCATATAATCCTCAGCTTTGACGTTCCTGGTGCCTCTGAACATCATGTGTTCGAGGAGGTGCGCGAAGCCGCTGAGACCTTCGCGCTCATTAGCGGCTCCGACGCGATAGGTCAGTGCCACGGAAACAACTGGCGCCAGATGATCCTCGACTGTGATTACGCGCAGGCCGTTTTTGAGCGTCACTTCCTTGAAGTCTACCTTGACCTTGTTCGCGGTGGCTCTCTGAGCCGAAGTTGCGGCCGGAGAGAGAGCCAGCAATAGCGTTGCAACGACCGTCAGAGCTAACCTTGCTAGACTGGTCAGGTTCGTCTTGATTCGTCGCTTCATCGTGTCATCTCCTCTCTTGGCTGGTCGCCTCTCCGCCTCTCTTCCGATCACTTCTCTGGTGTCAGCT
>JACXTT010011138.1_pt1 | contig 12052 bp, 11 predicted proteins | sample 9270951 | NCBI WGS metagenome assembly JACXTT01 (sample SAMN15532306, study PRJNA645909) | rock metagenome | isolation source: weathered quartz diorite | place: Puerto Rico | collected 2017-06-21 | reverse complement strand
TGGCAGTGGTTCGACCCGCTCACGATTATCCGCGCCGTCGCGGAGGCATCTCGCGAGCGCTCCGACCTGCGCCTCTACTTCCTCGGCACCCAGGACCCGAATCCAAGCAACCGTCCGATGCCCCTGGCGGCCGAGTGTCGCAAGCAAGCGCAGGAACTTGGCGTGCTCGACCGCAGTGTCTTCTTTTCCGAAGGGTGGGTGCCCTATGAGGATCGCCAGAACTACCTGCTCGAGGCCGATGTCGGCGTCTCCGCCCACCCGGCGACGCTCGAGAGCCGCTTCGCCTTCCGCACTCGCGTGCTGGACTACATCTGGAGCGCGCTGCCCATGATGCTGAGCGAAGGCGATCACTTCGGCGAGTGGGTGCGGCAGGAGCGGGCGGGCTGGACCCTGGCGCCCGGCGACGTCGCCGGCTGGAAGGCTGCCATTCTTGCAGCCGCGCTGGATCCGGCAGGCCGTGAGGCGATGCGCGGGCGTTTGCGAGCCCTGGCACCAGGGTTCGCGTGGGAGCGTGTCGCAGGACCGCTCTTGAAATACTGCGCGACCCCCTACCGCACGCACCGGTTGCCGCGCTGGCGCAAAGGGCTGGCTCCCTGGCTCAGCGCTGCCTACGAGCGCGGGCGCGCCCTGCGCGGTTGACACCTTCGCAGCAATCCCATAACGTCGAATGCGGAGACATTTTTCTCGGATGCTGCAACTTTTTCGCGAGGTCCTGCGCAACCGCGAGCTCATCTGGGAGCTGGCCATGAAAGACCTCCGCGTGCGCTACAAGCGCAGCACGCTGGGGTTTCTCTGGGCTCTGCTGAATCCGTTGCTCACCATGGCCATCCTGTCGGTGGTCTTCTCGCGCATCATCGCGGTGCCGCACTATCCCGTCTTCATCATCAGCGCCCTGCTGCCCTGGACCTTCTTCTCGCAGGCGCTCTGGTACTCGCTCGAATCGGTGGTGGGGAACGGCGAACTGCTGAAGAAAGTCGCAGTGGCGAAATCGGTTTTTCCGGTCGCCGCGCTGCTTTCGAATGTTCTGAATTTCCTCTTTTCTCTGGGCCCCCTGGTCGTCATCCTGCTGGTCCTGCGCTTTCCATTTCACGCCACCTGGGTCTATCTGCCCGTCCCACTGCTCGGGCTCATCATGTTCACCCTGGGCTGCGGCTTTTTCTGTGCCGCCGCCAACGTTTTCTTCCGCGACGTGGCCCACATCGTGCAGATCGCCGTCCAGGGGTGGTTCTATCTTTCGCCGGTGATGTATCCCGAGGAGTTCTGGCCGGAAAAGTACGTCGCAATTTTCCGCCTGAATCCGATGCTGTATTTCTTGCACGGCTTCCGCCTGGCCATCTACGACGGGCAGCTGCCGCGGCTGCAGTCGGCGGCGCTCTCGCTGGGGATCGGGATCGTGACCCTGATCTTCGGCTACGCCTACTTCCGGCGCAGCCAGGAGAAGTTTGTCTTTTATCTGTGAGGAGCGAGCGTGGTCCGTGTGGAATTACAAAACGTGGTGCAGCGTTACCGGTTGATCCGCGAGCGCCCCGACTCTCTCCGCGAGACCATCATCCATGTCTTCAGCAGGCGTCACCCAGGCGTCTCCGAGTTCGAGGCGCTGCGCGGAGTCTCGCTGTCGGTGGCCGAGGGCGAAGTGCTGGGCATCATCGGCCGCAACGGTTCAGGCAAGAGCACTCTGCTCAAGCTCATCGCCGGGGTCTACCGGCCGAGCGCGGGAACGGTGGCCGTTCGTGGCACGGTGGCGCCCATGATCGAGCTCGGCGCGGGCTTCCATCCCGACCTCACCGGGCGCGAAAATATCCGGCTCAACGGGCTGCTGCTGGGGCTTTCGCGCCGCGACATCGACGCCCGGGTCCACGACGTGATCGAGTTCGCTGAGCTGGCTGAGTTCATGGAAACGCCAGTGAAGCAGTATTCCTCCGGCATGTTCATGCGGTTGGCTTTTGCCATCGCCACCGAAGTCGACCCCGATGTCCTGCTGGTGGACGAGGTGCTCTCGGTGGGCGACCAGGAGTTCCAGGAAAAATGTGACCAGCGCATGGAGGACTTCCGCCGCCGGGGCAAGACCATCGTGCTGGTATCGCACGATCTCGGTGCGGTGCGGAGGCTCTGTAGCCGCGTGATCGTGCTTGACCGCGGGCAGGTCATCGCCGAAGCAGCTCCGCAGGCGGCCCTCCAGCAGTACGACGCGCTGATTCACCAGCCGGCATAGCAAGAAAGGGTGAGCGGGATGAATTGTCTGGTCCTCGGAGGCGGAGGTTTCCTGGGCTCGCATCTCACCGATGCGCTGGCCGGAGCCGGGTACCGGGTACGCGTCTTCGAGCGCTTCGTTCCAGGCCCCGGGGATCATCACCCTGCCGCGGCCGTGGAATGGCTGCAGGGCGACTTCAACGACAGCGAAGACCTGCGCCGCGCCGTTGCCGGGTGCGACGTGATCTATCACATGGTTTCCAGTACGGTGCCCAAAACCTCCAACGAGGACCCGGCCTACGATATCCAGACCAACCTCATCAGCACCCTGCAGATGCTGGAGTTGGCCCGCAAGGCCGGTGCCAAGAAGCTCATCTTCATCTCATCCGGTGGGACCGTCTACGGAGTCCCGCGCGAGGTTCCGATCAAGGAGACCCATCCCACCGAGCCAGTTTGCTCCTATGCCATCGGTAAGCTGGCTGTCGAAAAGTATCTGCACCTCTACAAAGTGCTCCACGGGATGGACTATTGCATCCTGAGGCTGGCGAACCCCTATGGCGAACGCCAGAAGCCTACCGGCGCCCAAGGAGCGGTCGCTGTCTTCCTGCACCGGGCCGTGCGCGGAGAAGCCATCGAGATTTGGGGCGACGGTTCTGTGGTCCGCGACTATATTTATGTTGGAGACGCCGTGCAGGCCATGCTTGCGGCCATGAGGGACACCGGCGAGCACCGCCTTTTCAATATCGGAGCAGGCGAGGGCCATAGCCTGAACCAGCTGGTGGCCGCCATCGAGAAGCTGCTGGGACACCCCGTGGAGTGCCGCTATACCCCCGGCCGCACCTTCGATGTGCCGGTGAACGTGCTCGACATCACGCGCGCCCGCGAGGTCATGGGATGGGCGCCGAAGGTCTCCTTTGAGCAGGGCCTGCGACGTACGTGGCAGTGGCTGGCGGCAAAATGAGTATGGCCGAGTCACGGACCAAGACGATGGAAGCAGCGGCGGCCGCCGTGGGTGGGAAGCCTCCCGTCTGTCCAGTCTGTGAGTCGCAAGCCGTCGTGTTCCTTTGCGAGGTGGACGGATTCCGGATCTTCCGCTGCCCCCAGTCCGCCACCGATTTCGTCTGGCCCATGCCGGGCGATGCCCAGCTCAAACAGTTGTACGACCGTGAGCAGTGGTTCGAGGGCGGTGAGAAGGGTGGCTACCAGAACTACGATGCCCAGACCGAGCCGCTGCTGCCGTTTTACCTGGAGATGCTTGCAGAATGTGAAAGGGAATCAAAGAACGTCTCCATCCTCGACGTAGGTTGCGGCTATGGCACCCATCTGGCAATGGCTTCGCGCCGTGGCTGGCAGTGTTTCGGCGTTGAAGTCTCCGAGCACGCACGCAAGATTGCGCGGGAGCGGCATGGCGAAAGGCTGTACGTGGTAGAGAGTGTGGAGCGTGTCATCCCCCACCAGTTCGATGTCATCCTGATGCTGGAAGTGATCGAGCACCTGCACGACCCCTATCCGCTCTTTTACAGCCTTTTCAGCCTCGGCGCCATCGGACCGAAGACCCGTATCGCGATCACCACCCCCAACGCGCGCTCGTTTGCCGCCGTCTCGGACCCTGGCGCGTGGATCTACCGCCACCCGCCATCCCACCTCGTGTATTACTCGGCCCGATCCCTGCGGCACGTACTGGAGCGGCTGCGGTTCACGGGAGTCAAAGTTGAGGGAACCTACCCCGCGGATGATGGGAAGCCTGCCTCCTACGAGGACGAGACCGCCGGAGTGAATGACGAATGGGTGAGTTGCTCCGGACTGCTGGCGCGGGCCAGCGGCAGCGATTTCATGGAGTTCATGCATGAGCGCTACGTGCCCGGTACCTGGTCGAAGATCACCGAGTATGAGCACCTGCCTCGTTATGCGTTCGCTCGTACCTACGCCGTGGGTGCGCAGGTGCTCGACTTCGGCTGCGGTACCGGCTATGGCGCAGCCCAGTTGGCTGAAGTAGCGGAACACGTGCTGGGGCTTGATGCCAGTGCCGACGCTCTCGTCTGGGCACGTGCCACCCATGATCATTCCCATCTCAGCTTCGAGCAACGCGACGACCTGGGCCGTGGCCTTCCTGCGTCCTCCTTCGACCTCATCACCTGCTTCGAGATGATTGAGCACGTGGACGAAGACACGCAGCGGGAAGCCGTCCAGAGCTTTGCGCGCCTCCTCAGGCCCGCTGCGAAGCTGCTTATTTCCACGCCCAACCCCGAGGTTACGGTTAACTATGGTGAGAACCCCTACCATCGGAAGGAATTGACGGAGCAGGAATTTCGGCAGCTCTTGAGCGCGAGCTTTGCCCATGTCCAGATGTTGCGCCAGTGGATCAGGCCCAGTGTGACCCTTGCCGCGGACGATTTGCCCGGTCAGGCTGCAGAGTTCGGATATATCGGTGGGACCGATGCCTCCACGCCGCCGGCGAATTTCCTCGCCATCTGCTCGCATCAACCACTGCCTGGTCTTGGAGAGAAGTGTTACCTAGATGGCTCGCAGGACTTTGTCGCCGTCAGCATGGCTCGCGAAAAGGCGCTGCACCAGGCCCGCATCGAGCATTTCTCCATCCTGCAACGCACCCGTGACCTCTACGTGTCCCTGGTCGCTCGCGAAGCGGAGCTCGCGGAGAACCGCGCTGTGCTCGATGGCATGAAGGGTTCCCTTTCCTGGAAGCTGACTGCCCCGATGCGGTTTGTGGCTCAGCTCCTGCGAGGGGGAAGATCTCGCAGCAGGTCCTGATCATCGACCGTGTCCTTCCCTGTCTCCATTCTGATTCCTACCAAGAACGCAGGCGATCTTTTTGACGACGTGCTCGCCGGCCTCAAAAACCAGGACTTTCCCGGTGAGAAGGAACTTGTGGTAATCGACTCCGGCTCAACGGACGGCACCCTCGCAGCCGCCCGCCGGGCCGGCGCCCGCATTCTCTCGGTTGCCCCGCGGGACTTCAATCATGGACGTACGCGCGATGATGGGATTCGCTCCTGCCAAGGTGAGATCGTGGTCCTCCTGACCCAGGATGCAGTTCCTGGTGATTGCCACCTGGTCGCGCAACTCGCCGCTGCGTTCCGTGATCCCAAAGTGGCAGGAGCCTACGCCCGCCAGGTCCCGCGACCGGAAGCCGACACCATCACCCGCAGGAACCTCGAATGTTGGCTTACGGGCAGCACCCAGCCGAGGGTTCGCTACATCAGCGACTGGTATGCCTATCTGTCTTTCTCTCCAATGGAACATTACGTGTTCTGCAACTTTGACAATGTCTGCTCAGCGGTTCGAAAGAGCGTCTGGAAGCTGGTGCCCTTCGGAGAACATGATTTCGGCGAGGACATCGAGTGGGCCAAGAACGTGCTGGAAGATGGGTGGAAGATTGTTTACCAGCCCTCCGCGTTCGTTGTGCATTCGCATGAACGCTCGCTTGCCTACGAGTACAGGCGCACTTTTGTCTGCCATCGCAAACTCTATGACTTGTTCGGCATTTGGGCACGCCCGACCTTATGGAATCTGTGGGTTTGCGTGTTCCGCTTGTCCCTCCAGGACCTGTGGTACGTATGTCGCCATCAGGCCGGAATAAGGCGGCGGCTGGCAATCATGGCCAGAGTCCCGCTGCTCTCGTTTGCCACCCTGTATGGTCAGTATCGCGGCGCTCGCGATGCCCGTCTGCATTTGCAGAAGAAGGTGGCTGGGGTCTAGCGTGAAGATCCTTCTCACGGTTCACCAGTTCCTGCCCGACTACGCCGCCGGTACCGAGATTCTGACCTTGGAAACCGCCCGAGAGCTCCGCCGGCGGGGTCACGATGTTTCCGTCTTCACCGGATATCCCGAGTGTCGCGCCATCACGGAATCCGAACGTTTCGACTCCTATTCTCACGAAGGCATCCCGGTCGAACGCTTCCGTCATGCCTTCGTGCCTCTCGGCGAGCAGGCCAACACCACGGAGGCCGAATACAGCAACCACTTCTTTGCGGCCTTTTTTGAAAAATTCCTCGCGCGCCTTCGGCCGGACGTTGTGCACTTTTTCCATCTCTCCCGGCTCTCGGCTTCCGCAGTGGATGTGTGCCGTAAGCTCGCTGTACCCATGGTTCTCACCCCCACGGACTTCTGGTTTATCTGTCCTACCTGCCAACTCCGCCTGCCGGACAACACCATGTGCGAAGGACCCGACCGCAGCAGCGTGAACTGCGTTCGCCACATCGTGAAGCTGAACCAGCCCGCCGAGACCCAGGCCAGACTCGCGCGCATCCCCGACTGGCTGCTCGCAACCGCCATCTGGGCCATCGCCCGCGGTGCCATGAGAGGTAAATGGTACGCGCCTCCGGTTCGAGCCCTGCACGCGCGCGCCGGGTTCCTGCGCCAGCGGATGAACTGGATGGACCGGGTCCTTGTTCCCACGCGTCTCATGGAGCGTCTGCTCGCTCGCAACGGCCTCGAGCCGCACCGCATCACCTATCTTCCCTATGGCATCAACCTCGACCACATTCAGCCCCAGCCAAAGCAGGCGGGCCTTGGCAGGTTGCGTCTCGGCTACATCGGGACCCTCTATGAACACAAAGGAGTCCATATTCTGGTCCAGGCAGTGCGATCCTTGCCGCAGGACGTCGGGTTGGAGTTGAAGATCTACGGTCGAGAGGATGAGTTCCCCGAATATGTGTCCGAGCTGAAGGCGCGGGCTGCAGGCGATCCGCGCATCCGCTTCTGCGGGACGTTCCCCAATCGCGAGATCGGAAGCATCTTCGCCTCTCTCGATGCCCTTGTCGTTCCATCCCTGTGGTATGAGAACACACCGCTGGTCATCTATTCCGCGCAGGCGGCGAGATGTCCCGTGATAGCTTCTAATCTTGGCGGGATGGCCGAGGCCGTTCAGCATGGCGAGAACGGTCTGCTGTTTCCTGCGGGGGACGCCGGAGCGCTGACAGCAGTTCTGCTTGATGTAGCGCGCACCCCGCAGTCCTTGCAGCGCTTGGGAGAGAAGGCCAGCCGCCCGCCTTCCATCGGCGACTATGTCTCGGAACTCTTAGAGGTTTATCAGCGACTGATCGAGGAGAGGCGGTCGGCGGCGGCCGCATTGGCAGAATGACTGACTATTCCTTGGGATGCCGCATGCAGGCAGCAGAATGGGCGCAGCTCAACCGTGCTGGCATCTTTGAGGACCCTGGGTTGCTAAAGTACGCCGCGCCGTTTCCCTCCTCAGCGCTGATGCACAGCGTGTCAAGCCTGGAGAATGAGCGAGACTTTGCTGCTCACGGAGCAGACCTGTTCCTGGCAATCAGTCAGGTTTCGCCCCGCCCTCTGGCCAGCTATCGGAGTCTTCTGGATTTTGGCTGCGGCTGCGGACGCTTCACGCGGATGCTCAAAGGCCACCCTCACGGTGTTTGGGGGTGCGACATCAATGGAGATCATGTGGAATGGGTGCAGAGCAACCTGGACTACGTGCAGGCATCACGTTCTCCCGTCGTGCCTCCTCTGGCCTACAGCCGGCATCAGTTCGACGCGGTGGTAGCGATCTCGGTCTTCACTCACTTGAATGAGGAGAGCCAGGACCAATTCTTGTGCGAGCTGGCGCGCATCGCCCAACCCGGCGCCTGTTTGTTCCTGACGGTGCACGGTGAACGTGCCATGCAGCGCGCTCTACAGGAAGAAGGCATCATGAAGATGCTGGCCGTAGATCCTGAACGGTTCCAGAAGGCAAGCCAGGACTTCGCCAGGGGTCAATTCGCCTTTGTTCTGCAGACCGAGTCCTTCGAGAGGCAGTCCTTGGCCAGGCGATGGGCGGGCAAGCTTCTGCCGCGCCTGGCAGCGAAGACTTTGCCCTATGGAATGACCTTTCATCCGCCGAGTTACATACACACTCACTGGTCCCGGTGGTTCAGAATCCAGGACATTCACGCGGCTGCCATCCATGATTTTCAGGACATCGTCGTGCTCTTGCCGCGGCAGGAACGGCCGTAGAACATGAGAATCATTCTTACCGTGCATCAGTTCCTGCCCGACTATTACTCGGGCACCGAGATCCTGACCTTCGAGACAGCGCGAGCATTTCAGCGCTTAGGGCATGATGTGGTTGTCTTCGCGGGCCACCCCAATCTGCAAGGCCTTCCTGAGGACCAGCGTTTCGACTCCTACAACCATGAGGGGATCAGGGTGCAGCGGTTCCACCAGGACTTTGTCCCTTTAGGGGGGCAGGCTCCCTCCACCGACTGGGAGTTCAACAATCCCCGTTTTGGTTCCTACTTTGAAAGATATCTTCAGGAACAACGGCCGGATTGGGTCCACATTTTCCACCTGGCCAGGCTTTCTGCCTCGGTGATCGATGTATGCCATCGCTTGCAGGTTCCCGTCACCATGTCGCCGACGGATTTCTGGCTGATCTGTCCCACCTGCATCCTGCTCTTGCCGGACAAATCCATGTGTCAGGGTCCGGACGTGAGCGGCATTAACTGCATGCGGCATATGTTTTCGATCCACCACGGGCCTGGGAGAAACGCAAAACTAAAGAAGGTCCCGGACTGGCTGCTCACCCTAATGATAGGGCTAATGAAAAGCGGCATCTTCGACAGGTATTGGTTCGGCCCGTCGATCCGCGCTTTGGTCGGCCGCCGTGGACATCTCCGACAGCGCATGAACCTTCTGGACAAAGTCGTCGTGCCCACCCGATTGATGGAGCGCATGCTCGTGCAGAACGGCCTGCAGCCGGAGAAGGTCGTCTTTAGTCCATACGGCATTAATCGCGACAATACCCAGGCCTCCACACGGGGGCGAAGAGAGGGTCGCCTGCGGGTGGGGTATATCGGGATTCTTGGCGAGCACAAAGGTGTTCACATTCTGATCGGCGCCATTCGGCGCCTTCCCCAAAGCGAGCCGCTGGATGTAAAGATCTACGGCAAGCTGCAGGAGTATCCGGCCTACGTGGCTGGACTTCAGCAACTGGCGGCCGGCGACCCGCGCATCAGCTTTTGCGGGACCTTCCCCAACCGTGAGATCGGTGGCGTGCTGTCGTCCCTGGACGTGCTGGTGGTGCCTTCGGTCTGGTTTGAGAACGCCCCCCTGGTGATCTATTCCGCCCTGGCCTCTGGTTGTCCCGTGATCGCATCCAACCTGGGCGGCATGATGGAGATCATCGAGCACGGCAGAAACGGCTTATTGTTTCCGGCCGGCGACGCTCATGCCCTGTCCATGTGCTTGCACCGTTTGATGCACGAGGCCGGACTTCTTCAGGAATTGAGCAGCAACGTACGGCCCCCAAGAACCGCGGCCCAATATGCCCAGGACCTGCTGGGAATCTATGCTCAGATACTGCAATCCCGGCCTTCGCGGCTGACTTAGGGGAAACGACGGCGCAACCCGTCGCTGCATTTAGGGTTGTTAGGGGTGAGCCAATCCGAAGTACGAATGCCTGTGAAAAAGGCCAGCGACCATGGTAATTTGTCATCCCCGCAGCTCAGGTTGAAAATACCCGAAATATTTCGGGGGACCCCTTGACACAGGGGCGGGCTGGGGCTATATATGGGTTCCGCCTTCCCCCTAGAGGTGCCCAAAGGCATTCCAGGATTTTGAGTCAGTTTTGCGCCAGTCGGCGACATGGAGGCAGTAAAAATGAAGATACTCAAGCTGGTCAGTTTTCTAGGGATGTTGGTTCTGATCTCGCCGATGCTGGCATTTGGTGCGGGCACCGCTTGCGGCACTGACACACATCTGGTGGCCGATGGCCGCATCCTCGACTTTGACTTTATCGCCCCCGGCACCACGGGCTTCTATCGCGTCGACCTGGTCGCGGGCCGGTCCTATTCCATCGAAGTCCGCCAGGACTTTGATGTGAACAACACCGACCTGACGATTTCGGTGCTTTCTGGGGCCTGCCCGGGCGCGGCCGTCGTGGTGAACAACACGGCGAACACCGAGCCCAGCACCCAGGTTAACGCCTTCCGCGGCAGCTTCGTTCCGGCTTCTACCGGAACGTTCCACATCAGCGTGGTCCACGGGAACGGCGCCGGCGTAGGTCGTTATGTTTCGGTCAGCGTCTCCGATACTACCGTGTTTAACCCGCGCTGGAGCACGTTTGCGACGTTCATCACCCAGTGGGGCTTCCTGAATACAACCGGGACTTCCCTCACGGGCACACTCACGGTGATTGATTCCGTGAGCGGCGGCCCCTATACCAAACAGGTGACGATTCCCCCCGGCCCAACGGTGTTTGTGACCACGACCGATACATTTACCGGGGGACCGATTCCGAACGCCCACGCAGGAAGCTCCTTCTTTACACACAATGGTCCGCCGGGATCCATCCTGACAGACTGCTTCTTCGTCAGTGGAAACGCACAGGTCATTGTGCCCTCCCGCTTCGAGGCGGTTCGTTCCATAGGGCGCTAAAGCACGCCGTACAGTTTGACGGCGTAGCGGTTTTGGACGAGGGGAATGATTCAAGTTCCCCTCGTTTTTTCTTGTCAATCCGGTCTGCGAGCGATGCACATCCAATTGATGGTGTCGTCGAGGTCGGGGTTCTTTCGGTCGAGCCAGAGGGCCAAATGATTGACGCAGCGGTTGACAAGCCTGCGCCCCGCACCCCTTTCCGATAGATGGTTCAACCAGATCTGTCCGAGCAGGCTGTATACGCCGCCTGACGGGGTAATGCTGATCTCGCCAAAGCCGGCTTTGCGCAGAAGCTCGGTCAAGCCATAGCGCGTAAACCGCAGATAATCGAAGGGAACTTCGTGATGCCTCCATTGCATCGGTGCGGTCAGGATCAGTGTTCCTCCGCGTCGAAGGAGACGGCGGCATTCTCCCAGGTAGAAAGACGGGTCAGGCACGTGTTCCAGGGTCTGGTTGGCAAGGATGGTATCGACCGAAGCGTCGGGTAGTGGCAACTGGTGGTTTGGCAGGAATTCGATATCAAGGATGATGCCGGCCGCCGCAGCTACGTCAGCGCCTATGTATTTCTCCACGCGCCCCTCGAAGAGCTGCCGGTAAGGCTGGCCGCCGCAGCCATAGTCCAGCAGGATTCCCCGCGCAAGCGGCAGCGCCTCCTGGGTCAGCCAGGCAAATAGCTGGCTGAGCACGATGTAGTGGTGATGGTCGGGGCCGATTTGCATGTTTCGAACACGGGACATCCCTTCGAGTTGAGTTTGTATTTCTGCCATGCCCTTTTATACCTCAAGGCCTGGCGGTTGTTGTCAGGAGCAGGATTGTCTGTTCCGCGGGGTGGCGTGTCTTGCACCGGGCGGTTAGGGCATGTCTTTCGTAACCTCGGGGTGCGGCCCTTGGTGGTATCATGAACCTCTGATTCCTTGCGCGGAATGGGAGCTAGGAGGCAGCATGAATTTGTATGCGAGACTCGCTCTGAGGGCAGCTTTTGCACGATTGGTGATTGTTGGTCTTTGTTCTACCCCATTCTGGGGACAGGCTGCAGCGCCCTCGATCATCCAGGTCAAGTTGGATTCCGGGAAGGTCACCCTGCACATCTCGCGGCCTGTCTCGCTCCAGGCAGCGCTTGATGAGTTCTGCAAGAGCACCCGGACCACGTGTGATGGCACCACCATTGCGGCCGATTCGACCGTCGGTCCGTTGAACTTTACAGGTACCCGGACGGAAGCAGTCACGGAGCAAATGGTCGGCACCACATTCTTGCCACTTCCCGACTGCCTGTCCGCGCTGGGATGCAGATGTTCAGGATAACACCAACGGCCGCACCCCGAGGTTACGAAAGACATGCCCTAGCCGCCCGGTGCAAGACACGCCACCCCGCGCAACAGACAATCCTGCTCCTGACAACAACCGCCAGGCCTTGAGGTATAAAAGGGCATGGCAGAAATACAAACTCAACTCGAAGGGATGTCCCGTG
>JACXTT010011137.1_pt1 | contig 12054 bp, 9 predicted proteins | sample 9270951 | NCBI WGS metagenome assembly JACXTT01 (sample SAMN15532306, study PRJNA645909) | rock metagenome | isolation source: weathered quartz diorite | place: Puerto Rico | collected 2017-06-21 | reverse complement strand
CGCGCGCGCGTCCGCGTCGACACGGCACGGCTCGGCCTGGAAGGTAGCGTCGCGCTCATCGCCGAGCGCGCCGGGGCGTGAGCTTCGTCAGTCGCCGGCGGAGCCGACCGCGCTCTTGGGATGCGAGAGGCCGCCGTCGACCGTGAGGATCGACCCCGTCGTGAAGCTCGCCGCGTCGCTCGAGAAGTAGAGCGCGGCGCCGACGATCTCGTCAGGCTCGCCGGCACGGCCGAGCGCGAGCCGCTCCTTCGCCCAGCTCGTGAATGGCTCGTTCCGCGACCAGCCCTTGCTGATGTCGGTGTGGAACGGACCGGCCATGATGCAGTTCACGCGGACCTTCGGTCCGTACTCCTTGGCGAACGCGATCGTGATCGCGTTCAGCCCGGCCTTGGCGGCGGCATAGGGCGCGACGTCGTGGTCCGGCCGGACGGCCGCGACCGAGGAGATGTTCAGGATCGCACCTCCGTCCGCCGCGGCCATGCGCGAGCCGAACAGTGCGCTCAGCCGGAACGGTCCCTTGAGATTCACCGCGATCACCTTGTCGAACAGGTCCTCGCCGGTCTCGAGGATCGACGGCGCGAGCGGCGAGAGGCCGGCGTTGTTGACGAGCACGTCGCAACGCCCCCAGCGCTCGTAGACCTCGGAAGCGAGGCGATCGCAATCCGCCCAGCGGCCGACGTGGATCGCGTGCGCGGAGGCATCGCGGCCGAGCGCGCGGATCTCGCGCACCGTCTGCTCGCACGAGTCGAGCTTGCGGCTCGCGATCGCGAGGTTCGCCCCGGCATGGGCGAAGGCGAGCGCCATGGCGTGGCCGAGGCCACGGCTGCCGCCGGTGACGACGACGACCTTGTTCGTGAAATCGAAGCGCACGGGGGAGTTCACGGGACGAGGGATCCTTTCCGGGTCAGCGCCCCTCGAAACGGGGGGCGCGCTTCTCGATCTTGGCGCGGAACGCTTCCTTGGTGTCGTGCGTGTCGAACATCGGAAGGTGGCGCCGCGTTTCGAGGGCGACGTAATCGGCGAACGTGGTCTTCTCGGCGTCGAGGAAGTTCTGCTTCATGGTGCGAAGCGCGATCGGCGCGGCGCCCGCGAGGCGGTCGACGATCGCCTGCACCTCTTCGCGGAACCGCTCGTCGGGGAAGACGCGCGCCACGAGACCGATGCGCAGCGCCTCGGCGGCGTCGAACTTCCCGGGCAGGAAATAGAGCTCGCGCGCGCGGGCGGCGCCGAGCAGGCGTGGCAGCGTCCACGGGCCGCCCATGTCGCCCGCGACGGCGACGTCGAGGAAGGCCGTGTTGAAGCGCGCGCCGCTCGCGGCGAGCCGGATGTCGCATGCGGCGGCCCAGCCGAGCGCCGCTCCGGCGCACGCGCCGTTCACGGCCGCGATCGTCACCGCGGGCATCTCGTGCAGCAGCACGGCGACGCGAAAGTCGTCGATCGAGAGCTCGGGCTCGGGCTCCGCGGGCTTCTCGCCGGCGACCGCCTGGAAGTCCGCGCCTGGGCAGAACGCGCGGCCGGCGCCGGTCAGCACGACCACGCGCACGGACGGGTCCTCGGCGAGCGCAGCCAGCGCGCGCGTGGCCTCCACGACCATCCGGTTCGTCATCCCGTTCAGGCGATCCGGGCGGTTCATGGTGAGCGTCGCGACTCCGCCGTCGCGTCTGACCTCGATCGTCTGGAAGCGGGATTCGCTCATCGGCCTCGTCCTCCGATCCGGGAAGCGTACATGAGCCTCGGAGGTGCGTGGAAGACGTGGCCCGTGAAGGGCGGTATACACGCCGGCGCCGATGCGTCCCTCCGTCTCGCACGATCCGCCCGGCGCCGGCGGCTGCTCCGTGGAGCACCGCGATCGCTGGCTCGTCGTCCGCCTCGATCGCGAGCACGACATCCTGAGCTCCGCGATCGTACGCGGCGGACGCGTGCGGGCGCGGTCTGTCGCTTGGCTCGAGGTCGGCCTCGACGAGCTGCGGCCACCGGTCGATGCGCGCCGCCACCTCCGGAAGCGGCTCGCGGAGAACGGGCTCGACGGCAGCGTCGGGCTGCTGACCAGCCGCGATCTCGGCGCTTACGTCGATGCGACGCGGAGCGACGGAGCGCGAAGCGCGCGCACCATCGCCACGGTCGGGCTCAGCAATGCGCTTCGCGTCGGGGATCCCACGACCGCGAGCGAGACCGGCACGATCAATCTCCTCTGCCTGATCTCCGTTCGGCTGCGGCCCGAAGCACTCGTCGAGGCTCTCTCGATCGCAGCCGAGGCTCGGACCGCGGCGATTCTCGAGACCGGTGTGCCGAGCAGGGTGAGCGGGCGCCCGGCCACCGGCACGGGGACCGACTGCATCGTCGTCGCGTCCCCGTGCGGCGGCACGCCGGAGCCGTATGCGGGAAAGCACACGCTCGTCGGGTCGCTGATCGGTGCGTCCGTCTTCGACGCGATCCGTCGCGGCGCGGAGGGCTGGAAGGCGGAGCAGCGGCGCGCGCTGCCGGGCTCGGATCGCGTCCGTTGATCGCCGCGGCCGCCTTGCTCGCGGCGCTTCTCCTCGACCTCGTGTTCGGAGAGCCGCCGAATCGGTTCCATCCGGTGGCCTGGCTCGGGAGCCTGATCGCCACGCTCGAGCGGATCGCGCCAAAGGAGGGAGCGCTTCGACGCTTCGTGTTCGGCGCCGCGATCGCGATCGCGGTCCCGGCGCTCGCCGCGATCGCGGGCGAAGCCGTGCTCTCGGCGTGCGGCTCCTCGGAGGCCGCGCGCTTCCTGCTCACGGCAGTAGTGCTGAAGTCGACGCTGAGCGTCCGCGCGCTCGACGAGGCCGCCGATGCGGTCGCGGTGCCGCTGCAGCGCGCCGATCTCCCGTCCGCACGCGAGGCGCTCCGCTCGCTCTGCAGCCGCGATCCCTCGACGCTCGACGGATCGCAGATCGCGGCGGCGGCGATCGAATCGGTCGCCGAGAATACGTCCGACGCGCTCGTGGCGCCGGTCTTCTATTTCGCGGCCCTCGGGCTGCCCGGTGCGCTCGCGTACCGGGCCGTGAACACGCTCGACTCGATGATCGGTTATCGAGGCCGGTTCGAGTGGCTCGGCAAGGCGTCGGCGCGGCTCGACGATCTGGCGAACTGGATCCCGGCGCGATTGGCTGCGCTCGCCCTGCTACTGGCGGGCGCGTCGCTCGGGAACGACGCCCGGCACGGCTTCGCGATGCTGCGGCGAGACGGCGGCAAGACCGAGAGCCCGAATGCCGGAAGGCCGATGGCGGCGATGGCCGGGCTGCTGCGCGTCGAGCTCGAGAAGGTCGGCCACTATCGTCTCGGGGATGCCATCGAGCCGGTGACGACCGCGAAGATCGCGAAGGCGCGTCGCATCGTGCGCACGGCCTCGCGGCTCGCCGTGCTCGGTCACGCCGCCGTGCTCGGAGTGCTGCGTGTCGCGTGAGCGCAAGCACGGCGGGCTCGACGAGGGCGAGGCGAAGGCGCTCGGGCTGGCGCCGGAGGGCGTCGTCGATTTCAGCGTGAACGTGAATCCCTACGGTCCCCCTGCGAGCGTCGCGCGTGCGATCCGCGAAGCACCGATCGAGCGCTATCCCGATCCCGCGGCGTCCCGCGCGCGACGGGCGCTCGGCGCCGCCCCCGGCGTCGGGCCCGAGCGGGTGGCCGTCGGCAACGGGGCCGCGGAGATCCTCTGGACCGTCGTGCGTGCCCGGATCCGCTCGAACGACACGGCGCTCGTCGTCGAGCCGACGTTCTCGGAGCTTCGCCGCGCGCTCGAGCGCTGCGGCGCCCGGACGCTGGAGTGGCGCGCGCGGGCCGCGACGGGATTCGCCATCGATCTCGACGCGATCGCGGCGGAGATCAGACGGATCGCTCCCGCGATCGTGCACCTCGGCCGCCCGAATTCGCCGACCGCCGTGACCGTCGATTTCGACCGCCTTCGCGCGCTCGCCGTGGCGGCACCGCAGAGCTGGTTCGTGCTCGACGAGTCGTTCGCGACGCTCTCGGGGTGTCACGACGATCTCGCCCGGCCGCTCGGCGACAACGTGGTCCGCGTGCGCTCGCTGACGAAAGACTTCGCGATCCCGGGCATTCGCGTCGGCTACGCGCTGGCGGCTGCGCCGATCGTCGAGCTCGTGGAGCGGGAGCGGCCGCCGTGGAGCGTCAGTGCTCCCGCGGAGGCCGCGGCCGTGGCCGCGTGTGGGGAAGGGGAGTTCCTCGCCGCCAGCCGTCGGGCGATCGCGCGCGACCGGGCCATCCTCGTCGCGGGGCTTCGCGAGATCGGCCTCGCGCCGCTTCCCTCGGAGACGAGCTTCGTGCTCGTCGAGGTGGGTGACGCGGCGGCGCTTCGCGACAGGCTGCTCGCTCGCCACGGCGTCCTCGTCCGGGATTGTGGCTCGTTCGGACTCGGCCGCCACGTACGCGTCGCGGTGCGCACCGAGAGCGAAACGCTTCGCCTACTGGCAGCGCTCCGCCCGGAGAGGGGGGCCGACCCCCTGGCGTGAGCGCGCCCGCTCGCGTATCAGCAGCGCTTCATGACGACACCGACGCTTCGTTTCCTCGCTCTCGCCAGCCTGCTCGCGCTCGGCGCGGCCTGTTCGAAGTCCCAGCCGGCCGACCCCGCGAAGGCCCGCGCCGTCATCGACAAGGTGTTCCAGGCCGAGATGGAGCACCGCAACTCGCACGGAAACTTCTGGCGCGACCGCCAGGCCAAAGTGGATCGCGGCGAGTCGATGAAGTTCATCGGCGTCGATGTCGGCGAGGCCACCGGCTTCGACGTGTTCTTCGACCCGGCAGTCGACGGCATGGACACGACCCTCGTCGTCCGCGCCGAGGCCCAGGGCGGCGGAGCGAAGATCCGCTGCTCGCAGAAAGCCGGCGACCCGAAGCCCACCTGCAGTTAGAGCGGTTCGGTTTCACGAAGACGCGGAGGCTCGGTTCGGTGCTCGCGGCTATGCGGACACGATCCATGAAGACTGGCCGATTGGTGCGTTGCCCGTGATACGCAGGAACCGCGGGCGAGGAGGAGTCGATGAGGCCGCATTGCGTCGAGTCTGACGCTCAGCGGCCTCATCAACTCCTCCTCGCCCGCGCATTCTCAGCACTTCGTCCGGGGCACAGGCGAACACGTTTTCATCTCATGCGGACGGCACGGGGCCTCCCGCGCTAGCATTTGAATCAAAAACTTCGCACGCGCCCCCTCGCCGTGGTAATCCCGCACCCGCCATGCTGAAGCCCTATCGCGTCCTCGATCTCACGGATTCGCGCGCCGCGCTCGCGGCCCAAATGCTTGCCGGCCTCGGCGCGGAGGTGATCAAGGTCGAGCCTCCCGGCGGCTGCGACTCGCGCCGCGCGGGGCCGGTCGCCGAGGGGCTCCCCGAAGGGCTCGAGAGCCTGCGCTTCCACGTCCTGAATCGCGGCAAGCGAAGCGTCGTGCTCGACCTCGATGCGCCGGCCGATCGCGGCCGGTTCCTCGAGCTCGTCGCCGGCGCGGACTTCCTGATCGAGAACGCGCGGCCGGGTGCGATGCAGGCGCGCGGGCTCGACTTCGAGGAGCTGAAGAAGGCGAACCCGCGCCTCGTGCACGTGGCGATCACGCCGTTCGGGCAGGATGGCCCGTATGCCGATCATCTCGCGACCGACCTGACGCTCGCCGCGATGGGCGGGGCGATGGCGCTGAACGGCGAGCCCGATCGCCGCCCGGTGCGCATCACCGTGCCGCAGACTTGGTACCACGGCTCGGTCGAGGGTGCGGTCGCCGCGATGGTGGCGCACTTCCGCCGCCTCGCGAGCGGCGAGGCGCAGTTCGTGGACGTTTCGGTCGAGGCGTCGATCTTCTGGACCGGCCTGAACGCGATGAACGCGCACGCGATCCAGGGGAAGGACATCCAACGCAGCGGAACGCTGCTCCAGCTCGGCACGATCACGATGCCGATCGTCTACCCGGCGAAGGACGGCGAGGTCGTGCTGATCGCGACCACCGCGACGATCCGTCCGCTGATCCCGTGGCTCGCGGCCGACGGCACGGTCAGCCGCGAGTGGGTCGAGGCCGAGGACTGGAAGACGTACGAGATGCGCATGCTGACCGGCGGCGTGCTGAAACATACGCCGGACGAGATGATGGCGAAGATCTCGGCGTTCTGCTCGAAGTACCCGAAGGCCGAGCTTCTCCGGCGCGGCATCGCCGAGAACGCGACGCTCGCGCCCGTGAACACGATCGCCGACGTGCTCGCGTTCGAGCATCTCGAGGACCGGCACTACTGGGAGCCGTATCGTCTGCCGGATGGGCGGGAGCTGCGTGCGCCGGGTGCGTTCGTGCGCGCCTCCGCGACGCCCGTGTCGCTCGCGACGGCGGCGCCCGCACTCGGCGAGGGCACGGCCGAGATCCTCGGCACGAAGCGCACGCCGGCGGCGATCCCGGGCCCGCGCGTGGAGCAGCTGCCCTTCGCGGGTGTGAAGGTCGCCGACTTCTCTTGGATCGGAGTCGGACCGATCACGGCGAAGTACTTCGCGGACCATGGTGCGACCGTCGTCCACGTCGAGAGCGTGCACCCCGCGGATCGCCTGCGCATGGTCGGGCCGTTCAAGGACGGCGTGGCGGGCCCGAACCGCTCGCAGTTCTTCGGCGCGTTCAACACCTCGAAGCTCTCGATCGCGCTGAACCTGAAGAGTGCCGAGGGCATCGAGATCGGCCGCAAGCTGCTCGCCTGGGCCGACGTCGCGCTCGATTCGTTCACCGCCGGCACCATGAAGGATCTCGGCCTCGGCTACGACGAGGCGCGGAAGCTGAACCCCGGCATCGTGATGGCGGGCACGTGCCTCATGGGCCAGACGGGAAGGGCGGCCACGCTCGCGGGCTACGGCTACCACGCCGCCGCCGTCTGCGGCTTCTACGAGGTGACGGGCTGGGACGATCGGCAGCCTGCCGGTCCGTACATGGCCTACACGGATACGGTGGCGCCGCGCTTCCTCGCGACCTCCCTCATGGCCGCGCTCGACCACAAGCGCCGCACCGGCGAAGGCCAGTTCATCGATCAAGCGCAGATGGAATCCTCGCTGCACTTCCTCGGACCCGAGATCCTCGATGCGCAGGTGAGCGGCCGCATTCCTCGCCGCGCCGGCAACACCGCCCCCGACGCCGCGCCGCACGACGCCTATCCGTGCGCCGGAACCGACGAGTGGTGTGCCATCGCCGTCGAGACCGATGCGCAGTGGCAGGCGCTGCGCCGCCTGCTCGGCGATCCGGAGTGGGCGCGAGCGAGCGAGCTCGACACGCTCGCGGGCCGGCTCGCACGACGCGAGCTCCTCGATTCCAAGATCGGCGAATGGACCGCCGACCAAGAGCCGCGCGCGCTGATGGAGCGTCTGCAGGCCGCCGGCGTCCCGGCCGGGATGGTGCAGCGCTCGAGCGATCATCGCGAGGACCCGCAGCTCGCACATCGACGCTTCTATCGACCTCTCGTCCACAGCGAGGTCGGCGAGGTGCCCTACGAGGGGGCGCAGTTCGCGATCCGCGGCTACGACTGCGGTCCGCGGAGCGCGGCGCCGTGCCTCGGCGAGCACACCATGGAAGTGCTCATGGAGATCCTCGGCTACGGCGATGAGGACATCGCCCGCTTCGCCGCCAGCGACGCGCTTCGCTGAGCCTCTCCTGGTGCGGCTCGCTTCGCTGGCCGCGGCGCTCCTCGTCGTCGCCTCGTTCGGCGCGGGGATCGCTCGCGCCGACGAGGGCTGCCCGGCGGGCAATCTGCTCGCGGGTCGCGCGCCCCTCCGTAGCGTGGCGGTGCGGGGGGAGCTCGCGCGGCTGACCGACGGCGCGGTCGCCGAGGAGGGATCCTTCTGGAAGGGCTCGGCCGCCGTCGTGCTGGAGAACGGTGACGCGGTGGTCGAGTGGGATCTCGGCGCGCCGGTCGTGCTCCGCGGCGCGTATCTCCAAGCCGACGCGAACGATGCGTACACGCTCGAAGCCTCGCTGGACGGCCGCGACTGGCGCGCGATCGCGCGCTTTGATCCCGTCGTCGAGGCGCTCGGTCCCGGGCTTCGTGGGCGGGCGGGTCCGCTGCCGGGTTTGCTCGCGCGCTACGTGCGGATCGGTGCACCGATCGGCGACCTCGCGTATTCGATCTCCGAGTTCCAAGTCTTCTGCCAGGCCGGACCGGCCTTCCCGCGCGACCTACGCGTCGAGCCGAGCCTCGAGACGCCGGGTCGTTTCGCGTGGGTCGGCGCGGTCTGGAACGAGCGCACGAGCCTCCGCTGGCAGCTCTCGCTCGCCGTGCTCGGCCTCGTCCTCGTCGGGCGCGTTCGCACGTGGTCGAAGCGGGCCTGCCAGGCGCTCGCCGTGCTCGCGATCGCGACGTACGTGAACCTCTTCGCCTTCCACTTCGACGGCTACGTTCACCTCTGGGACGTCTGCCACTACTATCTCGGTGCGAAGTATTTCCCGGAGCTCGGCTACGAGCGGCTCTACGAATGCATCGCCGTCGCGGACGCGGAGGACGGCCTGCGCGGCTGGGTGGAGCGGCGCACGATGACGGATCTTGCACGCAACGTCGTGGTGCCGACGACGGACATCCTCGCCGGGCCGGACCGCTGCACGTCGCACTTCTCGACCGATCGCTGGGCCGCGTTCCGCACCGATGTCGCGTTCTTCCGCCACCGCTCGACGAAGGAGCGCTGGGAGCAGCTTCAGATCGACCACGGTTTCAACGGATCGCCGGCGTGGATGATCCTCGGCCGGCCGCTCGCGAGCCTCGCGCCCGCGAGCGAAGGGTTCCTGCGCGCGCTCGCGCTGGTCGATCCGGCGTTCGAGATCGGTGCCGTGCTCGTCGCCGCATGGGCGTTCGGCTGGCAGACGACGGCGATTGCGCTGCTCGTGTTCGCGACGAGCTTCCCGTCGCGGTTCTTCTGGACCGGAGGCGCGTTCCTGCGCGCGGACTGGCTGTTCTTCCTGGTCGCCGCGGTCGCGTTCGCGAAGCGGCAGCGGCCGGCGCTCGCGGGCGCAGCCCTCGCCTACGCCGCGACGCTGCGGATCTTCCCCGTGCTCGCGCTGCTCGGACCCGGCTTGTTGGCCATCTGGAGAACGAAGGAGCAGCGCTCCCCCGATCGCGAGACGCTTCGCTTCTTTGCCGGATTCGCCGCGGCCGCCGTGCTGCTCTTGGCGATCAGCCTCCCGATCGTCGGTGGCGTCGACGCGCTTCGCGATTTCCGTCGCAACCTCGCGAAGCATGGTGCGACGCCGCTCACGAACAACATGGGTCTGCCGATGGTGGTGTCGTACCGTCCTTCGACGGTCGGGCGCAGGGTCGTCGACTCGTCGATCAATCCGTGGAAACCGTGGATCGACGCCCGCCACCGCGGCTTCGACGAGGCACGCGGAGCCTACTGGGCCGTGCTCGTGGGATACCTCGGGCTGCTCGCGCTGGCCGTGCGCGGGCGGCCGCTCTGGTTTGCGATCGCGCTGGCGATCACCGCGTTCGGCTTCTTCGTCGACCTCAGCTCCTACTATTACGTGTTCCTGCTGCCGCTCGCGCTGCTCGCGGGCGAGCGCTTGGCCGTCGCACGGATTCTCCTCGCGTGCACGGCCGCCACGCACGTGATCGCGTGGGCGCCGCTCGAAGGCATGCCAACGTGGTGGGACGAGCAGTTCGTGGCGATGGCGGCCGTGATGCTCGTCGGCTTCGCCGCGATCGTCGCGGGCTTCGCGTTTCCGTCGCGACAGGCTACGGCCCAAGCCGCTTCGCGAAGCTGATCTCGTGTCCGTCGGGATCGCCGACGTGGAAGAAGCGCTCGCCCCAGGAAGCGTCGCGCGGGGCCGTGCGGGGCGCGATGCCGAGCGCGAGGGCGCGCGCGTGCATGGCGTCGACGTCCGAGACGAAGAAGATCACGCGGCCCCACGGCGTGATCGCAGCGGCTGCCTCGCGTTGCTGCAGGTTCAAGTGCGTGCGGCCGACGCGGAAGCTCGTGAACGATGCGTCTTCGCCGCCGTAGACGGGCACGAAGCCGAGTCCGCGGTAGAACTCGACCGAGCGGCGCATGTCGGAGACCACGAGGGTCACCGCGTCCAACGTCTCGATCGTCACGTCGCCCATCGGTCGAGTGGGCTCAGACCTCGGGAATCGTGTCGGCCTCCGCGATCCAAGCCGTCACGGACGCATCGGACGGCATCCGCCAGTCGCCGCGAGGCGAGAGCGATCCGCCGGATCCGACCTTCGGTGAATCCGGGACGCAATCGCGCTTGAACTGGTTCGCGAAGAAGCGCGTCAGGAAGACGTGCAGCCAGCGGCGGATCTCGCCGAGTGCGTAGCGGCCCTCGAAGGCGTGGAGCGCCATGCGCGCGATGCGCCGCGGGCCGAAGCCGAAGCGCAGGAAGTAGTACAAGAAGAAATCGTGGAGCTCGTAGGGCCCGACGATGTCTTCCGAGCGCTGCGTGATCTCGCCACGGGCGTCGAGCCGGAGCAGCTCGGGACTGATCGGCGTCGCGAGGATGTCGGTCAGGATCGCGGCGACGTTCGGCTCGTTGCGAAAGACGGTCTCCGCGGCCCAGCCGATGAGATAGGAGATCAGCGTCTTCGGCACGCCGGCGTTCACGCCGTAATGCGACATGTGATCGCCGCCGTACGTCGACCAGCCGAGGGCGATCTCCGAGAGGTCGCCGGTGCCGAGGTCGATCGCGCCCTCGCGGCCGGCGATCGCGAACAGCAGCCACTTGCGCGCCCAGGCCTGCACGTTCTCGAAGGTCGCATCCTCGACCGCGGGGTCGTGGCCGAGCGCCGCGAACACGGGGTGCACGACCGGAGCGATCTCGATCTCGCGAAGCGTGGCGCGGAGCGCACGCACGAGCTCGATCGCGTTCTTGCGGGTGCGCGCCGAGGTGCCGAAACCGGGTAGCGTGACGCCGAGCACGCGCGCCCGCGGCAGCTCGAGGATGTCCATCGCGTGGGCGGCGACGAGCAGCGCTTCCGTCGAGTCCTGTCCACCGGAGATTCCGATCACCACGCGGCGCATGGTTTCAGGGAGCGCCAACAGGCGGCGCGCGAGCGACGTGGCCTTGATCTCGAAGATCTCGCGGCAGCGGGCGTCGCGGCGGGCCGGATCGGACGGTACGAACGGCCGTGGCTCGATCCTCCGCCGAAGGTCGTGGAAACGGTCTGCGGCGCGCGTCTCTGGGCCGGAGCCGAGCGTCACCGCGCGAAGCGTCCGGCCGTGCTGCGCCGCGTTCTGTCCCCACGAGCCCTGGCGCATGCGGTCGTCGACGAGCGCGCGGAGATCGACGTCGGCCACGACGAACGTTCCGGAGCGCGAGAAGCGCTCGGTCTCGGCGACGATCTCGCCACGCTCCGCGACGAGGCCGTGGCCGTCCCAGGCGAGATCCGAGGTCGATTCGCCGAAGCCCGCGGCGCCGTACATCTGGACTGCCAGGTTCTTGGCCGCCGACGAGCGCACGAGGTCGCGCCGGTAATCCGCCTTGCCGACGGTGATGTTCGAAGCGGACAGGTTCGCGAGCACGGTCGCGCCGGACAGCGCGGCGATCGTGCTCGGTGGGATCGGCGTCCAGAGATCTTCGCAGATGTCGGTGTGGAGCACGAAGCCGGGCAAGTGCGAGGCGCGCACCAGCACGTCGGTCCCGAACGGCACCGCGCGGCCGAGCAGCGAGATCTCGGTTGCGCGCGCGGCGGACGCGGGCTGGAACCAGCGGAGCTCGTAGAACTCGCGATAGTTCGGCGGGAACGCCTTCGGCACGGCGGCGACGGGGGCCCCGCGGTAGAGCGTGACCGCGCAGTTGAAGAGCATCGCGTCGACGACGAGGGGGAGGCCGACCGATACCACGAGGTTCCAGGACGACGTGGCGTCGGCGATGCGCGCGAGCGCGGCCAGCGAGCTCGCGAGCAGTGGCTCCTGGAAGAAGAGATCGCCGCAGGTGTAGGCCGACAGCCCAAGCTCGGGGCAGAGCGCGTAGTGCGCGCCTTCCTCGTGGACGCGGGAAAGCAGCCGCAGGTGCGCCTCGGCGTTGAACGCGGGGTCGGCGACGCGAGCCTCCGGCACGCAGACCGCGACGCGCACGTAGCCGTGCCCGCG
>JACXTT010011136.1_pt1 | contig 12055 bp, 9 predicted proteins | sample 9270951 | NCBI WGS metagenome assembly JACXTT01 (sample SAMN15532306, study PRJNA645909) | rock metagenome | isolation source: weathered quartz diorite | place: Puerto Rico | collected 2017-06-21 | reverse complement strand
TCCGAGGGCAACGTCGGCCTGATGCAGGCCGTCAAGAAGTTCGACCCGGACAAGGGCTTCCGCCTGGCGACCTACGCCATGTGGTGGATCCGCGCCTCGATCCAGGAATACATCCTGCGCTCGTGGAGCCTGGTGAAGATGGGCACCACCGCGGCCCAGAAGAAGCTGTTCTTCAACCTGCGGAAGGCCAAGAGCGAGATCTCGGCCCTGCAGGAAGGCGACCTGCACCCCGACCAGGTCTCGACCATCGCCACCAAGCTGGGCGTGCTGGACGAGGAAGTGGTCTCGATGAACCGCCGCCTCTCCGGGGGCGACGCCTCCCTGAACTCGCCCATGCGGGCGGATTCGGAGAGCGAGTGGCAGGACTGGCTGGTGGACGACAAGACGCCGAGCCAGGAGAGCGTGGTCGCCGACACCCAGGAGAAGAACATCCGCATGAGCCTCCTGGAGGAGGCCATGACCGAACTCTCCGACCGTGAGCGCCACATCCTCACCGAGCGGCGTCTGAAGGACGAGCCGACCACCCTGGAAGACCTCGCCTCGCAATATGGCGTCAGCCGCGAGCGGGTCCGCCAGATCGAGGTCCGCGCCTTCGAGAAGCTGCAGAAGTCCATGAAGGCCGCCGCCGTCGACAAGCACCTCGTCGACGCCTGAGGCCGGGCCGTTAGCCGCCCCTTAGGTTCCGCCGTCTAGGGATTCGAGGGTCGGCGGACGGAGGCCTCTCAATGACCAGCCCGGCAGCGCCATCGACGACGGCTGGACCGGGCGGACGCCGGGGCGCGTTGCTCGACATCGCGATCTGGCTCGCGATCCTGGCGGCCGTGATTGTCGCGGGCTCGATCGCCGCGCGGCTGGGCGTTCCCCGGCCGCTCTGGTCGATGGTCGCCGCGCCAGGTCAGATGCTGGTCCTGATCGTCGTCACTACCCTGCTGCTGCGCCGCAGGGGCGAAACCTGGGCTTCGCTTGGCGTCACGCGACCCTCGATCTCCAAGCGCAGGATCGCCGGCCTTGTGGCCCTGGGCTACGCCGGCGGCATCGCGATCAACACCGTCTGCGTCCTGTTGATCTTCCCCGTGCTGCATCTCCCCCGTCCGAGCCTCAGCGCCTTCGGCGACCTGCAGCACCATCCTGGCCTCTACGCCTACTGGCTGCTCATGGCCTGGTTCTCCGCCGCCATCGGCGAGGAACTCCAGTTCCGCGGCTTCCTCTGGTCGCGCCTGGAGCGGCTATGCGGCGGCGCGAACTGGGCCTGGATTGCGGCCCTGGCCGGCCAGGCTGCGATCTTCGCCCTCGGCCACGGCTACCAGGGCCCGGCGGGCCTGATTGTCACGGGTGGGCTGGGCCTGGTGCTGGGCGGCGTCTACCTGGCCGGCCGGCGCAATCTGGTGGCCTGCATGATCCTGCACGGCCTCATCGACACCATCAGCCTGACCGCGCTGTTCCTGATGGGCGCGAAAGCGCTGGCCACCGGAACGCCGACCTAGGCCGCGGCGGCTTCGTCCTTGGGCATATAGGCCAGCAACGGCGCGGCCTTCAGCTCCAGCTCCGCCTGGTCGTAGGGCGGGCCCTTGCGGTCAATCTCGTCGAGATGGCGGCCGAAGTCGATGGCCGCCGTGGTCAGCTTCAGATCGGCGACGCTCATGCCGCATTTGCGCAGCTCGGTGACCTGAGCCTGCATGGAGCGCATGGCCTGGCCGGGGTCGGAACCCACGGCGTTGATCGCCGAGCGCAGGATCTTCAGCGCCTGGGCCATCTTCTCGCTGTCAGGCGTGGCGCGGGCGTCGGAGCGGCGCTTCAGCGAGCCGGAATAGTCGCCCGAGTTGAACCGCCGCCGGTCCGGGCCGACGTAGCCCACGGCTTCCACCCAGTCGCGCTGGCGCAGCGTCACCGCCTCCAGGCGGCGCAGCAGGTCCTTCATGGTGAAGGGCTTGCGCAGGAACTCGTGCACCCCGCCGTCGCGCGCGGCCAGGATGCCGGCGGCCGTGGCCTGGCCGGTGATCATGATGACCGGGGCGTAGCGGGCGGCCAGGTGGCTGCGGCGCAGCTCGCGGGTGAAGGCGATGCCGTCCACCGGACCGGCGGACAGCTCGACGAAGATGATGTGCGGGTCGTAGCTGGAGGCCAAGCGGATGGCCTTTTCGTTGGTCTCGGCGACCCAGACCTGGCTGCGCGCGATGTCGCGCATCAGCTCACCGATCAGCCGCGCGCTGGCGGGCTGCGGATCGACCACCATCACCCGCTGGAGCAGCGGCGCCATACGCTGGACGATCTTGGCGTCGGTATTGAACAAGGGGGTCGGACTCCGGCTGACCGCCTAGGACTAAGCCCCCTCAGGTAAAGAACGAATTGACGGTAACCTTGTTACGCGGCCTCGCCGGGCGGCCCAAACGCCGCAGGCGACACGCTGGCGTTTAGTCCTGGAAAGGATCGCGCATGAGTATGGTGTCGTCGCGCTGCGGGCTGGTGGAGAGCAAGGCCACCGGGGCCCCGATCAGCTCCTCGATCCGGCGCACGTACTTCACCGCATTGGCCGGCAGGTCGCGCCAGGACCGCGCGCCCTGGGTGGTCTCGCTCCAGCCCTCCATCTCCTCGTAGACCGGGGTCAGCGCCGCCTGCGCCTTCAGGCCGGCCGGCAGATAACTGTAGTCCTGGTCCCCCAGCCGGTAGCCGGTGCAGATCTTCAAGGTCGGCAGGCCGTCCAGCACATCCAGCTTGGTCAACGCGATGCCGGTGATGCCGTTCAGCGCCACCGACTGGCGCACCAGCGCCGCGTCGAACCAGCCGCAGCGCCGCTCGCGCCCGGTCACCGTGCCGAACTCCTTGCCCACCGTGCCCAGGTGGCGGCCAACATCGTCGGTCAGCTCGGTTGGGAACGGCCCCTCGCCCACCCGGGTGGTGTAGGCCTTCACGATCCCCAGCACATAGCCCGGCCCCTTCGGCCCCAGGCCCGAGCCCGCCGCCGCCTGGCCCGCCACGGTGTTGGAGCTGGTCACGAAGGGATAGGTGCCGTGATCGACGTCCAGCAGGGCGCCTTGCGCGCCCTCGAACAGCACGCGTTTGCCGGATTTCACGATCTCGTCGAGCTTCAGCCAGGCGGGCTTCGCGAAGGGCAGGATCTTCGGCGCGATGGCCTCCAGCTCGGCCAGCAGCGCCGCCGGGTCGATCTCCGGCAGCCCGAGCCCGCGGCGCAGCGGGGTGTGGTGCGTCAGCAGCCGTTCGATCTTGGCCTCCAGTGCCTCGCGGTCGGCCAGGTCGGCGACGCGGATCGCGCGGCGGCCCACCTTGTCCTCATAGGCCGGCCCGATGCCGCGCCCGGTGGTGCCGATCTTCTGGGTCGCGGCGGCTTCGCGCGCCTGGTCGAGGTCGCGGTGCAGCGGCAGGATCATGCAGGCGTTGTCGGCCAGGACCAGCAGGTCGGGCGTGATCGCCACGCCCTGCCCGCCCAGCTTGGCGATCTCTTCCAGCAGGTGCCAGGGATCGACCACCACGCCGTTGCCGATGACCGACAGCTTGCCCTGCACGACGCCCGAGGGCAGCAGCGACAGCTTGTAGACCTGGTTGCCGACCACCAGGGTGTGGCCGGCGTTGTGGCCACCCTGGAAGCGCACCACCACGTCGGCGCGGTTGGAGAGCCAGTCGACGAGCTTGCCCTTGCCCTCGTCGCCCCACTGGGCGCCGATCACGGTCACATTGGCCATTTTGGGTACAATCCCTCTCCCTGCCGGAGAGAACCAACCGCCCTTCGACAGGGGCTCGGCGGATGGCTTGGATCGATTGTTGCGCCCGAAAACGGCGCGCGCGGCGGTCGTTTAGACCAGCCGGGGGTTCATCTCAACCCCTGCGCACGCTATCTCCCACCGCATGGACATTCCGCGCTTCCACCTGGCCTTCCCGGTCCGCGACCTGGCCGAGGCCCGCGCCTTCTACGGCGACCTGCTGGGCTGCCCGGAGGGGCGCTCCAGCGACGAGTGGGTCGACTTCGATTTCTATGGCCACCAGATCGTGACCCACCTGTCGCCGGATGAGGTCGGTCACAAGGCCACCAACGCCGTCGACGGCCACGACGTGCCGGTCCGCCATTTCGGCGCGATCCTGACGCCCGCCGCCTGGGACGCGCTGGCCGAGCGCCTGAAGGCCGCCGGAACCGCCTTCATCATCGAGCCCAACGTCCGCTTCAAGGGCCAGCCCGGCGAGCAGTCGACCATGTTCTTCCTGGACCCCTCCGGCAACGCCCTGGAATTCAAGGCCTTCGCCGACGACGCACAGGTGTTTGCCAAATGAGTGAGACCCTAGCGCCCCCCGCGGTCAGCCTGGCCGAGATCGAGGCCGCCGCCGAACGCATCAAGGGCGTCGCGGTCGTCACCCCGCTGCTGGAAAGCCCGGCGCTCAACGAGCGTCTGGGCCTGCGCGTCCTGATCAAGGCCGAGACCCTGCAACGGGTCGGGGCCTTCAAGTTCCGCGGCGCCTACAACCGCCTGGTCCAACTCACGCCGGCCGAGCGAAAGGTCGGCGTCGTGGCCTTCTCCAGCGGCAACCACGCTCAGGGCGTGGCCCTGGCGGCGAAGCTGCTGGGCGTCCCGGCGATCATCGTCATGCCTGCCGACGCCCCGGCCCTGAAGATCGCCAATACCAAGGGCTACGGCGCCGAGGTGAAGCTCTACGACCGCTTGACCGAGAGCCGTGAGAAGATCGCCGCCGCCATCGCCGCCGAGCGCGGCGCCGTGGTCGTGCCGGCCTTCGACGACCCGATGATCATGGCGGGCCAGGGCACCGCCGGCCTGGAGATGGTGCGCCAGGCCCGCGCCGTGGGCGCCGAACTGGACGTGGTCATCACCCCCACCAGCGGCGGCGGCCTGCTCTCGGGCGTCTCGACGGCGGTCAAGGCGCTCTCGCCCGCCATTCAGTGCTACGGCGTCGAGCCCGCCGGCTACGACGACACGCTGAAGTCGCTGCGCGCCGGCCAGCGCACGCCCATGACGCCGACCTTCCGCACCCTGTGCGACGCGCTGGAGACGCCCTGCCCGGGCGAGCTCACCTTCCCGATCCTGCAGGCCAATCTCGCCGACGTGGCCGTGGTCAGCGACGCCGAGGTCGCTGAGGCCATGCGGGTGGCCTTCGGGACGCTGAAGCTGGTGGTCGAGCCCGGCGGCTCGGTGGGGCTGGCGGCCCTGCTGGCCGGCAAGATCGTCCCCAAGCCCGGCGCGACGGTGGGCCTGGTGTTCTCCGGCGGCAACGTCGACCCGGAGCTGTTCGCCAAGGTCCTGCGCGGCGAGCTCTAGGCGGCGGTGTCGCCGGTGAGCTGCTGATACATCGACGCCAGCGGGGCCATGATCAGGGTGTAGATGATCATCCCGACCAGCGAGATCACTGCCACCAGACCGGCCATCATCGGGGCGATGTGCTGCAGAATCTCGTTCGGCGGGCCCTTCATGGCCGCCTGCCAGCCGCCGCCCATGGCGCCGTGCGCCAGATAGCTGCCCCCGAAGCCCAGGGTGACCAGCTCGAACAGCCAGACCAGCACGAACAGCACCAGCATGACGCCGAAGATCTTCAGGCCATGGCCGCGGGTGAGCCGCCAGCTCTCGTAGAGCACGAAGCGCCGGGTCGCGAAGGCCATCGGTGGGGCGAGGCAAAGCCGCACCAGCACCCAGACGATCACCGCCACCCCGATCACCGCGATCAACCACAGCAGCGGCAGGCTGGCGGGCCCAGGGGTCCGGCCGTGCTGCGCCGAGGCCATGCCGACCCCCAGGCCGATCCCCAGCGGGATGAACAGCGTCAGGATCATGATCGCCGCCATCACGGTGAGCACCAGGTTGGTCAAACCCAGCCATAGCTCCTGGGCGCCCAGGCGCAGGTAGCCCCACTTGCTGTCGTCCGGGGTCAGCACCGCGCGGAACACCGCCGACATCAGGATCGCGTGCGCGGCGACCTGCACCAGCCAGAGCAGCGGCTGCAGGGCATAGAGGTTGGAGCGCATGGCGATGGCGTCGGCCGGCGCCGGGGCTACGCCGTGCACTGCGTGCTGGGCGGCGTCGCGGAAGCTGGCGATCATCTGCGGCAGCAGCCAGGCCATCAGGCCGACGCTCGGCGCCGCCACCAGCACGATATAGGCGACGGCCCAGATCAGCACCGCCAGCGGTCGCCGGGCCAGGATCTTGAAGCCCGCGCCGATCGCCTGACCGAAGGAGAAGTCCGCCATACGTCCGCCCCGTGCTCTTGTGGCTGCGGCGCGAGGATAGGCCCCGTTCGCGAGGCTTGACCAGAGGCCGGCGGCCGCGCCCTGGAGCCGGTCCGCGGGCGCGGGCTTCGCGGAGGTCCTGCGGGGGACCTCTAGGCCCGCCGGTACTCCATGATCGACTTGTTGGGGAGCACCCCGCGCAGGCCGCCCCAGATGCCGTTGTCGTCGTACCATTCGTCGATCTGCTGATCGCCGCGCAGCATCCAGTGGACGCCGTTGAGCCGCGCGCCCTTGGCCGTCGGGAAGGGGTCGTGACCGACTTCCTGAGTGGTGAAGTTCAGCAGGACGCCGTCCTGCGGGTTGAACAGCCGCCCGCCCAGCGTGCTGGCGTTCCAGTGGGTCAACGGGCTGGCGCTGGCGGGAAGGGTGAAATCGCCTTTGTTGGTGGTGACCTTGATGTCGTACTGGGCGCGCACAGCCGAGACCGTGTTGGCCTTGTCCGCGCTGTTGTCGCGGATGCTGTTGCTGTTCAACGCCACGAACTGGCCGCCCCGCCAGACCTCCTCGCAGTGATGCCGATACTCGAAGCTGGTCACCCCCAGCAGCTGGACGATCATGTGGACGTCGGTGTTGACCTTCAGGAACTCGCCGTCATTTACGAACGCCACGGCGTATTGCCCGAACGGCCGGTTATCCAGGAAGATGTTGAAGTTCAGCCGGCCGCTCGCCGGAACGGCCGCCCGCGCCAGGCCCGGAAGGGCCGATGCAGCCAGGCCGCTGACGATCAGGCGACGACGATCAATGAGAGACATCCATCCGCTCCAGGCGCCGCGCGAGCCTGCCCGCCCGCTCACCAATGGTACAGCTTTACCGCCAAGAGCTAATCGCCCCCTAACGATCCGGCAACTCTGATACGAAGCGCCGCTGGCGATGGTTGCGCCGGCGGCCGGTCGTGGACGCCTAGAGGCGATCCTCCGGCGCGGGCTTCAGCGAGGTGTCGCGCGGGGTGATCAGGCGGGCCAGCCGCGGCTTCAGCCATTGCTCGAAGTCGTCGACGAACTCATAGACCACCGGCACCAGGACCAGGGACAGCAGGGTCGAGGTGAGCAGGCCCCCGATCACGGCGACGGCCATCGGCTGGCGGAACTCCGCGCCCTTTTCCAGGGCGAGCGCGGTCGGCAGCATGCCGGCGGCCATGGCCACCGTGGTCATCACGATCGGCCGGGCCCGCTCGCGGCAGGCCTCCAGCAGGGCCTCCTTCTGGCTGTAGCCCTCGCGCTCGCGCTCGATGGCGTATTCGACCAGCAGGATCGAGTTCTTGGCCGCCAGGCCCAGCAGCATCAGGAAGCCGATCAGCGAGGGGATCGACAGCGACAGCTGGAAGATCAGCAGGCCGATGAAGGCCCCGCCCACCGCCAGCGGCAGGGCCGAGAGGATCACCGCCGGCTTGAAGAAGCTGCGGAACAGCAGCACCAGCACGCCGTAGATCATCGAGACGCCGGCGAAGATGGCGAGCAGGAAGCCGCCGAACAGCTCGGCCATGGCCTGCTGGTTGCCGATGGCGGCGGGCCGCACGCCGGGCGGCAGGTGCTTCATGATCGGCAGGTTGTTCACCGCCTTCTGCGCCTGGCCCATCTCCACGCCGTTCAGCTCGGCCTTCACGGTGAGCTGCCGTTCGCGGTTCAGGCGGTCGATGCGCGCCGGCCCGGCCTCGAAGCCGATGGTGGCGACGCTGTCGAGGGTCGTGGCCCCGCCCGACGCGGTCGGCACGCGCAGCGAGGCGATCCGCTGGACGTCGGCGCGGGCGTTCTGCGGCAGGCGGATGCGGATCGGGATCCGCCGCTCGCCCTCGTTGAACTTGGCGACGTTGGCGTCGATGTCGCCCACCGTGGCGACACGCACGATGGTGGCGATGGCGTCGGGCGAGACGCCCAGGCGCGCGGCCTCCTCCGGCTTCGGCGTGATGACGATCTCCGGCGCCTCGGGCGGCTTGGCCGGGTGCGGGTCGGCGAGCTCAGGCAGACCGCGCATCTCCTTCTCCAACTCGCGCGCCGCGGCCGCCAGGTTGGTGGGATTGTCGCCCGTGAGGATCTGCTGGAAGCCGGCCGCGCCCTGGAAGTCCAGGAAGGTCAGGCGCGCGTCGGGAATGGCGCGCAGGCCGTCGCGCAGCTGGTTCTTGATCTGGTCGCCGGAGTGGTGGCGCTTGGGGTTGAGCAGGATCGTCGCCGTGCCGCTGCGCAGATCGCTGCCGCCGCCGGCGCCGGAGCCCGGGCCGAAGGTCGAGACGGTCGAACCGATCTGGATGAACACGTCGGTGACATCGCCCTGGCTGCGGAACAGGTCGTTGATCCGCCGCGCGGTGTCTTCCATGTCGCTGGCCGAGGCGCCCGGCGGGCCCTGGATATCCACATAGATGAAGTCGGGGTCGCCGGCCGGCTGGAAGCCCTGGGGCAGCAGCGGGAACAGCGTCAGCGACGCCACGAACATCACGAAGCCCAGGAACGAGGCGACGATGCGGTGGGCCAGCGCCCACTCCAGGACGTTGCGGTAGAAGCCCTCGAACGGCTTGCGCGGCGTCGAGTGGACATTGGCCTTCAGGAAGTAGGCGGCCATCAGCGGTGTCACCAGGCGCGCCACCAGCAGCGAGAACAGCACCGCCACCGAGACGGTCAGGCCGAACTCGCGGAAGAACTGGCCCGGGATGCCGCCCATGAAGCTGACCGGCGTGAACACCACCACGATGGCCATGGTGGTCGCCACCACCGCCAGGCCGATGGCGTCGGCGCCTTCCAGCGCCGCCTGATAGGGCCTGGCCCCGCGCGCCACGCGCTTTTCGATGTTCTCGATCTCGACGATGGCGTCGTCGACCAGGATGCCGACCACCAGGGTGAGCGCCAGCAGCGTGATCATGTTCAGCGAGAAGTTGAACAGCTTCATCAGCGCGAAGGTGGGGATCAGCGAGATGGGCATGGCCACCGCGGTGATCGCCGTGGCGCGCCAGTCGCGTAGGAAGAAGAACACCACCACCGCGGCCAGGAACATGCCCTCGCCCAGCACGTGCTGGGTGGCCTTGAAGGTCTCGCGCGTCTGGTCGACCGAGGAGAAGATCTTGGTGAACTTCACGCCCGGGTGGCTCTTCTCGAGCTGGGCGAGCGTCTTGATGATGGCGTCCTCGGTGACGACGTCGCTGGCTTCCTTGGTCTTGGAGACCTGGAAGCCGACCACGGGCCGGCCGTTCAGGCGCGCGAAGCCGCGCACTTCGGAGGCGCCGTCGCCGATGTCGGCCACGTCACTGAGCTTCACGAAGCGGCCGCCGCCGATCGGGATGTTCAGGTCACGCAGCGCCGCCACCGAGGCCACGTTGGAATAGACCCGCAGCGTCTGCTCGCGGCCGCCCACATTGGCCCGCCCGCCCGGCGCGTCGATCTGGAAGCCGCGCAGCGCGGTGTTCACCTGGGTGGCGGTCAGGCCGTGGGCGGCCAGCCGGTCAGGGCTCACCACCACATTGATCTCGCGGGAGACGCCGCCGACGCGGGTCACCCGGGCCACGCCCTTGGCCCCCTGCAGCTCGCGCGACATGGTGTCGTCGATGAACCAGGAGAGCGCGTCGTCGGTCATGGCCGGCGCCGAGACAGCGTAGGTCAGGATCGGGGCGGCGTCGTCGATCTCGATCTGCTGGACGATGGGCTCGTCGATGTCGCGCGGCAGCACCGCACGCGCCTGGGCGATGGCCGAGCGGACGTCGTCGGTCTTCTTCTGCAGGTTCTCGCCGATCTCGAACTGCATCGAGGTCGTCGACACGCCCTGGGTCACCACCGACTGCACGGTCTTGACCCCGGTGACGCCGGCCAGAGCGTCTTCCACCGGCCGGGTGATCTGGGTCTCCATCTCGCCCGGCGCCGCGCCGTTCTGCGTGACGGTGACCGCGATCACCGGGAACTGGACGTTCGGGTACTGCTTGATCGGCAGGCCGGCGTAGGAGATCAGCCCGGCCAGGATCAGGCCCAGGAACAGCACCGCCACGGGGACGGGATTGCGGATCGCCCAGGCGGAGATCGCGAAGCGGCGCTGGTGATGCGGCTCGCTCATTTCTGGGCGGCCTGAGCGGTCGTGGCGGGAACCATGGCGCCGGCGTCGGAGGCCTGGATCAGGTCGCCGTCCAGCAGGAAGGCCGCGGCGTTCTGCACGATGCGCGTGCCGGCCGGCGGCCCTTTGAGGAGCTGCACCTGCCCGCTGCCGCGCTGGCCGGTCTGGACCAGGACACGGTGCACGCGGTTGTCGGCGCCGACCACCATCACCGCTGCGCCGTCGGCGTCATAGCGCACGGCGGTCTCGGGCACGGCGAGCGCGGTGCCGGAGACGTCGGTGAACACCGCCCGGCCGAAGCCGCCGGCGCGGATGTCGGACTGCACCGGCAGGTGGATGCGCACCGCGCCCAGCTTGGTCTGCGGATCGATCTGCGGGCTGACCAGGCGCACGACGCCCGGCACCACCGCACCGGAGGGCAGGGTCACCTGGGCGCGCTGGCCGGGCTTGATCCGGGCCAGGTCGTTTTCGGAAAGCTGGGCGTTGAGCTCGATCTCGCCGTCGCGCGCCAGCCGGAACCAGGGCGTGGCCCCGGCGGTGGACGACATGTCGCCCGGCCGCACGGTGCGCTCCAGCACGATGCCGCCGACCGGCGCGGTGACCGCCAGCTTGGCGGCGCGCGTGCGCACGTCCTTGAGCGCGGCGGCCTGGGCGTTGGCCGTGGCCCGCGCGGCGCGCGCCTGGAAGCGGCGCTGGTCGATGGCCTCCTGGCTGAGCACGCCCTTGTCGTCGAGATCCTTCACCCGGCTGGCCTGGTCCTCGGCCTGCAGGGCGTTGGCCTCGGCCTGGGCGGCCTGGGCCTGAGCCTGCAGCAGCGAGGCCTGGATCATCGCCGGGTCGAGCTCGACCAGGGTCTGGCCCTTCTTCACGTGGTCGCCCACGTCGACCGCCACCCTGGCGACGCGGTAGCCGCCGACCTCGGCGTAGACCGCGGCTTCCTCGCGCGGCATGAGGTCGCCGGAGGCGGCCAGCGCCCCGGTGATCGACTGCGGCTCGACCTTCACCACGCGCACCGCGCGGGCCAGCTGGGCCTCGGTGGTCTTGGCCTTGGGCTTGTGACAACCGGCTAGGCCCAGCGTCAGGGCGGCCATCAGCGGCAGGAGGATGAGAGTGGGTTTCATGCGGGTCACGTTCAGCGGGCCTGCTTGTCAGAGGGGAACTGCCCGGCGGGCCAGCCGCCCCCGAGCGCCTTATAGGCCTGGACGGTGCGGCGGGCCGCCTGCACCTGGGCCGCGGTGAGTTGGCTGCGCGTCGCGCGCCACGACTGCTCGGCGCTGAGCGTCGTCTGCAGGTCGGTGAGGCCGCGGTCGTAGCCGAGCTTCGACGACAGGTAGCCGCGCTGCGCGCGCGCCTCGCCGTCGGTGAGCAGGGCGACGCGCTTGCGGTCGGCGTCGAGCCGCACCAGCGCGCCCTCGCTCTCCGAGAACGCGGTCTGCACGGCCTTCTCATAGGCGATCACCGCCTGCTCGGTGCGCGCGTTCTGGGCGCGCAGCTCGGAGATCAGCCGCGGAATCGACAGCAGCGGCAGCGTGAAGGCGCCGCCGGTCGTGTAGGTCTGGGCCGTGGTCGAGAAGCCCGGCTGGCTCGACTTCTGCCAGCCGATGCCGGGCGTGAAGGTCAGCGTCGGCAGGAAGGCCAGGATGTCGGTCTCCGAGCGGCCGGCGGCCGCGGCCACGCGGGCCTCGGCCTCGCGCACGTCGGGACGGCGCTTGAGGAGCTCGCTGGGCAGCGCGGCGGGGATCGGCGGCAGGGCGCCGACGCTGGCCTCCACGGCGATGTTGGCGGTGG
>JACXTT010011135.1_pt1 | contig 12056 bp, 8 predicted proteins | sample 9270951 | NCBI WGS metagenome assembly JACXTT01 (sample SAMN15532306, study PRJNA645909) | rock metagenome | isolation source: weathered quartz diorite | place: Puerto Rico | collected 2017-06-21 | reverse complement strand
GGCTTGAGCTTACCGTCCGGGTTGGGGACGTCGATGATCACGGGGTAGGTGATGACGTTCTGGTTTTGCGTCGCGTTCAAGCGGATCTGCGAGATCGTTCCCGTGAAGGTCTGTTCCGGGTAGGCGTCCACGCTGAACCGCGCCGTCTGGCCGGTGCCGACCCGGCTGATGTCCGACTGGTCGACATCGGCCTGCACCTGCATCTTGGTCAGGTCCTCGGCGATCGTGAACAGCGTCGGCGCCTGAAACGACGCCGCGACGGTCTGTCCAATGTCGTATTGCCGGGCGACGACGACGCCGTCGATCGGCGAGTAGATGTTCGTATAGCTCAAGTTGGTCTGCGCCTGCTTCAACAGCGCCTCAGCCTGGTCGACCTGGGCCTTCATCCCTTCGAAGTTCGCCTTGGCGGTGTCGTAGTCGGCCTGGGGAACCAGTTTCTCCGCGAGCAAGCGCTCGTTGCGCTCGTACTGGACTTGGGCGTTGCGCATCTGGACTTCCGCCTGCTGGAGGTCGGCTCTACGCTGCTGCACCTGAAGCTGGAACGGCGTGGGGTCGAGCGTCGCGAGCAGCTGGCCCTTCTTCACCGGCGAGTTGTAGTCGGCGTAGAGGCTCTGGATGATGCCGGACACCTGGCTTCCGACCTGAACGGTCGTGACGGGCGAGATCGTCCCCGTCGCCGTCACCGTCTCCAGGACCGTACCCTTGTCGACGACCTCCGTCCGGTATTTCGGGTCCGCGTTCTTCGACGTTCGTTGATGGTAGATGGCGTACGCGGCGGCCGCGGCGATGAGGACGACGAGGGTTACGATCGCGGTTTTGAGCTTCATAGCCCGTCCATGTTTCCAGAACACGACCTGAAGTGCAAAGACCGAGGCACCTTCCAGCCACCGGGTCTATCCTTGTTCCATGGCTCTAGGATCCCTCGTGGTCGGACTCCTCCTGGGCGCCGCGGTCGGCGCGCTCGCCGCCGCGCTCTGGGCGGCCCGAACGAATTCCGGCGTCCGCGAGGAGTTGGCCCGGGCCCGAGCGGAGCTGGACGGCCAAGCCGACACCGCCACCCGGCAGCGGGAAACGTTCGTCGCGCTTTCGAGCGACGTCCTCCAGAACGCCCAGAAGTCGTTTCTCGAGCTCGTCCGCCCGGTGGAAAGCTCCCTGAAGCAAGTCGACGAAAAGCTCCGCTCAATCGAGAAGGAGCGTGAGGGCGCCTACCGCGAGCTGAGATCCCAAGTTGCGAGCATGGGGCAGGCGAGCGAGCGGTTGCGCACCGAGACGGCGACGCTCTCGCAGGCGCTCCGCGCACCCCACACGCGAGGGCGCTGGGGCGAGATTCACTTGAAGCGAGTGGTCGAGTTGTCGGGGATGCAGGCCCACTGCGACTTCGTCGAGCAGACGACCGTCTCCGCCGAGAGCGGCGTTCTCCGTCCCGACATGATCGTCAGCCTGCCAGGCGGCAAGAGGCTGATCGTCGACGCGAAGGTCCCGCTGACCTCCTATCTCGAAGCGCAAGAGACGACCGACGACGCGGTGCGGGACCGAAAGCTCTCCGAGCACGCGCGACAAGTGAAGGACCACGTCGCGCGTCTCGCGATGAAGGGGTACTGGGAGCAGTTCGACGACTCGCCCGAGTTCGTCGTACTGTTCATTCCCGGCGAGTCGTTCTTCTCATCGGCGGTGCAGCGCGATCCGGAGCTGCTCGAATACGGCTTCGGCCGCGGCGTGGTGCCCGCGAGCCCGACCAACCTGATCGCGCTCTTGAAGACCGTTCACTACGCGTGGCGCCAGGAGAAGGTCGCCGCGAACGCCGCCCAGATTCGAGACTTGGGGGTCGAGCTGTACGAGCGCTTGGCAACGATGACCGGCTACTTCACGGATCTGGGGGCAGGCCTCGACAACGCCGTGCGCTCGTACAACCAGGCGATCGCCTCGCTGGGAAGTCGTGTCCTGGTCACCGGCCGCAAGATGAAGGATCTCGGCGCGGGAAGCTCGAAGGAGCTCCCCGATCCCGACCCGGTCGAGCGGGAGCCCAGGGCGGTGGTCAGCGAGTGATCGGCCGTTGATCTCGGGTACGTCGACTCAGGCGTCGATCGTCACGTGCCCCGGCTGCGCGGCGACGCGCTTGAGCCAGGCGCCGATCGCTGGGTATCTCTCGAGATCGAACCCTCCTTCGTCGGCGACGTGGGTGTAGGCGTACAGCGAGATGTCCGCCAGCGAGTAGCGCGAGCCCACGAAGAACTCCCGACCGTTGAGGTGCTTTTCCATGGCGTCGAGCGCGCGGTAGCCGCCGGCGTGCTTGACGGCCAATGCGGCTCGATCGACCTCGCCTCCCTTGTAATGAAGCCAAAAGCGCGCGACGGCGATGTTGGGCTCGTGGTCGTACTGCTCGAAGAACTGCCACTGCAAGACCTGCGCTCGCTCGTAGCGGTCCTCGGGGAAGTACTTCGTGCCATCGCCGAAGTACCAGAGAATGGCGTTCGATTCGCCGAGTGAGCGGCCGTCGTCGAGGATGATCGTCGGCACGCGGAGCGAGGGGTTCAGGCCGCCCAGAACCTGCGGGCGGTTGGACTTGTCGGTGACCGAGAGCTCGCGGCGCTCGTACGGGATGCCGAGTTGCGCGAGCAGCAGCCGCACCTTGTAGCAGTTTCCGGACACGGCGTTGTCGTAGAGCAGCACGGGCGTCTCCTCCGGATGTCGAATAATAATGATGCACCATTCACGAAGGGGTCACGATGTCGGATTGCGACGTCCTGGTGGTCGGAGGAGGTCCTGCGGGCTCAACGGTTTCGGCGCTGCTCGCGGATAAGGGGTGGAGCGTGACACTCCTCGAAAAGGAGCACCATCCCCGCTTTCACATCGGCGAATCGCTCTTGCCTTGGAACGTTCCGATCTTCGAGCGCCTCGGCGTGCTCGATCAGGTCCACGCGATCGGCATCAAGAAACCGGGCGCGGATTTCAACTCGGGGATGGAGGTCGGCGGGCATCATCAGTTCCACTTCAGCTTCGCGCTCGATCCGAGCCAGCCGTACGCGTTCGAGGTGCGCCGGTCGGAGTTCGACGATCTGCTCCTGAGGAACAGTGCGAAGAAAGGCACGAACGTCATCGAGGGGGTGCGCGTGACCCGAGTCGATTTCCCGGAGGGCGGCGATCCCGTCGCCCACTCGGTCGACGAGAACGGCGTGAGGCGCACGTGGACTTGCCGCTTCTTCATCGACGCATCGGGGCGCGACACGCTGCTGTCCGGGCAATTCAAGCTCAAGCAGAAGAACCCACACCACGCCAGCGCCGCCATTTTCGGCCACTTCCGCAACGTCGAGCGGCGCGAAGGCGAGTACGAAGGGAACATCAGCGTCTACTGGTTCGAGCACGGTTGGTTCTGGATGATCCCCTTGAAGGACGGTACGATGAGCGTCGGCGCCGTGTGCCGGCCGGCGTACCTGAAGAAGCGAACGGCCGGCATTCCCGAATACCTGATCCGGACGATCGCGCTGGGGCACCCGGAAATGCGCCACCGGATGCGCAACGCCCTTCTCATCAACAATGAAGCGCGGGCGACGGGAAATTATTCTTACGAGTCCACTCGGATGCGCGGCAACCGACACATCATGGTCGGCGACGCGTACGCATTCGTCGATCCGGTCTTCTCGAGCGGGGTGCTGCTCGGGATGAACAGCGGCGTCCTCGGCTCCGAGGCGGTCGATGCGTGGCTCCGCGGCGACCCGGCGGCGGAGGCCAAGTTCCGGCACTTCGAGATGATGGTGCGCCGGGGCGTCAAGACGTTCTCCTGGTTCATCTGGCGCTTCAATTCCCCTGGGATGCGGAGCTTGCTCCTCAGCCCGGGAAATCCGTTGCGCGTTCAGGAAGCCGTGACTTCGCTCCTCGCCGGCGATGTGTTTCGGAACATAGGCGCCCGGTCTCGCTTCTGGCTCTTCAAGTTCTTCTATTACATGTTCAGTTTGAGGCACGCGCGAGAGTCGTTCCGGCTCTGGTGGCTCCGAGTCCGAAACTCAGGCGTGGTCTTTACGGGGGGAAACACCCCGGTGGACGTGGCCTAGCGGAATTCAACGGGCCCGCCTCGCTTTTGGCCGGACCGTTTAGCGTGTTGCCTGTGGGCAACCCAGTTCTCAGATAGACCTTGCCCGATCGCCGTTATCGACGTGTATCCCTGGTCAGCGAATATCGGGGTGTCCCGGTCCAGGGGGAGTCCGTTGGAACACATCGAGGAAAATCAAGGCAGTCCGGCATTCGGGGCGTACCTGAAAAGGCTGCGCGAGGTGCGGCGGCTCTCGCTCGACGCTGTCGAAGAGTTGTCCGCGACCTTTCCGGAAAAGGTCACGAAATCGCATCTGTCGCGCATCGAGAACGGCCACGCGCTTCCCACCTTTCCGCGCCTGATGGCCATGAGCCATATCTACGGAGTGCCGATCGCCTCGCTCGCCGAGCGGTACGAGATCGAGCTGCGCCGCTCGATGAAACCGGTCGATCTCAGCGGCCGGACAGATGAGGACATCCTGCGGGAGTTCGAAGGCCTCGTTTATAGCGGCGAATTCAACGAGGCTCTCGTCTTGGTTTGGGCGCTTGCCGACCGAGCGCGTGTGGCCGTGACCGGGGAAGAGAAAACTCTCGACCTGCGGCTGAAGACCATCATTTGCCTGCTCAAGCTCGGGCGATACGACTTCGCAAAGGGTCAGTGCGAAGAGATCCTCAGCCGCACCGACGTCGGGGAAGTGTTCCGGTTGCGCGCGCTCCAGCTCTTCGCAACCGCCTGCTCACGCCTTCAACTGTATCAAGTCGCCCACCTGGCCCTAGCCGAATGTGAGCGAGGAGCCGATCGAAGCGGCGTATCCCGTCGCTTTCGCGCGGACGTCTTGGCGCTTCGCGGAAACCTTCACAAGGAGTTGTCGCGGCCCGGCGACGCGCTCGCCGCCTACGAGACGGCCCTCGAGATCTACACCGCGCTCGGGGAACAGTTCGAGGTGTTGACAACCCGTCTCAACATCGCGCTGGCAGAAGTCGACTGCGTCCGACTCGATTCGGCGCGGGAGAAACTCGACTCCCTCCTGCTCGCGCTCGAAGCCACAGAGCATCACAGGCTCCGCGCACGGGCCTTGAGCGCCCTGGCAGCCATTCATTTCCGGAACGGACGACTGGACGCCTCGGAGGGATACGCGATCAAGTCAAACTCGATCTCCAGACCGAGGGAGTATCACGTGCTTGTCTTCAAGAACTGTTTCTATCTCTGGCAGATCGCAAAGGCCCGAAACGATCAAGGCTCGGTACGGTTGAACGAGAGAACGTTGAACAGCTATCTGCCACGCATCGAGGAATCGGTTCCGGAGATCGACGAGTTCCGTCGGATCACAGCAGGGGAACAGTCATGAACGCGATTCGAACTCCCGCATGGAAGGGTCGGGCCGTCCCGCTCGCCTTTGCGATCGGGCTCCTCGCCCCGCTCGCCTCGCGGGCTGAAGTCGGCGTCGTGAAAGCGCCTGGATCGGTCGACAGCGGCGTCATCTTCACGCTCGACGGTGACTCCGAGGATCCGACGCCCATCAGCGGCGTATGGAAGAGGCTCACCGCCCCGACCGACTCCCTGCACGTCGATCTCAATACGCAGGGGTACGCCAACGGAGACGGCGCTCCGACGATCGTCCGGGAATCCGGCTCGGGCTTGATCGTGGCCGCGTGGTCCCGCAATTCGGCCAGCGGTTTCGACATCGTCGTCAGTCGGTTCGAGGATGCGGCTTGGACGAGTCCGCAGGTCGTTGTCGGCTCCGCCGCAAACGAGCTCGATCCCCAACTCGTTCTCGATCCCGACGGCTCCGTCCACATGTTCTATTGGATCGACGGCGCGACACCGCAGGTGTTCCATGTGGTCGCACCGAGTGATCTATCGTCCTGGTCGGCGGCCGAGCCGGTCTCCCAACCCGGCCAACCGGCTTGCCGGCCGGCCGGGGCGATCTTCAACGGCGTGCTGCGCGTCGCCTACGAGGTGCACGTCTTCGGCAGCGGCAGCACGCCGAGGCAAGTCGTTCTCGCCCGGTACGAGAGTGGTACGTTCACGCCAGAGATCGTCGCCATGACCAACAACGCCGGAGACGTCCGGCCTCAAGTTCACGGCCACTCAGGTCACCTCTGGGTCGACTGGGTCGACGCGGAAGCCCCCGACGGGTCCGGCGAGGCCGGTTGGACTCGGCTCGATGCGCAGGGGCATTGGGAGACGATTCGTTTCCAATCCTTCGCCGATCGTATCGAGCGCGACTACCTCGTTCGCGGAGGCGTGCGGATGGCGGCGATCGAATAGCCGGTCAGCTCATTCGGCGCAAGGCGTCGAGCGAAGCCGAGAGATGCTCGCGCGGACGTGTGTAAGCGCCCGCATGCCCCGAGTATCCGAGCACGTGAACGCTAACGCCCGGGATGCGAGAGGCCAGCCGTCGTACGCCTGACAGTGGTGCAACGAGATCCCAAGCTCCTGCGATGACTTCGACGGGAATCCTCGCTCCCAGGGGAGGGAGGCCGGGATCTCTCCGCAACAGCAGTTGGAGCTTGCGGTGGACGGTCGCCGGCGGCGTCGCCGCCTCCAGGGAGGCACGGATCAGCGACGGGAGCCGCGGCCAGAGCGCCGGGGCGAGCCCCTCCCAGGAGGTCATCCCGATGAACGCCGCGCTGAAAAGAAGGCGCGCGACGAGATCGGGATGCGCACACCGCTCGGCCCAATCGAGGAGAGCCCGGTGGGCGCGCGGCCGGCGCAGCGGATCGGGAGGATGGGTCAAGAGGAGGCCGCCGACCCGCTCGGGATAGCGGGATGCGGTCGCAAGCGCGATCAGGCAGCCGAACGAGGTGCCCCAGAGGGTTGCGCGCGCGGTGAACGCCCGGTCGATCGCCTCTTGAACCTCGTCGGCATAGAGCTCCCAGTCGACCGGTCGCGGCGGCGGGTCGTCCTTTCGGTCACCGCTGACGTCGAGCGCCGCGACACGAAATCCGGCGGCGACTGCGGCGGCGATCTCTTCGTCGTAAAGCCGAACGCCGCCCGCGATTCCCGAGAGCTTGACGACGAGCGGTCCGTCGCCGTGGTACGCGATCTTCATGCAAGCCTCTCGGGCATAATGCCAGGGGAGACGATGCCGGACCGCTCGATTCGCCCCATCCGCTTCGTGCTCGTCGAGCCGCGCTACGGCGGGAACGTCGGCGCGGCGGCGCGCGTGCTCAAGAATTTCGGGTTTGAGCGGCTCCACGTCGTCGCGCCCCGGGAAGGGACGGACCACGAGGAGGCGGTGCGCATGGCCGTCGACGCGGCGGACGTGCTGGCGGCCGGCCGCACCCATGCCAGGCTCGATGCCGCGCTCGAAGGGGCGGCCACGGTCGTCGGGACCTCCCGGCGAATGGGGAAGCACCGCAATCCCCACTACCGGCTCGACGAGCTCGCCCCCGGGCTCGCCCGGTTGGCGGCGTTCGGCGAGATCGCGCTCGTGTTCGGCCGGGAAGACAACGGCCTCTCCGATGCCGACCTCGATCGCTGCACGCACCTCGCCTACGTCCCCACGGCGGAGAGCTATCCGACGCTCAACGTCGCGCAGACGATCGCGATCGTCGCCTATGAACTTCGGCGTGCCCTCGACGCTGCCGTTCCGTTGCCGGACCAACCCCCCGGCGAGCCCCTCGCCGACCACCAAAGCCGCGAAGCGATGTACCTCCATCTCGAGGAAGCGCTGACCGTCATCGGGTTCCTCAAGACCGGTCAGATCGAAGGGATGATGCGCCGGCTGCGCAGGATCTTGGGCCGCGCGGAGCTGTCGGCGGGGGACGTCGACGTCGTCCGCGGGATCGCGCGGCAGATCCTTTGGCTCGCGCGGAACGCAGGGCTCGATCTTCCGAATCAGCCGTGAGCGCGAATGATCTGACCCGCGCGGTCAAGTCGAAAGCCGCTGCCCTCGGCTTCCACAAGGTGGCGATCGCCCGCGCGGAGCCGCTGGAGCGCGACCGTGCAGCGCTCCTCGCGTGGCTCCGGGGTGATCGGCACGCGACGATGGCCTGGATGGCGCGCCATCCGGAGAGGCGTGCCGACCCCCAGGCGATGCTTCCGGGCTGCCGGAGCGTGATGGCCCTCGCGGTCAACTACTTTCCAGGCGAAGACCGAAATGAAGCTCGCTCCGCACCGGCTCGTGTCGCGCGTTATGCGCAGGGGCGCGATTACCACAAGGTCCTGGGCCGCATGTTGAAGGACCTCGCGGCGTGGCTCACGGCCGAGACCGGTTGCGCTTCGCGAACGTTCGTCGACACGGGGCCCGTGCTCGAGCGCGCGTGGGCCGAGCGGGCTGGCCTCGGCTGGATCGGAAAGAATGCCAATTTGCTGACACGTGATCTGGGCTCGTGGCTGCTCTTGGGAGAGGTGCTGACCTGCGCCGAGCTCGAGGCCGACGCCGGTCCTCATCAGGAATTCTGCGGCACGTGCACGGCGTGCATCGACGCCTGTCCGACACGGGCGATCGTCGCTCCGGGAGCTGTCGATTCCAACGCGTGCATCTCATACTGGACGATCGAGCATCGCGGGGCCGTTCCCGAAGCGCGCCGAGAGGGACTCGGCGACTGGATCTTCGGCTGCGACGTTTGCCAGGAGGTGTGCCCGTGGAACATCTCGTTCGCGGCGCCGGCGCAAGACGACCCGTTCGGCCGCCGCGAGGACCTCGCTAGCCTCGATCCCGCGGAAATCCTCGGCCTCGACGAGGCCGCATTCCGGGCTCGCTACTCGGGGACTTCGCTGATGCGTGCGCGGTGGGACGGGCTGCGGCGCAACGCGTGCATCGTTCTCGGAAACCGCGGCGATCCGGCCGCAGTTCCAGCGCTTCGCCGCGCGGCCGAGGACCCCGATCCGTTGGTGCGCGAGCATGCGATTTGGGCCATCGAGCGGTTGACGCATCGAGATTGCTGAATCGGGGCTATAGTCTCGCGCACCGGGGGGTGAGACGCGTGTGAAGCCGATCGACAAACGCACGCACAACCGGGCCAAGCGGCGCATGATGGTGAAGTACGGGACTTCCAGCGCCGAGAAGACCGCGTTCACGAAGAACGTGTCCGAGACCGGGATGTTCCTCCAGACCAATCAAGTGTTCAGACCCGGTTCCACGATTCACGTTCAAATTCAGTTTCCGAAGCACACCTTCAGCATGTGGGCGCGGGTCGTGTGGGCGAAGACCGTGCCGCCATCGCTGGCGCACGTCTTGGAGTGCGGCATGGGAGTCTGTTTCATCGATCCATCGCCCGAGTGGATCGCGTTTTTTCACGACTGGGCGAAGAAGTCCGGCGTGACGGATACTCGATAGTTTTGACCCCAACATCTTGTGGTACTCTGGGGCTCTACCGCGATATTATGTGTAGTTAGGACTTGACTCAGAGGCGGAGAGGAGGCCAGCGATGCTTGAGCGCGAACCGAGACCGGCCAAGGACGACCGCTCGGTCGGGGTTCCCGGAGAGATCAATACCCCCGCTTCCTCGGCCCCGAGCCCACGCGACGGAATGCGCTTCGTGCGCCGGTTCACGAAGGCCGGCGTCCATCCGTACGACGAGGTGGAGTGGGAGCTTCGCGATGCGGTGATCTCATCCGGGAGCGGCGAGGTGGCGTTCGAGCAGCGCAACGTCGAGGTCCCGAAGTTCTGGTCCCAGCTGGCGACGAACGTCGTCGCCCAAAAATACTTCCGCGGGACGCTCGGCAGTCCGGAACGCGAGCACTCGGTCCGGCAGCTCTTGGACCGCGTGGCGGAGACCGCCGCGAGGTGGGGGCGCGAGGAGAATTACTTCGCGACCCCGGAAGATGCCGACGTCTTCGAGGCCGAGCTGACCCACCTTCTGCTTCACCAGATGGTCTCGTTCAACTCCCCGGTCTGGTTCAACTGCGGGATCGAGCCGCATCCGCAGGTCTCGGCCTGCTTCATCAACTCCGTGCAGGATACGATGCCGTCGATTCTGGATCTGGCGAAAACCGAAGGGATGCTCTTCAAGTACGGGTCGGGAACGGGGTCGAATCTCTCCGCCATCCGGTCCTCAAAGGAGCACCTCAAGGGCGGGGGGACGGCGTCGGGCCCGGTCTCCTTCATGAAGGGGTACGACGCGTTCGCCGGCGTCATCAAATCCGGAGGAAAAACGCGCCGGGCCGCCAAAATGGTCATCCTGAACGTCGATCACCCGGACATCGTTGAGTTCATACGGTCGAAAGCCGGAGAAGAAAAGAAAGCCTGGGCGCTGATCGACGCCGGCTACTCGGGCGAGTTCAACGTACACGGGGGCGCGTACGATTCGATCTTCTTCCAGAACGCCAACCACTCCGTGCGCGTGACCGACGAGTTCATGAGCGCCGTGGTGGGGGACGGCGAGTGGATCACTCATGCGGTGACGACCGGCAAGCCGATGGCGAATTACCGTGCCCGCGACCTGATGCGCGAGATGGCGGAGGCGGCGTGGGTCTGCGGTGATCCCGGAGTTCAGTACGACACGACGATCAATACCTGGCACACGTCGCCCAACAGCGGGCGCATCAACGCTTCGAACCCCTGCTCCGAGTACATGTACCTCGATGACTCGGCTTGCAACCTGGCCTCGCTGAACCTCATGCGCTTCCGCCGGCCGGATGGCGAGTTCGACATCGAAGCGTTCCGCCACGCCGTCGCCGTGACGATCACCGCGATGGAGATCTGGGTTGACAACGCGTCGTACCCGACGCCGGCGATCGAAAAGAACTCGCACGACTTCCGGCCGCTCGGCCTCGGCTATGCGAATCTGGGCGCGCTCCTGATGTCCCGCGGACTTCCTTACGACAGTGACGCAGGGCGCGCCTACGCCGCCGCCATCACGTCCTTGATGTGTGGCGAGGCCTACGCCACCTCGGCGCGGCTCGCGGCGCACAGGCAACCGTTCGCAGGTTACGAGCGGAACCGGGAGCCCTTCCTCGCCGTGATGCGCAAGCACCAGGCGCACGCGGACGGGATCGACTCCAAGCTCGTCCCCGCCGATCTTATGTCGGCCTCGCGCTCGTCCTGGGCGGACGTGCTGACCCTCGGAACCGAGCACGGGTTCAGGAACGGCCAAGCGACGGTGCTCGCCCCGACCGGGACGATCGCGTTCATGATGGACTGCGACACGACCGGCATCGAGCCGGACATCTCGCTGATCAAGTACAAGAAACTCGTTGGCGGCGGCCTCTTCAAGATCGTCAACAACACCGTCCCGCTCGCACTGAAGAAGCTGGGGTACGCCCATGACGATATCCAGCGCATCGTCGATTTCATCAACGACAACGACACGATCGAAGGGGCGCCCGGCCTCAAGGACGAGCATCTGCCGGTCTTCGACTGCGCGTTCAAGCCCACGAAGGGCACGCGCACGATTCCCTACATGGGACACGTCAAGATGATGGCGGCCGCCCAGCCGTTCCTATCGGGCGCGATCTCGAAGACGGTCAACATGCCTCCGGACACGATGGTCGACGAGATCGAGAAGACCTACATCGAGGCGTGGAAGCTGGGCTTGAAAGCGATCGCCATTTACCGCGACGGCTGCAAGCGGAGCCAGCCGCTCTCGAGCGGCAAGGACGCCGACAAGGCCGGATTGACCGCGCTCTCGATCGAGCCCCAGGCCCGCCGGCGCAAGCTCCCCGACACGCGCAACTCGGTGACGCACAAGTTCTCGGTCGCCGGCTTCGACGGCTACATCACCGTCGGCCTGTTCGAGGACGGAAAGCCCGGCGAGATCTTCATCACGCTCGGGAAGGCCGGCTCGACGCTGGCCGGCTTCGCCGACGCCTTCGCCACCGCTATCTCGTTCTCGCTGCAGCACGGCGTCGAGCTTCGGTTCCTCGTCGACAAGTTCACCCACGTCCGCTTCGAGCCCTCCGGCTTCACAGGCAATCCTCAGATTCCCATTGCGAAGTCGATCGTGGATTACGTTTTCCGCTGGATGGCGATCCAGTTCCTCCCGAAGGACGAGCAGCCGTCGGCCTCCGCCGTCGGCAACGGCAACGACCTCTCGATCTCGGCCGAGACCGAGGGCGTCGCCGCCGCCGCGGCGCAGGC
>JACXTT010011134.1_pt1 | contig 12056 bp, 16 predicted proteins | sample 9270951 | NCBI WGS metagenome assembly JACXTT01 (sample SAMN15532306, study PRJNA645909) | rock metagenome | isolation source: weathered quartz diorite | place: Puerto Rico | collected 2017-06-21 | reverse complement strand
CACCAGGTCGCGGAAGTCCACCCGCTCCTCCGAGTTGAAGAACACGGTCACGCGCCGGCGCGAGGCCTCGATCTCGACGTCCACGATCTTCATGGCGAGCCCCCGCGCGCGCGCCATCCGCTGGCACGTCTCGACTCCGCGGACCTCGCGGGCCCGGAGATCGCGCCAGTCCGCCACCTCGCCCGTGGTGGCCCGGCGGATGACCTTCCGGTAGAGCCGGTCGCGGCGCCACTCGGGCAGGGGCCGCTTGGGCCGCCGCACCTCGCCCATCGCGGTGCCGCCGCCCGTCTCCACCACGACGAAGTCGCCCACGTGCAGGTCGACGTCCGTGGTCAGGTGATCCTCCGCCAGCAGGGGCTCGCGCAGCCGCACGCCGATGAGGTACTGCGGGACCTCCTCGGTGGCAGGGGAAACGGGGGTGGTGGGCTCGACCGGCTCCCTCATGGCCTCACGCGGCCCGTCCCGCCAGCCGGCCCAGCAACACCTCCACGCTGAGCTGGGGGGAGACATGGCCCTGGATGGCGTACCAGGCCTCGCGGCAGTCGCGGAGCGCGCTCATCACCTGGTCGAGCGAGCGCTCCCGCGCCGGCTCCGCCGCGTCCCCGTACAGGGTGAGACGCGCGGGGGCGCCGGCCAGGCCGCAGAGGAGATCGCGGTGCCAGAGCCAGCACGCCTCCACGAACGTCTCGGCCGCTTGCCGATCCCGGCCGACCTGTTCGCCCAGCCTCAGGATCGCCTCGACGCCGTGCTCGCGCGCCTCGGCCAGGAGCCGCAGGCCGCGGGAGTGGGCATCGGTCCGCGCATCGGGAAGGAGGGCGGGCACCCCGGGCCGCGCGCGCGGGCGAAAGCGCACCACCTGGCAGCGGGACAGGACGGTGGCGGGCAGCACGCGAAGCTGGGAGAGGATCAGGACGATCACCGTCCTCGCGGGCGGCTCCTCGAGCGTCTTGAGGAAGGCCTGCGGGGTGGCCAGCGTCATCTTATCGGCCTCGTCCACGATGAACACCTTCCACGCGGCCACGGCCGGCTTGAGCGCCGCCAGCCGCTCCAGCTCGCGGATCGTCTCCACGCGCAGGGCCAGGGCGCCCCGTGGATTGCTCGCCGGCGGCGTCGGCCCCAGCAGGTGCACGTCCGGGTGGCTCCCGCGCTCGACCCGGTCGGCCTCGGGCCCGCCGTCCGGGGCGACCAGGGCCGTCGCGAAGGCCACCGCCGTCGCCTTGCGGCCCGAGGCCTCCGGCCCCACGAAGGCATAGGCGTGAGCCACCCGCCCGCTGGTGAGGGCGCGGCGCAGCAGCGTCACGGCCTCGGGCTGGTCGCGGATCGCCTCAAGCGCCACGGGCGCCTCCCCTCCGCGACAGCCGCTCCTCTACCACCCGGACGATCTCCGCGTGCAGCGTGTCCGGATCGCGATCGGCGGCCAGCACCAGCACGCGGCTCTTGTCGTTGCGCGCGATCTCGAGATAGCCCTCGCGAACGCGACGGTGGAAGGCGAGGTCCATCTTCTCGAACGCATCGAGGGCGCGGCCGTGGATGCGCCGCATGCCCGCCGCCGGGTCGAGATCCAGCACCAGCGTGAGATCCGGCAGCACGCCGCCGGTCGCGAGCATGTTCAGCTCGCCGATGGTCTGCACGTCGACCCCTTGCCCGTACCCCTGGTACGCCACGGTGGCGTCGGTGTAGCGGTCGGAGATCACCACCGCCCCGCGCGCCAGCGCCGGCGCCACCACCCGGGTCACGTGCTCCTGGCGGGCGGCCGCGAAAAGGAAGGTCTGGGTGAGCGGCGTGGGCGTGGGCCCATCGGCCTCGAAGAGCGCGCGCACCCGACACCCCAGCGGGGTCCCGTCGGGTTCGCTGGTCTGCACGACCTCGATGCCGCGCCCCCTCAAATACAGGGCAAGGCGCGCAGTTTGGGTGGACTTGCCGGAACCCTCCACGCCCTCGACGGTCACCAGCACCCCACGCATGGGCGTACTCTAACACAGGGATTTGAAAGGACGGCGCCCGCCCCCCTCAAGGAAATTTCTTCCTCACTCCTGGCTGAGACGTTCCTAACGCAGAGCATCGAACCCGCTCAGAATCGGCGATTCCTTCCGGATGGCGGCTGGCGCGGGTTTTGCTCTTCTCTGGAACACCCGAGGCGGGGCGCGGGTTGAAGAAGCAGCGGGATTCCTCGCCACACACCGGTTCTGCGCGAGGATCTAGCCCGCCTCCGCTCTCGGGTCCAAGCGCGGGCTTGGAGCGAAACGAATTCGGACGACCAAGCGTCAGATGCCGTGAGAGGACGAAGACATGGCGATACCAGGCTTGATCCGAATGGCCGTGCTGGTGGGAATGGGCGCGATATGGCTACTGGTCGCGTGACCCTGCAGAGCGCCGGTATGCGGGAGCGCGGGCTCGGCTGGAAGGCCGAGCGCTGCGGGGACCCGCAGAGCTGCGAGCTTCAGCTCTGCATCGCGGACGATCAGGGCCACTCGTGGCACCCGGCCGATCCGCTCGCCTTCGCCAAGTGGCGCATCCGGGCCGACCTCGACGCGATCCCTGCCCACGTCATCGTGAAGGTGAGCCGCGGCTGGGAAGCCCTCCGGCGCCGCGTGGTCCTGAGCGCGCTGGGGCTCGGAGGCACGGCGGCGGTGGTGGGCAGCATCTGGTGGGGCCGTCAGAGGCGCTTCTCCATGAAGACGCTGAGCGGATCCGGCCTGTAGTCTCCGAAGGCGTCCCGCTCGACGTAACCCGCCGACCGATACAATCCGAGCGCCTCCGGCTGATGGATGCCGGTCTCGAGGCGCAGCCAGCCGAGGCCTTCCCGACGCGCCTCCTCCTCGATCCGGTCGAGGATGCGCCGCCCCAGCTTGAGCCCGCGCGCCGCCGGTGCCACGAACATCCGCTTCAGCTCTCCGTAGCCGGCTCCATCGATCCGGAGCGCTCCGCACCCCAGCGCTTTGCTTCCGTGCCGGGCCACGAAGAACCGCACATTCGACTCGGCCAGCGCGTCGACGTCCAGGAAGTGATTGCTGTCGGGCGGGTAGAGCGCGCTCTGATAGGCGTCCAGCGATTCGAGCAGCCGCTCCACCTCGACCTGGCGTGGGGACTCCAACGCGATCGTGATCCCGGTCACCGGCTTCCTTCCCCGACCGGGGCCCGCCGGGCCGCCCGTCGCGCCACCGGCCAGTGGCGCAGCGACGGGGGAACGAGCGGCAAGCCGCCGCGCACCGCGACCGCCATGACGCGCAATGCGCGCTCGTGCCGGCCGCTCCACGGAAATCCATACCCCGCGCGCACCGCGCCGGGCAAGAGTCCCACCGCCGGGAGCGTGGCCAGGCGCAGCAGCGGCGCCATGACGCGCGGCGCGGGCGGAGCAATGACTTCCCGCGCCAGGCTTCGGGCCGTGTCGGTGACCTCGATGACGCCGGACCCGAGCATCTCGTCGAGGTACCCACGCAGCGCCGCTTCGGATCGGGGCAGCCAGCCCGCCGGGATGCCAAGCAGGGCCTCGATCGAGGCCGCCTCGGCACAGTAGCGGTCCCGCTCCTCGGCCCCGAGCGGCCCCACGAAGAGGCGGTAGGTGAGCAGGAAGGAATCGAGGAGCGTGGCGTGCACCCAGGCCAGGAGGGCCGGGTCATGCGCGCTGTACGGGCTGCCGGCGACCATTCCGCCGGCGGAGGCGTCGAGCCGGCCGTTGACCCGGTCGTGAATGCCGTTGATCCGCCCGGCGACCGCTGCGACTTCCTCCGGGCTCCCGAAGGTCAGCGTGAGCATCGCGTCGAGCGTGCGGCGCAGGCGCTGGACGCGCCCCCAGCGCTCGTGGGTGAACGCGCTGTGCTCCGCCACGCCCCGCGCGACCATGGGATGGGCGATCTGCAGCAGGATGGCCCGAGCCCATCCCGCCAGGAGTATTCGCTCCCGATGTACCTTCCAGGCGATACCCCGAGCGACGAAAGGTTCGGGCGGAGCCGCGGGGCGCATATGGCATTATGCGCCCGAGCCGGAAACTTCGGGAGTCCGTCGGCCGTTGTGTGAGCGTCACCCATTACTCTGGATCGCCGTTCTGGAAAGGAGAGTGCCATGCGTCGAGCCACCCCATTGCTGGTCGCGGCCCTGCTGCTGACCGGCCTGGCCCTGGCATCGCCGGTCGCTGCCCTGGAAGTCGGCCAGAAAGCGCCCGACTTCACCCTGGCGGCCCCCGGCGGCAAGCAGGTCAAGCTGTCCGAGCTGACCGCCAAGGGCCCCGTCGTCATCTTCACGTTCATCCAGGCGTTCACCGGCACCTGAACCAAGGAATTGCTCGGCTTCGAGGGGGCCATGCCCCAGTTCGAAGCCGCGGGCGCCCAGGTCGTGGGCGTGAGTGCCGACCATGTCTCAACGCTGGAAGGCTGGGGCAAGCAGAACAAGGTCCGCTACCTCCTGCTGTCCGATTTCCGCCGCACGATGCTTCCGGTCTATGACGCGCTGGTCACCGACGACAAGAGCCCCATCTACCGCTACGCCAAGCGCGCCTACTTCATAGTCGACAAGACCGGGACCGTCCGCTGGATCAAGGTCGAGGCCAACCCGCTGGACCTGCTGGATCCGGCGGAAGTACTCAAGGCGCTCAAGGAGTCGGGCGCGTGAGGATGCGCATGGTCGCCGCGCTCAGTCTCGGCGCGGTGGCACTCTGGGCAGTGGGCGCGGCGGCGCAGCCGGCCGCCGCGCCGCCCGCCTTCGCCCGCATAGGCGTGCAGCCGTATGAATCGCCGAAGCCCGCTCCCGCCTTCGCCCTGCCCGCGCTCGACGGCCGGACGGTTCGCCTCGAGGACCTCAAGGGCAAGGCGGTGCTGCTGTTCTTCTGGGCGACCTGGTGACCGGACTGCCGGGAGGAGTTACCTTCCGTCAACCGGCTGTATCAGGAATTCAAGCGCGACGGGCTCGAGGTGTTGCTGATCAGCTTCCGTGAGAGCGCGGAGCTGGTGAAGCGCACGGTGGCCGAGCGGCGCTATGTGGCGCCGGTGCTGCTCGACGCCACCGGCGACGTCACCGGGCGGCTCTACGGTGTCTGGGGACCGCCCACCGCGTATCTGGTGGATCGCGAGGGCCGACTGGTCGGTCGGCTGGTCGGCGCCAAGGACTGGAGCGGCGCCGCCGCACGCGATCTGCTCCGGTCGTTCGTCGCCGCACCCGCACGCTGAGCCTGGCCCGCTCCGGATCGATCAGGCCGCCGGGCGGTCGCGCTCCCGGCGGGCCACCTCCGCGCGGACCAGCGGGATCAGCTCGCGCCCGTACTCGAGGGCGTCGCTGAGCGGATCGAACCCGCGGATCAGCAGCGTGGTCACGCCGCAATCGTAGTAGTCGAGGAGGGCCTCGGCCACCTGCTCTGGAGTGCCGACCAGCGCGGTGGTGTTACCCGCGCCGCCGACGGCGGCCGCGATGGGCGTCCAGAGCCGCTTGTCGTGGACCTCGGCCTGATGCGCGAAGCCCACGAGGCGCTGGGCTCCCACCGCCTCGGGGAGCGGCAGCGTGCGATCGCCCTGCTTGGCCTGCACCCGCTCCAGGATGGCTCGGGCCTTGGCCCAGGCTTGCTCCTCGGTCGGGGCGATGATCGGGCGCAGCGAGACGCTGAACCGCAGCAGGCTCGGCTCCCGCCCGACGCGTCCCGCCACCGCGCGCAGGGTGGCGATCCGCTCCCGGATCGCGGCCAGCGGCTCGCCCCAGAGCATGTAGACGTCGCAGTGCCTGGCGCCGATCTGGTGGGCCGCCTCGGAGGCGCCACCGAAATACAGCGGGACGTGCGGCTTCTGCAGCGGCTTGACGTCCGAGTAGGCCGCGGTGACCCGGTAGAACTCGCCCGCGTGGTCGAACGCGCGCGCCTCGGTCCACATCCGGCGCATCAGGCCGAGGTATTCGTCGGTCCGGCGATAGCGCGTGTCGTGGTCGATGAAGTCTCCGTCACGCGCCTGATCGGCGTCGCTCCCGCCGGTGATGATGTGCAGCGAGACGCGGCCGCCGCTCAGCTGATCGAGCGTCGCCGCCTTCCGAGCGGCCAGGGTCGGGGCCACGAAGCCGGGTCGGTGCGCGATCAGGTAGCCGAGCCGCTCGGTGTGCGCGGCCGCGTAAGCCGAGACCAGGAAGCCGTCCGCCGAGGTCGCGGTGTAGCCGACCAGGACCTTGTCGAAGCCGGCCTGCTCGTGCGCCCGCGTGAAGTCCCGGACCCAACCGAGGTCGATCTCGCCGCCGATCACGTGCACCGCCGCGCCGTCCGCGCCCTCCGGCCTCACCCCGATCATCCCGATGAGCTCGATGGCCATCAACCCCTCCTCGCCGCGGGAAAGTCCGCTCTCGCTCCGATGCATTCGGCCAGGTACTCGGCGTCGCTCCCGACCCCGCAGAGCACCGACGACTTGAGGGTATGGAGCCACGGCAGGCCCAGGAAGTAGAGACCCGCGCAGCCGCTGACGCCGCGGCGATGAACCGGTTCACCGCTCTCGTCGAAGACCGGGAGGTCGACCCAGCCGAAGTCCCGCCGGAACCCGGTGGCCCAGATCACCGCCGTCACGCGCGCGGCGGAGAGATCGAGCTCCGGGATCGACGGTGAGGGCATCCCTCCCCGCGCGCCGCGATCGGCGGGCGGCGCGTCGTCGCCCGCGGCGACGCCGGTCCGAGCGAGGTACGTGTCGACCGACTGCTCGAACACCCTGATCCCCTCGTCGCCCGCGGCCAGCCGCGCCTCCAGGTCGTCGGCCAGCGCCAGGCGCGACCCGACGACCCCGCGCAGATGGCCGAGCAGGGTGACGCCGGCGGCCGCGTAGTCACGGAGATCGATCTCGTGGCCGCCACCGACACCGGTGACAAGCGGGTTCGGGCGGTCTCTCGCCTCCGGTCGCTCCTCGAGCGTCTGATCCAGCGCGCCCATCCGCTCGAGCCACCAGAACATGTCGCGGCCACGGTACCGGCGCGGGTACCGCCGGTGTCGTCCCACGGAGAGATACACGGTGCGGCCCGCGGCGAGCAGGTCCTCCACGATCTGGCAGCCGGAGGCGCCGGAGCCGACCACGAGGACGCCGCCCGGAGGGGGCTGAGCGGGATTGCGATAGTCGCGCGAGTGGACCTGGAAGACCCCCGCCGGCAGGCCCGCGCTCGACGGGGGGACGACCGGCTCCTGGTAAGGACCCGTCGCGATCACGACGTTGTCGGCGACCAGCTCGCCCTCGATCGTCTCGAGCCGGAAGGCGTCGGCTCCGTCGCTCCGGCTGACGCGGTCCACGCGGACGCCGGTGCGGACGGGCGCGCGGATGATCTCGCGATACCGGTCGATGAAGGCCACGACCTCGCCGCGCGAGGCGAAGCCGTCGGGCTCGTCGCCGGCATAGTCGAGGCCGGGCAAGCGGAGACTCCAGTTCGGAAACTGGAACCGCAGCGAATCCCAGCGCTCGCTGCGCCAGCGCTCGCCCACCCGCCCGCGCTCCAGGATCACGTGCTCCCGGCCGAGCCGGCTCAGATGGTAGCTGAGCGCCAGCGCGGCCTGGCCACCGCCCACGATCACGGTCTCGTGCCGCTCGCGCATGACGCGACAAGGCTACGGAGCCAAGCGGCCCCGCCTGAGGCACACCGAGCAGACCCCGCCGACCAAATCCATACCGAAACCCCCCGAGTTAGGCACCCCCACGGGTCCGCCCAGTGTGTCTGGGAGCGGTAGCCGGAGCGGTAGCAGCACGCCGTTGGTAGCAGGCACGGTAGCACGCCCGGACGGGCGTCGGCTGCCCCAGCTCTTGGCCCGCACGCTCGCCAGGAAGCGGCCGAAGGTGGTCCCGTGACACCGCATCGGGGCACTGCATGGCACCGCTACATGACGGATCGCACGGGGCGCACGAACGCGAATCCACCCGGTGGGACCAACGTCGTGCACGTCAATTTCCACAGGGGGACGATCTGGCGCGCGGTAGAGCGGCCGGCGGAGGGGCTCAGCGATTGGGAAGGCCCGCGCAGCACCGAGGAGTGGCTCGAGTACATCTTGTCGGTGCTGGTGGGCAAATCTTCTGGCATGTTTACTTCCCCTTCCGCTCACGCGGGTCCATCGTGGCGAGGAGGCCGCGCTCCTGCGGGAAGACAAACGTGAGTCTCATAGGAGAGATTCCCGGTATCATTTCGCCACCATGTCCGGCCTCGCCTTGATGTATGTCGTCCTCGCCGGTGTGTCCTTGGCTGCACTCGCGATCGGCTTCAGGCTCGCGGCGCCCGGGATTCATCCGGCGCTCGGTACGGCGATCGTCACTGGGGTCGCCTTTCTAGTGAACATAGCCGTGGTGCTCTCGATTAGAGCCGCCGGGGTGCCGACCTCCTTCTCCATGCAGAGCTTCTACGTCTTGGTCATAACGGGCGTGGCGACCGCGTGTGTCAATCTGTTTACCCTAGCGGCCTATGCCAGCGGCCTCAAGGTGACATCGTCCTTCCTGATCGGCGGGATATCAGCGATCCTCATGCTGCTTGTTGGGTTCCTGATCCTCAAGGAACCGTTCACATGGATGAGGCTGTTCGCAATCGGTCTGATCTTGGCGGGCATCTTCCTCCTCCAGCGAGCAAGCGGCTAGCCCTGCCAGTCCCTGGCAACATGCTCACTTCCCCTTCGGCCCCCTGGGATCCACGGTGTCGGGGAGGCAATGCAGATAACCTTGTGTCTTTCCCGTGTAGACGGCAGTCCCGGATTGCGGAGGGCTAACTTCGTACCCGTGCTGTCTAAAGAAACTGACGGCGCGAGTTAGTTGGGCGTCGCAGTCATTCGCGCTCGGATACGTACCAGCAATGATCCACGTTGTATCGAATCCTGGCGCACTAGGGAGTTGACCGTCCCACAACACCCACGCACACTCAGCCGAGGCGGACGTGGCGAGGGCGATGAGGCAGAGCAGGACGAGTAGGATGCGGGGGAAGCGGGCGGTCATTGGTGCCACCTGAACATCGCGGACGCTTGAAAGGCGGAGACTGCTACAAGCAGGACTGTAGTTCCCGCGAGCGTCCAAGTCGCTCGCGGTCACAACCGCCGATGCAGACTTTGACTGCCTCTCGGCGTTACGCATTTCCAGCATAAGGATGCACTGCCTGTGGAGCGGAGAATCCACCATCCCATGGTGAAGTCGCTCCCAGATTTGGTCGTCGGTCAGGTTTCGCAGGTCCGGCGCTGGTGCGGCCATCGTTGAGCCTCCTTTCGGTGTCTTGACGCTCGGCCGATCGTCGAATCTACCACCGCAGCCGCGCGTAGCGGAGCCGGCCTTGCCCTTCCCGTTATGCTCCTGAGCGATGCCCCGACCCCTGAACGAGTGCCAATCTTGAGGCAAGAGCGCGCCGAGCTGTCCGGCCAGATCGCGGTCTCTGGGCAGGAGTTGGAGAATGGGTCTCCGCATAGGGCGCGACAGGAGCGGCTGGACCGGCAGATTAGAAAACTGGAGAAGCGGCTGGCGGAGGTTGAGGCGAGGCTGGCGGCACTTCCGAAAGCGGAGTGAAGAACCCGAGAGGGCGGCCTCTAGAGGGCGGCCCCTCCCTCTCGGGAGGCGTCCCGGTCACGCTCTGCGCCGCCCACTCGGACACGCACTCCCGGGTCCAGCCGCAGGAGCAGATGACGAGCCAGCGACGTGCGCCAAGCACGGCGACCTAGCGTCTCCAACTCCAGAGCAAACGCCAGGCGAGACGCACCACGAAGTCGAATATCCTCATGACCCAGTCGTCCCGAGGACGCGGCTCGGTTGGCCGGATGGCCGTCTCGCGGGCTTGGCGGGGCTTCGGCGGAGCAGGTGAGCGTCCCGGGGGGCGGCTCCGGGGACGCGCGGGCTTCGGGATCGGTGGCGCTGGCGCTGGGGCCGTCCTCCGGCGCGTCCGGCCCTCCAAATTCTGTCGGCCCTGGCGGCCTCTCACTCAATCACCTGATCCGCCCGTGCAGGATCCGGTCCCGCCGTGGCGCCACCTTCTGCGGCGCTTGCGATACCCTCGGCGGGGGCGGCCGCCTGTCGTTCTAGACTCGCGATGCGTTCATGTTGGACTTGCTCGCGCGCGCGCCGCTCGGTGACGTCTCGTCCAATTGCCATGATGCCCTGAACCTGGCCAGAAGGGCTCCGGACAATTGTCGCCGAGAGCTCCACCGCGATGATCCGGCCATCCTTCGTGAGCGCCCGACTCGTCAGCAACGCATCGTCTTTGGCAAAGCGACCCTGCGTGACGGCATGAGAGAACCCAGACCAGTGGGCGACGCGATAGGGTTTTGGCACGATGAGATCGAGGGTCTGGCCGATGGCCTCCGCGGCCCCGTGGCCAAACATCGTCTCGGCCGCCCGGTTCCACAGCCGGATCACCCCAGCACAATCGGCGAAGATAATGGCGTCAGGAGCGTGCGCGATCAGTTCTTCCGTATCAACACTCATTCGATCACCTGATCCGCCCGCAGCAGGAGCGACTGGGGGATGGTCAGCCCGAGCGCCTTGGCGGTCTTCAGGTTGACGATCAGCTCGAACTTGGTCGGCTGCTCGATCGGCAGGTCGGCCGGCTTGGCGCCCTTGAGGATCTTGTCGACGTAGATCGCGGCCCGCCGATAGTGGTCGGCCATGTCGATACCGTAGGACATGAGGCCACCATCGTCCACGAACGCCCGGACCTCGTAGATCGCCGGCACCCGATTCCTCGCGGCAAACTCGATCGCTCGTTGTCGGTTGGCCACGGTCACGGTGTCGGCCAGGACCAACAGCGACTCCGGCCGATCCTTCATCATCGCCCCGAAAACGAGGCCGAAATCGTCGGGGCTTTGAATGGGGACCGAGTGAATCGACACGCCCAGCAGCTGCGCGCCGCTCTGCGTCTCTTGGAATCTGGCCTGCATGCCCTGGTTCGAGGAGTTCCACAGCACGGTCACCCGCGAGAGCTTGGGTAGAGTCTGCTTGAGGAGATCCAGCCGCTTGGCCGCGAGCTGCGGAGCGCTGATCGACAATCCCGTGATGTTTCCGCCCGGATGGGCGAGGCTGTCGACCAGCTTGACCTCGACCGGCTCTCCAACCGCCGCCATGACGATGGGGATCGTGCTGGTCGTCTGCTTGCCGGCAAGCGCGCCCGGCGTCGAGGTGGCGACGAGGACGTCGACCTTGAGATTGACCAGCTCGGCCGCGAGCGCGGGAAACCGCTCGACTCGGCCCTCCGCGTATCTGACCTCCACGATGACGTTGCGTCCCTCGACGTAGCCGAGGTCGCGAAGGCCCCGAGAGAACGGAGCGAGCCTGATGTCGGCCCCGGCGCCTTCCCGGAACCCGCTCGTCAGGAAGCCGATTCGCCAGACTTTGGCCGCCGGCTGCGCCTCGGCGGCCAGCGGCGCGGCGAGGAGGCTGCCACCGATTGCCGCCAGGAACATGCGCCGCGTGATCATGATGTTTGCTCTTGTGCCAGGCGCTGGCGCGCCGGTCCCCAGACCAGGAGTTCCTTCGTCTCATGCCCGTAGGCGTCGCACGCCCCTCCGTGATGCGTCTCACACTGTCCGTGCTCCCGGAGGTCGCGGATGAAGGCGGCCAGGCCCGCAAGATGTCCTGGCGGAATCATGGCGACAGCGGCCAAGTGTTCCAGGCAGTACGTCTGGATGGTCTCCGGCGGGTGATTCGCCAGGGCGTCTCGGACCCGAGCTTCTTGGGCACGGGAAAGCATGGCGCCGGTATCGTAGCCGAAGGCGCAGGGGTGAGCCAGCCGGACGAACGGTCAGGGCTACGGAGTCGAGCGGGAGGAGTCAATCTGGCTATACTGTGCCAATGTTCCACCCCGTCGTCGACGCGTGGTTCCGCGCGCGCTACCCCGGGCCCACTCCGGTGCAAGCCGGCGCGTGGCCCTTGATCGCGGCCGGGCAGGACGTGCTGCTGACCGCGCCCACCGGCTCGGGCAAGACGCTCGCCGCGTTCCTGGCTTGCCTCGACCGGCTCTTCCGCGAGGGGGTGGCGGGCCGTCTCGAGGACCGGACCGCGATCCTCTACGTCTCCCCGCTCAAGGCCCTCTCCAACGACGTGCGCCGCAACCTGGACGAGCCCCTCGGCGAGCTGACCGCCGCCGCGGTCGCGGCCGGCCTGCCC
>JACXTT010011133.1_pt1 | contig 12056 bp, 9 predicted proteins | sample 9270951 | NCBI WGS metagenome assembly JACXTT01 (sample SAMN15532306, study PRJNA645909) | rock metagenome | isolation source: weathered quartz diorite | place: Puerto Rico | collected 2017-06-21 | reverse complement strand
CGCGCGTCACGTGGGTTCGTGTTCGAGACGATGGTCGCGAAACAGGATCCGCGCGACGCGAAGCTCGACGAGGTGAAGGACCGAGTGCGCGAAGAGGTCGTCAAGCAGAATGCACGCGAGGCGAGCACGAAGAAGGCCGCCGAGATCGCCGCGAAGCTGAAGTCGGCGTCCGACTTCGAGAAGGCTGCGAAGGCCGCCGGCGTCGAAGCGAAGACGACCGATCTCATCGCCGCCGACGCGCCGATTCCGGATCTCGGCGTCGCGCCGGCCGTCACCGACGCCGCGTTCAGGCTCGCGCAGGGCGCGGTCAGCGATCCGATCGCGACCGACAACGGCACGGCGGTGATCAAGGTCGTCGAGAAGAAAGAAGTCACGCCTGAGGAGTGGACGTCGTCGAAGGACCGCTTCCGCGAGGAGCTGCTGACCGATCGCCGCAACCGCTTCTTCTCCGCCTACATGGTGAAGGCGAAGTTGAAGATGAAGATCGACGTGAACCGCGAGTCGCTCCAGCGCGCCGTGTCGTAGCCTGGACCTAGATAACGCGAGAACGCCAAGACGCACGAAAAAGAGTAGTCTTCTCTTTCGTGCGCGTTACCGCAGGAACGTGAACGGCATCAGCGCGAGCGGCTCGCCGCGGTGGAAGATCGCGAGGGGGCCGCGCACCGCGCGCAGCACCTCGAGCTCCCCTTTCGACAGGTTCGCGTCCAGCCACGCACCCACCGCGAGCGATTCGCTCGATCCGCTGAATTGATCCGACAACAGCTCGTAGAAACTCTTGCGCGGCGGATAGACGACGATCTCGACGTCGCTGTCGGCGGCGATCCTCGCGCGCTGTTTCGCGATCGCGACGGCGCGATCGAGGCCGCCTAATTCGTCGACGAGCCCGTTCTGCTTGCCCTGCCGCCCGGTCCACACGCGGCCCTGCGCGAGCGCATCGATCTTCTCCGGCGTGCTGTGGCGCGCGTCGGCGACTTTCTCCACGAACTGGTCGTAGAACGCCTGCAGCTGCTCCTGCAGCTTCTTCAGCTCGTCGGCGTTGTACGGCCGCATCGGCGAGTTGATCTCGGCGTGCTTGCCGACGCTGGTCGCCTCGATATGCGCGCCGACCTTCTCGAACATCCCGCCGGTCACGAACTTGCCGCCGAAGATGCCGATCGATCCGGTCAGCGTCGACGGCTGCGCCACGATCACGTCCGCCGGGACCGCGATGTAGTACCCGCCCGACGCCGCCAAGTCCGACATCGACACGACGAGCGGCCGATCGGCGCGCTCCCGTTTCGTGATCATCAGCTCGCGCCAGATGGCGTCCGACGCCGTCGCGGATCCGCCGGGGCTGTCGACCCGCAGCACCACCGCGCGGACCGAGCTGTCGCGCCGCGCCTGCTTGATGTACTCGATGAGCGTTTCCGAGCCGGCCACCGGCCCGTTCACCGGGTCGTAGCCGCTCTTGCCGCTGTTGATCGTGCCGCTCGCGTAGATCACGGCAACGCGCGGTCCGCGGTTCAACCCGACCGACGACAGGCTCACGCGCGCGTACTCGTCGGTGTCGAGGTGCGACCGCTTTTCGCCGGCGCGCAACTTGTCGTCGACCTGGTCCTCGTACAACACATCGTCCACGAGCCCGGCGCGCAGCGCGTTTTCCGGGAGAAACGGACCCTCGTCGAGCAACTTGCGGATGTCCGCCTCGCTCTTCTTCCGCCCGTCCGCGACGCCGCGCACGATCTGCGCGTACAAGTCGCGATTCATCGAGTCGTCCATCTCCCTGTGCGCCGCGGTGAAGCCTTTTTCCCTGAACGTGTTCACGGCGGTCTTGTAGTCGCCGATGCGATGCAGATCGGGATACACGCCAATCTTGTCGAACGTGCCCCGCAGGAACAGCTCGTAGGTCGCGACGCCCGTCAGATCGAGCGGCGCCGACGGCATCAGGAACACCTTGTCGGCGGCCGTGGCGAGGTAGTACTCGCGGTCGCCGCCGTATTCGACATACGCGTAGATCGGCTTGCCGGACTTCTTGAAGTCGAGCACCGCGTCGCGGATCTCCTGCACCTTGGCCCAGAACGGCGACTCGAAGCCGGTGGGCTTCAAGATCACACCTTTCACGCGCGCGTCGACCTTCGCCTTCCGCAGGTTGTCGACGATGCCGCGCACGGTCGGCGTCCTCGTACCGCGCAGATACCCGACGACGTCGTTCGGCGCCATCTCGCTCAGCGGACCCCCGACCCGGAGTTCCAGCGTGGCGTTGGTCGGCACCGCCGGCTCGCGGCCGAACGCGAGATAGAGCAGCGCGAAGCCGACGATTGAGATGGAGGCGGCGATGCCGAGCAGCGTGAAAAGAATTGCGAAGCCACGACGGGCCATATCACACCTGTAAAGGGCACCGCTTCACCGGTGCCGTCGTTCGAGTATAGTCCCTCGTCATGGATGCGCTCCTGCGCGACGTCCGCTACGCGTTCACGATGATGCGCAGAAACAAAGGGTTTGCCCCGGCCGGGTTGCGGACGTTCGGGCTGGGCATCGGGGCAACGACCGCGGTGTTCTCGGTCGTTTACGGCGTGCTGCTGCGCCTGCTCCCTCATGCCGAGCGGTCGCGAATCGTCCGGCTGTCGGAAGAACACGCGGGCGCGAACTCGCCGCTGCTTGCGCCGATGCTTAGCAACCTGACCTATTACGCGTGGAGCGCCGTGCCGCGCACCGTCGATCAATTCGCGGCGTATCGCTATTCGGCGTATACCGTGACACGGGACGGCCAATCGATGCGCCTCGACGGCGCGGACGTCACGCCGTCGCTGTTCTCGATGCTCGGCGAAACGCCGGCGATCGGGCGCTTCTTCCGCGACGGGGAGGGCGCCGGCAGCGACATGGAAGGCACTGCGCGCGCACCCGGCGTCGCCGTGCTCAGCGACCGTTGCTGGCGCGAGCGGTTCGACGCCGATCCATCGATCGTCGGCCGCGGCATCGTCATCGACGGCCAGCCGGTGACGATCGTCGGCGTCGCGCGGCGTGGGCTCGCGTTTCCGACACGCGACGCGCTGCTGTGGATGCCGCTGGCGGTTCTGCGGCCGGTCGCCAATCAGGTTGCCGGGCGGCCGGGCCGGATGAGTGTCGTCTACGCGCTGGCGCGTTTGAAACCCGGCGTCACGACGGAACAGGCGGAAGCCGAAGGCACGGCTGCTGCACGATCGACGGTGCGACCGATGGCCGCGAACCTCCTTTTCGGCATCGGCGGGCCGCCGGTCGTCCACGTCCGCGGAATGGTCGACGAGATGACGTCGTCGGTTCGTCCGGCACTGCTCGTGCTCGCCGCCGGCGTCGTGTGCGTGCTGCTGATCGCGTGCGCGAACGTGACGAACCTCTTCCTCTCGCGAGGCATCGCGCGGCAGCGCGAGCTGACGGTCCGCGCCGCGATCGGCGCGAGCCGTGGCCGCCTTGCGAGGCAGCTTCTGACGGAGAGCCTCGTGCTGACGGGTATCGGCGGCACGCTCGGGCTCGGGCTGGCGGGCGCGTTGGTGACGATAGCGCCGTCAGTAGCGGCCAGCAACTTTCCACGGCTCGACGCCGTGCGCATCGATGGGCGCGCAATCGGGTTCACCGCCGCCGCGACTCTCTTCGCGGCGATCCTGTCGGGGCTCGCGCCCGCGCTGCGCGGTGCGCGCGTGAATCTGAACGAGTCGCTGCACGGCGGCGAAGGCGGCAGCGCGGGCGGGCTTCGAGGGACGCGCGCGCAGCAGCTTCGAAACGGATTGCTGGTGCTCGAGTCGGCGTTCGCGGTGCTGCTGCTCGTCGGCGCCGTCCTGCTCGCGCGCAGCTTCACGAAGCTCACGCACGTCGACGCGGGATACACACCCGAGCGCGTGCTCGCGACACAGATCTACGTCCCCGGCGGCGACGCCGACGACCAGGGGCCACGGATGCAGTTGCTCGTCAACACCCTCCTCGATCGCCTGCGCGCCACGCCAGGCGTTCGGGCCGCCGGCGCGGGCAACATGATGCCGCTCGACGGCTCCACGCAGATCGCGGGCTTCCCGGCGCCGTGGATGCCGCCGGGCGCGGAACCGCGAAACGCGCGTGCGCTGCAGTATCTGGTGTCGCCGGGCTATCAGGAAGCGCTCGGGCTGCGCCTGCGCGAGGGCCGCCTGCTCGCCGATGCAGATGTGTCGAGCGGAACGCGCGCGTGGGTCGTCAACGAAGAATTCGCGCGGCTGTATCTGCCGGCGCGGCCGCTCGGCTACCGGTTCGAACAAGGCTTCCCGTCTGGCCCGGTTCCGATCGAAATCGTCGGCGTCGTCGCGAACGTGTTGAAGGATGGCAACGATCGTAAGCCGCAGCCGGAGATTTATCGCATTGTGCGCGACGGCGGCCGCATCTTCGGACGCTTCGAGCTGGTCATCAGCACCGACGGCGCGCCCTCCTCGCTCGCGCCGTCGGTGCGCGCGATGGTCCGCGAAGCCGCCCCCACCGCAGCGGTCGAGACGGTGCCGCTGTCGCAGCGTCTGGCCGAGTCGGTCGATCAGCCGCGATTTGCGGTGACGGTGCTGATCGCGTTCGCGATGCTCGCCGTCGCGCTGGCCTCGGTCGGGCTGTACGGCGTGCTGTCGTACGGCGTCGCGCAGCGGCGCCGCGAGCTGGGTGTACGTGCAGCCCTCGGCGCATCGCCGCGCGACCTCATCGCGCTCGTCGTGCGCGAGGGGCTCCTCGTGTCCTCGCTTGGTCTCGCCGCCGGTTTAGCAGCGGCGGCGGCGCTCACGCGCTTCATGCAGGCGGCGCTGTTTGGGATCGAGCCGCTCGACGCGGTGTCGTTTGCGTCCGCGCCGATCGTGCTCCTGCTCGTCGCCGCTGCCGCGTGCCTGCTGCCCGCCGCGCGCGCGGCCGCGACCGATCCAGCTGAAGCGTTGCGATTCGAATGATCGTCGTGGTACGGGCGTTGCTCTGCGACGGCTTCCATGAACGACACGCGCGCGCTCTTCGCCCTCTTACTTGTTCTCTGTTCGACAGTTCCAACGTTCGCGCAAGCGCCGGCCGCTCCGCCTCCGCCCCTCTGGGACATGCAGATCGGCGCATCGTTTGTAGGCACGAGCGGCAATTCCGATACATCGTCGACCGGTGCCGACTTCATCGCGCATCGCCGCGGTCTCGTCTGGCAGATCGAATCGTCCGCCACCGCGGTGCGCACCAGCAGCAATGACGTCACGACGGCCGAACGCTACCTCGGCATGCTGCGCGGACAACGCAAGCTGACGTCGACGATCGGGCTGTCCACCGGCGCGAAGCTCGAACGCGATCGATTTTCGGGCCTCGACTTCCGCTCGATCCTCGACGGGGGCCTGAGCTGGGCGCTCGTGCACCATCCCGAGTGGACGCTCGACGGCGTGACGAGCATCGCGTGGCTCCACGAGTCCCGCACGCCTCCTCCTGGCAGCACCGCCTCGGTCGCCGGCATCGACGATCCGGTCGGCGTGTTTCAGCTCCTGAGCCGCGTTCCCTTCGGCACAGCCGGCGACACAACACAACGGTTCACGTACTATCCGGACTTCAAAACGACGTCCGCGTACCGCACCGAAGCCGAGGTCACGGCGCAGGCGGCGATGAATGCGCACCTCGCGCTGAAGATCGGGTACCTGCTCCGCTACTCGAACGATCCGGTGCCGGGGTTCAAGAAGACCGATAACACCACGACGGCGTCGGTCGTCCTCCGCTGGAAGGCGACGACGAACGCGCCCGCGCCATAGCAGAAACTGCGAGCCCACGCCGAGTGCGCGTTGCAGCTTCTGCAACGTGTGACGCGTAGGGCGCGCGCATCGTCACGTTCTCCGAACGATTTCGCACGCGAGCTCGACGGCATCGTCTTCGCAATCAGACGATGCTATGATCCGCCGCCTTCGAATGCCTGTCGCCGCCCTTCACAAACGTGTGAGCGCACGTTTCAAGCGATTCGAACACCGAATCGACGCGCGATTTAAGCGCGTCGACGCGCGGTTCGACGCGATGGATGCCCGTTTCGACAGGCTGGAGCATCAGTTCGGGCGGCTGCTCGGGACAGTCGAGAGAATCGGAGACAAGCTCGATCAAAATCTCAACCGACTCAACGAACAAGTCGGAACGTGTCTGCTGGCGGTGAACACCCATGAAGAGCGCCTCAACGAGCTACCGGCGAGCTCGCCGCAGCGACCAGAACGTCCGCCGCCGCTATAAGAGGATGTCGCTCGAGGACGCGGCTGATCACGTGAGCCGTCTCTCGAAGGACGACCGCGCGCAATTCTGGGCCGACCAGAGTGCACCGCCACCCGTCCGGAGCCGCAAGCGCGAAGCCCGGCGATGGATTGACCTCCTGACTGCTCTGAGCTTCAATCCCCCGAACAGCTGGCGACAACCCCGCGACGGATGGTTGACGCTCGCAGAAGGGTTCGCAATCCACGATCAAGCGCACGCGCGGCTGCATCTGTTGGAGCGAGAACTCTGGGACGCAGTGAAGCGCGTGGAGTGGGACGACAGGGAACGTCAGACCGGAATGACCATCGACGAGTGGCGAGCTCATGTGACGCGAAACACTCCTCGACACAAGCGTGCGTGGGATGAGGCGCGCCGTTTCGGCAGTCATCCGCTGAGCCGCGATCAGATTTGGTCTATACTGGGGATTCCGTCTCGCGAGGTTTTTCCCTCCACTGCGGAAGTGGCGGAACGGCAGACGCGCTAGCCTCAGGAGCTAGTCCGAGCAATCGGGTCGGGGTTCAAATCCCCGCTTCCGCACCACTCATAAACGCACGTCGGGACGGGAGTTGGCGGCAGGTGGCGCCGCGAATTCTCCTGTCGGCGTCAGGGTCCTCGGCGGTTCTGGTCGACTCGCGCTCGACCTCGCACGATCATCCGTGTTCGCCGGGCAACATGCCTCAATGCTTCGTAATCAGCGGTCACCGTCAAGTCGGGTTGCCAGCTTCAGAATTCCTAGAAAGAATCCACGGGCGAGACGGCAGCATTCATCGAGGCCCTCGCGCATGGTCCCCATGTAGGTCCCGCGCGGGGCGGAATCCGATTCATGCCCAAGAGTGGTGGCCGTCACCGTCGAAGGCATCGCAAGACGATGCGGCCGCACTTCTTCGGTCCGCGACCGGTACCGGTGCCGGTCAACGTGGTCGACCTGCATTTTCCCGTCTTCGCGATGAAACGAGGCGCACACAGAGCGCAGATTGAGCGTCCTGTCGTTTACGGCACGGCATTTCCCATCGCGGCGGGCGTTCTCGTCACGCCAGCCCACGTCTGGGAGGCGGCATATGCGGACGGTATGCCGATCCTCAGCCGCATCCCCGGCCCCGGCCGTAAGTTTGCGCCTCTCGCGGTCAACGACGCGGAAGTGTTCCGGGCAATCGACGTAGCGTTAGTTAGCAAGACCGGTCGAACGTACCGAAAGCGCGGCGAGAGAACGGTGTCTTAGCCTTCGAGGGCCTGCTCCAGGCTGCGGAGGAGTATTAGCGCACCAGAGGGCCGCTCGGCAGCATCCAGCGAGAACGCCTGCGCGAACACGGAATCCAGAGCAAACGGGAGGTCCGGCTGTCGGTCGGTCAGGCGAATCCAGCCTCCGGCTGCCGCGGGAAACGAATCGAGCGAACCTATGTCCGGAAACGGGCGCCTGCCCGCCAGCATCTCGTAGACGACGACTGCGAGCGCCCACATGTCCCAAGAGGGGTTCGGCGCGCCACCACGAATTCGTTCCGGCGACAAGTATCCGAGGGTGCCGACGACGGCGCCTGTGGCGGTGAGCGCGGTCGAGTGCAGCGCCGGGCGGACGAACTTCGCGATCCCGAAGTCCAGCACCTTCGGGACATCTTCGTTCGTAAGAAAGATGTTTTCGGGCTTCAAGTCGCGGTGCACGAGCTGACGGCGATGCGCGGCATCGACGGCGTGACAGACGCCGCGCATGACGTGCAGTGTGCGTGATAGCGCCAGGCGGCCGTCGCCCCGCAGCGTTTCCCGCAAGGTGGCGCCGTTCAACCGCTCCATGACCAGGTATCCACGGCCCCTGTCAGTGATGCCGAAGTCGTAGACGGTTACCACGTTGGGGTGTACGAAGCTTGCAGCCACGAGCGCCTCGCGACGGAATCGGTCGGCCGCGTCCGGACTGCCGGCCATGTCGTCGCGAATCACCTTGACTGCCACGCGCCGTTCGAGCGCGCCGTCGCGCGCCTCGTACACGGTGCCCATCCCGCCACGCCCCAGCCGCCGGTGAATCGTATAGCGCCCGCCGAGAACCCGCGGAATGCTCATGCGAACCAGCGGCGTCCCATCCTCGGCGCAGCGAGTCGCGTTGACTGCCTCACATGCCCCGCACTGTGGGCACTCGGCGACGGTGTCATCTGGCCCGCCTTCTTCCGGTCGCCGCTCAAGCAACAAGGCAAGGCTGGCGGCCACCGAGGTCACCAGCTGGCGATCGTCGCGGTCGTACGGCTCTTCAGAGCGCTTCGTGCCGAGCACGAGCAACGCTTCGCGCCGATCGGCTGCCCCGGTCACGATGGGCGCCACCAGATCAACCCGCGTCGCCTGAATCGCCGCCGCGTCTACAGCGGGCAGTTCGTCCTCCAAAAAGGCTCGGGAGCTGGAGAAATCAATCGGCCTTCGCAGCACTCGTACGAGACCGACCAGCTTGCTGTCTCGCGTCAGCCGCGGTACCACACTCGTGTCGGGCGCGACGGCCAGGATGCGAAAGTCGCATTGATGCGGCTCGCACACCAGCAGCGCGACGAACGTGGAATGGAACGCGACGCTCATGCGCGACATCACCACTGGGGCCACGGTGTCGAGGCTGGCCGCGGCCCGCACATCTTCGACCACCTGTCTCAGGAGCTGGTGGGCGTCGTAGCGCTCACGAAAAAACCGGCGGTCGAGCGATGCCATCCATCCGTTGCGATTCCGGTAGGCCAAGGCGGCGAGTCCGGCCAGCGTTCCATACGCCCAACCGCGCGCCTGGATGATGTCGATGAGCGGCCGCTCGGCGTGGACCACGAGATCGACGACCAGCCCCACCGCGAGTGCCGGCACGAACAAGAGGATCGACCGCCGCGCAAATGCGTACTGAAGGCCCTGCCGAATGATGATCCGGATGTCGAACAGCCGCTGCGCGACGATGGCATAGGCGAAGGAGCACGGCAGCGCAACGAACAGCAGTCCAGCGATCACGGACCGCGGAGCGGATCGGAACCCGAGTTCCGTGATGACGACGGCGACGGTGACGTAAAAGAGACCGATGCCGGCGGCCGCGATGCCGAGCAGAAGCACGCGAACGCGGCGTCGCTCGTTCAAGTCAGTCAGCCGGCGATAATTCCAGACGAGTATCGCGATGCCAGCGCCACAGTACGCAGGGCTGCTCAAGGGGCCGACGATGAGAAACCAGCCAGGCAGATACAGGTCGAGTGCACGTTCAGGCTGGTAGACGATGAGCGTCAAATAGTACCCGACCCATGCCGTGACCACCGCTGCGGGCATGAGCGCCGCGATCCAGATCCAGCTTCGGCGGATGACGCTTCGCGGAAACACCGCGAACAGGCTGAACATGATCGGGGCGACAGAAATCGTGGTCAGGCAGGCAGGCCAAAGCAGCGCGCCGGCGAGGACAGGCAAGTGACGCCACGTCCCGGCGAGGCCGGTTGGCCAGAGGGGCGCTGACGCGCTCGCCATCGACGCGAGCAGGAGCGCACCGAGCCTGGCGGCGCGATCCTCGGGCCGGTTGTAGACCACGACAAAGGAACACACCAGGGAGACGAAAAGGCCCACGATGACCGGCAGAAAACTGAGGAGGGGGAAGAACTGACGGTAACGAGGCGCAAGCGCGACGGAGAACTGACGGCCCGAGCGCTCGAACAGCCACGTGCGTGCCTCGCCGACATTCAGAGTCGCGATGAACGCGGAGTATTCGCGTTGGTTGTGAAGCAGGCGACCGTTGATCGCGACGAGACGGTCGCCCGGCTGAACACCCGCGCGGTCGGCTTCCAAGTCGGCAATCACGCTCGCGACGATCAGGCCGCTCGGGCGCGTGGTTTCAATGCTGACACCCACGCCTGCGGGCTGGTAGAAGCTCGAAAACATCACCAGGCCGAAGTAGCCCAGGAAAGACGCGGCGCAGAGATGGATCCACCACGGGGCGCGCGGGTGGCGCATGCGGTCGGCTCCCTGCCAGCCGGCCAGGGACGGGGCACGATCCTCTGCCGACGCGTTCACTGCCACCTCAAACGCGGGACTCGCAAGAAACCGCGTCCTTCTGCTCGTCGAGCAAATGACGCCACCTCGTGGCACAGCGCGTCGTCACCGGCGCACGCGACCCTCAGAAACACCGACCGCTGCTCTCATCGGCGTGCCAGCCCCAACGTGAAAAACCTGCGAGATCGGTCGCTGACGTTCAGGGTTCATCTCGCGTCGTGAGTCATCTTCTCACGACCTCGAGCGGTCGCGTGTGAACCGTACCGATTGGAGTGAATTCGTTCTGCCAGTGTGTTCGTTCGTTTCCTCCGGGCAATCGAGCACGGCGTGCGTTCCGACCACCGTTGCCACCGACACCATTGCGTCAATCAGCCTCGCCCGTTCAAAGTCGCGGCGCTTGCGCGATTGCTCGAACGCAGCCGACGTGAGAACGTCACGATTTCGTTTCTGGTGCGTCGATTGATTTTAGAGAACGAAACCCGAAAGCGCGCCGCGTAGACGTTCAGGCGATCTTCATCGCAATGTCGTTAGACCGTAATGACTTGTTTATTGCATTTTCGGAATCGATGTAGCGCGAAGGCTTTAGCCGAGCGTAACCAACTTCAATCCGCAGGCAAATCCCGGTAGGATGGAGAGAACGTCCGGGTCGTGTGCGTCTTGTCTTTTTAGCGCCCCGGGCGGCGCGCAATCGTTGTCCACCGTTGCTGCGTAGCAGCGAAGGTGGACTTCTCTTATAACGGCCTTCGAAACCCGAACGCAAGGTACGCGTAGGCGTCGACGAGCTCGCCGTTGAAGTGCGCCGGACGAAAGACCCACTCGCGCGCGGTCGCGACCGCTTCGTCGTTGAATCCTGCGGCGCCGTGAACGACGGCGGCCGCCCGCACCCGACCGTCGGCGCCAACGAGCACCTCGACGATCACGATCGCATCGGCGATGGCCTGCGGCGGGTACTTCGGCCGGCGCACCGCGGTCGGATACGGCAGCTCCTCGGACGGGGCCGCGTAGTCGACCGGCGCCGATCCCAGCGTCGCGTCGTCGAACACCTGCGGCGGGCGAATTAGCGCCACGGCCAGCACGTGCGTGCTCGCCGGCCGTATGTCTGCCGTCGCTGGCCGGAACCGCCACGTCGACACGGCCGGCCCCAACTGCTTCGCGGACGGCTCCGTACCGCGCAGCAGCACGACGTCGCGGACGACGCCGGCGGAATCCACGGCGACGTCGACCGTTTCCTCAATCCATCCGACGGCCGTCGGTGGCGGCAGTGGCGGCGCGACGCCGGAGATGCGGCGAGCCGGGCTGAAGTCGAGCGCGGCGGCGACGAGCACCGCGCCGGCAATCGCTCGCACGCGTCAGGCGCTCACCGGCGCCGGCGGCAGCATCAACGGCTCCTTGAGCCTGATGACCTGTCGAGTGCCATCGCGATCCACGACGGCGACGCTCGCGAGCCCCTTCTCGTCTTCCTGGACGACGATCTCCTCCGGATGATGGATCAGGTGATCGACGCGATCGAGCGCGACATCGAGCAGATCGTCGCGCGAGTCGTATGTGATCCCAATCATCGGCACCCACTCAGCCACGATCTGATCGCCAAGCTCGAGCGACGCGACCTCGATCTCGGCCCACTTGCCCAGCAGCGCCTTCGCCATCCGGTCGAAGAACGAACGCCACTCTGACTGCGGAATAGTCGTCAGTTTCGACATGATTGTCCTCGTCGGGTTACCTGATCGTCGCCGTCGCGGTCGCGTCCCGCCGCTGACCCTGCGAATCGACGAACGTCACCCTCACGACGAGCGATCGCTGCGGCGTCGAGAATCCGCAGCCGAACTGCGGGGCGAGCGTGAACGTGCGATTGGCGCGCGCGGGAATTCTCGTCG
>JACXTT010011132.1_pt1 | contig 12058 bp, 12 predicted proteins | sample 9270951 | NCBI WGS metagenome assembly JACXTT01 (sample SAMN15532306, study PRJNA645909) | rock metagenome | isolation source: weathered quartz diorite | place: Puerto Rico | collected 2017-06-21 | reverse complement strand
ACATCACAGTCGGACAGCCATGTCAGCCGGGCATGCGATGCCGAGTGGGAGGCGAACTCGAAGCCGCGGCCCTGCCAGTGCGCGATGGCGTCCCAATCGAGGTGCGAGAGACGGAGCCACGTGTAGCGTACGTCCCAACTATTGTCGCGACCCACGAAATCGGTGATGAGGAACGTGACGGCGGTGAAGCCCACTTCGACGAGAACCGGATAGACACACTCCGCCAGGGACGCGTAGCCATCGTCGAACGAGAGCAAGAATGACGGCCCCTGGGCCACCTCTCCGCCCGGCTCGAGCGCGCGGCTGAATTCCGCGAGGGTGAGTGTCTTCCACTCCGCTCGCGCGAGAGCCGTCATCTGACGTTCGAAGGTCGCCCGTGCCACGCGCGTGACGCCGAGCTCGCGCGGCCCGCCTACGCGATGGTAGCAAAGCACCGGGGGCCTCATGCGTCCCCTCCGGCCGACGGCCAACTCCCGTTCGCCAGCGCCGCCGACGCGTCCGCCCACCGGGCGGCGGGCTCGGGCGCCCGGCAACGCCGTCCCAGCTCCACGAGCCACGGCGGGACGGAACGGGTCTCCTCAGGCGACGCCGAGCCATCGGTGGGAGGCCGCCCGGTCAACATTTCATGAACGATCACGCCCACGGCGTACATATCGTCGCGCGATCCAACCCCCGCGGCGCCGTTCCGGCGCTCGGGTGCCAGATACTCGGCGGTGCACAACGCCGCCACAATGGCGCCATACGCCTTTTCGCGTACACTCGCATCGAGCGAGCGCTCCACGGTGCTGAAAATTCCGGTATCAGCGATCAGGACCTGCCCGTCAGCGAGGAGCACATGCTCCGGCTTCAAGTCTCCGTGCGCCACGCCGGCCGCGTGCGCGTGCGCGAGCGCCGCGAGCACCTGGTGAAGGATCTCCACGGCGCGGCGGAGCGGCAGCTCTCCTTGGCGTGCGAGCCACGCGCGCAGTGTCGTGCCCTGGACGAACGGCCTGGTATGGTACACGAACGATCCCGCACGCCCGCCGCCGTGGGGAACCACCAACCCGGCGTGCGACAGGCGGTCGCCCAGCGCGACGAGGTTCTTGGTGAATCGGTTCTCGTCGACGCCGAGCGACAGCGAGGTGGGCAGGACTTTCACCAGCAGCTCCGCCCCGGTGGACTGGTCGAGGGCCACGAACATGCGACAGTCCCCGACCGGCCGGACTTCGCGCTCCACCCGGTAGGTCGGCCCCAGGACCTGGCCCAGCGCACCGCGAATGTCCGCCACGCCCGCTACTCCGGCCTCGGAGGTTCGAAGCGTAACGCGGGCGGGAGCGTCATGAAAGGTGTCGGCTCCCTCACACGCCCGTGCTCCCGAAGCCGCCCTGCCCTCGCTCGCTCGGCGGCAGTTCCGCGACTGCCTCGAGCTCGACCGCCTCCACGCGCTGAAACACCAGCTGAGCGATCCGCATGCCGCGCTGCACCGCAACCGGCTCGGTCCCCAGGTTGATCATCGCGATCAGCAGCTCCCCACGGTAGTCCGAGTCGATGGTCGCCGGCGTGTTCGGCAGAGTGAGACCGTGCTTCAATGCAAGGCCGGAGCGGGGGCGCACCTGTGCTTCGAATCCGGGTGGGATCGCGAGCGCGAGGCCCGTGCGTACCAACCGTCGCTCGAGCGGCTGCAGGGTGAAATCCTGGTCGGCACTGGCGATGTCGTACCCTGCGGCTCCGGCAGACTGTCTGGCAGGGAGCGGCAGCCCGTCGTGGTGCGGCAGGCGCAGCACCCGCACCACAGCCATCAGACGAGGGTCTCGGGATCCGCCGAGGGAAGGCCGAATGCCTCGGCGACCGCCGGATAGACCACCTTACCCTCGATCACGTTGAGGCCGAGGAATAGCGCGCGATCGTCCTTGCACGCCTGCTTCCATCCGCTGCGCGCGAGGCGCTTGGCGTAAGGGAAGGTCGCGTTGGTCAGTCCCAGTGTGGACGTCCGCGGCACCCCACCCGGCATGTTCGCGACGGCGTAGTGAATGATCTCATCCACCACGTACGTCGGATTCTCGTGCGTGGTCGGCTTAGTGGTTTCGATGCAGCCGCCCTGGTCCACCGCCACATCCACGATGACGGAGCCAGGCTTCATGACCTTGAGATCGTCTCGCCGGACGAGCTTCGGTGCCTTCGCGCCGGGTAGGAGCACTGCCCCGATCACCACGTCGGCCTTGCGCAGCTGCTCGAGCAAATTGTGCCGGTTGGAGTAGAGGAGATCAACGTTCGGTGGGAGGACATCGGCCAGGTAGCGCAGGCGGTCGAGCGACAGATCGAGCATGGTGACGTGCGCCGCCAAACCCGCCGCCATCTTGGCGGCGTTGGTCCCGACGACGCCGCCGCCGATGATCAAGACCTCAGCGGGGAGCACCCCCGGCACACCGCCCAAGAGAATTCCGCTTCCGCCATACACCTTTTCCAGGTACTTGGCGCCCTCCTGCACCGCCATCCGCCCGGCCACCTCGCTCATCGGCGTCAGCAGCGGGAGCTCCCCCGAGTCGAGTTGAACGGTCTCGTAGGCGATCGCCACGATGCCCGACTTGATCACCGCCCGCGTGAGCGTCTCTGAGGCGGCGAAGTGGAAGTACGTAAACACCACTTGACCCTTGCGCATGCAGGGCCACTCGGCGTCGATCGGCTCTTTGACCTTGACGATCATCTCGGCCTTCGCCCACACGTCGCCGGCCTTGGGAACGAGCGTGGCCCCCGCGGCCCGATACGCGTCGTCTCCGAACCCCGAGCCGATGCCCGCGCCCTCCTCGACGACCACCGTGTGTCCGTCGCCCACGAGCGACTCCACGCCCGCCGGCACGAGGGCCACGCGATTCTCGGCTGTTTTGATTTCCTTCGGAACGCCGACGATCATGAATACTCCGTCGTAGTACTACGCTCCCTCAGGCCCCAACCACACGACGGTCTGCCGGTCAGGCGCAAAGAACTCCGCCGCTACCGCCCCGACCTCCTCCTCCGTAAGCCCGCCCACCGTCGCCAGCACCTGATCGAGGCTTTGATATGGCTCGCCATGCACGGGGAAACCGGCCAAACGATACATCCGCGCGGACGGACTCTCCAGAGACAGCATCAGCTGTCCACGGGTCTGCTGCTTGGCCTCCGCGAGTGCCTCACCCCGCAGGCCATCCCGCGCGAGCTTCGCGTATTCCTCGCGGATCGCGGCCTCCGCCTGGACCGCCGTCTTGGGTTGGGTGCCGACGTAGACACCCGTCACCCCGACCTGTCGATAGAAGCTCGTGAACGCGTAAATCCCGTATGCGAGGCCCAGCTCTTCGCGGATCCGCTGGAACAGCCGGCTGGACATCCCGCCGCCGAAGACGTTGGCGAGCACGAGCAAGGCGTACTTGCGGCGATCGGCGTACGGCACGGAATCCGTCGCAAACACAATGTGCGTCTGCGCCGTGTCCTTGACGTGGCGGGTCTGGGCGCCACGGACGCTGGGCGGGATCGGAGCTGTCGGCGGCGTTTCCCGTTTCTCCTTTCCCGTTTCCCGATCCTCGAACCACCCCTGTTTGCCCAGCTCCTGTAGCAACCGGTCGTGCTCGAGGTTGCCCGCAGCCGCGATAACGCAGTTCGCTGGAAAGTAGGCGCGGCCGTGAAGGTCTTTCAGGTCTTGCGTCGACAACGCGCCGACGGTGTCCCGAGTGCCGAGGATGGAATAGCCGTACGGATGGTTGGGCCAGAGCGCCTGGTACGAGTAGTCGAAGACCTGGTCGTCCGGGGTATCCTCGATGGTATTGATCTCCTCGAGGACCACGTTGCGCTCGAGCTCCAGGTCCCCCGCGCGCAGCACCGGGTTTCGCACGAGGTCCGTAAGCACATCGAGCGCTTGCGGGAGATCGCTGTCCAGAACGCGGGCTTGGAAGGCGGTGGTGTCGCGGGAGGTGTACGCGTCGAGCGACCCGCCGCGGGACTCGAGGGCCACCGCGATCTGCTGCGCCGTGCGGCGCTCGGTGCCCTTGAACACCATGTGCTCGAGCAGATGCGAGACGCCCATCTTCGGGCGCGGCTCGTGGGCGCTCGCGCTCCGGACCCAGATGCCCACCGCCGCCGAGCGGACGCTCGGCACGCGCTCCGAAAGGACGATGACGCCGCTCGGCGCGGCGGTTTGAGAGATCTCCCGGTCCAGCCGGACCGTCTCCATCAGTGCGAGCGCGCGGGCTCCGGCTTCTCCAGCAGTGCCTTCCGTGACAGACGCATGCGACCGCGCTCGTCCACCTCGAGAAGCTTCACGCGCACGTGGTCGCCCTTCTTCACGACATCCTCGGTCCGCTCCGTCCGACCGTGCTGCAGCTCGGAGATGTGCAGCAGACCTTCGACGCCGGGCAGGATTTCGATGAACGCCCCGAAGGCGGTCGTGCTCTTCACGACGCCCTCGTAGACTTTGCCGACTTCGGGCTCCTGCACCAGGCCCTGGACCATGTCGCGGGCCCGCTCGCCTCCCTCACCGACCGCGGAAATCGTCACCAGCCCGTTGTCGTCGACGTTGATCTCGGCGCCGGTCTGCTCCTGAATGGCCCGGATGGTCTTCCCCTTGGGGCCGATCAGATCGCCGATCTTGTCCGGCCGGATCTGGATGGTGATGATGCGCGGCGCGTACTTCGACAGCTGCGAGCGCGGCTTCGGGATCGCCTGGTCCATGATGTCGAGGATGTGGAGCCGGGCCCGCTTCGCCTTCTCGAGCGCCTCGCTGATGATCTTGAAGTCGAGGCCCGAGATCTTGATGTCCATCTGAATCGACGTGACGCCCTGACGGGTGCCGGCGACCTTGAAGTCCATGTCGCCCAGATGGTCTTCGGTGCCGAGGATGTCCGTCAGGACGGCGACGCGGTCGCCTTCCTTGATGAGCCCCATCGCGATCCCCGCGCACGCCGCCGTCATCGGCACGCCCGCATCGAACAGGGCCAGCGAGCCGCCGCACACCGTGGCCATGGACGACGAGCCATTCGACTCGAGGATGTCGGACACGATCCGGATCGTATACGGGAACTGATCGTACGGCGGGAGCAGCGCCTGCAACGCGCGCTCGGCCAGGGCGCCGTGCCCCACCTCGCGGCGGGACGTCCCGCGGATGGGGCGGACTTCCCCCGTCGAGAACGGTGGGAAGTTGTAGTGCAGCATGAACGACTTCGAGGTCTCCTGGGCGACGTCGATCGAATCGATCCGCTGCTCGTCGGACACCGTGCCGAGCGTGGCGGAGACGAGGGCCTGGGTCTGCCCGCGCGTGAACAGCGAGGATCCGTGCGTGCGCGGGAGCACGCCTACCTCGCAGCCGATGGGCCGCACGGTGTCGAGATCCCGGCCGTCCACGCGCTCGCGGTGCGTGAGCACCTGCTCGCGCATCGTGCGATACTCGATGTCTTCGATCACGCTGGCGACGTCCTTCACGTTCTCGGGGAACTCGGCCGCGAGCTGCTCCTGGATCGTGGCCTTCAACGCGGCCAGGGCCTGCGCCCGTTCCGCTTTCTCCGGCAGATTCAGCGCCTCGGCCACCCGCACCTCCGCCTGCCCCTTGACGCGATCGACGAGCTCCGTGGGCGGCTCGACCTTCGTCCATTCCATTTTGGGCTGGCTCATGTCCGCCACGAGTTCCTGTTCCGCATCCAGGAGCTCACGAATCCCCTTGTGGGCGACTTCGAGGCCCTTGACGATCTCGGCCTCGGTGAGCTCGAGCGCTCCACCCTCGACCATCACGATGGAATCCTTGGAGCCCGAGACGACCATGTCCACATCGGAAAACTCGAGCTGTTGGAAGGTGGGATTGAGGATCCACGCCCCTTCCACGCGTCCCACGCGCACGGCCGCGATCGGTCCGTTCCACGGCACCTTGGACATGGTGAGTGCCGCGGACGCCGCCGTCACGCCCAGCACGTCCGCGTCGTTTTCCTGATCCGCGGAGAGCACGTAGATGAAGACCTGGACTTCGTTCTTGAACCCTTCAGGGAAGAGCGGGCGGATCGAGCGATCGGTCACCCGGGCGGAGAGGATCTCTTCGTCGGATGGTCGGCCTTCGCGCTTCAAAAAGCCGCCGGGGATCTTGCCGGCGGCGTAGCTCTTCTCGCGGTATTCGACGGTCAACGGAAAGAACGGCAGGGTCGAGACGTTGTCCGATACGGTCACCGTCGCGAGCACGACCGTCTCCCCGAACTGCAGGAGGCAGGAGCCGGCGGCCTGTTTGGCCAGGCGGCCCGCCTCGAGCTTCAGGGTGCGGCCCGCAAAGTTGCGTTCGACGTGTTTCACCAGATTGCCTGTCTAGAGCACAGAGAAATGCGCGAGGCGCCCCGGTGCTCTTCCGGGGCGCCCGGCGCGACGCCAGCGGTGTTAATGGCGGAGACCCAGCTCGTCGATGAGCTGCCGATACCGCTCCAGGTCGGCACGCTTCAGGTACTCGAGCAAGCGGCGGCGCTGCGACACCATCTTGAGCAGCCCGCGCTGGCCGTGAAAGTCCTTGGCGTGCACCCGAAAGTGGTCGGTGAGGCTGTTGATCCGCTCGGTGAGCAGCGCGATCTGGACCGGGGCCGACCCCGTGTCCGCTTCGTGCCGCCCGTACTTCCTGACCGGCGTCGTCTTGTCGTACATCAGTTCCAGTTCCCTAATTGTTGAGAGCGCAGTAACTTAGACCACCAGCGTCCCTTTGTAAAGCCCTCGTGACGAACGCGCCTACCGCGCCCAGCGCGCCCACCGACCTCCTCGGCCGCACCGTCGGCCCGTATGACCTCGAGCGCCTGCTTGGCCAGGGCGGGTTCGCGTGGGTGTTCGCGGGGCGCGAGCTGGACGGCAGCCCGGTCGCGGTCAAAGTCCTGATGCCTCGGTACGCCGGCGACCCACAGTTCGAGAGCCGGTTCCGGAACGAAGCGGAAACGGCCGCCAAGCTGCAACACCCGAACATCATCCGCATCCGGTTCGTCGCCCGCTCGGGGAACTACGTGTACTTCGGGATGGATCTCTGTACCGATTCGCTGGGCGCTCGTCTGCAGCGCGAGGGACCGCTCCCCGAAACCGATATCGTCCGGATCGCGAGCCACGTTGCGCGGGGCCTCGCGTTTGCTCACGGCCAGGGCTTGATTCACCGCGACTTGAAGCCGGGCAACATCCTGCTCCACGCGGATGGCAGCGCGATCATTTCGGATTTCGGGATCGCCCGCGCGCTCTCGGGCTACGTCGCCTCGACCGGCGTCAACATGACGATCGGGACCCCGCAGTATCTCTCGCCCGAGCAGGCGCAGGGGCGCCCGCTCGATCAGCGCGTGGATTTTTACGCCCTGGGCGTGACCCTCTACAAGGCCGCGACCGGCGCGGTGCCGTTCACCTCGATGGACTGGTTCGAGTTGGCCCGCATGCATGTCGAGGACGCGCCACCGTCCTTGCGCAAGAAACGGCCGGACGTCTCAAAGCGCTTCGAGCGGGTGGTGATGAAGTGCCTCGCCAAGCATCCGGACGATCGCTATCGCGACGCCACGGCTCTGCTCGCAGATCTCGCCGCGGTGGACGGCCGCGAGCCCGAAGGGTATTGGTCCCGGTGGCGGCGCTGGTTCTCAGGCTGACGCACCGAACAGGCGTCGGATCGCTCCCACAATCCGCGAGAACACGCCCGCGGGGGTCGCTAAAGCCGGCGGCCCACTGATCAGACCGGTGGTTCGGTGACTCGCAAGGTAGGCTTCGACGGCGCGCCGGAGTTCCGGCTCGAACTGCTTGGGGAAGGATCGCTCGGCGAGGCGGATGTCGAAGCCCCCTGCCACACCCCCGAGCTCCACGACGCCCGGCGAGGCCCGATCGATGATCTCCACGAGGGGTCCCAACCCGTCGCGACTCCCGGACGCACCATCGCGCCCGTAATAGGCGGTCGGGACCGCGATCATGAGGCGCTCCGCCTGGACGCGCCCCGCGATATAGCCCTCGAGCGTTTCCCTAATGCGGAATGATTCGGAGGACATCGTTCGTGAGCGCGAGAATCATCACGAGCAGGAGCACCACGAATCCGACCTGCGTCAGGCGGGCGCGTAGCTCGAGTGACAGCGGTCTGCGACGAACAGCTTCGGCGATGAGAAACACGAGCTGCCCGCCGTCCAGCAGCGGGATCGGCAGCAGGTTCAAGATCGCCAAGTTGACCGAAAACAACGCGAGAAACCTGAGAAACCAATCGAGGCCCAGGCGCGCCACCTGGCCGGAAATCTGACCGACCGTGATGATGCTCCCGACGTCGCGCACCGACGTCTCGTGCAGGACCAGTCCCTTCAAGTAGCCGAGGATGAGGAGCACCTGGCCCCACGTTTCCTGAAGCCCAAAGATGACCGCCCGGCCCAACGGTTCGCGTACGTGGATCATCGGGGGAACCTGGCCGGCGCCGATGGCGCCGTAGACATGAGGCCGGGGCGATCCTGTATCGGTCTCCGTTTTCTCTTCCGGCGTCACCGTCACCCGGAGCGTCTCCGCTCCGCGCAGCACGTCGAACTGGAGGGGTCGCTTGGGACTGTTCCAGACGACGTGGAGCACCTCGCCCCAGGACCGCAGCGTATCACCGTTGGCACGGAGCAGGAGGTCACCCGGCTTCAAGCCTGCGCGAATGGCGGGCCGGCCCGGCTCGAGAAGCCCGAGCCGCGGCGGCTCGAGAGGAACCAGGGCCTGGGCGAGCGCCTGGCGGGCCGCCAGCCCATGGTCGCTCAACCGCACGACGACGGGCTCCGGTCGCCCCGCGACGGCGATCTCGTAATTCGTGGGGCCGCGGAGCAGATGGTCGAGCAGCACGTCCCACGAGCGGATCGTGTCGCCGTTCACTCGGACGATCTGATCGCCGAACTTGAGGCTCGCGAGGGCTTCCGCCCCTCGCGGCAAGCGGCCCACATTGACCGAGTCGATCCGCGTGCTGCCGCGCTCCTGTGAGCCCAGCGTCGCGATAATGCCCGTGTACACCAGGAACGCAAACACCACGTTCATGGTGACGCCCGCCACGATCACGATCGTCCGCTTCCACACCGGCTGCCGGTCGAAGGCGCGGGCGGGATCGACCGGCACATCGGCCTTTCCTCCCTCGAGTGAGCCCGCCACGCCCTCTTCCTCGAGCCCGGCCATCTTCACGTAACCGCCCAGCGGCACGCGCGAAATCCAATACTCCGTCTCCCCGCGTCGCCAGCTCGCGATCGGCCGGCCGAACCCGAGCGAAAAGCGCAGGACCTGGATGCCGAGCGTCTTGGCGGCGACGAAGTGCCCCATCTCGTGCACGAAGATCAGGACGCCGAGGACGACGACGACGGCACCGAGCGTCAGGAGCACGCGGCCTCCCGGGCGAGCCGCCGCGCCTCGTCATCCGCCGCCAGCACCGCGTCGAGTGAGCCCGCGGGTGTGGGGCGATGTCCCTCCAACACCCGTGCGACCGTCTCCGCGATGCGGCCGAACCGGATGCGCCCTTCCAGGAACAGCTCCACCGCCACCTCGTTCGCCGCGTTGAACGCGGTGGGCGCCGTCCCACCGGCGGCCGCCGCCGCACGCCCCAGCCGGTATGCCGGGTACAGGCCCGCCTGCACGGTCTCGAACGTGAGGGTGCCCGCGGCGACCGGATCGAACCGACGGGCCCCGGCATCGGGCACGCGGTCGGGATGGGTCAGCGCATAGAGGATCGGCAGCTCCATCGTGGGGAAGCCGACTTGTGCGAGGACGGACCCGTCCACGAACTCGACGAACGCGTGCACCACCGACTGGGGATGCACCACGACCTCTACCGCCGCGTACGGCAGCCCGAACAGGAAATGCGCCTCGATCACCTCGAGCGCCTTGTTCACGAGCGTCGCGGAATCGACCGTGATCTTCTTCCCCATCTTCCACGTCGGATGACACAGCGCCTCGTCCACCGTGGCGTCCGCGACGCGCTCCGGGCTCCAGGTCCGGAACGGACCGCCCGAAGCGGTGAGAATGAGTCGAGCGAGCTCCGTGGGTCGCCGGCCGGTGATGCACTGCAGCACCGCGCTGTGCTCCGAGTCGACCGGGACGATCTCCCCCCCTCCCCGCTGTGCCGCCCGCGTGACCAGCTCGCCCGCCATGACCAGCGTTTCTTTGTTCGCGAGCGCCACCCGCTTCCCGGCTTCGAGCGCGGCCAGCGTGGCCTCGAGGCCCGCGGCGCCGACGATCCCGTTGAGGACGATGTCGACGTCCGGGCGCGTCGCCGCCTCGACGAGGCATTGGGCGCCCTTCCCGGTGCCCCGTCCCGAGCTCCTCGTCCCTCCGTTCACGAGCCCGACGTACGCCGGCCGCCATTCCGCCGCTTGGCGCTCGAGCAGCTCGCCGTTGGAATAGGCCGTCAGCGCTGCGACACGGAACCGCTCACGCTGGCGTGACAGCACCTGCAAGGCCGAGCATCCAATCGACCCCGTGGACCCGAGAATGGCGACACCGACACTCATGCGAGTCCGAAGACCCGGAGGAGGCCGGCGGTCACCGGGAGCACGAAGTACAGCGAGTCGAGCCGATCGAGCACGCCCCCGTGCCCGGGAATGAGCGTGGACGAGTCCTTCACGCCTGCTTCCCGCTTGAACAACGATTCGGCCACGTCCCCGACCTGGGCGACCACCGCCACGACAAGGCCGAGGGTGACCAACTGACCGGCCGAGAGGCGCAGCGCGACCCGCTCGAGCACGAAGGACCCGTAGAGCAGCGCCGTCACCAGCCCACCGACGACACCCGCGATGGCCCCTGCCCACGTCTTTCGCGGCGACAGCACTGGCGCGAGCTTCGCGCCTCCGACGAGCGCTCCGCCCGCCATGGCACACGTGTCGCACACCCAGGTGATGGCGAGGGGGAGCACGGCCAGGGCGATGGAGCCGCGGGGATGCGCGTCCACGTGCGGGCCATGGCGGATCGCCACGATGAAGCTCAGCAGCGCCGACGCGTACAGCGCGCCGAACACCGTGACGGCGACGGCGGTGAGCGGATGATGGTCGGGTCCTCGCGCGGTCGCCACGATGAGCGCGATGATCAGCCAGACGGCGCCCGCGTAGACCACCGGCTCCCAGTCGGCGGAGCCCTTGACCCAATACGTCGCAAGGGGCCCGATCGCGGCGGCGATGAACCCGACCCACTCGAGCGCTTCGATCCCTTGTTTCCGGGCGAGGTCATACACCTCTCGCGCGCCAAGGACACCGAGGATCGCAAGCATGCCGGCGAGCCACCAGCCGCCCAAGGCCAGCACCGCGAGCGTGACGGCGATCGCCGGCACGGCAAACGCGATGCGGACGAGCATGTTTCGGGACATCACGCCGTGACCTTGCCGAACCGGCGATCGCGCCGCTGGTAGTCGAGGATGGCCTGGAACAGCTCACGTCTCGTCACGTCCGGCCACAGCACCGGCGTGATGTAGAGCTCCGTGTATGCCAGCTGCCAGAGGAGAAAATTAGAGAGCCGGCACTCGCCTGAGGTCCGGATCAGCAGATCCGGATCGCTCCACGGCGCCGTGTAGAGCCGCTCGCGGACCGCGTCTTCGTCGATGTCTTCCAGGCGTTTGACGCCTTTGAGCACATCCTCGGCCAACAGGCGCGCGGCGCGCGCCAGCTCGGCTCGGGACGAATACGAGATGCACAGGTTGAGGGCGAGCCGCGGGCCGCCACTCGTTTCCCGCTCGATGCGTTCGACCGCCCCGCGCGCGCCGGGCGCGAGCCGGGTGCGGTCTCCGAGGACGTGGACGGCCACGCCCTGATCCCGCAGCTCCGCCACCTCGCGCGCGATGTATTCCTCGAGGAGCTGCATCAGCGCCGAGATCTCGCTCACCGGGCGCTGCCAGTTCTCCTCGGAGAAGGCGAAGAGCGTAAGCACCTCCACGCCCGCGTCGATCGCGCCTTCGACCACCTCACGGACCGCGCGCATGCCGGCGCGGTGGCCCAGCGGTCGGGGGAGGCTGCGCTCGCGCGCCCAGCGCCCGTTGCCGTCCATGATCACCGCGATGTGCCGCGGGACGGCCCCATTGACGCGGATCTGCGCGAGCAGCTCGTCCGCCATCCTAGACCTCCATGATCTCCGCTTCTTTGCCCTTCACCGC